>WNFS01015540.1_pt1 | contig 11293 bp, 10 predicted proteins | sample 5400141 | NCBI WGS metagenome assembly WNFS01 (sample SAMN13153358, study PRJNA577476) | soil metagenome | isolation source: 60 cm saprolite under Madrone tree | place: USA:California | collected 2016-06-14 | reverse complement strand
GCCGTAGTTGTCTACCTGATTTTGGAGCTACGCCGCTTTCCCAAGCACTCCTGACGGTCCCATTCTCAGTCATTTATTCGTGTGGCATGAAACGAAAATCAAATTTGCTGCACTATCGAACAGGCCCTGACTTAACGGTTTGAGTGTTCTTACAAGGCAATTGAAGGTCACCGGAAAACTTCTTTGAGGATTCCAGAGGGAGGATACTGTGAAAATCACACTCAAGCGAGCCGCGATGTGGATCCTGTTGTTGGGGTTATGCCCGAGTTTTACCTGGGCCCAGCAGGCCACCACAAAACGTGCTGTTGTCGTTCGGCGTGATCCGTCGAGATCGGCCCCCATCATTGCACATCTCGCCAAAGGCGACAGGCTGATGTTGGTGCAGATGACCGCGGACAGCGGCTATTATCATGTTAAGACAGAACACGACCAGATCGGCTGGGTCTTGGCGAATTATGTAAGCCTTTCGCAGGCTCCGTCGCCACCACCACCTCCACCACCCCCACCGCCGCCTCCCACAACGACAGATACCGGCTGCGATGACAGCTTGTGGAACCACGTCTACCATTCCTTCCGGCTGATAGTGCATCAACAGTGTCTCGCTGTGACGGGAACGATTGTGGATGCGTCTGCTGGCCGAGAGCCGGATGGCGTCCGCCATGAAGCGGACGGAGATACCCACGGCTGGCTGAAACCGGATCCCCAGTTCCAGAACCTGCTGAACGCCGGAAATCAGAAAGACGAGGGCGGAAATCTGGTATTCGAAATTATATGCAGGTTTCCGGTGACGCAGGCCGACGCCAAGACGGCGTGCGCAAATTACACCGATAAAGTGACGCTTCCGCCCGTGGGTTCGCACGTTCGTATTCTGGGAGTCTACGTGCAAGACACATTCCACGGCCAGTGGATGGAGATCCATCCCGTCACAAGCATTACTGTTCAATAAGAAGGCGCGGCTTAGCGCACAGCTTCGGGCGGACTCTTAAGGAATCGTCAGCGCATTTCCTTCACGCACGGCTGCAGCTGTTTCATTGCCCTGATAACGATAGACCACGATCAGGACTTTGTCGGCGCCGATGGCAGGGTCACCACCCAGGGCGCTGTTGGTCACAACGAAACTGAGTGTGCCTTCACGGATCCTGCTGCGCAGCAAGTCCGTCACGTTCACGGTGTGTCCCTGAACCCCGTAGTAGGCGCGGATGATGCGGAGGCCGGAGGCATCCTCGCGCTCGCCGTAGCCCGGAGGGCGGTCGTCCCAATCATCGCGGCGGACGGTGAACATACGGGCTTCCACGAAGGCGCCCTCGTTGAAGTTGAATTCGCGTTCCTCGTTGCGTCGGTTTCTGGCGAAGATGCGCAGCGACTTGTCTTTCCCTACGGCAGGGTCGCCGCCCATGGTTTGGTTGTTTACCACGACTCGGCCATTCACGCCGCCGCGCCCGACGAGGTCTTTGAGAATATCGGTGACATCAGTGCGCTGATTCCTGAAACCGTAATCAGCTCGCAGTATCTGCCAGCCTTCTTCTTGGGCATGCGATGCAGTGCTGAGGATAGCCGCGCCAGCCGCCAAGACGGCTACAGCGAGGATGGAGTATACAGCTCGATTCGAAAGCTTCATTCCAGGACTCCTTCAGGGCGCAGGCCCTCCGGTGGATTTCTCTCACTTTAACGCGGATGGCGGCTCCGGCTAATGACAAATCAAGGTGGAATTGTCCTGAATGTCTACAGCAAGGGGGTGAAATGATTTTTTGCGGCCTCGATTTGCAAATCTTTGCCGCATCCCTCATTATTATTTGTTTGTTCGGGGACGCAGCACGCTTCCGCTGCGGCACTTCTTGTCCTAAGTTCATTTTTTCTGTCGATCGTCTTGCGATCGTCCAATAAAAAGGAGTTGCATGGAAAAGCCTTCCAAAATCGCGCCCGCCAAGGGGAAGCTCGGAGTTTTGCTGCCGGGCATGGGCGCCGTCAGCACCACGTTCATGGCCGGAGTGGAGCTTGTCCGCAAGGGCAAGTCGCAGCCGGTGGGATCGCTCACGCAGATGGGCACGATTCGCCTGGGCAAGCGTACGGAGGGGCGTTCCCCGCTCATCCATAAATTCGTTCCGCTAGCCGAGCTGAGGGACCTCACCTTTGGCGGCTGGGATATTTTCAAGGACAACGCTTACCAGTCCGCGGCGAATGCGGGCGTCCTGAATCCGCAGGACCTCGAAAAGGTGAAGCCTTTTCTCTCCACCATCAAGCCCATGAAGGCGGCGTTCGATCGCGATTTTGTGAAGCTCATTGATGGTCCTAACATCAAAAAGGGCAAGAACAAGTATGAGATGGCGCTGCAAATTAAGGAAGACATCGCTAGCTTCCGCAAGGAGTCGCGGGTTTCGCGACTGATAACTTGCTGGTGTGGCTCGACAGAATCTTTCGTCAAGCCTGAGGAGGTGCACTCCACGCCGGAAAAGTTCGTCGAGGGGATGAAGTCCAATCATCCGTCGATCGCGCCATCGATGCTCTATGCTTGGGCCTCGGTGACCAGCGGCGTGCCTTATGCGAATGGTTCGCCGAACCTCAGCGTGGATATCCCCGCGATTCAACAGCTGGCCCACGATCACAACGTGGCTATCTGCGGAAAAGACTTCAAGACCGGACAGACCCTGCTCAAAACCGTGCTGGCGCCGGCTTTCAAGGCGCGCATGCTGGGGCTGGACGGCTGGTTTTCCACGAACATTCTCGGCAACCGCGACGGCGAAGTTCTCGAGGATCCCGGCTCCTTCAAAACGAAAGAAGAGTCCAAGCTCAGCGTGCTGGAATATATTCTCCAGCCGCAGTTGTACCCGCAGCTCTACGGCAAGATGCACCACAAGGTGCGCATCAACTACTACCCGCCGCGCGGCGACAACAAAGAAGGCTGGGACAATATCGACATCTTCGGCTGGCTCGGCTACCCCATGCAAATCAAAGTGGACTTCCTCTGCCGCGATTCCATTCTGGCCGCCCCGATTGTGCTCGATCTTGTGCTGTTCCTGGACCTGGCGCAGCGCGCAGGAATGCGCGGCATTCAGGAGTGGCTTAGCTTCTACTTCAAATCGCCCATGACCGCGCCTGGGCTTTATCCCGAGCACGATCTTTTTATCCAATCGATGAAGCTGAAAAACACCCTTCGGTGGATGAAAGGCGAGGACCTCATTACGCACCTCGGCCAGGAGTATTACGATTAGTTTGCGCTAGGCGCCGCGGGCTATGGCAGATTATTCCAAGGAGCCGCATTCATGAAGAGCGCATATAACGGGAAGGCTGTTCCTTCCGATGGCAAGCCGATTGGTTTCAGCGGCGGCGAGCTGCAAGTGCCGGACACGCCCGTCATTCCGTTCATTGAAGGGGATGGCACGGGGCGCGATATCTGGAAAGCCTCGCGGCGTGTGTTTGACGCTGCTGTCGAGCAGGCCTACGGCGGGAAGCGGCGCGTGGCGTGGTTCGAGGTGTTCGCCGGCGAAAAGGCTTTCAAGACGTTCAACGAGTGGCTGCCGAACGATACAGTGGACGCCATTCGCGATTTTCGCGTGGCCATTAAAGGACCGCTCACCACGCCAGTGGGAGGCGGCATTCGTTCGCTCAACGTCGCGCTGCGGCAGCTCTTGGATCTTTACTCCTGCGAACGGCCGGTGCGCTACTTCCCCGGCGTTCCTTCCCCCGTCCGCGAACCCGAAAAAATGGACGTGTTCATTTTTCGCGAGAACACCGAGGACGTTTACATCGGCATCGAATGGAAATCCGGCACGCCGGAAGTAAAAAAACTGCTTGAATTTCTAAATAACGACATGCTGAAGGACGGCAAGAAGCAGATTCGCTGGGACTCCGGCGTGGGTATCAAACCGATTTCTCCGACGGGGACGAAACGATTGGTGCGCCGTGCCATCAAGTACGCGCTGGCGAACAGGCGCAAAAGCGTAACGCTGGTGCACAAGGGCAACATTCAGAAATTTACCGAGGGCGCCTTCCGCGATTGGGGCTATGAGCTGGCGCGGGAAGAATTCCGCGCGCAAACAGTAACAGAGCGCGAAAGCTGGATTATCGACAACCTCGATAGAAATCCCGCGCTTACCGTGGAGCAAAACGCCGCGATGATCGAGCCGGGGCTCGAGCAAGCCACGGATGCTTTCAAAAGAACGATCTACGCCGAAGTGAAGCAAACGCTGGACGCAATCTACGCCACGCACGGCAAAGGGCAGTGGAAGCAGAAGTTGATGGTCAACGATCGCATTGCGGACTCCGTGTTCCAACAGATGTTGATGCGGCCCGATGAATACAGCGTGCTGGCCACTTCCAATTTGAATGGCGATTATTTGTCTGATGCATGCGCGGCGCAGGTAGGCGGATTGGGCATGGCGCCGGGCTCCAACATCGGCGATGGATTTGGAGTTTTTGAAGCGACGCACGGCACCGCGCCGAAATATGCGGACAAGGATGTGATCAATCCCAGTTCCGTGATGCTTTCAGGCGCGATGATGTTCGAGTTCCTCGGGTGGAAGGAAGCGTCCACACTAATCGAGGATGGCATTGCGCGTACGATCCAGCAGAAGCGCGTGACCTACGATCTCGAGCGGCTGATGCCCGGCGCCACAAAAGTGGGCACGTCCGCGTTTGCCTCGGCCATCATCGAAAATATGAAGGGTGCTGCTGTTGCTCGCTAGTTCGAAATACTTTTCAAACGCAGAGAATTCACCGAACGCTTTGTGCGAGACGAGGAGCGGAATGAGCAGAAAAAAGGTGACGGTAGTAGGTGGCGGATTCGTGGGGTCGACCACCGCGCAGCGAATCGTCGATTTGGAGCTGGCCGACGTGGTGCTGACCGATATTTTGGACGGACCGCCAGCAGGCAAGGCGCTGGACATGGTGGAGTCCGGGCCGATCACGCGGACGGATTCGCACGCTACTGGCATTTCCACGGCCAACGGAGATTATTCAGCGACCGCTGGTAGCGATGTGGTAGTCATCACTGCAGGTTTCCCGCGCAAGCCGGGCATGAGTCGCGACGACTTGCTGAAAGCCAACTACGACGTTGTGAAAGCCGTCGTCGAGCAGATCGTGAAGCATTCGCCGAATTGCATCATCATCGTGGTGACGAATCCGCTCGATGCCATGGCGCAGGCCGCGCTCAAAGTCAGCGGCTTCCCGAAGAACCGCGTGCTCGGCATGGCGGGCGTGCTGGACTCCGCGCGCATGAGCAGCTTTGTAGCGATGGAGTGCAAGGTCAGCGTGGAAAACGTGCACTCCTTCGTGCTCGGCGGCCATGGCGACGACATGGTGCCGCTGCCGCGCTATTCCACGGTGGCGGGAATTCCCCTCCCCGATCTGCTGCCGAAGGACCGCATTGACGCCATCGTCGAGCGCACGCGCAAAGGCGGCGCCGAAATCGTCAATTTGCTGAAAACGGGCTCGGGTTACTACGCGCCGTCCGCCGCCGCAGTGGAAATGGTGGAAGCCATCCTCAAGGACAAGAAAAAAATTCTGCCCTGCGCCGTCTACCTCGACGGAGAGTACGGAATCAAAGGATTGTTCGTCGGCGTGCCCGTGAAGCTGGGCGCCAAGGGCGTCGAAGAAATCATCCAGATTAAACTGACAGCCGAAGAAAACGCGGCCCTGCAAAAATCATCTGCCTCGGTCCGCGAGCTAGTCACCGTTCTAGGGTTGTAGTTTTGGAGTATCGAGATTGCAGGAATGACGGTGACGAAACGACCAGTCGTCAGCTTCTTGCCGAAGCAAGCGCTACGAACTAAATTACGGACGTATGTTCCGAGCCCAGGTCTTTTCGATTTGCGCCCCAAAACTTCGCGCTGAGTTCCTCGACATCGTGCGACGCCACACGGCCAACAATCAACAAAGCCGGCGCCGGAAGTTTTTCTTCACTTGCCAGGCGCGCGACCGTCGACCAGCGCACTTGCTGCTGAGAACCGGTAGCCTGGGAGACGATCACGCAAGGAAGGTCCGCCGGCGTGTAATCCGCACCCGGCATGTACAGAACCAGCGTGGTTGTGCTGGTGACGCAACCCCAATCCATCGCGCTGCCATCAATTCCATGCGAAAAGGTGGTCAGCACTATTTGCGAGGCCACCCGGCGGTCGGTGAGCGAAATCCCCGCAGCCGCCGCGGCTCCGAGCGCCGCGCTGATTCCGGGAACAATTTCATATTCAATTCCGGCGGCGCGAAGAGCTCCGATTTCTTCTCCGGCGCGCCCAAAGATCGTTGGGTCCCCGCCTTTCAATCGCACTACCGTCTCGCGCGTCCGCCCATAGGAAACCAGTAGCGTGTTGATTTCCTCTTGGCTAAGGAGTTTGAAGCCCGCGCGCTTGCCCACGTTGATAATCTCGGCGGCGGGCGAAATCATCGCCAAAACGGCATCGCTAACCAGCGCATCGTGCAGGACCACGTCGGCGCCGGCCAGAAGCCGCGCCGCTTTCAATGTGAGCAACTCCGGATCGCCAGGCCCCGCGCCAATGAGATAAACCTTGCCCATCACGCCACGCACTCCCCGCGGCCCAGCTTCAAGGAGTATGTCTCCGTGTCGCCCCAGTCCACGAAAAGATCCTCGGTCGTGGCCGTCACTTCTGCCATAGGGGCGAGCCGCTCCTTGATCGCTTTGTCCGGCGTCCGCGTCACCCAAGCAGAGAACGTTTCAGCCGCTTGCCGGTCCTGCTGATAAAAGGATAGAAGCTCGCGAATAATCCCCGGGATGGGCCGCGCGGGAACAGACATGATCTGGCGCGCGAAGCGCACGCCGTCCGCATTCACCCTGCCACCAAGCAAAAGTTGATAGTAAGGAGCCTGCTGATCACCAACCTTCCGGACGTTGCCGTAAAAACCGATATCCGCAATGTGATGGTGCCCGCAGGAATTGGGGCAGCCGCTGACCTTGATCCGCAGCTTTTGGATTTCCGGATCCGTATAACCATTCAGCTCGCGCGAAAGCACTTCGGCCAATGTCAGCGAACGAGTGATCCCCAGATTGCAGGTAGTAGCCCCCGGGCAGCCGGTGACATCGGAAATGGTGCGCGCTCCCGGCGTGGCCAGCTCCAATGCGCCCAACTCGTCGTAAATCGCGCGCACGCGGTCAAACGGCACCCACGGTATAACAAGGTCCTGATTGACGGCAATGCGCACGCCAGTCAGTTCGTTCCTTTCCAAAACATCGGCGAGGCCCCGCATTTGCCTGCTATAAAACGTGCCCGCGGAAAGTTTGACCCACACTACGCCATATCCGGCTTGACGCTGAGACATCAGATTGTGCTCGGCCCAACGGTCGTATTCTGGATCGGTTTGCGTGTCCGTCGCAGCAGAAGACAGAGGCAATGGCGCTATGGTGACCAGCGACGGCTTAATAGGGGTGGCCACTGTGAAAACTTCCGCCGGAGCCTGCGACACTTTGCGTTTTTCCGCCACCAGCCGGCGCAACTCTTCGATGCCTTTTGCGCGCAAGACGAATTTCAATCGCGCCATCAGTTTGTTCTTGCGATTCCCCGTTTCCGTGAAGACTCGCAGGATGGCTTCGACAGTCGGCAGCAGTTCTTCTTCCGGCAGAAAATCTGCGAGGACCGCGGCCTCCGTCGGCAAGCTTCCCAGCCCTCCGCCCACGAGAACCTTGAACCCGCGGCGCGAGGTGCCGTTATTGCCCCGGACTTGCGCGATGAGCCCGACATCATGGATGCCCGCAACCGCGCAGGCGCCATCGTCCTCGCAGCCGGAGAAAGCGATCTTGAACTTGCGCGGCAAATCGTGAAAATCCGGATGGCGCAGCAGATACCGCGACACTCCCAAAGCGTACGGCGTCACGTCAAACGCTTCCCCAGGGCAAATTCCGGCCACTGGGCACGCCGTGACGTTGCGCACGGTGTTGCCGCAGGCCTCGCGCGTGGTCAGGCCCGCATCGGCCAGCAAGCGCATCGCCGCGCCCACATTTTCAAGCTTCACGAAATGAAATTGAATGTTTTCGCGCGTTGTGAGATGGCCGCGCCCCGTCGAGTATTCATCCGCAATCTGCGCCAGTATGCGAAGTTGCGCTGGCTTGAGCACACCCGCGGCGATCTTGATGCGCAGCATCTGAAATCCCGGCTGCCTCTGGCCGTAGGTGCCATGCTTCAGGCGAAAACGGCGGAATTGCTCATCAGTGATTTCGCCGCTCTGGAGCTGCCGGGCGCGCTCTTCAAAACGCACGATCTCCGCTTCGATGGCTTCGCGGCTGTGCCGCTCTTCAATTTCAGGTAGCGTTGCAACGCTCATAACTCTTGCTCCGGGGTTCCTTCCCGCGAAAAATCCGCGTTCCAAAACAAAAAGCCCACATAACCAGGTGCTCTGGCATGTGGGCTTCGGAACTTTATGATTCAGCTAAAACTTAAGTCCGGAAACTCCTCTGGCCAGAGATGGGTGTCGTGCAACACGCAGCGTTGCACGCGCATGGACAACACATCATCTGGCAGCAGGTATTCATCAAATTAAAGGATACTTTCCGGGCCTCCTTCTTGTCAAAGGGATTCCCTCACAAACTTTAGATGCGCCGCATTCAAAAAAGTAATCAATAGCGAAGCTGAATTTTCAAGGCTTTCCGGCTTCCGGAGCCGTCCCCATCAGCGCAGCGCTCTTGATAAAGTCCAGCTTCGGAAAATTCTTGTCAAGGTACGGCTTGCCCTGCTTTTCGATTTCTGATGGATCGGGCCCGGACCCACCCATCCCCGGCATTTCACCATAGCCTTCGTACATCATCTCCACGACGTTACTGCCCTCGGTCACTTTGCCAAAAGGCGCAAATCCGTCTCTGTCCAGTCTTGAGTTATCGACCAGATTGATGAACAGCTGCGTCGTTCGGGTGTTTGGGCCCGCCGTCGCGAATGTGACGGAGTTCATTTTGTTGCTCGCCTTCACAGGGTCGTCCTTGATAGTGGCATTCGTCCAAGCGGCCGAGACCGGTGGATAAGCGCTAATGCCAAACTGTACGATGAATCCCGGGTGCACCCGGAAGAAACTTGCATTGTCAAAGAAATGATGTTTGACCAGGCTGTAAAAGCGGTCCGCGCCGTTGGGAGCCCAGGCGCGATTCACGGTCACCACAAAATCTCCACGAGTGGTCGCGAACTTCACCTGGAAGGTCTCTGGAGCTTGTTCTTTGAGAAGCGTAGGGCGAAGAAGCGCGCGGTCAAAGCCCTTGCGTGGCGCTTCTATGGGCGCACTCGCTGTTGCCGCGGGTTGCGCTGGGGTGGAAGCGGGAGCCGGTGCTTCCGCCTTTGGCTGCGCTGGAGCTGCAGCCTTCGGTTGCTCCGGCGGTGGCGCTTCCGCAGTCTGCTCTTTCGCCTTGCAACCAAAAAACAATGTTCCCATTAACGCAGCGGCGGCAAACCAATTCACGCGTCTCATGTTCAAACATCCCCCTATCATGCGGCCGTATATCCAAGCCTGTCATTCTGAGGGTATCCGGCAAGGATGCCCGAAGAATCTCGACTCCAAATGTTCCTACTTACCGCGATTCAACTCGCGGCTGACGCGCTCGACTTCCGTCATAACACGCAGAGTATTTTCGCCGAGAATCTTCTTTACGTCACCCTCGGAATAGCCTTTTTGCAAAAGCGCTTCGGTAATCTTTGGCAGCTTCGTCGCGTCTTCCATCCCGAAAGGCATCATGGCCCCGTCAAAATCGGATCCCAGGCCGACGTGCTCGGCACCGACGAGTTTTACCGCGTGGTCGATATGCTCGATGATCTTCGTGTAGTCCACGCGAGGCAGCTTCCCGGCAACCACATACTCCCGCACGACGCGGTCGCCCTCAACTAGCTGACAAGCCTCGTTGTCGCCACAGCGCTTGTTGATCTCCGCCTGGATCTCTTTCTCCAGTTCCGGTTTAGCCTTTTCGGCGTCCCGGAACTCCTGGCTCAAAAACCCAATGTGATAGTTAATCTGAATGACGCCGCCCTTGGCAGCAAGATCCTTGATCATTTGGTCCGTCATGTTACGAGCCGCGTCGCAAATGGCACGGCAGGAAGAGTGCGAAGCGAAGATTGGCGCTTTGCTCGTTTCCAGAACGTCATAAAACGTCTTGTCGCTCACATGCGAAATGTCAACTATGACGCCGAGCCTGTTCATTTCGCGGACGACATCCTTGCCGAAATCCGTCAGCCCATTGTGCGCGGGCTTGTCCGTGGAAGAATCCGCCCATTCGTCGTTGCCGCTATGCGTGAGCGTCATGTAGCGAACACCCAGCGCCGCGTAGTTGCGCAGCACCCCGAGGTTGGAATTGATCATGTGCCCGCCCTCGACTCCCATCAGCGCGGCGATTTTGCCTTGTTTGCGGGCCTCACGAACTTCGGCCGCGGTTGTAGCTAGCGCCAATTCGCCCGGATGCTTGCGAACTTGTTCGCGGACTGCGTCGATTTGAATCAAGGCGCGATTGACCGCTTCCGGGCCTGTGACTTTGCTTGGGATCCAAATGGAAAAAAAGATCGCGCCCAGCCCACCTTCCTTCATGCGCGGGATATCGATGCTTCCAGTATCGCTGCGCACACCGAGGTCGAACTTGCCGTCGAGAAAACGCTGCGTCGTGTCGTCGTGCGTATCCACCACAATCGAAGAAAAATGCAGCTTGCGTGCTTTCTCAGAGATGGAATCGGCCGAACCGGCGAGCGCCGCCAAACAAACCGAAGAAACACACACTACAGCGAGCAACAAAGCGCGGACCATGCTTTCCCCCAGCGAACCGATTGATGGTAACGAAAACTGATTTAGAGCGCCACGCGATTATCCGACAAGCCAGCCAAGAAGCGCTTGCTTCCAAGCGTCGCGGTTCACTTCGGCGATGGATTCCGTCAACGGAATGCCTTTCGGGCAAGCGTGCACGCAGTTTTGCGCGTTCGCGCATTCCTGGATGCCCCCGGGTCCCATCAACGCTTTCAGCCGCTCGCTCTTATGCATCGCTCCCGTCGGGTGCAAATTAAAAAGCCGCACCTGGCTGATGATGGCTGCACCCACGAATTGATTATTATCGTTCACTTGCGGGCAAACCTCGAGGCAGTTCCCGCAGGTAATGCAGTTCGAGAGCGGATAGCCCTTTTCCTGAATTTCGGGCGACACGCGCGGCCCTTCACCGAGATTGTACGTGCCGTCGATGGGAATCCAGGCTTTCACCCGCTTGAGGCTTTCGAACATGAACTGCCGGTCGACCGTCAAATCGCGCACCAGCGGAAACTTCGACAGCGGCTCGATTCGAATCGGTTGCTCGAGCTTGTCGACCAGCGCGGAACACGCCATACGCGCCTTGCCGTTG
>WNFS01003937.1_pt1 | contig 11293 bp, 7 predicted proteins | sample 5400141 | NCBI WGS metagenome assembly WNFS01 (sample SAMN13153358, study PRJNA577476) | soil metagenome | isolation source: 60 cm saprolite under Madrone tree | place: USA:California | collected 2016-06-14 | reverse complement strand
TCAAGCGCGTGAGGATTACCGAAAGCAAGGTGTTCGAAGGCCGCGTGGACGTGGTGAACATTCTGAACACGCCGCGATGGAACGATCCCATAACGGACATCAACTCGCCGAACTTCGGGCGCATGACCGCGGCTGATCCGACGGCATCGTTTCAGCAATCGGACACCACTACAGCAGCCCGGAGATTTACTATTAATGCGCGGTTGAATTTCTAGCGTGGCACGATTGAAAGAAAAGTTTCAGCCGCGGATTACGCGAATTACGCGGATGGGCGCGCTATCGCATCGAGCAGAAGGTCCTCGAAAGCATGGCGCGCCCATCCGCGTAATTCGCGTAATCCGCGGCTGAAACTTTTCTGGAGCTTACAAAACCAGCGAATAGTAGCGGCCCAGGTCCCTGGTGCCGGCCAGAAAGTCCGTGACCAGGCTGGGATCCTGCGCGGCGTGAAGTGTCGCTTCAGGCAAAGAGGTGGGGTTGGGTGTCCTGGATAATTCGTAGAGTTTGGCCTGGACGAAAATGTCGAAGTAGGCGGCGTCCAGTTTTCCTGCTCTCACGTGAGCAACGATGATGTCGAGCGCTTTTTCAACGGGCATTGCCGGTTTGTAGGGCCTGTCGTCCCTGAGGGCATCGTAGATATCGCAAATAGTCATCATTCGCGTCTGGGGCGGGATGTCCTCAGCCGTAATCTGGTTCGGGTAACCCGACCCGTCCAGTTTCTCGTGGTGCTTGTAAGCAATATCCGGGACTTGTTCGAGCCCCCTGCTCCAGGGAATCATTTTCAGAATTTCAAACGTTTTGCTGACGTGGCTTTCGATTTCGAGACGTTCGGATTCCGAGAGAGAACCTCTCGTAATCGAAAGCTTCCGGCTCTCTTCTTCGGTCACCGCGGTCAGAATCTCGCCTGTATCGAACGGGACCTTGAGCGAGCGCAGGTCTTTGAGCAGATCGTGTGTGGCGCGCCTCATGATCGATGGCTCATTCGCCTCCACCACCTGTTTCCAGGCGAGGTCGATTCGGTTGATGGCGTCTGCATAATTCTTTCTTTCGGTCTGCTGAAGGAACATCAGCTGAGCGCGCATGAGTTTGAGACGCATGGAGATGATCTCGATCTCGTGCGGCTGGAGTTTCTTCTGCTTCTGCAGAATCTCTTCTTTCACGCCGATTTTGCCCACGTCATGAAGCATCGAGGCAAAGCGCAATTCGCGCAGTTGAGCCGGTGTGAAAACGATATTTCTCAGTGGTCCCGTGTTTGTCCGGTTAACGGCTTCGGCGAGTCCAACGGTATAGTTGGATACGCGCATACTGTGGCCGGATGTCACCGGATCGCGGGCCTCGATTGCCGTTACGCAGGCATTGACAAATCCTTCGAGGAGGCGTTCCTGCTCCTCGAGCAGGAGGCTGTTTTCGATAGCCAGCGCAGATTGCCCCGCAATAATCGAAAAGAGCCGCTCGTCCTTTTCGTCGAAGTTAGGAAGTGGTGACGTGTCCTGCGGATTGAACGGCGTGCCGTCCTTCGGAAGTTTATTCAGGAGCTGCACCACACCGACGAGATCTCCACGCGGCGTAATCAGAGGGCCCGAAAATATGTTTCTCGTCGAATAGTTCAAGATCCTGTCCACAGAAGAAAAGATCTGGCCGGCCCCCGTGGCCCGATCGAGGAGAATAGGTTTTCTGTGAACTGCGGTTCTGCCGGCGAGGCTCGAATCGTCGATCTCGAATTGGAGGCTGCGCAAGTCTGCCGGGACGCCCCGGAGCTTGATGCTTCGCGTGATCATGGCCTCAAACGTGAGAACCTGGTCGCCTTCGGCGTTCTTTCTGACGGTAAAGACGGATCCTGCGTCGCACTGTACGAGATCCAGGAACGAACCCAGGGTAGTATCTAGTATTTTCTGTAGGTTATCGATGATTTCGCCGGACATCTAGTCATATATCGGCAATCTCGGCAAAATAATGAGCGAAAAATCTGGAGTGGTCGATTTAGACGACTAAAAGCGCAATGCGGAATCAAAACCCAATCCGGCACTTCTCAACCTGGTTTCGCACAGCTGTCCGGCGATCGCCGGACAGCTGGTTCGATCCCACAGCGATGACCCTGGCAACCTCAAACAAAGCAGGCAACGTAACGGCCCGAGTGGTGCTCTTGAAGAAATTCGGGCCGGACGGATTCACGTTTTACACCAACTACGATTCCCGCAAAGGGCGGCAGCTTTCCGAGAATCCGAGAGCGGCGCTGGTTTTCCACTGGCCTTACCTGCGCCGGCAGGTGCGCATCGAGGGAACCGTGGAGCCGGTCAGCCGCGATGAATCCCGGCAATACTTCGAGTCGCGCGCACGGCTCTCTCAAATCGCCGCTACCGTATCGAAACAATCCGAAGTTATTCCGACTAGAAAATTCCTGACCGAAAAATTCAGACATCTCCGAAAGACGCTCGCCGGAGGAGCCGTACCGCTGCCCAAAAGCTGGGGTGGTTATCGTCTTGTACCCGATAGTATGGAATTCTGGCAGCATCGTGAGAACCGGCTTCACGATCGTCTGAGGTATCGAAAGGAGAAAAGCGGGAAATGGACTGTGGAGCGGCTGGCGCCCTAGCGGACCGACTAGCAGCTAGTCAGTCCCGTTGACACAAAAAGCGAAAGGGCCAGTGCTGATCCAACGTTTCCGCCGGTTGCGACGCCGGCAGTTTTTCGAGAAATGAGTTGAACTTTCGTCCAGGCGCCTGATTGCCCTTGTGAAACTTTCGCCCCACATTGACCTCAGACTGCACATCTCTCGGCCTTCACAGCCTGACCCTTTCTACACTATTCGTTGCAATTCGTGTGCCGGTGCGCTCATGCCGTGGCTTCAGCAACATACCAGTGACGCTCTCGATGTCTGCCGCAAGGTCGGGGTAATTCGCCCGCTAATGCGGGGGAAAATCGCGCCAGGCGATCGCCATCCGTGGAATCCGTGAAATCCGCGGCTAACGGCAGGATGCTAACGCAGGTATTGGGTTCCTCACGACGTGACCGTATTTGACGCGGTTTTCCGCTGCATAGTACGATGCGTCCACTTGTTAGTTTTGGTTGGGAGGAGAGGAGATTATGAAACGACTTTTCACCGCAGCAGTGTTGCTGCTGTGTCTTGTTTTCTTAACGACGACATTCGCACAAACAACAAACGCGACGCTGGGGGGAACCGTATCGGACGCGACCCGCGCATTGATTCCCGGCGTGACGGTCACCGCAACGAATACTCAGACGGGAATCGTCTCAACTGTAGTGACTAATGAAACCGGAGCGTACAACTTTCCTTCGCTCCAAACCGGAACGTATAAAGTCACGGCTGAGCTTCCCGGTTTTCAGACTCAAAGCTACAACGACGTTGTGCTGGGAGTTTCCCAGCAGGTACGTTTGAACTTCACACTGCAGGTCGGGACGCAGGCTCAGTCCGTTGAAGTGAACATCGCGGCCGACACGCTGATTGCGACAACGTCGTCATCGGTTGGTTCTGTGCTTCCCGAATACAAAGTGCGCGACCTGCCTCTGGCTTCCCGCAACATACTGGATCTGGTCGCGACCGCACCAGGAACCCAGGCCAGCAACTTTGCAGGTGGACGAATAACTCAGCTCAATACGACGCGAGACGGTATTCCGGTCAGCGACGGCCGGTATGATACCGGCGCCGCCACCACGACCTATGTGAGCCCGGATCTCGTGGATGAAGTGCGCGTCATCGTCGCCCCGGCAGATGCGGAGATGGGACGCGGCTCGGGCCAGATTCAAATGTCGACGCGGTCCGGCACCAACGAATTGCACGGAAGCCTTTTCTGGGTCAACCGCAACTCGAAGCTCAGCGCCAACTCCTGGAACAACAACTTCCAGGGCGCGGGAAAAGACTTCTACAACGGAAATCAGTTTGGCGGCCGCGTAGGCGGTCCCATCATCAAGAACAAGACATTTTTCTTTTTCCTGTTTGATGGGCAGCGTTTCGTCACCAAGAGCCAATTTACCGGCTCAGTGTTGACGCAGCAGGCACGGCAAGGCATCTTCCGATTTTTCCCGGGGGTACAGAACGGCAACGTCTTATCGAATGCCCCGACAGTAGATCGTAACGGCACTCCGGTAAAACCCGCCGGCGCGACGGGCGATCTGACATCCTTCAACGTCTTTGGACGGGACGTCAGTGGAACCTTTACTCCCTGGGATCCAAACCGGACGGGATTCGACACTTCCGGATGGATGAGGCGGCTGATCGACCGGATGCCGTTGCCGAACGACTTTACGACTTGCGGACCCAGCGGCATCTTCATTACCGGGCCGGGTAACTGCGATGGGTTAAACGTGGCGGGCTTTCGGTGGCTTCGACGCATTGAAGGTCAGGACACGCCGAATGGCGATGGCAACGACACGGACCGGAACCAGTACAATGTCCGCATCGATCATAATTTCAATTCCAATCACAAAGCGTCGTTCAGCGGAACGTGGGAACGAGACTGGGCGCAGACCGCCCAGGCGGGTATCACGAATTGGCCTGATGGCTTCAACGGTGAGATACGCCGCGCGCCCCGAGTGATCACGGGGTCGCTGGTCTCGACACTGTCGCCGACCGTCGTTAACGAGTTCCGCCTTGGAACGCGAAAGGCGTGGAATTATAGCTGGTCATCGATCTGGAGACCCGACTCCGTTGGAGATGCCGCTCGCGCCGCGCTGCCTACGCACGGCGGTGTGCCGTTCTATCCGACACAGGTGCTGTTTGGAGACAACATTATTACCAATGTGAGTGGTGCTGCAACTCGCGGCCAAACCAGTCCCCTGTACAACTACAGCGATACGTTGAGCTGGACTAAAGGAAAGCACGCATTCAGAAGCGGCTTTGAAGCGCGCTTCACGTCGTCGCGCGGATGGAACGGCACCGACAACCCGGATTGGTACAAGTTTCCCGTGGTGACTGTCGCCAACCCCAGCGTACCCGTGACCGGAATAGCCACTGTCCCCGGTCTGACCGGGACCAGCGTCACCACGGCGCAGAACCTGCTGCTCGATCTCTCCGGCTCCGTTTCCGGCGCCAGTCTGACGTTCAATGTGAACAGCGCGGCGCAGCAGAATTTCGAAGCGCGGACCAGGATCAAGGACTATCACCAGAATGAATGGGGTGGGTTCTTCAAAGACGACTGGAAGATTCGTCCGGATCTCACACTCAACCTCGGAGTGCGTTATGACTTTTATGGCACGCCATGGGAAAAGAACGGCTTGAACGCGGCTCCGGTTGGAGGAGGCGCCGGACTGTTTGGAATTTCGGGGACGAGTCTTGCCGATTTGTGGCATCCCGGTGTTATCAACGGTAAGCCCACTCAGCTTCAACTCACAGGCAAGAACTCTCCCAATCCGGGCGTGCTGTTCTATAAGAACGACTGGAACAACATTGCTCCGGCTCTTGGCTTGAGCTGGTCTTTGCCCTGGGGCGGAAAAGACAAGACCATCCTGCGAGCAGGATATGGCGTCAACTACCAGGGAGCGGCTTCGTTCAACGCCGGCCTGAACCTTTTCACGGGCAACAATCCAGGACTGTCTCAGCTGCAAAACTTCACGACGCTGGGGGTGGGCGCCCAATACTTCAATTTCGCTTCTCCGAACCTTCCGATCCCGATTCCGGAACCCGCCGGCGTAAAGCCATTGGCCCAGGAGCCCTTTGATGTACGAGCCAACGCGCTGCTGGGCTTCGACGACAATCGAGTGAACCCATACGTCCAGAACTTCAACCTCGAAATTCAGCGCGAACTGGCCAAGAATCTCACGTTCGAAGCGCGCTATATCGGCAGCAAAGGCACGCACCTGTACGGCGGGCTCTCGATCGACGATGTGAACATTTACGAAAACCAAATTCTGAACGCGTTCAACATTACGCGCACCGGCGGGAATGCGGAATTGTTCGATCGGATCCTGAACGGCATCACGCTCAATCCCGGAACAAACGCCAGCCTGGGACAAGGCGTTGTCAACGGGACGACCTTGTCGGGATCGGCAGCCCTGCGCACGAACACGATTTTCAGGACCTTCCTTGCCAATGGTAATGTCGGCCAATTCGCGAGCGCTCTGAACACTTCGACTACTATTACCGGTAAAGCCGGCGGTCTGCTCGCAAGAAATGGCTTTCCCGACAACTTCATTGTCGCGAATCCGCAATATGCGGCCGTCGTGATGAATTCGAATCCCGGCAGTTCGACCTATCATTCGATGAACCTGCAAGTGACCAAGCGTCTATCGCACGGATTCACCCATCAGTTTGCTTACACGTGGAGCCGGACTCTGGGCGAAAACAGTACCGACGGCGGCCTCGAATATCAGGATCCGAGAAATCACCAATTCAACCACGCTCTGCTCACTTTCCACCGCACACATGATTTCCGGAGCAACGGTACGTTCGAATTGCCCTTCGGGCCGGGCCGGAAGTTCCTCGGCAACGCGTCGGGTTTCGTGTCGCGGCTGGTCGAACGGTGGCAGTTGGGCGGTATCTTCAGCTGGAGTTCCGGTGCGCCAGTGACGATCGCGGCGGCGAACGCGGAGACCACGTGGACGGTGGTTCCGGGAACCATCAATCTTACCCGCACCGCTAACACGCCGATGATCCTGGGCAACTTCCCCAAGAGCGCCGGCAAGGTTACGCCCGGAGTGAGCGGGGCCAACTACTTCGATGGATACAGGCAGGTTGACGATCCGTTCAAGAACAGCGTCACGACATCGCAGACTCTGCAAACTGCCTTCAGCAACAAGGCCCTTGTCGATGCTAACGGCAATATCGTTCTGGCGAATGCGGCGCCTGGAACGGTCGGCAGTCTCGGCCGCACCTGGCTCGAAGGACCGACGCATGCCGGCTTCGACGTGAACCTCGTCAAGCGCATCCGGATTGCTGAAAAGAAAGAGTTCGAAATCCGCGTCGATGCGGTCAATGTGATGAACAATCCGCGTTGGGCTTTTGTAACCGGCGGAATGATTCAGGATATCAACAACCCCAACTTCGGGAGACTCACAGCCGCCGATCCGACCGGTGGTGTAGCGCAGGCAGATTTTCCGGTCGCAAATCGAAGGTTTACATTCAATGCTCGTTTGAATTTCTGAGTAGCCGCGGACGGGGAAAAAGAATTAGCCGCCAATGACGCGAATTACGCGAATGGGCGCATCAACGGTTTCATATGCGCCCATTCGCGTAATTCGCGTCATTGGCGGCTAATTCCCTTCAGGGAACCGGTTAGTAAGCGGGCTGTGTCGCCTGCTCGCCGAGCACCTTTCCGTCAGGGAGCGTGACCGAGACGAAAATCCCACCAGGGTCGCCGTTCCGGAACGGCCGCGCGACTGCCTTTACCTTGTCGCCGGCCTTGATCGACGTGGACTTCCAGCCCGCGCGAACCAGAAAAGCGGGAGACGTCATTTCCAGGTTCCAGATGTCGGTGCTGCCCTTGCTGTTGGGCACTTCAATCTCCAGCCATGAGTGTGGATTGGCCCACTTGAATTGTTTCACGATGCCTTCCACCGTCACGGTCTTCGTACGATCGACACCCGCACCGGAGTGGTGCGCGTAGGCTGAACCCGCGATAAACAGCGCAATCAGCAGTGAGCTTCCAGCCAGCAAATTTCTCATTCTCTGCCTCCAATTGAATTCCTAGCGGACGTTGGCGTCCGAGTGCGTAGTCGGCATGTGATCGTTGAGATCGGGCAGGCACGACACTTCAGCGATGTCCCGCTCGTCAACACGCCGCCAGCGCTTTGTGATATTCCATGTTCCCTCCCAACTCTTCGGGTCGGTGAAGGCGTACTCAATTGACAGCGTCTTTCCCTGGTCGATCAGCTTGATCCGTTCGACGATATGCAGCGCATCACTGCCTGGAATTCCGGAATCGATCCAGTGATGGTCAGGGACGAAATACTTCGAGTCGATCACGAGTGTGTCGCCCTCCCATCGTCCGATGGATTCGCCGTTGAAGCTCGGCACCGCGATGTCCGGGTCGGTGTGAGGCCGTCCATCCAGGTAAACGACGCGCAGGCTGTTCATGAATTCGCTGATCATGTAGATCGCTGTGGGCAACTGAATCATGGCGATGGGCCACACGCGCGTCATGATAACGGGCAAGCCGGCAGGCCAGCACTGGCCGATGTCGTCGCGGTACACCTTTCCTTCCGACTGGGCTTTTCGAGCCGCGTCGTAGTGCACCTGGGCCTCGGGCGTCAGCTTGAGGCCCGGAGGAGGCGTGAAGCGGAATCCATTATCGGGGCCGCCGCCATGCAACCATGTTCCTGTCAGGTCGAACGGCGGTTTCGGACGAGGCTTGGCGAGATTCTCCGGCGCCAGCGCACCGAGCGCACCCGGCGGCTGGAACTGCGCCGTAAGATCCGATACGCCGACGAGGAAGGAGAATGCGACAACGGCCGCCGCAACCCTTCGACCGATCCGTGACTTGATCATACTGTCCTCCAGGCTCGTTTCTCTGTAGCGGCGCTCTATGAGCGCCGACAATGCTGCAATTTGCGAGATCGTCGGCGGTCACAGACCGCCGCTACAGTTCATTTGTCGCGCACCTTCAGGCGCACGACCCCCTGCTCATCCACGTACTCACGATTGTTGTCGCACACGAACTCAACCATCTCGTAATTTGGCATGCGGCGGTATGCCAGCGTGTAGGTAAACGGCTTCTCGAGCGTCACAGGATCCTCGATCGTGATCTGATCGTGCAACACGTCGGGCGCGACGAATCGTATACGTTCTGTGATGCGCATTTGATCGCTGTGGGGTATCCGCTGGTATTGCACCGATTCCTTGATGCCGACCGTGTCGACGACCAGGGTGTCTCCCTCCCAGCGGCCGACGGAGCGGCCATAATAACCAGGAGGCACTTCATCGATCTTTGCCTGCGGTCTGTCGAGGTAGATGCGGCGCACTTCGCTGAATGCTTCCGCAATGACCGTTATTTGCTTCGGCGTCTGGATAAACTCCACGGGATACACCGCGACGGACATCATTGACGGCACACCGTAGGGCACGCAGAGCGAACTGCCGGTGGCCAGCGGTTCGCCTCGCCGGTTGGCCTCGGTCTCAGCCGCGCGACGCGCTTCATAAGGTTTGGCGTACTCCGGCTTCAGCACAACCGGGCTGGCGGGAGGCGGCACGAGCTTGGGATCGGCGCCGCGGCCGGCCCGATACGGACCCCATGTTCCGGTGAAATCGGGAGGATTCGTCTTCGACTGCCCATGAGCGGCGCCCGCAATCAATATAAGGAAGACGACACGCGCGATCATTGTGCGGGTGCCTGCGGGCCCCTGCCGGGGCCATTTCCGAGCACGCGTCCGTCGGGCAAGGTCACCTGGATGAGTAATCCTCCCGGCTGGCCGCTTCTCAGAGGGCTGATACGAGCTGTCACCTTGTCGCCGTGCTTCAGATCTTTGAACTTCCAGCCACTTTGCATCAGGATGCTGGGACTTCCCAGTTCGACGCTCCAGTGTTTCACGGCGCCCTTTTCGTCCGCGACGTCCAATTCGATGTAGGCGTGCGGGTTGGTCCATTCAAAGGCGGTAACCGTGCCGGTCAGCGTGGTCGGCTTCGATTGATCGAACATGGCAAAGGAGTGATGGGCCATCGCCATGCTGGCTCCGGCCAGGCACCAAACTATGATGCGTGCTGCTAAAGACATCTGTTATCTCCCATCTCGAATGGGGCAATCATAGGTTGCTGAAGATGAACGGGTCAAGCTCTGCAGAACGCGGGCTAAAGCCCGCGACTACATTCAGGCCGAAACGCCCAGTCCAAATGTAGTCGCGGGCTTTAGCCCGCGTTCCGGCGCCTACAGGAAATTTTCAGATTTCTGATTTAGGATAGTCTTGATGCGGATTCTGGTGATTGAAGATGAAGCCAGGATGGGAGAACTGCTCCGCGAGGGTTTGACCGAAGAAGGCCACACCGTTACAGTTGCTCTGGATGGCCGCGAAGGCCTCGAGATGGCTGAGGGCTGGGAATTCGACCTCATCATTCTGGACGTGATGCTGCCCGGTATGGACGGCTTCGCCATTGCGCGACGTCTGCGGGCACAGCATAACCAGACACCGATTCTCATGCTCACCGCACGAGATTCCGCGAAAGATCTTATTGAAGGCTTGGATCTTGGAGCCGACGACTACCTGACGAAACCGTTTTCGCTGAAGGTGCTCTTCGCCCGGATCCGCGCACTTGGAAGGCGTGGGCCAATACCCCAACCCGTTTCCATGCAGATTGGTGACCTGACTTTGAACCCCGGAACCCGCGAAGTGAGACGCGGCCGCCGGACCATTGTTCTCACTCCGAGAGAGTTCTCACTGCTGGAAACCCTCATGCGTAACGCCAGACAAGTCGTGTCTCGGGACACTCTGATCGACACCGTTTGGGGCGGAGACTCCGACATCGAAAGTAATACTCTGGACGCTTTTGTGCGCCTCATTCGAGCAAAAATCGAGGCGCCGGGCGAAGCCAAGCTGCTCCGAACTATCCGCGGAGTCGGCTACAGCCTTCGGGTGGAACTGCAGAGCGTTCTTGATGCCCTGGACTCCGACGATCAACCGGAGCTTGAAGACGACCTCAGCGATTTTGCGAAGCAAACCGGGGATAACTCCCTCCTCGAAATCCGCGACAGCGAGGGCGCTCTCATTTTTTCGTCGGCTAATCACGCCGGCCTCAGCCTCCCGAGTCCAGACGATCCGTCGTGGCGTGTTTTGCGCAGCCGGATGATGTACGCCGGAAAGCCGTATGATGTGCTTCTGGCCGTTCCGCTCACGGATGTCCGCGTCATCATGCGCGATTTTCGCAATCTGCTTCTGCTGATGATTCCACTCGTTCTCATGATTGCAAGCGGTGGCGGTTACTGGATCAGCCGGAGGGCGCTCACCCCCGTTGATGAGATTACGCGCGTGGCAAAATCGATCACGGTTCAAAATCTCTCGCGGCGCCTCGTCGTGCCGGATACCAGCGACGAACTTCAAAGAATGTCCGAAGCGTGGAACGACGTGCTTCAGCGACTGGACACCGCCATTCAGCGTATTCGACAGTTTACAGCCGACGCGTCGCATGAGTTGCGAACTCCGGTGGCGCTTATCCGCGCCACTGCCGAGCCGGCTCTGAGATCCGAGCGCGAACCCGAGTACTATCGGGCATCACTCAGCACGATCGAGAGTGAAGCAACGCGAATGACGGATCTCACCGAATCCTTATTGGTTCTGGCCAGAACGGACTCGAACTCGGTCGAGATGCCGCTCGGCCCCGTCGATCTGAATCGCATCATCACTGAAGTTGCCGCCT
>WNFS01005033.1_pt1 | contig 11295 bp, 10 predicted proteins | sample 5400141 | NCBI WGS metagenome assembly WNFS01 (sample SAMN13153358, study PRJNA577476) | soil metagenome | isolation source: 60 cm saprolite under Madrone tree | place: USA:California | collected 2016-06-14 | reverse complement strand
ACAATCGGCAAAGCGCGTTTTAATAGGCGATCCTTCATCTCGATGCTCCTTTAGCATTGTAACATCGGTGAGATCGATAACTTTTTGCCGAATGGAAAACTTTATCTGCGTACAATGCGGGACGCAGTTTGGTGAGACTGCGGAACCTCCGTCGCGCTGTGCGATTTGCGAAGATGAACGGCAATTCGTCCGTCGCACTGGCCAGGAATGGACAACGCTCGAGCGATTGCGCGCTGACCATCACAACCGGCTGCAAGACGAAGCGCCGTGGCTTCTGGGAATCGGCACGGAACCGGAATTTGCCATCGGCCAGCGCGCCTTGCTCCTGCAATCCCCCAGCGGAAATCTGCTCTGGGATTGTATCTCTTTGCTGAGCGACGAAACAATCGCCGAGGTAAACGCACGCGGCGGCATCCGCGCCATCGCGATTTCGCATCCGCATTTCTACTCTTCGATGATCGAATGGGCCGACCGTTTCGATGCGCAAATATTCTTGCACGCTGCCGATCGAGAGTGGGTGGTGCGTCCCGCAGGCGCGGGATCCCGCATTCAATTCTGGGAAGGGTCAACCCTCTCACTTTGGGATGGGCTGACGCTAATCAATCTCGGCGGTCATTTCGAAGGCGGCACCGTACTGCATTGGCCAGCGGAGTCCCGCGATGGCGGGAGCAAGGGCGCCTTGCTCACAGGCGACATCATTACCGTCGTGCAGGACCGGCGTTACGTCAGCTTCATGCGAAGTTATCCAAATCTTATTCCGCTTGGAGCGTCGGCGATCCGCCGCATCGTCGAGAGAATTGAACCGTTCCCATTCGAGCAGGTGTATGGCGGCTGGTGGCAGGCCAACGTTCTCGCCGATGCTAAAGCGGCAGTCGTGCGATCCGCCGAACGCTATCTGCGGTGGATCAGTCGTTAGGCTACCATTCCTGTCGTCCTAAACTGTAGCGGCAGCCGTGTCGGCTGCTTTGAATGAAAACGCAGGCGGCACGCCTGCCACTACAGGGCACCTCGATTAGTTAGGTCATTCACGATGCCCGGCAGCGCGATCGCAGCCGGCTCGCGCACGCGCCGCGTCGCGAAGCGCGACAGCGGCGTTTCCTCGGGATTCACTTCGATCAGTTCGCCGCCGTTACGATTGGCCCGGAGCGCCCAATCAATGATGTATCCAAAGGTCGCGGTGGTTCCGACTACGAACCAGACTACGCCCGGCCGCATGAGCGCCGCGCAGTTTGCGCATCTTGGAATTTCTTGCCGTTCCTCATCGCGTTCCAAGACACTAAAATCACAGCGCGAACAGCGCGTCACGAAAATGTCTCCGTGAATTTGCACCATTTTCTCCTTCGCAAGTTCTGCGCGCGCGTGCAGGTCGTCCACGTTTTGCGTAACGAGCAGGAACTCGCGTGCGTGTTGCGCCACTTTCGCAATGGCTTCATGCGCAGCATTCGGTCGCGCGTTGCGAATGCGCTGCCGGCGCTCGCGATACCAATCCCAGACTAATTGTGGATCGCGCGCGAACGCTTCGGGCGTGGCGAGTTTTGTCGGATCGAGATTTCGCCAGTAGCCGTCCTTGCCGCGAAAAGTTGGAATTCCACTTTCAGCGGAAACGCCCGCGCCAGTGAGAACGAGAACCCGCATATCAGGCATGTCGCATACGCACGGCCTTTTCAAGGATCGACAAGTAAGAGGGGTGAGAAAAGGATCGCGTTGCTCTTTGCGCTGCTTTATCAATCAGCTTCCATGCAGAAACAAACCTTTGCTCTGACTATTGTCACTCTATTTACGTTGGCCACTTTCGTCCTCAGTGCCACTGACACTCCCGAAACGCGACGCCGTGAAGCGGAACGTTATCTAAAGGTTATTCCACCAAAGGCGCTGTTCGAGGACATGGCCGATAAGATGGCCGCAAACCTTCCGCCGGACCGGCGCGAGCAATTTAAGCATCTGCTAACCGCAGATCTCGACATTGCGGCATTAACGAAAGCGATGACAGACGCGATGGTAAAACATTTCACAACCGATGAGTTAAAGGCATTGGCTGATTTTTATGGTTCGCCGGTGGGTAAATCAGCGATGCAAAAATTTGGCGCCTATATGGCAGACGTAATGCCGGCGATACAGGCTGAGATGCAGAAAGCGCAGGCAAAGCTGAACCAATCAGCACCGACTCAGTCGCCACGCTAGAGTAGAAATATAACTGATATGCGACATCCGCTGAGGACAGCGGACCCTTTACAACCTACTCCCAGCCGATCTGCCGGCCTTTGTTTTGTTCTTCCAGCCAGCTCATCAGCGGCTTGAAGTAATCCATCATCGCGCGCGTGGAGATGTCTTCGCCAGTGGCTTCTTTCAAAACTTTGCGCCAATCTTCTGTGCCGCCCTTTTTCAAAATGTTATTCAGCCACGCGCCGACTTCCTTGTTGTCGGCGTAATTACATGATTGGGGCGGTTGATGCAGAATTTTGCGCGCGATGTAATCGTGCAACTGGAACTTGAACACGGTCGCGAACGCGTAGTTGTAGTAGTAAGCCGGGTTATCGTTGATGTGCGTCTTGGTAGCGGCATCGCAAAATTCTTCGCCTCGCGGCGACGGCGGCTCGATGCCTTGAAAATCGGAAACGTATTTCCACCAGCGCGCATTCCATTGATCTGCCGGGAGATTGTGTGCGTAGATGTCCGCCTCCCAATGCGGCATCACGCCGCACGAAAAATAAATAAACGGAATCGAGCGGGCCAGCGCGTCGTCCAACAGAAATGCTGTCTTATCCGCATCGAATTCGAGAGGCAACACGCCGCGTGATTGCAGATAAGGCACCTGACTCGAGGCCAGTGAGATTAACTCGCCAACGCCCTCATGAAAACCAGGCGCCGCGCCGAGCCGCAGCAAATAGGGAACTTCAGGCCGCGAATATGCCATGAAATAATGGCCGTGCCCGAGTTCGTGATGCGCGGTGAAAAACCACCGCGCGTTAGGCTCGATGCTTTGCAGCGAACGAATGTCGTTCTCGAGATCAATATGCCCGCAGGAGGCGTGCGTGTTTTTCTTCCGCTTTGAATCCGGCGGCACCGGATACAAATCTGATTTTTCCCAAAAACTTTGCGGCAACGATGGAAATCCGAGCCCTGTGTAAAATTGCTCGGCTGTCTTGATGATCCATTCCGGTTTCCGGCCTTCGAAGTACTTGTCGATGTTCGCAGCTTCGACCAGACCCGGCCATTCCTGCGCCCAGCGATTGTTGATCCAATGCGCGGGAATTTTTTTGGGAACAGGCTGATGGAACTTTTCCGCCAGCTTGTATTTCGCCCATGTATGCAACTGCAAATAGAGCGGCCGCAGCGTCGCCATCCAGTTCTCGAGCATCTTGAGCATCTCGTCTGTGGTCATCCCGTACGCGGCGACTTCCAGTGCGAAGTAATCCGGATACTTCATCTCTTTGGCCACGCCGTTGCGCAGATCTCGCAAGACGACCAGATTCGGCTTGAGCGCCGGGCCGGACTCCTTTGAGGCTTCCCAGACAGCTTTGCGTTCGTTGAGATCAACGCTTTTCTCGAGTTTGTCGTCGATCTGATTGGCCGTAATTGGCTGACCTTTGAGTGTGAACTTGAAACTGTTGAGGATCGACGCTTGCTTCGTCTCGGCAGCGACGCGTCTTGCCACGAGATCGGGATTCGTCATCGGTCCTTCCGCCGCGTTCAAGAGAAGCTGCTTTAATTGACGAACCGTCAATTCGTTCAGCTCCTTCGGATGCGTCAGGAGTTCCCGCGCTTCGTTGATGATCGCCGGATTTCCATTAAATGCGGCGTAGGCTTTGCCGGCGGCCTCGGCAGCAGCGTCGTGCTCCGGTGTCACATCAGTAACCGCAGTCCACTGCGCTTCGCTGTTGACGCGATAGAGGGCCTGGTACCCGGCATTCGCGAGCGCCAGAAAACGATCAGCGCGTTCCTGGATAGGCGATTTTGTCTCAGCAGGTGCCGACGCGGCGAATGCAAGCAACAGAAAGAAAACGCAAGAGGCATGGTGTTGCATGATGGACGTTACTTGCAACGCTGCATACACCGCAAACGCCACAACTCCATCGGAAGATCACTACGCCAATTTACGATTCGCTGTGCCCGGTTGCGGATGTTTGTACGACAGCCACAAAAAGATCAACCCGACAATCGGAATGAGTATTCCCATTGGAAGAACGACTCCCACGTTCCCGGGAGAGAAGTTATGCGCCACGATCATCTGGTAAATGTGTCCTGCAGCTGCTCCCCACGCGAAAGCGGAAGGGGGAATCAATGTCGCGAATCGAAATGGCAAGCTGGCTCTGAACGCTATGATGCCGGCAATGCCAACGCCGAGACTCGCAAATCCTACTTCTGCCTGAAACGGGCTGTCCTGCCAGCCAATAAATTTTGCGGCCATCTCGCCGAAGAACACGTGGAATACGAAATTCACCACGTTGCTGATGCCTATCGGAAACAGCAGGTAATAGGAGAAGAATGCTTCGGCGACCATATTGATTCGAAGCGGTTTGGGTTTGTTGAGCAGCGATATTCCTGCGGCGACAAACCCGATGATGAGAAATGTGAAGAAGTAATTGCCTATCAAAAAAAACAAAACTGAAGCGACTGACGAATTTTCCATGCGGCCTAAAATACTCGTCGTCGAGTCCGAGTGCGAAGGCGATTGCGCTGTGAACGGCCACTAATGTCGACGTCTGAGGGTTCAGAACGGGCTGAATTGATCACCACGTTCCAGCGCGAGTTCGGCCTCCAGATTTTCGCGGTCGCGGCCAATGCTCGCGACGGCGGTGACTTTGCCTTCTGAGCCGAAAATCACCGAAGCATCCTTCGCTTCCAAGTTTCCCGATATATTGACGTCGTCGTTCGCGCTGCCGTGGCCGACATAACGAATGTGCAGATCAAAATGATTGCTCCAAAAAAACGGTGGCGCCATGAACCGCTCGCGCGCGCCGAGAATGTTGCGCGCGGCAGTCTGCCCTTGTCGCTCGGCGACCACCCAGTGTTCCACACGGATCCGGCCGGCGCGGGGATCGGGCCAGCGCGCGATGTCACCGGCAGCAAAGATTCCGGGGATGTTAGTCTCCAGAAATTCGTTAACCACCACGCCGTTGTCGGTCGCGAGACCTGCTTGTTCAGCAAGCGCGGTGTTCGGGCGAACGCCGATTCCAATGACGACGAGCTCGCAATCCAAAATCGTTCCGTCATCGAGCTGCACGTTTCGGTCCTGTATGGCTGCTGGTGTTCGTCTGAGGTGAAATTGCACGCCGTGCTCCTCGTGAGTTTGCCGAATAAGCTCGCCCAGTTCGCCTCCGAGGACCTTTTCAAGCGGCAGCGAGCCTTTTCCGACGACTGCGACTTCAAGCTTGCGCTCGCGCAACGATGCCGCCACCTCCAACCCAATGAAACTCGCGCCGATGACAACAGCCCGATTTGCGTGTTTCGCCCTTTCGATGATGCGCCGGCTATCGGCGAGAGTTCGCAGATAACAAACGTGCGGCAAGTCGTCGCCCGGAATCTTCAGCCGGACCGGCTCGGCTCCCGTGGCCAGCAACAGAGCGCCGTATTTTACTGAGCGTCCGTCAGAGAGGCTAACCTGCTTGTTTTTCGGGTCGATTGCCGTCACCGACGTCTTCGTCAACGTGTCGATCTTTTGCTCTCGATAAAAATCCGGCGGGCGCAGCGGAATCCATTCTTCTGGCGCGATCCCCGCAAGATAATCTTTCGAAAGATTCGGCCGATCGTAAGGCAAAAATTCGTCCGCGCTAATCATCGTTACCGGGCCGTCGTAGCCTTCGCGGCGCAACATTTCGGCTGCAGCGTTGCCCGCTGCGCCGCCGCCAACGATTATCACGCTTGCGGGAGATGATTTCGGGTTATGCGACGGTTTTGCATCGCTTTTGCCGGTGACAAAAAAACGCGCGCCGCGTTTCTCGATCTTCCACGATGACGTATTGCTCAAAGCCGGCCCAGCGATCGCTCCGCCGGTCCGCAGATCGAAGTGCGCGTGGTGCCATGGGCAGCGCACAGTGCAATCGACCATCAACCCTTTCGCCAGCGGCCCGCCGTAATGAGTGCAGGTTGCCCCGATCGCAAATAACTCAGAGCCTTGTCTGGCCACGAGAATTGCTTCACCAAACGCGTGCCCAAGAAGCATTCCTCTATCGTCCACGCTTTCGATTTCGCAGCCTGCTTCGAAATCCGGGCCTTCCAGATCATGCGACGTTTCGGCCATAAATTTGATTCCCGGGATCGAACTAAAATCGCGCCGAAGGGGCGCAGCGCGCGTTCCCAACTAGTTTGCTCAGAAACATATCCAACGGCGACAGAGATATGCTGGTGTCTATCTTTCTCCGGCTCTGCCAGTCCGTGGAGGCGGCTCGCCCCCGAGGCGTGCGGCCTGAGGGCAGGCAGGCTCCAGTTTGCTGTCGACAATCACAAAGGGCACGTTAGAGTAATGGGCAATGAGCGCTGAAATGCCTTCTTTAATGGCGGACGCGAATACTCTTCAGGCCGCCCTCCCTTCGGCGCTCGGAATTTGGCGATAAGAAGCGACCGTTTCTCAACGGGGCGCTGATTCCTCTCTCTTTTCCACGGGGAGATTTGGTGTCTGCGTGATGAGAACAACCGAACCCTTATTGAAACTATGTTAATCGTGATGAAACCGAGCGCCGCCGCGGGCGATGTCGACGCGGTGGTAAAACTTGTTGAGGCAATTGGTTTGCGCGCGCATTCCATGCCCGGAGCCACACGTACGGCCATCGGCATCACCGGAAACCAAGGCCCGATCGACGGGCGGCGTTTTGAAAATCTGCCGGGCGTTGTGGAAGTGATCCGCGTCACCAAGCCCTATAAGTTAATCACACTCGACCTGCGCCCCGACAAAACCGTCGTGCGCATCGGCGACGCGACCATTGGGGGCAGCGAACTCGCCATCATTGCGGGGCCGTGCGCGATTGAAAACCGGCAACAGGCGGTGGCTGTCGCTGAAAGCGTGCAGCGGAGCGGCGCGCGTTTCTTTCGCGGGTGCATTTGGAAACCCCGAACTTCACCTTACACATTTCAGGGGCTGGGCGACAAAGGCTGGGAAATCACGGCGGAGATCCGCGCCGAGTTCGGCTTGAAGATCGTCACCGAAGCCGTTGACGAATCCAATGTCGATCTAATCGAAAAGCACGGCGACATGATTCAAATCGGCGCTCGGAACATGCAAAACTTTTCGCTTCTGAAGCGGGCGGGCCGATCAAAGTTACCTGTGCTTTTGAAGCGCGGCATGGCTGCAACGCTCGAGGAATGGTTGCTCGCGGCCGAGTACATCATGGCTGAAGGCAACTACAACGTGATCTTGTGCGAGCGCGGTGTTCGCACGTTCGCGCAGCACACGCGCAACACCCTCGATCTGGCGTCTGTGCCGGCGATTCGGCGCATCTCGCATTTGCCGGTCATCGTGGATCCCTCCCATGGCACCGGCACCGCGTACATGGTCACACCGCTCGCGCGCGCCGCCGTCGCGGTCGGCGCCGACGGCCTGATGATTGAAGTTCACAACCAGCCCGAGCTCGCTCTTTCCGACAGCGCGCAGGCTTTGACGCTTTCGCAGTACGCGGAGCTAGTCGCGGAAGTTCGCGCCATTCACCAGCTCACCGCGTCAGAAAAGAAAAATACGTAATACCGCTGTCATGTTGAGCGAAGCGAAACATCTCTGGTCATTTTTGAGGCGGGATTGGTCCAGAAGAGGATCAGAGATTCTTCGCTTCGCTCAGAATGACATCTGTGAAATCGAAAAATGCTTCTGCTGATCGACAACTACGATTCTTTTACGTACAACCTCGCGCAGTATTTCGGCGAGCTAGGCTGCGATGTTGTGGTCAAGCGGAATGACGAAATTTCGTTGGAGGAAATCGCAGAATTAGCCCCAGAGCGTATTTGCATTTCGCCAGGGCCTTGCACGCCGTGCGAGTCAGGAATCAGTAAACAAGTCATTCTGCGCTTTGCCCAGGAACTTCCGATTCTGGGCGTTTGCCTCGGTCATCAATGCATTGCCGAAGCGTACGGTGGGAAAGTCGTGCGCGCCGGGCGGCTCATGCACGGAAAATCATGCATGATTACACATAACGGCAGCCCCTTTTTCTCGGATTTGCCGAACCCGTTTGAAGCTGGGCGGTACCATTCGCTGGTTGTCGAGCGAACTTCACTTCCCGCCTGTCTCGAAATCACGGGCGAGAGCGACGACGGGGAAGTCATGGCGCTGCGTCATCGCGAATTCCCAGTGCTGGGAGTGCAATTCCATCCCGAATCAGTTCTCACGCCGAATGGCAGAAAAATCCTGGGCAGTTTCCTTTTGCATTGAATGAAACCGCTGATCACTCCATTGCTGAACGAGTTCCTGCAACTCGCGAAACAGGGCAATGTGATTCCTGTTTTTGCAGAGTTCGTTGGCGATTGCGAAACCCCGGTCTCAGCATTCAAAAAATTTAGCCACTCCGCTTTCAGCTTCCTTTTCGAATCAACGGAAAAAAATGACCTGTCGGGCCGATTCTCTTTCGTCGGATTCGATCCGCGAATGGTTATTCGAAGTTACGGGCGCGAGATCCACATCGCGCGGAACGGCATCGAGGAACGCTTTAGCACAACCACCGATCCTCTCGATGAAGTCCGTAAGTTAATGGCGCGATATCAATTTGTTTCGCATCCAGAGCTGCCGCGGTTCGCTGGCGGCGCGGTCGGTTTTCTCGGCTACGAAGCAGTTCGATTTTTCGAACCAAAAGTTTTGGCAGCGCGTCAGGACGATCTGCAACTGCCCGAGATGCTTTTCATGCTCACGGGTAACGTTCTGATTTTCGATCATAGGCTGCGCAGCTTGAAAATCCTGGTGAACGCATTTCTCGATGGCGGCTCGCCAGAAAAGGTTTATGCGCGCGCTGTCGAATCGCTGGATTCGATTATGCAACAGTTGTCCGAGCCGACCGATCTGCCGCTTGTTGCCGTTGTGGACGGTGAAAAACAGCCTCCGCCTCGCAGTAATTTCCGTCGCGAAGATTTTCAGCGCGCAGTGGAGCGCGCCAAGGAATACATCCGCGCAGGCGACATCTTCCAGGTTGTCTTATCGCAACGATTCGAATCTCCGTTTAATGGAGCGCCGCTCGATTTTTATCGCTGTCTTCGTTTCATCAACCCGTCGCCGTACATGTTTTGTCTGAACTTTGGCGACGATTTTGCGCTTGTTGGCAGCTCGCCGGAGATGCACGTCCGGCTCGTCGGGAATACCATCGAGATCCGGCCGATTGCGGGCACTCGCGCGCGCGGCCTCACTCCGGCGTACGATGAAGCCAACGCCGCTGAGCTCCTTGCCGATCCAAAAGAACGCGCGGAACACATCATGCTTGTCGATCTCGCGCGAAATGATGTCGGCCGCGTTGCGGAGTTCGGCACGGTTCGCGTAACCGAGATGATGGAAATTGAGCGTTACAGCCACGTAATGCATATCGTTTCGAATGTAGTTGGCCGTTCACGCGCCGGTTGCACCGCCTTTGACGTTGTCAGAGCGACGTTTCCCGCCGGGACCGTCTCCGGCGCGCCAAAAATCCGCGCCATGCAAATTGTCAGCGAACTGGAGAACACCCGGCGCGGCTGTTACGCAGGTGCAATCGGCTATTTCGGATTTGACGGCAATTTTGATTCCTGCATCGCGCTGCGATGTGCCGTGCTGAAAAATGGAAAGGCCTATTTCCAGGCCGGCGCCGGCATCGTCGCCGATTCGGACCCGAAGCGCGAATACGAAGAAACGGTCAGCAAAGCGCGTGCAATGATGAAGGCGCTGGCAATGGCGAGCCAGATGAAACCCGTATGATTCCGCAATGCATCGGAAGCGAAGCAGGCAATCTCGAGCTTCGCGAAATGACCAGGCGCCTCATGCACGGTGAAAACCTTACGCGAGCCGAAGCCGCAGAATTTTTAGAGGCCCTGCTGAATCCTTCCGCCACAGACACACAAGTAGCAGCGGCTTTGGCTGTTTTGACCGCCAAAGGTGAAACAGTTGAGGAGCTCACCGGAATGGCCGAGGCGATGCGCAATCGCGCTATTCCAGTCCGTTCGAGTCACGCGCGTTTCATAGATACCGCGGGAACGGGTTCGAGCCTCGCGAAAGTTTTCAACGTTTCCACAGCAGCAGCTTTCGTCATCGCTGGCGCGGGTGTCCCCGTCGCGAAACACGGCTCGCGAGCTGCGACATCATTTTGCGGAAGTGCTGACGTGCTCGAGGCGTTGGGCGTTAACGCGGCTGCTTCACCAGAGACGGTTCAGCGCTGCCTCAATGAGCACGGAATCTGTTTTATGTTCGCGCCGATTTTTCACCGAGCGACTGCTCGCGTCGCGCATGTTCGGCGCGAGCTTGGCGTCCGCACCACGTTCAATTTGCTGGGTCCGCTAACGAATCCCGCCCGGGCACCGTTTCAGATTCTGGGCGTGTGGCATCCTTCCCTGCTGGAGCGAGTCGCGGCGGCGCTATCTCTACTCGGCGTGGAGAAAGCATGGGTGGTGCATGGGGCCGACGGCCTTGATGAAATATCAATCACAGACAAAACGATCGTCGCTGCCTGTTTGCCGAACGGTAGCTTGGAAACGTTCACGATTTCGCCTCAGGATTTCGGATTGAAACCGCAAAGCCTCGATGGATTCGGCGGAACTGACGCACGCACAAACGCAGAACTGATCCGCACAATTTTGGACGGTGAAAAGACCAAAGACAGGGCCGCCGCGCGGGATCTTGTGATCGTAAATGCTGCTGCCGCGCTTCATGTGGCGGGAGTCGCGGACGATCTCTGCAAAGCCGCGAAGCTTGCTCACGAGAGCATCGACAGCGGACGTGCCGCGTCGAAGCTGGACGCGCTTATTCGCGAAACAAACCAAGACCGATGAGCAGAAATTTTCTCTCTGAAATCCTCGCGCAAAAGCGTGAAGCAGTAGCGCGGATCAAAGGCAGGCCTTCCTCCGATCGTCTTCGCGAGCGCGCGCTGGAGATTCGACAAACGGCCGTGCCGCATCGCTTGTTGCAAGCATTGAAGTCGGAATCGCGGCTCTTGAAGATTATTGCGGAGTTCAAACGCAAATCGCCGTCCGCTGGAATTCTTCGTGACGATCTTTCACCTGAAGAAGTTGCTCGCCGTTACGAACGGGGCGGCGCTTGCGCGATTTCCGTCCTTACTGACGAAGCACACTTCGGCGGTTCGATCGCCGATCTCCGCATTGTGCGGTCCACCACGACCCTGCCGATTCTGCGCAAAGATTTTA
>WNFS01003935.1_pt1 | contig 11295 bp, 8 predicted proteins | sample 5400141 | NCBI WGS metagenome assembly WNFS01 (sample SAMN13153358, study PRJNA577476) | soil metagenome | isolation source: 60 cm saprolite under Madrone tree | place: USA:California | collected 2016-06-14 | reverse complement strand
GCGATCCCCAGACCCTGGCCGACGGCATGAACGCGCGGGGCCTGGCCGGCGTGCAGTTCCAGGCCGCGTCCTTCACGCCGACCTCGAGCGTCTATGCGGGCCAGGCGGTCGGTGGAGTGCGGATGGAGGTGACCGATCGCGACGCGATCCGCCCAGTATCGGTCGGCCTCGCGCTGGGCCGGGAGCTGATGGAGCGCTACCCGAGCCAGTTCCGCCCGGCGGCCATCCAGAACCTGCTCGTGAACCGGGCAACGATGTGGTCGATCCTGCGGGGGGATCCCTTCTCGCGAATCCTGGGCTGGGCCGATGTCTCGCGCGCCAGCTTCCTGCAGCGCCGCGCGCCCTACCTGATCTACAAGTAGGCGCGGGCTCCGGCGCCTACCGCCGCTCGATCACCCGGGTGGCCTTCACTGCGCCCAGCTTCCCGGTCGTGCCGTTCGCCACCGTGATGGTGGCGGGGTCGCCGTCGCTCACGTAGCGCTCACCCGGATTCCGGTCGAAGTAGGTGAGCCAGTAGTCGAAGTCCTTGTCGACCACCTGGATGCGGGGCAAATGGAGCGGGTCGAAGTTCTTGGCGTAAGGCGAGGGCGCGGCGCCGCCCGCCACCATCAGGATGGCGTCGTGCTTGTACGTCATGCCCTTGGCCTCGCCGGAGACCGCCCAGCCCAGCTCCTTCGGATAGCTGCCGTGGGGCAGGGCCACGGTGCGGAAGCGATAGCCGGGCACGTGCCGCTGCACCCACGCCTGCGCGGTCGCGAGCTGGTCGCGCACGGTGACCTCCGGATAGCGGCCGAGCTCGGCGTGCCAGAGCGTGTGGTTACCGATCTCGTAGCCCTGACTCGCCAGGTACTGGAGCTTGCGGCCGGCCAGGTCCGCCTGGTTGAAGAGATCGTTCGGGGCCTTGGCTCCCGGCAGCACGTAGAACGTGGCGGCGTGCCCGAAGCCGGGATGCTCGCGCGCGAAGGCCTCGAGGATGCCGACGCCGCAGGCGGGATCGATCACCCAGTCGGCGCCCCTCTGCAGATAACGGAACTGACCGGGCGAGGAGTCGTCGAAGGTGAGGATGACCGGGCTGGTGCCGGCGGGCAGCGCGATCTTGCCGTCGAGGTAGTCGGTGAGGACGACGGTGCGATAGCCGCGCTCCCAGAGCCGGGTCAGGTCACGCTTGAAGTTCTCGGGAGTGCGCGTCCAGCGGGCCTCGGGGTTGTCGATCTTGTGGTACTCGAGGATCATCACGCGCCCGAGCTCGTTGGGGGCCAGCGTGGGCGCCTGGGCCCCGGCCAGGACGGCCGCGCCCAAGCAGACCGCGAGCAGGACGGTCGCGACGACGGCACGCATGGCTACTGGGTCGACTTCGTGAGGGCGGAGGTCTTGGGCTTGAGCGCCGCCGCCGTGTAGTCGTTCTTCGGATTCCAGAGCATCCACCCGGAGGCGCCCGCGTCGCCAGCGCCGCGGATCTGGGCGCTGACCTCTCCCGGACCGAAGATGCGCTTGTCGAAGGCGTAGTCCTTGAAGTCCTGCAGCCACGGCCGCACCTGCATGGCCGGGTTCTGGGAGCGCTGGCGGGTGAGCCGCACGCTCTCCTTCACGACCTCGTACGGGTTCTTCATCGGATTCCGGACGCCCGGGATTCCGAGGTGGTAGCCGGACGGGTACACCATCGGGCACATGTAGTCGAGGTGCGCGGAGAGCTCCTCGATGCGCTGCCCGATGTCGGTGTCGTTGGAGTTGAATGCGGTGTAGCCGAAGACGTCGGCGCCGAGGAAGGCTCCGGTGGGGCCCAGCTCGCGACGAGCCTTGGCCAGGAAGGCGGCGATGGCGGGCAGGCGGGTGGTCGCGTTGTTGGGCTGCGAGTAGCGCGCGGCGGAGAGCTTGCCGTCGGTGGGGAAGCGCACGTAGTCGAACTGCACCTCGTCGAAGCCCTTGGCCACCGCTTCCTTGGCCACCGCGATCAGGTAGTCCCAGTTCTCCTCGCGGAAGGGATCGACCCACGCGAGGTTCTCGCGGTCGATCCAGGGCTTGCCGGTGCGGGTGTCGATGATGGCGAGGTCCGGCCGGGTGGTCGCCCGCAGGTTGTCCTTGAAGGCGACGATGCGGGCGATGGTGTAGATGCCCTGGGCCTTCCAGGCCGCGAGCTGCTCGTCGAAGTCCTTGATGATGACCGGGCCCTGCGCGCCCGCGTCGATCGCGGCCTGCACCGAGGTGCGGTAGGGGATCATCCCGCGGTCGCCCTTGACGTCGATGACCACCGCGTTCAGCTCGGTGCGCGACACCAGGTCGAGGACGCGCTGGCGGATGCCCCGGTCGGCGACCCCGTAGTAGGTGAGATAGGCGGCGCGGATCGGATGGGGCGGGAGCTTCACGGTGACCTCGGCGGCACCGGCGGTCAGCTTCCGCCGCTCGTAGCCGGGGGCCTTCACCCAGATCGTGGTGCCGGGGACGACGGGCTTCGTGGTGAACCGGCCCTCCGCATCGGTCAGCGCCTCGCTGGTGCCCGTCCAGATCGACACGCCGCGGAGTGCGTTGCCGGTGGCGGAATCGAGCACGCGGCCGACCACCACGCGGGGCTCGCCGCGCGGCTCGGCCGGGGCCGGTGCCGGAGCCGGCGAGGCCTGGACGGCGGGCGTCTCCGACGGGGTCGGCGAGACCGTCGCCGGGGTCCCGGAGGTCTCCGCGGCCGGGCCCTCCGGAAGCGGGTAGCCGGGGTTGCTGGCGTCCCACGAGAGCGCGGTGGCCAGACGGGTGCCGGGGAACAGGACCGACGGGAAGAGGATCGTGGTCTCGGCGAGGGCGGCGATCAGTGTGAGGGCGACCAGCGAGGTCCACGACAGCGCGCGGGGTACCGAGCTTTGGCTCATTCGTCGTCTTTCCTGGCTATCGCGTTAGGAGGTTCGTAGGGCCAAGGGAATTCCGCGAGACGACAAGAATGTGAGCAACCTGCTTGCCATCTCGATGCTCCGGCAAGTGACTGAAAACGTGGTCGCCGGCTCCCGGCCCCGCGTCCCTCCCTGTCCGTGGGCTGACAAAGTCCGCCAGTTGACAACGCGAATGGTCACAACCGAGCCAACCGCCTGAGTACAATGCGGCGCATGATCGACCCCATACGCTTCGGATGCGAGACCGCCCGTCCGCGTTCCCTCCAGGTCGGCGGCCTGACGCTGCACGCCCTCGAGTGGGGCGAGCCTGGCCGCCCGACGCTCTGCTTCCTCCACGGCGGTTCGGCTCACGCGCACTGGTTCGACGCGGTCGTGCCCGCTTTCGTCGACCGTTACCACGTGCTCTCGCTCGACCAGCGGGGCCATGGCGCGAGCCAGTGGGCGTCCGAGCCCGCGTACGCCACCGAGGACTTCGCCCGCGACCTGGTCGGCGTCATGGATGCCCTCGGCTGGCGCCGGATGACCGTGATCGGCCACTCCATGGGCGGCCACAACGCGATGGCGTTCGCGGCCTGGCACCCGGAGCGCGTCGATCGGCTGGTCGTGGTGGACAGCCGCCCGGCCATCCCGGCCGAGCGCCTTCAGAACATGCACCGGCGCGGCGATCGCGGGCCGATGCGCCACGAGACGCTCGACTCCGCGCTCAAGAGCTTCCGGCTCCTGCCCCGCGAGACGGTCGCCGACCCGCGCCTGCTCGAGCATCTGGCGCGGGCGGGCATCACCGAGCGCGAGGGGCGGTTCCTCTACCGCTTCGATCCCGCCTGCAACGGCCGGCGGCGGCCCACCGACGGCTGGGCGCTGCTCGACCGCATCACCGCCCCGACTCTGCTCGTGCGCGGAGAGCACTCGCCGATCCTGCCGCGCGAGATGGCGGTGGAGATGCTCGCGCGTCTGGCTCACGCCCGACTGGTGGAGATTCCCGGGACCTATCATCACCTGGTGCTCGATGCGCCCAGCGCATTCGCGCGGGCGCTGGAAGACTTCTTGAGCCAGCCGATCCCGTCTAGCTGATTGGACGGACCCAGGAGTGTATCAGATCCGCTCCAGGCGGACGGCGCAGACCTTGTATTCGGGGATCTTGGCGAAGGGATCGACGGCCGAGTTGGTCAGGAAGTTGGCCGCCGAGTCGTGCAGCTTGACGAAGGGCACGAAGACCGCACCCCGGCGTACCGCTTCGGTCACCCGAGCGTAGGCGGTCAGCTCGCCCCGTCTGGATACCACGCGCAGCGCCCCACCGTCGTCGACCCCCAGCTGGCGGGCGTCGACCGGGTGCACCGCAACCTCGAGGCGTGGGGCCAGCTCCAGCAGTCCCTCCACCCGGCGGGTCAGGGTGCCGCCGTGCCAGTGATAGAGGAGCCGGCCGGTATTGAGCAGGAAGGGGTAGTCGGGATCGGGCAGCTCGGCGGCCTCGACCCCCTGGGTGACCGGCACGAAGCGCCCCTTGCCGCGCGGGAACGAGTCGGCGTAGAGGTACCGCGTGCCCGGATGGTCGGGGGTCGGGCACGGCCACTGGAGGCCGCCACTCTCGAGCCGCGCGTAAGACATGCCGGCCAGGCTCGGCCAGAGGCGGGCCAGCTCGTCGAAGATCTCCGAGGGGTGGTGGTAGTCGAAGCCGCGGACGGAGGTTCCGAGCCGCCGCGCGGTGCGCCGGGCGAGCTCGCAGGCGATCCACCAGTCGGGCCGGGCCTGGCCCGGAGGGTCGATCGCCTGCCGGATGCGCTGGACCCGGCGCTCGGAGTTGGTGAAGGTCCCGTCCTTCTCGGCGAAGGCGGCGGCGGGCAGGAAGACGTGGGCGCGCTCGGCCGTCTCGTGCATGAAGAGGTCCTGCACCACCAGGAAGTCGAGCTGCTCGATGGCCTTCTCCGCGTGGTGGAGATCGGGCTCGGAGAGCAGCGGGTTCTCGCCCACCACGTACATCGCGCGGACCCTTCCGTCGAGGCAGCCCTCGATCATCTCGGTGACCACGAGGCCGGGCTCGGCGGGCGGGCGGGCGCCCCAGCCCCGCTCGAAGCGGTCGAGATCGGCGGCCCCGTAGCCGGCGTAGCCGGGCAGGTTGGTCGGCACGCAGCCCGCGTCGCCCGCGCCCTGGACGTTGTTCTGACCGCGCAGGGGTGAGATCCCGGAGCCGGCGAAGCCCATCTGGCCCGCGACCAGCGAGAGGTTCAGCACCGCGTGCGCGTTCGACGTGCCGTTGACGTGCTGGGTGATGCCCATGCCCCAGATCAGGCAGGAGCCCGTGAACGCGGGGCGCGCGTACCAGCGGGCGGCCTGGGCGATGTCGGCACGCGGCACGCCGGTCACCCGCTCCGCGTAGTCGAGGGTGTAGGGCTCGAGCGCCCGGACCCAGTCCTCGAAGTTCTCGGTGCGCGCCCGGACGAACTCGCGGTCGTCCAGGCCCTCGTCCAGGATGACCCGGGCCATCGCGTTGAAGAGGGCCACGTCCGTGCCGGGGTTCTGGTGGATCCAGAGGTCGGCCTGGTCGCAGAGCTCCACGCGCTTGGGATTCACCACGATCAGCCGTGCCCCCCGGGCGACCGCGCGGCGGAAGCGGATGGCGATCACCGGGTGGTTGGCCGACGCGTCGGCTCCCACCACCATGAGGCAGCCCGCCTCCTCGTAGTCCTGGTAGGAGTTCGAGGTGGCCCCCGAGCCCATCGAGACCAGCATGGCCTCCACCGAGGGTGAGTGGCAGAGCCTCGTGCAGTGGTCGACGTTGTTGGTGCCCATGACCACGCGCGTCAGCTTCTGGATGACGTAGCCGTCCTCGTTGGTCGCCTTCGCCGAGGCGAGGGAGCCGAAATGTCCGTGGTTGCGCGCGAAGCCGTCCGCGGCGGTGTCGAGGGCCTCGTCCCAGGTCGCGGCCTGCCACCGCCCGTCGCGCTTCACCATCGGGGTGGTGATGCGGTCGCGCGAGTGCACGAAGCCGGTGGCGAAGCGGCCCTTCACGCAGAGCGTCCCGCCGCTCGAGAGGTTGGCCGGACTGTCGTCGGCCATGACGGCCAGGCGCCCGTCCGTCCGCACCCGGAGCGTGATGCCACAGCCCACGCCGCAGTAGGGGCAGGTGGTCTCGACCTCGCGCACGATCGGCGAGGGCGTCTCCTTGGGACGAAGCGCGCCGGTGGGGCAGGTGGCCACGCATTGACCGCACGACGTGCACACCGAGGACGACATCGCGCCGTCCGCGAACACGCCGACCCGCGCGTCGTGCCCCCGGCCCACCAGCGAGATGGCGCCGATACGCTGGACGTCCCCGCAAGCCACCGTGCACCGCCCGCACAGGATGCAGGCCTCGCGGTCGAGCACGAAGAAGGACTTCGAGACGTCGGGCTCGAACCGGTGGTGCGCGGCGTGGGCGGGCCGGGCCAGGTCGTGGCGGGCCGCCGCGGCGCCGAGCTGCCCGAAGCCGTCGCGCTCCGCCGCGGGCGTGAGCATCGAGAGGGTCAGGTCGAGCACCGCCCGACGAACCCGCACCGCCTCCGGATGCGTGGTGCGCACGATCATGCCGTCGCGCGCGGGCAGGTGGCAGGCGGCCGGGAGGCCGCGCTGGCCTTCGACGTGGACCAGGCAGGTGCGACAGGCGCCGAGGGGAGCCCGATCTGGATCCTTGCAGAGCTGGGGCAACGGGATGCCGAGGCGGTTCACGGCGTCCAGCACCGTGGCGCCCTCGGGGAGCTCTACGGGAGACTCGTCGATCGTGACGTGTAGGATCGCGGCGCTCATCGGGGACCTCGTTGTCCCGAATGCGCTCTCATTCTACACGGCCGCCCGCGATCCGCTCCTCCAGGTTTGTTACTATCGGGGCCCATGGGCGTCTACGCGGAGCTACGGGGCTTCGTCCTCACGCATCGCGAATGCGGCGTCCTGCGCGGCGCCACCAAGGCGCTCGAGCGGGGCGGCTTTCGCCTGGCCGTGGTGTGCCCGTGTGGGGCGCGTTTCGGACGTACGGTGAGCGCCCAGGACCCCGACGCCGAGCGTCTCCTGGAGGCGCTGGCCGCCTTCCAGGCTTGAGCCGCCTTCCTCCACGTTCCCCCCCCGGCCCTCGTCAGCGTCCCTGACGGTCTCCGTCAGGATCCCGGCTCCTACTGCCTGCAAGCCCGTGAATGTGTGCGGTTTCCTCTCGTGGTCCCGCTCTTGCTGCCCCAGGACCATTGGCCAGATGAAGGGCGGGAGCACCCGAGCGCGCCTCACCAAGGAGGAACGAGGATGAGCAAGGAGCGGCTGGCGATCACGCGCGGCAAGCGATCGGAGATCAACGGGCGGCGCCACCTGATCGTACGGGTGTCGCGGTGAATCTCTCGGTCATTCTCTGCACGTACAACCGAGCCGCGAGCCTGGCCCGGGCCCTGCGGAGCCTGGAGTCGGTGCAACCAGTGGCGGGGCTCGTGTGGGAGCTAGTGGTCGTGGACAACAACTCCAACGACGACACCCGGGCCGTCGTGGAAGCGGCGACGAACCGCGGCGTCTTGCCCTGCCGATACGTGTTCGAGGCCCGCCAGGGAAAATCGCACGCGCTCAACACCGGGATCGCCTGCGCGCGAGCGGATGTCCTGGCGTTCACAGACGACGATGTGACCTTCGATGCCGGCTGGCTCAGGGCGGTCTGGAAGCCATTCGCCGATCCGACGTGCCTGGGGATTGCGGGCCAGATCATCCCGGCCTGGACGAGCCCCCGCCCTCGCTGGTACTCGGAGACCGGTCCCTACGCTCTAATGACGGCGATCGTGCGGTACGAGTTTGGGGACCAGCCCATGCCGGTGGTGCAACCACCGTGGGGCGCGAACATGGCGTACCGCCGTGCGGCCTTCACACGATATGGCGGCTTCGATCCGCGGTTCGGACCAATGGCTAATACCCTCATGCGCGGAGAGGACACTCTGTTCGGTCGTCGCGTATTGACGGCCGGTGAGCGCTTACTCTACGTGCCGGATGCGATCGTCCATCACCCGGTCGAGCGCGCGCGACTACGGAAGCGCTATTTCCAGGACTTCTATTTTCAGTACGGGCGCATGGAAGTCAGAATGTGTCCGGTTCCTCCAACCGCGGTGCGCTGGTTCGGGATTCCACGGTATCTGCTGCGGCCACTGCTTGTCGATGCGATGCGGTGGGTCACCGCCTGCACAACCAGGCGCCGGTTCTTCTATCGCCTGGAATGTGCGCTCATGCTAGGGAAGATCGCCGAGGCGTGGTCGCCGCTTCTCCTAGCCGAAAACACAGAAGCAGCACATGAGCCGGGCGGGCGTGACGGCGGCCATCCTGCCCAGGGGTCGCTGCGAACGCTTATTAGTCTCTTAGGACTCTGAATCAGGGAGTGATTTCGGGGAGTGAGACGGAAGCGTTTGGCCAACTACCTGTAAACGCTGGCTACTCCCTGATCCAGGACTCGGCGAGCGGGACTTCCGCCGGCCGGATCGCTCGGGCCTCGGCCGGGCCCGCCGGGTCATCGGCCGAGGACGGGGCCAGGCGGAGCAGGGCGTCGATCTCCGAGCGCCGGTAGAGGCGCTGGCGCTTGATGCCCTGCCGGTAGCTCTTGAGCAGGCCCCGGCTCACGTACGCGTAGAGGGTCTCGCGCTTCACCCCGAGTAGACCCGCCGCTTCCTCGCCCGCCAGGTACTCCTCACCGTCGACCAAGACCATGGTCCTCATGCTAGCAGCCGGCGCCCCGCCCGGTCGCGCCATATCGAGCTGTATCTGGTCTAATCAATATAAATCAAGTATAATCAACCAAGGAGGACAATGCCATGACGACGGCTCAGGCGGCCGCATACAAGGACGGGCTCGAGGACGTGATCGCGGCGCGCTCGGCGATCTGCCGGGTGGACGGAGAGGCGGGGCGGCTCTACTACCGCGGCTACGAGGTCGCGGACCTCGTCCGGGCCGCGAGCTTCGAGGACACAACGTACCTGCTCTGGTTCGGGGAGTTGCCCTCCGCCTCCGAGCGCGCCGCCTTCACGGCGCGCCTGGCCGAGGCCCGGCCGCTGCCCGCGCCGGTCCTCGATCTGCTGCGCCGCCTGCCGCGCGACTGCCACCCGCTCGACGCCCTGCGCACCGCGGTGTCGCTCGCGGCGGCCACGGACCCCGACGTGCGCTCCAACGAGCCCGACGCGAACCTGCGCAAGGCGTGGCGGCTCATGAGCCTGGTGCCGGCCACGGTGGCCGCCTGGCAGCGCCTCCGCACCGGCCGCGAGCCGGTGGCTGCGGGGCCCGGCGGCTCGCACGCGGCGCACTTCCTCACCCTGCTCGATGGGCAGGCGCCGTCGGCCGAAGTGGCGCGGGTGCTCGACGTCATCCTCACCCTGCACGCGGACCACGAGTTCAACGCATCCACCTTCGCGGCGCGCGTGGCGGTGGCCACGGTGGCCGACCTGCACTCCGCGATCGTCGCCGCCATCTCCACGCTCAAGGGGCCACGCCACGGCGGCGCCAACGAGGACGTGCTGGCGATGCTGCTCGACATCGGCGAGCCGGAGCGCGCGGAGACCTTCGTGGAGGCCCGGCTGGGCGCGCGGGCCGGCCTGTCGAAGCGCGAGCGGTCCGACCCCAAGGCGCGCATGCCCGGCTTCGGACATCGCGTCTACAAGGTGGACGACGCGCGGGCCCGCGTGCTGCGCGGCATGGCCAAGTCGATGGCGGAGGCCACCGGGCGAGGCAAGCTCTTCGAGGTCGCGGAGCGGCTCTACGACGCGATGAAGGCGCGGACGAGCCTGCCGGTGAACGTCGACTTCTTCTCGGCGGTGGTCTACGACGCGCTCGGGATCCCGCCCGACTTCTGCACGTCGATCTTCGCGGTGGGCCGTGTGGCCGGGTGGTGCGCGCACGCCATGGAGCAGTACGCGGACAACCGGCTGATCCGCCCGCGCGCCGACTACGTGGGCCCGGCGGCGCGGGCGCTGGCCTAGCCGCGGATCACACCTCGCCGGGGAACTCGGCCAGCGCCGAGAGTAGTGAGAGCGGCGCGGCCTGGCCGAGCCCGCAGAGGGAAGCCAGGCGCACCACCTCGGCCAGGGCGGCGATCGCGGGCTGATCGACCGGCCCGCGGCCGTCGAGCATGTCGCGCAACCGCGCGGTGCCCTCGCGGCACGGCGTGCACTTGCCGCACGACTCGCGCGTGTTGAAGTCGAGCAGCACCCGTACCGCGTCGGCCACGCGTACCCCGCCGTGGAGCACGGCGATGCCGCCGGTGCCGGGGTTCAGGCCGCCTCCGGGCACCAGCGGCTCGTCGAGCCGCCGTGGGTGGACGAGGATGCCCGACGGGCCGCCCACCGCCACCGCGGCCAGCGGGCGCGCGTCGGGACTTCCGCCGCCGATGCGCTCGAGCAGGTCGCGGAGAGTCAGGCCCAGCTGGGCCTCGATCACGCCCGGCCGCGCCAGGTGGCCCGAGAGGCCGAAGACCTTGGTGCCGTGGCCCCCCCCGAGGCCGGTCCACCAGCCGGCGCCCCGGCCCACGATGAGCGGGACGGTGAACAGGGTCTCGACGTTGTTGATGACGGTGGGCCGGCCCCACACGCCGGCCTCGGTCGGGAAGGGCGGCTTGGGCCGCGGCATCGCGCGGCGGCCCTCGAGCGATTCCATCAGCGCGGTCTCCTCGCCCAGGACGAAGCCGCCCGCACCGCGCCGGATCTCCATCGCCACCGAGAACGCGCTGCCGAGCACGCGGTCGCCCACGAAGCCCGCCTCGCGCGCCTGGGCGAGCGCCCGCTCCATGACGCGCGCGGCCCCGTGCGCCTCCCCGTGGATGTAGAGGATCACGTGCGAGACGCCCGCGGCGTAGGCCGCCAGGAGCGCGCCCTCCAGCAGCCGGTGCGGGTCGCCCTCCATCAGGTGACGGTCCTTGAAAATGCCGGGCTCGCCCTCCTCCCCGTTGACGATCAGGTGCTTGGGCGAGCCCGCGGCGCGGCGCGCGCCCTCCCACTTGAGCGCGGCCTGGAAGTACGCGCCGCCCCGGCCGCGGAGACCGGCCTGCCGAACGGTCTCGATCACCTGCTCGGGCCGTCCCTCGGCTACCACGCGCTTCCACTGCTCGTAGGAGCCGCGACGGATGGCGTCGCCGATGTCGCCGGGGTCGATGACGCCGCAGCGGCTCATCAACTCGCGGCGCTGGCCGCGGAGCCAGTCGGCGACCGCGGGGTGCTCGGGGACGGCGCCGGTGGCGATCGCGTCGAGCAGGGCGGCGACGCCGGATCCGCTCACGTGCGGGACCACGCACGGCTCGGCGCCGGGACGCAGCACGGCGACGAGGGGTGCGGCCCAGCACATGCCGTTGCATCCGGCGGCCATCACCCGCAGGGCCATTCCGCGGCGCGCCACCTCCTCACGGAGGGCGTGCAGCGTGTCCGCGGCGCCCACCGCGAGGCCGCAGGAG
>WNFS01003933.1_pt1 | contig 11295 bp, 9 predicted proteins | sample 5400141 | NCBI WGS metagenome assembly WNFS01 (sample SAMN13153358, study PRJNA577476) | soil metagenome | isolation source: 60 cm saprolite under Madrone tree | place: USA:California | collected 2016-06-14 | reverse complement strand
GAACCACTAGCTTCGGAGGCTCGTAGCTTTCGCTCTCTTTGCCTGTTGGCTCCAGCAGGGTTTTGCTTGGTCTTCGGCTATGCCTAGTCGCTGTTGTGGTCGCCATGTTTCGATACCCTCATTCACGTTTGAGGTTTGTTGAGTTGTTCGAGAGCAGAGAGAATGCCCTCGGCTCCGGGGTTGACACCATCGGGGGAGAGGTGGCTCCACCGGACGATGCCTTTGTCGTCCAGTACGAAGAGTGCTCGTGCGGATTCACCAATTTTCTCTTTGTATGCTCCGAACTTTCTCGAAATGTTTCCCTTTGGCTCGAAGTCCGAGAGAACAGGGAAGTTGAGTTTGCGATCTTTCGCGAACGCGAGATGGGACCATATATTGTCAACCGAAATGGCGAGAAGTTCCGCGTTGAACTTCTTGAATTCCGGCATGACCATCGCGTACAAGGACAGCTGGTCCGTACACACTGGACTCCAATCCGCAGGATAGAAAGCAAGAATCACTGGCTGGCCACGGAAGTCACTGAGAGATACCTTCTGGTCTGGCGTACTATTGAGCGAGAAATTCGGCGCCTTCCTCCCCGAGTTGAGAATGGAAGGACTCTTTCTCACATTCTTTGTTCTTGTTCGGTTGATCCTCTTTCTTCGGTTTCTCTGCAAGGTGACCGCCTTCAGAAGAGACACATCCTAATCGGAAAAACGTCTAACATTAGTCCTGCTAAACCTCTGATTGAAGTATTTAGACATGGCCCGATTTCCCCTGCCGCTTAAGTCACTAGTTCAATCGGCACATCCGGGACGCTTGGCAGATAGTCGATGTCTACCAGCTCATAGGCCGTATCTAGCTCAACGAGTTCTGCGTTACTTAGGTGGTGCTTGGTCGAGCCCACATTCTCTTCGGCTTGAGCTTCGTTCTTCGCGCCGGGGATTGGGACAACCATCTGGTTGGCCATGAGCCAGCTGAGTGCTACTTGGGAGACAGAGCACCCGTGTCGTCTGGCGATGCTACCGAGGACAGCGGTGATCTTCTCTATCTGTTGAATGTTCTTCGGAGCGAAGAGTTTGTTCTCGTCTCTGACATCGCCCTTTGGAACGTGTCCACGGTCATACTTCCCTGTTAGAGCTCCCTGTGCTAGCGGACTGTATGCGAGAATCGCGATGTTATTCTTTCTGCAGTAGGGAAGGACCTCTTCTTCAATTTCTCGTTGTAGAAAGTTGTACCTGACCTGGTTTGAGACTATGTCCGTCCGGGACAAGTGAGATCTAGCTTCTTCCAAGTCTCGAACTGCAAAGTTGCTTACACCGATCGCTCGAATCTTTCCCTCAGCGTGGAGTTTCTCGAGCGCCTTCATTGTCTCCTTGAGAGGGATCTGCTCCCAAGGGTCAGGCCAGTGGATTTGGTAGAGGTCTATCTCTTTGACCCCTAACCTGTTCATACTTGCCGCCGCAGCCCTCTGAAGCTCATCAAATCTTAGGTTAGCCCCGTGGACCTTGGTAGCCACAACAAACCCGTCTCTCCCGATATCTCGCAAGGCTCTTCCCACGACCTGTTCGCTATGCCCGTTGCCGTAAGCCTCAGCAGTGTCAACGAGATTGACTCCGAGCTCATGGCTCCTCGTGATAGCGCGAACGATCTGCTCGTCATCACCCTTCCACAAGTCGCTTGCCTGCCAGACACCTATTCCGATTCGAGAAACTTTCGGACCGTTCTTTCCTAGAGTTCTAATTTCCACTTCAAAATCCTCACATAAAGCGGGTTGACTCGTGTCACGTATCCTATTGATACGCTTTTTCAGTGCTTCACTCTGGACTGAGGATCAGTGTTCCTTTAGAGCGATCGGATTCGACAGACGGCCGAGCTCAGAGTCTACAATTTGACGAATGTTGCGACCAGAGCTATCAAGGCACCGATAAAGACGAGTATCCCTCCGAGACTCCCGATAAGGAGGAACCCTAAGATCAGCAGAATGATACCCCATGCGGGATTAGAGACTCGTCCCGCCCCTATCAGGGCTAGGACCCCGACGATGATGCTTACTATTGCGCTCGTGAAGAAGTCCAGAGACGGGACCCGAGGCGCCAAGTCTATGAGACCTCTAAGGTCCACACCTAGCTGGAGAACAGCCTCAAGAATCAGTATTATTCCCCCAATTACGAGAAGTAGTCGAGCTATCGAGCGAAGTGTTGCTTTCGTGGTCATTTGACGTTCGGTCCCCTTCGATCTGTTCGGGTACTTAACTCAGGAATTTTGAACGCAGCGCACCAGGTCCTCTAACTCTCTGGAAAAAGAGGATTATCCTTGGTTGCTGGGACCTAAGGGCCTGTTCGATTGTATCATTCTTCGATAATGTCGAAAGTCGATAATATCTGGGAACGAAAATATTGGTTTCAGACATTTCCCTTTTATGTCTAGGCTAGGCGGTTGCGCCGGAATCTTAATTGCTGAAGGGAGGCATCGACTATCTTTTGATATCTCCCGGTTCTTCCCCTAGCGAAGATGGCCGATCCTCAATGGTGCTTCAGATCTGACTCGCAAGACTGTGCCTCCCGATTGCCCGAAAAGAGGTTGTCAGGGGAAAATGGAATTGCGTAGACACCGGTGGACTAAGGCAGAGCCTTGGAGCTTGGAATGGTTTGAGTGTCCGGTATGCGGGGCGGTTCACTCGGGTCCTACGCTCGTCATCGAAGAGCCGTGAGACCTCGATAGGAACCGATTTTAGCGAGATAGGGAATGAATGGTAGGCCGAGTTGTGTTCATCTCTGACCGAGACTATTTCTGCCAAGCCCAGTTTTCGTCGGGTCCTCTCTAATCGTCCCTTCTCGCTTCTCTGGGCCGGACAACTAGTATCGCAGTCAGGCGACTTCATCTTCGATGTAGCTGCGATATGGTATGTCCTCCAGCTGACCGGCGACCCGTTCAAAGTGGGGGTCGCTGTTGCGACTATTCTTCTTCCCGCGATATTCATTGGACCCATTGCTGGCGTCTATCTGGACCGATTCAATCGGCGAGATGTGATGCTGGCCAGTAACCTGGTCCAAGCAGCTGTCGCTGGAATGATCGGGGTCCTGTATTCTCTGGGTTCTCTAAACTTCCTAGTCTTGCTTGTGATCCTCTTCGTTCTGAACTCAGGAGCACAGTTCGTACGACCTGCAGTTACAGCAATGGTTCCGGGAATCACGGAAAAGGAGGATCTGTCGACGGCCAACAGCTTATTCTCTCTAAGCACGTCTGTCAATCAGGTCGCGGGCTATGGCATAGGCGGTATCGTAGTTCTCGCTCTGGGAGTGGCCGTCCCATTCTACTACGATAGCTTGACGTTTCTGTTCGCAGCGGCTATGCTCTCGCTCATCACCCGATCTCTAGGAGCGATCCCGAGCGGCGTTCATGATACCACGTCGCTGAGTTCTGATCATGTCTCGTTCAGGGAGAAGTTCGTGCAGGGCTTGAGATTCATTCGGGGTTCCAAGTTTCTCATCCAGCTAGTAATAGTCGGCCTTGTGGTGAACTTTTTCGGGGCAGGCATCTTCGCCCTACTCGCACCATACTCTAAGAACGTAATTCTTGGCAACGCAGGCACCTATGGTGCCATTCTGACGACGTATTCTGTGGGCGCTGTCATAGGAAGTGTTCTCGTCGGAAAGCTCCAGCTCAGAAACTACGTTGGAAAAATGTTGTTCGCCGGGGTTGTAGGATAGGGACTTGTGATCGTTGGAGTCGGCTTCACGACGGTTCTCTTCTTGGCACTGGCGCTCAGCTTCGCTATCGGAGTTTTGCAGACGATGGTGAATGTTCCAATTACCGTCCTGGTTCAGACCAAAGTCCCGGGTGATATGCTCGGAAGAGTATTCAGCTCCCTCGTGGCTCTTCTGACCATCGTCGCTCCTATTTCGTCTACCCTTGCGGGGGGTCTGGCAATTTCTATCTCAGTAGGCCGAACATTCCAAGTCTTCGGGGGGCTGATCGTCCTGTCTTGTGCAGTGGGATATCTGTTTTTCAGGGATTTGAGAGACGCAAGCTACTAGCTCGCTAATTACCGAGTTGAGCTTTGAGCTTTGACTCGATCTGATACTTTGGCGCCGCTCCGATAATCCCGTCGACAGGTTCACCATCCCGGAAGATGAGGAGCGTAGGGATGCTCTCAACCTGGAACTCACTGGAGGTTAGAGGGTTCTCGTCCACGTTCAACTTGCCGAACGCTACTCGGCCAGAGTATTCTTTCGCTAGCTGTTCAACGATGGGTGCGACTATTCTACAGGGGCCACACCATGCAGCCCAGAAGTCCACGACCATCAGTGGATACTTTGAGATCTCCGATGAGAATGTGGCGTCTGATAGGATGATCGGCTTGCCGTCGTATTTTTCGGCTGACTGAAGCTGGGCCCGCGTTCTCCGCATCATCTCTACTAGTTTTCTCTCTTTTATGTTCTGGATTTCTGCGTCGTTGTCAGACAAGGGCAACTACTCTCTCTGTTTTGCTTCGTTACCATATGAACAGTGACTTCGCTCTCTTAAGGTCCTCGCCTGAAGGCGACCCACTAGGCTTTGCTGGTAGCCATCTTCGCTACCCAGCGGCCCATCTTTACTTGGAGAATGTCCAACGGTAGGGCTCCATCATTCAAGAGCTCATCATGGAAGCTTCTAATGTCGAAGAGTCGCTTGAGTCTTTTTTCAGCTCTGGCTCGAAGTTCCCGGATTTTCAGTTCACCCAGTTTGTACGCTAATGCTTGACCAGGCCAAGCGATGTACCGGTCTACCTCTGACACGATATCTTGTTCAGAGCTGGCTGTGCTGTTCTTGAGGAAACCGATAGCTTGGTCTCGGGTCCATTTCAGACTGTGAACACCCGTATCGACGACCAATCGTGATGCTCTCCAGGCTTCAGCTGTCAGCCGGCCATAGTCTGACAGGAGGTCTCGATAGAATCCCATTTCCTTGCTCAGGAATTCCGCGTAGAGAGCCCAGCCTTCGACCAAGGCGGTGTAACCGCCGTTGCGTCGGAACTTGGGGAGGTTTGTCAGTTCTTGTTGGATTGCGATCTGCAGATGGTGACCAGGGACTGCTTCGTGGTAGGCGAGAGCCTCCATCATGTATTTCGGCCGAGTCTCAGGTTTGAAAGTGTTGACGTAGAAGTATCCAGGTCTTGAACGGTCTTCTGGTGGCGCGTAGTAGTAGGCCGCGGGGGCCGCGTCCGCCCGCCACTCTTCGATTTCCCTAAAACCATACTTGGCTTCGGGAAGCCGCCCAAAAAACTCTGAGAGTCTAGCGTCCATCTTTTGGAGAATCTCCTTGAATCCATTCAGCAATTCTTCGCCAGTGGAGTAGAAGTTCGACTTGTCCTTACGCAACGCTTCATTGTACTGCTGGGGTGAGCCCTCGAACTGGACCGTTCTCAGGATCGCGCGGATCTCTTTGCTGATTCGAACGAGTTCTCGTCTGCCTAGACTATGGATCTGGCTCGGTGTGAGACTCGTCGTGGTGTAGAGGCGGATATTGTACGCGTACATCGCTCGACCGTTGGGAATCGACCAGACGCCCGGGTGAACCCGCGATTTAGGTAGATACTCTTCTCTGACAAATTTCAGAAGCTTAGTGTAAGCGGGAATAACGTAGTTCACTATCGCGTCGTCTACATCAGTGGTTATTCTCTGGGCCTGGTCCACGGGAATTTCAGAGGGAATGAGGTCAATTGGCTTGTGGAGTTCGCTCTTGTCAGGTGCGGAAACAATCTGGGCTTCAAGTTGGGGCACGATCTTCTCTACGACGTTGCGAGGCTGGACAACCTTCTGGTCAGTTCCAGCCTTGAGATTTGTGATTGTCTGGTCGAAGACTCTGCGAAACTGTGTTAGACGACTGACATAGTTCACGTAGTCTTGCAGGGTCTTGAACGGATGATAGGTCGTGAGTTGGGGAAGGTCGATGTGCGGTCCAGTCTGCTGGGTCAGCGCTAGGAGGTATGGGTGGTATTTTGCGCCCTCAATCTGTAATGAGAGTTCGCGTTTGAAGAGGTCGTAGTTGAGCTGGTCCTCCCTCTTGGTAGGTTTCTTGAACCTCCTGAGTTCGGATAGGAATTGTCTGATTCGGTCAACGCGCTTTTCATAGGCTTCGGATGAGACATCCTCCAACCAGTTGTCGTAGCGATGGTCTCCTAGATAAGTGGCGAAGGTCGGATTCTCTTTGAGTGTGAACTCCCAGTAATCCTCGTACAGGCGATTGAGAGGTACAGCGTCGTTCTCGTGACTAGCCATTTAGCTCATCTTGGTGAACTTTGATGGATCTTCTCTTAGGAAGAATAGAGGGACAAGCAGGAGGAAGCACATTGATGCGCCAGCTATCCAGGCGGCTGAGTAGTTGAATGATCGTGCAAAATACGAGAAGACCAACGGAGGCCAGAAAGACCCGGTTAGGGAAATGCTGTTCACCCAACCGATCGTGAGCCCTTCATACTCTTTTTCGACCCTGCTAAGATCTTTAGCCGCAGCAAAGTTGATCGTGGATGCGGGTCCGACTGCAATCCCGCCCAAGACTGCGCCTGCGGCAGCGGCAGAGAGTGTTGGTGCTGCGGCTACCAAGAGCGCCGAGGTCATTCCGAGGCCAGAGAGGATCAGTAATCGTCTTGGCTTCCTCGTCCGGTCGTAGAGTCGTCCTCCCCAGAGTGACGTGTAGATTGGCAGGACAACAATCATCGCGGCGACTATGCCAGCAATTGCGTAGGTTTCTCCTAGGCTTGCTTGGAGGTAGTATGCCATGAAGCTCGAGATTAGAACGCTGCCCAGGTTCGAGCCTAGAGATCCGAGCCCTAGAACAATCAAGTTCCTATCGCTTAGAATTCTGCCAAGCTTCTCCGTGGAAAACCTGAACTGAAAATTTCCGGCGTCTCTGGGGACGAGAGCGATTACCAGGAGTCCTGTGAGCACTCCGAGTCCTCCGCTCAGCACGAGGGTAGAACGCCAGCCGGTGACCGATGCGAGTAGAATCCATCCGAATAGGCCGAATATGCCTCCTATGTCGAATGCGGAATTAATGAGTCCGACGCTAGTCCCTGACTTTCCTCCGAGAAATCTTGTCATCAGCACTACCGACGGTGCGAATACAAGCGCCATTCCAGCGCCTACGATGAAACGCAAGATTGCAACCAGAAAAACGGCCGACGATACAGAAGTGCCTAGTACAGCTAAAGACGAAACGAGAATTCCAAGTGACACGGTTCTCTTAGGGCCCCATTTCGCGGCGAGTACTCCACCCGGCACCTGCATTATTCCCACGCCAAGGTAGAAGCTAGAAGTCAGAGTTCCCAGGCCTGAGACGCCCGTGTTGAGGTCAGCGCTCATCAGATAGAAGATCGCGCCTATGTTCAGCCAGTTTACAGCGTAGACAATTCGAGCGGCAACAAGGGCGGTGACTGCCCGCTGTTCCGAGAGTCGAGCTGACAAATGTTCAGGAGGCAGATAATCTGCTACTCAGCCGAATTTGGAGTATCAGGGGATTATCGTCATGCGAGTCTTCTCTTCCACTTTGGTGCCGATGTAGCGGTCGCTCCACTTCTGACTCATCTCACCATGCGTCCCGAGTCCTACAGCGACGTCGATTAGGAGTAGGACCCAGTAAATCTTGCTGATGTTCCGAATGAGACTACTGCGCATGTCCATTGGTTTTCCATCAACTCTCTGTACCTGCAGACCCATGATCTCTTTGCCCAAGGTCTTACCGTAGAGTCCCTCAGCGAGGAAGAAGTAGAGGAAGACGACTAGAGGTATTAGTCCGCCAAGCGAAAGACCCCACCACGCAGTCCACCATGCTGGAAATGCCCCTAGACTCGTCGATGGGAAGCTCAAACCGATAATGAAAGGAATCGACACGGCGATTGCAATGATTGCCAGTACGACCGTGACAATAACTGCGTCGATGACGAAAGCGATTAGTCGCCGGGCCCAGTGGTTCTGGACATTCTTGTCATCCCTCAGTAATTCGAAGCCCGTTGGAGACTGGACGCCCATAGTGCCCCGAACAGAAGCGCCACACTTCGAACAGAAGGCTGCGTCTTCTCGAAGCTCGCTTCCACATTTCCAGCAGTATACCAAAGCATACTCGGACGTTCGAATCTCCTCCGTGGGCTTAAACTTGACGCCCACAAGTGAGGTCCACGTCCTCATGGAGACGTCAATAGGCATTCCAGTAGTCATCAGATAATGACGAATTGGAGCCTGTACTCGGCTTGTTTATGGCTGAGTTACTATCATTCTAAACCGTCAGCGGAGGGCCGAGCGTGAATAGTTCAGGAGAACAGCCAGCCTTGCGATTAGTAGTCGTATCGAACAGGCTACCGTTTACAGCGAGCAGCAAGGACGGCAAGCTGGCTTTTCGGGCAAGCCCGGGCGGGCTTGTCTCTGGACTAACTGCGTATCTGGAATCATCCAGACAAGGGTCCCCCAATCGAGATTACTTGTGGGTCGGCTGGCCTGGCACCGAGATCGACGAGGGTTCTCAGGACAGACTGAGGTCAAAAGCCGCCAAGCAACAAGCCTCACCCGTCTTTCTAGACGCTAAGACAATGGACGGGTTCTACCACGGATTCTGCAACAGCACAATCTGGCCCTTGTTCCACTATTTTCCCACATATGCCAAGTTCGACGAGAACGACTGGGCACAATACGTCAAGGTAAACGAAGTCTTCAGAGACTCCCTACTGAAGGTAATCCAGCCCAACGACACTGTCTGGGTCCACGACTACCATCTCATGCTTCTTCCCCAACTCTTGAGGGAGAAGATGCCTGATCTGCCTATCGGATTCTTTCTCCACACCCCCTTCCCCTCCTACGATGTGTTCCGTACGCTCCCCACAAGATGGCGTAGAGCCATTCTGGAAGGCATTCTCGGAGCTGACCTGATCGGATTCCACACGATCGACTACACACAACATTTCCTCAGATGCATACTTCGGATCCTGGGAATTGAACATAATTTTGGCCAGGTGCTCATCGACGGGGAGAGAGCGGTGAAGGTTGACACCTTCCCCATGGGCATCCACTACGGGCAGATTCGAGATGATGTGAAGAGTGATACTGTACAGCAGGAAACCCAGGCCCTGCGCGACAAACTAGGCAACCTAAAGATCGTCCTGTCCCTTGACAGGCTTGACTATACGAAAGGGATCAAGCATCGTCTGGAGGCCTACGGGACTTTTCTCGAGCGGTATCCTCAATGGCTGCGAAAAGTAGTCCTCATGCTTTCAGTTGTCCCTTCGAGGCTGGGGTCGGAACATTACGAGCAGATGAAGGAGGAGATCGACAAACTCGTAGGTAGCATTAACGGAAGATTCGGGGCAATCGACTGGAGCCCGATAGTCTATCGATACCGGTTTCTGCCGTATCACCAGTTGTTGAGCCTCTTCGCTATGAGCGATGTGGCTCTAGTAACTCCTCTGAGAGATGGAATGAACCTGATTGCGAAAGAGTATGTCGCGTCCCGGGCCGATCAGAAGGGGGTCCTAATTCTCAGCGAGATGGCAGGAGCGTCCAGAGAGCTAGGAGAAGCTCTCATCATCAATCCCAACGACGAATCCGAAATCGTAGACGCACTCAAGACTGCTCTGGAAATGCCCGAAGATGAACAGGTACGACGCAACCAGATAATGCAGACCAGGCTTGGACGCTACGACGTTATCAGATGGGGCCAGGACTTTACAGGCAAATTACACTCGGTCAAAGACCAGCAGAGAAAGTTCAGCGCACGCCTAATGGACAAACCAACAAGAGAGAAACTGATCAAGGATTACACAAGTTCTCAAAACAGAATCCTATTCCTAGATTATGACGGCACACTATCGCCCTTCAAGGAGCGTCCCGAGACCGCGGTCCCCGGCGCGATCCTCCTCGCCACCCTCAACGCACTCGCGGAAGACCCGCGAAACAATCTAGTAATCGTGAGTGGTCGGCATAGAGATCTCCTACACAAGTGGTTCGGACCTCTAAGCGTCGGAATTGTCGCTGAGCATGGAGCATGGATCAGAGAGAAGGACAAAGACTGGCTCCCAGCGATCAAAGTGGAGAGCAACTGGAAGGAGAAGGTTCGGCCCATCCTCCAAAGCTATGAGGATCGACTTCCCGGCTCCTTCGCCGAAGAGAAAGAGTTCTCCCTAGTCTGGCACTATCGAGCCGCCGACCCAGAACTAGCCTCCGTACGCTCGAAAGAACTCGCTGATGAGCTAGGATATTTCACTGAGAACACTGAGCTCCAGGTGCTTCAAGACAGCAAGTCTATCGAGGTGAGAAACGTTGGGATCGACAAAGGAATGGCCGCGAAGCTACTCCTTTCGGAGAAAACATTCGACTTCGTTCTGGCCGTGGGCGATGATCTGGCTGACGAAGAACTCTTCAAGGTTCTTCCCGAAAAATCCTATTCGATCAAAGTAGGACTCGCAAAATCCTACGCGAAATTCAACCTGAAAAACCATCGTGACGTCATTCAACTACTGACTGATCTTACAAAGACGGCCAACGTACCTTAATTGCTCGTTTTCCTTGCGGCTCCTGCTCGTTTCCAGACCCTGAAAAATGCGCCTTCCAGATTCAAAACAGCCCCAAAACCTAAAACAAAGCCCGAATCAGAAACAATCAGCAATGCAGCCCCCCTCCCGGGAGGACCCTTTGAGATCAGATTGGACAATTCTTACTTCGATTGTCTGCTTTGGCTGACGGAGGCCCCCGCGATCGGGCGATCTTGGCAATAATCGCCAAGTTCCCGCGTAAACTAAACGTCATACAGATTTAGCGGAACTCTCTGAGATGTATGAGGCCGCCCTGCTTAATCATCGGCCGCTGATCTTGTTCGATATCGCTTTGGCATATCGGATCAGTCCGCTCTTCCGCCGCGCTTCTTCGAGATGTACGCTCGCGGTTATGAGTCCCATGTGAGTGTAGGCCTGAGGAAAATTCCCCAGAGCCTCGCCAGTCTTTGGGTCAATCTCTTCCGAGTACAGTCCAAGATGATTACTTCGCTTAGTCAACTGATTCAACAGTCCCTCCGCCTCCCGAAGCTTTCCCAGTCTTGTCAGACAGTCGACCATCCAGAAACTGCAGACTGTGAAGGTGCCCTCTTTTCCTAGCTGGCCATCGTCTACTCTGTATCTGTAAATCAGATCGTCTTCAGACAATTCTTCGCGGATCCGTTGGATTGTCGCGCTCATCTTCGGATCCTTTGCCGGGAGAAACCCGACTAGGGGCATGAGAAGATTCGCCGCGTCCAAGTCTTCTCCTCCAAAAACCATGGCGAAAGCCTTCTTCTTCTCAGACCAGCCCTCGG
>WNFS01003930.1_pt1 | contig 11301 bp, 10 predicted proteins | sample 5400141 | NCBI WGS metagenome assembly WNFS01 (sample SAMN13153358, study PRJNA577476) | soil metagenome | isolation source: 60 cm saprolite under Madrone tree | place: USA:California | collected 2016-06-14 | reverse complement strand
CTGGTGCCGGCGCGCGCGAGGGCGGGCGACGCGGTCCTGGGCCGCGTGCAGGTCCGGCTGGCGGAGGGCTGGCACGTCAACGCGCATCGGCCGGGGCCGAAGGACCTGGTGGGGCTGACCGTGAGCGTGCCCGGCGAGGGAATGGACGCCGCGCCGCCGCGCTATCCCGAGCCGACTCTCCTGCGCCGCCGCTTCAGCGCCGAAGCGGCGGGGGTCCATGCCGGCGAGGCGTCGGTGACGGTCGCCCTGCGCGTCCCCGCGGGCGCTCGCCCGGGACCCCTGCGCGTGCGCTTCCGCGCGGCCTTCCAGGCCTGCCGGGACGAAGACTGCCGGCAGTTCCAGGGCGCGGTCGTGGGCCAGCTCAACCAGCGGCGCGGCATCATCCAGAACACCGAAACCATTGAAGGCTACCTGATCGCCAGCGCGCACGTGCCGCTGTCGGAGATGTTCGGATACTCGACCGATCTCCGCTCGGCGACGCAGGGCAAGGGCGAGTACTCGATGGAGTTCGCCAAGTACCAGCCGGTGCCGCGCTCGACGCAGGAGCAGATGATCAAGGAGTTCCGCGAGAAGCAGGCAGCCGCGAAGAAGTAATCGGGAGTAGAGTCCGGCCAATGCTCGGGCGCGAAATCGTCGGCCCTACCCTCCCGGACGTCCCCTTCCACAGCGTTCCGCAGCTGATCGCCGCCCGGGCAGCGGTCGAGCCGTCGCGCGCCGCCGTCCGCTCCCGCGGTCCGTCCAGCAAGTGGCAGGACCTCTCCTGGTCCGCGCTCGACGCCCGCCGACGGGGGGTGGCCGTTGGCCTCCGTTCGCTGGGCGTCAAGCGCGGCGATGTCGTCGCCGTCCTCGCCCCGAACTCCCCGGAGATGCTGATCGCGGAGCTGGCCGCCCAGACCCTGGGCGCCGCGGTCGCTCCGATCTTCCCCGGCTATGCCCCGGACGTGCTGCATCATTGCCTGGCCGATTCCGGCGCGCGCGTTGCGATCGCAGGCACCTCCGGCCACCAGCACCAGCTCGCGCCGGTGCGGCAGGTCGAGCGCATCGTGGTGCTCGACGGCCGGCCGCTCCCGGACGACCCCCGGGGCGTGGCCCTCGCCGCGCTGGAGTCGTCCGGATCCGTCGCCGCCGTCGACGCGCAGGCGGAAGACCTCGCCTTCCTGCTCTACACCAGCGGCACCACCGGAAAGCCAAAGGGCGTCGAGCTGACGCACCACAACGCGCTCTCGCAGCAGGCCGCGCTCGCCCAGGTCTGGGACGTGAGCAGCCGGGACGTCTTCCTCTCCTACCTGCCTTGGCACCATTGCTTCGGCTCGCTCTTCGAGCGTCTGATGGCGCTCTGGCACCGCGCGATCTTGACCCTCGACGACTCGCGGGGCCGCGACCTCGACCGGATGGCCCAGAACCTCATCGAGGTGAAGCCGACCGTCTACTTCAGCGTGCCGCGCGTCTACAACGCGCTGGTGGCGCGCGCGCAGAAGGACCGGAAGGTGGCGGGCGCCTTGCGCGGACTGCGCTTCGCCTTCAGCGCCGCCGCTCCGATCAGCGAGTCTGCGTTTTCCTGGTTCGAGGAGAACGGCGTTCCGCTGCTGGAAGGATGGGGCCTGACCGAGACCTCGCCCTGCGCCACGGTGACCCGTCGCGAGGACGCGCGGGCCCCAGGCATGGTGGGGCATCCGCTTCCGGGCACGGCGGTGAAGCTCGAGTCCGTCGAGGGTTTTCCCAGCCGCGGCGAGATCCTGGTCCGCGGGCCCCAGGTCATGCGGGGATATCGCAACCTGCCGGAGGATACCCGCCGCGCCATGGTCGGCGGCTGGCTGCACAGCGGCGATCTCGGCGAATGGACCGAGCAGGGACTCCAGCTCTTCGGGCGGATGGACGCCGTGTTCAAGCTGGCCAACGGGGAGAAGGTGTCCGGGGGCGAGGTGGAGGCGCGGATGGCCGCGGCCACGCCGCTGCTGGATCAGACGGTGGCGCTCGGGCCCGGCCAGCCCTACGTCACCGCTCTCTGCTGGATCTCCCCGAGCGAGGCCCGACGCTGGCTGGAAGAGCGCCAGCTCGCCGTTCCCGAGGCCCAGGCGGGGCTGACGGAGGTGCCGGAGCTTCGGCGCGCGATCGTGGAAGCGCTGCAGGCGGCGAATCTGCTCGCCGCCCAGCATGACGAGCGGGTCCGGCGGGTCGCGCTCGTGCCCGAGCTGCCGGCCGTGGAGACCGGCGAGCTCACCCCCACGCTCAAGATGGTGCGAGCGGTCGCCAGCGCGCGCCATGCGGCGCTGATCGAGGCGATGCGCGAGGAGCGGCCGCATCCGCAGATCCTGGAGATCTTCCGGCGCGGCGATCCGTTCGGGCACCCCTGATGGGCGCGCTGATCAACTTCCTGGTCCTCCTGGTCCTGTTACTGGCCGGGCTGGGCCAGACGCACCTCGCTGCCGCCGAACGTCGCCTACGCCATCGCGATTCCGCTGGCCGTGATCGCCTTCGCGCTCGCGATCGTGCGGTACCGCCGACGCAAGTAGCGCGCTACTCGCCGGCGTTGGAGAACCCGATCGGCTTCTCCGGCCCGTACCAGAACCGGATGGCCTGCGGGTCCACCTGGTAGATGCGCTTGGCGGCGTCCGCCGGCACCACCGCGCAGTCCGGCGAGCCCGGATCGTCGACGACCGCGGCAGCGCCCTGCTCCAGCATCTTCTGCGTCTCGGCCGACACGCCGAGCCTGCCCACCTTCCCGTTGCGCCGCACGTAGTGGAACGCGATCTCGCCCGCCTCGCGGAGGCGATGGGTCTCCACCAGCTGGCGCAAGCGCCGCGCGCGCTCCGACTGCATCCGCGCCTCGGCCTGTTTCGCCGCTTCCTTGCGCCGCTCTTCGGCCAGCTCGACCTCGCGCGCGGCGAAAGCCTCCCGCCGCTGCCGCTCCTCTTCGGAGAGCGCCTTCTCCCGCTCGCGGTGCTTCTTCGCGGAACCCTGCCTCTGGTCGCGCGCCGCCTCCTGTGCCTGCTTCTCGGTGACCAGGCCCGCCTTCAGCAGCTTGTCGCGAAGGTTCTGCATGCCGGGCCAGCTTAGCCCCGGGCCGGCGTGCACGAAAGGCGATTGAGCAGCCAACGGCGGGGTGAAAGCGTTAAGACACCGCCGTGCGCGTGATGTTCGTCGAGCAGCCCGGGAACCTGCCCGCTCCTCCGGCCGAAGGGCGCGTAGCAGTGGTGGACGTCGCGTTCGCGGGCGGCGACAACTACGAAAAGAGCACGGTCCCTTTTCTCGAGGCGCTCGGCGATCGGCTGGCGATCTGGGTCGATCACCACGAACACCCCGTGGGCTGGTCGCGGTTCCGGGACGATCCCCGGTTCGTCCTGGTGCCGAACCGGATCGCGCACGCCTGCCCCGAGCTGGTGACTCCCGAGGTGGTTTCCAGGGCGGGCCCCGTGGACGTGGTGGTGGCGCATGCCGACTTCGACGGCCTGCTCTCGGCGGTGAAGTTCCTTCGCGGAGGCGCTCCTCCGTGGCCGGAAGCGGACGAGGATGCCCGCGCCGCGGACAGCCCCGGCCGGGGACATGCGTACTCGCCGCGCGCGAGACGGATCTCCGACGCGCTGGAGCATGCGGCGGCGGAGCTGCGCAGCGCCCAGCGCGACTCGCTCCGCCAGCAGCTGGTGGAGGCGCTGGTCCAAGGAGAGATTGCCCCTGCGCTGCAGAAGCGCATCGACGACCTGGCACGGGCGCACGAGGAAGCGCTGGCGCCCGTCGACGCGCTCGCGGCCCAGGCGCGCGAGGAAGCCCGGGGGGTGCTGGTGACGCGAGTCGCCAAGGCCCTCCCCCGGCCGGTGAAGAAGGCGCTGCTCTCGCGACTCGAGGAGCGCGCGCCGATCGGCGTGGTCGTCGAGGGCCGGGCGGTCACCGCCGCCACCTTCCGGGACGACATCGATCTGTCCGCCTGCGACGAGCTGGCCGCCGGCCGCAGCGACTACCGATTCGGGCAGGCGGACGACGAGGGGCGGGCGATCGTCTCCCGGCTCGGCGCGCTCGTCCGGTCGCGTTAGAATGCGCCCATGCCGGACCTGCCCCAGGGACAGGCGCTGCTCGACGGAATCCAACGGCTCCGCAAGGAGCTGGACGCCGTCATCCTGGCCCACTACTACCAGGACGCGGAGATCCAGGACCTCGCCGACTTCGTGGGCGATTCGCTGCAGCTCTCGCAGCAGGCCGCGAAGACCAAGGCGAAGGTGATCGTCTTCTGCGGCGTGCACTTCATGGCGGAGACCGCGAAGATCCTCAACCCCGAGAAGCAGGTGCTCCTGCCGGATCTGGACGCCGGGTGCTCGCTCGCGGACCGCTGCCAGCCCGATCAATTCGCCACCTGGCTGCGGCAGTATCCCGGCCACAAGGTCGTCAGCTACATCAACTGCTCGGCGGGAGTGAAGGCGCTGAGCGACGTGATCTGCACCTCGAGCAACGCGGAGAAGATCGTCAACAGCTTTCCGCAGGGGACCAAGATCGTCTTCGCTCCAGACCGCCATCTGGGCGCCTGGGTGGAGAAGAAGACCGGCCGCGACCTGGTCAAGTGGCCGGGGTTCTGCATCGTGCACGAACAGTTCACCGAGCGGCAGCTGCACAAGCTGAAAGCGCGCCATCCGCAGGCGCTGCTCATCGCCCACCCCGAGTGCGAAGCGAGCGTGCTGGCGATGGCCGACTTCGTCGGTTCGACGCGTGGCTTGCTCGAGTACGTGAAAGCGAGCCCGGCGAAGAGCTTCATCGTCGCGACCGAAGTGGGCATCCTCCACCTCATGTCCAAGGCGCGGCCGGATGCCGAGCTGATCCCCGCGCCTCCGAGCAGCGGCTGCAACTGCAGCATCTGCCCCTACATGCGCCTGAACTCGCTCGAAAAGCTTTACCTCTGCATGCGCGACCGGTCTCCCGAGATCACGCTTTCGGAAGAGCTGCGGCTGCGCGCGCTCAAGCCCGTCCAGCGGATGCTGGAGCTGTCCGCCTGACGGTTTGAAAAGTGGCCACCGTCCGCCGGGGGTGGTCGAATGAGTACGAACCCCCGACGGAGGTCTCTGTGAAGAAGATCCTTCTTGCTCTTGCCCTTCTCGCCGCACCCCTCGCCGCGCGCGCCGATACCGGGCTCCGCCTGGGAGGGGAAGCCGACCTCGCCTACAACAACAACAACGGCACGGGGACCCACGCCATCACCGACAACTGGCCGGTGGCGCTCGACCTGATGCTCAGCTACTGGACGCCGGGGTCCGTGCTCTCGCTGGATCTGGAGGTCGCGGAGCAGTGGGTCGCGAAGGACGCGGCGGGGGGCCGAAACCGCCTCGGCACGGTGCTGCGCCCTGGCATCCGGCTGAGCCCCCCTGCCTTCCCCCTCTACCTGCGCGGGGCGATCCCCATCAACATCGAGCAGCCCACGGGGAACGAGCGCGAGAGATTCGACCTCAGGGTCGGCGCCGGGTTCAACATCCCCCTGGTGCTGTTCAAGATCTACGTCGAGGGCGATCTCGACTTCCCGCTCGGCGGCGGCAGCAGCGCACCCGACGCGTTCTCGGCATGGGCTTTCAGGCTGGGCGCAGGTGTGGACTTCCACTTCTAGGCCGTGGCGGAGCCTGACTCACCCCTCGCGCTGGTCCTCTCCGGAGGCGGAGCGCGAGGCGCGTACGAGGTCGGGGTCCTCCGGTACGTCCTCGGCAAGCTTGCACCGCGGCTGGGCGAGTTTGCCCGGCCGCGGATCTTTTCCGGAACCAGCGTGGGCGCCATCAACGCTTGCGCGGTGGCCGCGCACCACGACGTGGCGGATTTCGCCGTGCGCCAGCTGGGCGAGCGCTGGCGCGAACTCGGACTGACCCAGGTCTTCCAGCTCGGTTGGGGAGATCTGGGGGGCCTCTTCCGCTGGCTGCTCGGCTCAGCCCGGGAGGACGGCCCGCGCAGCCTGCTCGACGCCGCACCCTTGGCCGAGCTGGTCCGGACGGTGATCCCCTGGCGCAGCCTGCACCAGGGCGTGGCCGACCGGCGGGTTCTCGGCGTCACCGTGTCGACCACCGACGTCGAGACCGGCCACACCGTCGTGTTCATCGAGACCGAGGAGCCGACGGAGACGCTGCACACCTCGGGCGACCGGGCCCTCGACTGGGCCGTGGTGCGCTTGACCGCGCAGCATGCTCTCGCGTCGGCGGCGATCCCCATCATCTTTCCCACCGTCCGGGTCGCCGGCCGCATGTATTCGGACGGCAGCCTGCGCCAGAACACGCCGATCGCGCCGGCGCTGCGTCTCGGCGCCGGCCGCGTGCTGGTGGTGGGGCTGCGCACGCCGAGGCCGGTCTCCGCGACGCGCGCGGGGAGGCAGGACGCGGAGGATCAGCTGGCGTTCTCCTCCCCGCTCTACCTCTTCGGCAAGCTGCTGGATGCCCTGCTGCTCGACCGCGTCGAGAACGATCTGTCCAACCTGCGCCAGGTGAATGCGGCGCTGCACGAGCTGTCTCTCGTGGCCAACGCCGTCCCCGGCCCGGTGGCGGCGGCCCTGCAGACCGCCGGCGGCGGCCTGCGGCCGGTCAGCGACGTGTTCATCCGGCCGTCACAGGACCTGAGTGGGTTGGCCGCCCACGTCCTGGGGAGACCCTCGGTCCGCGCGCGGTTGTCGGGGCCGGCGGGCTACCTGCTGCGCCGCCTGGGGGAAGCCGCCGGGCGGGGAGACCCCTCCGACATGCTCAGCTACCTGCTCTTCGACGTCGAGTACTCCAGCGAGCTGATGGAGCTTGGCGAGCGGGACGCCGCGGCGCGCAAGGACGAGCTGGAAGAGTTCCTGGCCTCGGCGCCCGCGCCGGCCGCGCGCGAAACCGCTTCCTGACTCATTCCTCGGCCTTGGGTTGCGGGCCGGGCACGATCCCGGCGATGTCGGGATCCTCTCCCTCCGGGACCACGCGCTCCGCGCGCTCCTTCTTGCGTTGCTCGCGGCGCTCGTCCTTTTCCTTGCGCTTCTCGAGCCGCGACAGCTCTTTCTGTCTTTTGTTCGATCTGGGCTGCACGCGTCCTCCAATCCCCACACAACGAAAGAGCCCGGCCTCGCTGAAGGCCGGGCTCGTTCACACCGTCCCGCTCGCGCTTACGCGATGGGGCGGACGTTCGCGGCCTGCAGGCCCTTGGGGCCCTTCTTGACCTCGAACTCGACCTTCTGCCCCTCGGCCAGGGAGCGGAAGCCGTCCGCCACGATGGCGGTGTGATGGCAAAAGACGTCCGGGCCGCCATTGTCCTGCACGATGAACCCGAATCCCTTCGCGTCGTTGAACCACTTCACGGTACCAGTGACCATTGAAACACTTCTTTCGATGTTCAGGCAGCGACTTGCTGCCAGCTCGCCGCGACTGCGGCGGTCCGTCTCTGTAACAAATTACCCGTCTATTTGCATCCCCGATGCCCCGCAAGACCTGTACCGATGTTCAGAGCACCTTTGATTCGCCGAAGAGTACAGCGTAGATCACGCGGCATTCCCGGTCTCGACGCGGTATCCAAGGGCTCAGAACCGGGATCCACGGTGATCTGGAATGGCTTCCCATCTCAGCGAGCGGGCGAGCGGCGTCCTCCTCCACCCGACCTCGCTGCCGGGGGCCCATGGATCGGGCGATCTCGGTCCCGAAGCGCATGCGTTCGCCCGCTGGCTCGGCGGCGCGGAGCAGGGCTGGTGGCAAATGCTGCCCGTCGGGCCGGTGGGAACCGGCAACTCGCCGTATAGCGCGCACTCCGCGTTCGCGGGAGAACCGCTGCTCATCAGCCTCGACGGCCTGGCCGAGGAAGGGCTTCTGGAGCGCGTCTCGCTCGCCGGCGCTCCCACTTTTCCCAGCGGCCGGCTCGACTACGCCGCCAGCCGGGCCTGGCGGGATCGGCATCTGCGCGCTGCCTTCGCGGCGTTCTCCAAGCGAACGAGCGGTCGCGGCCAGTTCGAGGTCTTCTGCGCGGAGAACTCGGCCTGGCTCGAGGACTTCGCGCTGTTCATGGCCATCAAGCACGCCCGCGGCGAACGCCCCTGGGCCGATTGGGAGCCGGACCTGCGCGCCCGCGAGCCTGCCGCGCTGGCCCGCGCCCGGCAGGCGCTGGGCGACGAAGTGCGCCAGCACCGGTTCGAGCAGTTCTTTTTCGCCCGGCAATGGCAGTCGCTGCGCGATCGGTGCCGGACCTTGGGGGTGGGACTGATCGGCGACATCCCCATCTTCGTCGCACACGACAGCGCCGACGTCTGGACGCATCCCGATCTGTTCTGCCTCGACCGCAAGGGGCAGCCGACGGTCGTCGCCGGCGTCCCTCCAGACTACTTCAGCGCCACCGGCCAACGCTGGGGCAACCCGCTCTATGACTGGGAGAAGATCGAGCGGACGGGGTTCCGTTGGTGGCTGCAGAGATTCGCGCATGCCTTCGCCCGATTCGATGCCGTGCGCCTCGATCACTTCATCGGCTTCACGCGCTACTGGGAGGTCCCGGGCCACGAGCAGACGGCGGAGCACGGCCGCTGGCGGCCAGGTCCCGGCGCGAAGCTCTTCCAGGCGCTGGGGCCCGCGCAGCTGATCGCCGAGGACCTGGGCGAGGTGACGCCGGAGGTGACCGCGCTGCGCGACCGGTTCCGTCTCCCCGGGATCAAGGTGCTCCAGTTCGCGTTCGGCACCGATCCGCAGGCGCCGGCGTTCCTGCCCCACAGCTACGAGCGCAACTCGGCCGCCTACACCGGCACCCACGACAACGACACCACCGTGGGTTGGTTCCACGATCCCGGATCGCGCCAGCGCTCGGCGGAGCAGTGCGAGCAGGAGCGCCGCGCAGCGCTCGCGTACCTCGGGGTGAAGGACTCGGGCCGCGAGATCCACTGGGACATGATCCGCGGCGTGTGGTCGTCGGTGGCGAATCTCGCCCTCGCGCCGATGCAGGACTTCCTCGGACTGGGCTCTTCGGCCCGGATGAACCTGCCCGGCACCTCCGAGGGGAACTGGGAATGGCGCCTCTCCGCGCTGCCTCCTGCCGAGGTGCGGGAGCGGCTGCGGCAAGCGACCAGGATCTACGGGAGGTCGGCGCTGTGATCGTCAAGACGAAACCATGGGAAATGCGGCGGACCGAGCTCCGAGACGACCCGCAATGGTACAAGGACGCCGTCATCTACGAGCTGCGGGTGCGCTCGTTCATGGACTCGAACGGGGATGGCATCGGGGACTTTCCCGGCCTCACCTCCAAGCTCGACTACCTCCAGGACCTGGGGGTGAACACCCTCTGGCTCTTGCCCATCTGCCCCTCCCCCGGCAAGGACGACGGTTACGACATCTCCGACTACACCGACGTCCACCCCGACGTCGGGACCCTCGACGACTTCCGGCAGTTCGTCGAGGAAGCGCACCGCCGGGGGCTGCGCGTGATCACGGAGCTGGTCCTGAACCACACCAGCGACCAGCACCCCTGGTTCCAGCGCGCCCGGCGCGCGCCTCCAGGCTCGCCCGAGCGCGACTTCTACGTCTGGACGGACAACCCGAACCGCTACAAGGACGCCCGGGTCATCTTCAAGGACTTCGAGCCGTCCAACTGGACCTGGGACCCGGTGGCCAAGCAGTACTACTGGCACCGGTTCTTCTCCCACCAGCCCGACCTGAACTACGACAACCCGGCCGTGCACGAGGCGGCGCTGTCGGTGGTGGACTTCTGGTGCGAGCTGGGGGTGGACGGGCTGCGCCTCGATGCGGTGCCCTACCTCTACGAGCGGGACGGCACCAACTGCGAGAACCTCCCCGAGACGCACCAGTTCCTCAAGAAGGTGCGCGCGCACATGGACAGCCGCTTCAAGAACCGCATGCTGCTCGCGGAGGCGAACCAGTGGCCGGAAGACGCGGCCTCCTATTTCGGGAACGGCGACGAATGCCAGATGAACTTCCACTTCCCGATCATGCCGCGCATCTTCATGTCCATCCACATGGAGGACCGGCTCCCGATCGCGGACATCCTGGCGCAGACCCCTGCCATCCCGCCCAACTGCCAGTGGGCGCTGTTCCTGCGCAACCACGACGAGCTCACGCTGGAGATGGTGACCGACGAGGAGCGCGACTACATGTACCGCGCCTTCGCGCACGAGCCGACCATGCGGATCAACCTCGGCATCCGCCGGCGCCTCGCGCCGCTGGTCGGCAACGATCGGCGGCAGATCGAGCTGATGAACGCGCTCTTGATGTCGCTGCCGGGGACGCCGGTCCTGTACTACGGCGACGAGATCGGCATGGGCGACAACGTCTTCCTCGGCGACCGCAACGGCGTGCGCACGCCGATGCAGTGGAGCCCGGACCGCAACGCGGGCTACAGCCGGGCCAACCCCCAGCGCCTCATCCTGCCGATCATCATCGATCCCGAGTACCACTACGAGTCGCTGAACGTGGAGGCCCAGCAGGGGAACCCGAACTCGCTGCTCTGGTGGACCAAGCGGATGATCGCGCTGCGCAAGCGCTTCCAGGCGTTCGGCCGGGGGACCATCGAGTTCCTCTCGCCCGACAACCCCAAGGTGCTCGCCTTCATCCGCCAGCTCGAGGATCAGACGGTGCTGGTGGTGGCGAACCTCTCCCGCTTCACCCAGTTCGTCGAGCTGGACCTGCGGCAGTTCAAGGGCCGCGTCCCCGTCGAGCTGATCGGCCGGACGAAATTCCCGCCGATCGGCGAGCTGCCTTACCTGCTCACCCTGGGCGAGCACGCCTTCTACTGGTTCTCGCTCGACGAGCCGCGCACCGCCGCAGTCGACGCGAAAGAGGCCTCCTACCAGCCGCCGGCGCTGGACACCGGCAGCGGCTGGGAAGAGGGGTTCACCGCCGCCGAGCGCTCCGCGCTCGAGTCGGTGCTGCCTGCCTGGCTCGAAGGGCGCCGGTGGTTGCGCGCGCACGGCCGCGAGATCTCGCAGGCGCGCATCCTCGACGTCATTCCATTCGACTCCATCCGCCTGGCGGTGCTGGACGTGGAATTCAGCCAGGGCGAGCCCGAGCAGTACGTCCTTCCCCTCGGGCTCGAGTCCGGCGACAAGCCGGCCCCGCCGCAGTCGGTGATCGCGACGGTGCGCCGCGCCGGCGGGTCCCAGGCGGCGCTGGTGGACGCGCTCAGCGATCCAGCTGCCTCCGCCGCGCTGCTCGAAGCGATCCGGACCGGCACGCGCAGCAAAGGGGCGGCCGGGACCATCGCCGGGACGGCACGGCCCGGGCTTCCCCAAGGCGACCCGCGGCCCTACAAGCAGGAGCACCACGCCGCTTCCGTGCAGTACGGAGACGCGCTGCTGCTCAAGTTCTACCGCCGCCTGGGCGAAGGCCTGAGCCC
>WNFS01003929.1_pt1 | contig 11302 bp, 9 predicted proteins | sample 5400141 | NCBI WGS metagenome assembly WNFS01 (sample SAMN13153358, study PRJNA577476) | soil metagenome | isolation source: 60 cm saprolite under Madrone tree | place: USA:California | collected 2016-06-14 | reverse complement strand
TGAATTCCTTACGGCCTTCGCGTTCCTGAAGAATGTGGCTCCCGGTGATGTCCGTCGGCAGCAGGTCGGGCGTGAATTGGATGCGGCGGAAATCGAGCGACAGCAGCCGGGACAAGGCTTTGACGAGTTCAGTCTTGCCCAGTCCTGGCAGGCCTTCCAGCAGGATATGGCCATGAGCAAGCAGCGCCGCCACGACCTCATCGATCGTTTCTTCCTGGCCGAGGATCACCCGGCGCAGTTCGTTCACGAGCCGCGCGATTTTTTTCTGTGCGCCGGCGACAGCCTCGGGGGCGAGAAGCGATTTGCCTTCGGGATTCATCGTGCTGAAGGAGAATTCTCGAAGTATTTTTTTACGGCGCTGCGGTGACGCGGCGCAAGCGTGCGGCGCCAGGCGGCCTGGCCGGCGGTGCCGGCGTAATCCTGCGCAGGCGCCTGTGCGCCGATCTCGGGTGATGCTTTTGGCGCGCCCGGCAGCACAGCAACCGGCGCCCAGTCATCGGGACTCCGCACGGCGCCCGGTGGCAACGCCACAGCTTTGAAACGATCGAAGGGCAGCGATTCCTCTCCCCAGGTCAGCGGCGCATCGCCGCGGCCGCGATTGAGGCCGCCCGATCCGGGATCGCCGTCGCCGTCTTGACCTCGCTCGTAAGAAAACGGCGGATACTCTGAAGGATCAAACCGGCCGGACTCCTTGCCGAGTCTGGGAAGGTCCTTGAAGCCCTCGTTGCGTTTTGCAAGGTACCTGGAAAGCGAGTCGGCCAGTTTGCGCAGCGATCTGGCATCTGTGGGAAGCCGGACGTCGCCACTGGTTGCTGTGGAACTGCCTCCCAGAAGCTTTCGCAAATCCGGGGGCGCGTCGGCAAGCAGGCCGCTCCGCGAGAGGTTTTCGATGGCCCTGGCTATTTCCTCGATTTCGGATTCGTGAGACGGATTGGTGGCGCCTCCCTGTGCCGACGCAGCGGCGTACCGCGCCAGACTTTCCTGGGCCCACTTCAATGCATCGTGCTTCTCAGAGAGATTAGCGGCGAGTTTCTCACGTAAAGCGTCGGCGGCTTCCCATGAGGAGGAGTCGACGCGTTCCAGAGCGCTTTTGCGGATGCGCTCGATTTCCTCCTCCAGCTTTTTCTCCTCGGCGGGTGTGACCAAGTCCTGTTTCTTCAACTCGGAGAGCGTCGTCTTCAGATCTTCGGCAATGTCGTTGGCGAGGACCGCGTTTCCTGGCCCGGTCGGCACTCGTTGCGGCACGAGCAGCGCTGCCAGTAGAAACGCCCCAGACGGCAGCAACGGCCAGAGCCGACCCCAGGGACGCAAACGCGGGAGCGCACGCCTCGAAAAGTTCTCGAGCGCCGGCGCTTCAGCCCAGGCTGCGTCGCCGGTTTCGAAAAGCGTCAACAGCGTACCGTGACCGCCGTCCAGTGAGTCAGCTAATGCGATGATTTCGGCAGGCCGGTACGCATGCAAGATGCAGACAATGAAAGCCGGCAAGATCGCAAGGACAGGCGCAAGCCAGAGCCAGACGAGAATTTCCGAGGCGCTCGCGAAGAACATGCGGCAGATCAGCGCAATTAGACCCGCCAAAAGAAGACTCGCAACAGCCCACCACGGCCAGATTGCCAGAAAGTGGCCGATGGCGACACGCCGCGCAAACCTGCGCAATGCTGGCCGAACCGAAGCTGGAAAGTCATTCATTTCGTACCGCCTCGTCTCTCGACCGAGTCTACCTTTTTAAGGACACCCCAATCCATCCCACGGTTCCCGGAAAACGCCGCGGTCCTGGACGCTCGAGAAGGGCCTTCTCAGACTACTGTCGGGGATTCAACGGCAAGCCATTGAGAACTTTCGGGATAGAAAAATTGATAATTCGGGGACAGACGTATAAATCCCCTAATTACGATTCAGAGTCGTTGATTGTAATTAGGGGATTTATACGTCTGTCCCCGAATTATCAATTTTTATGAGCCAATCGCGCGGGCAGCCTCACGGCCGGCTATGCGGCCAAATACCGTGACTCTTGGCAGCCCATGCAAAGCGAAGCCTCCTGCGGTTTCACCACAGGCATAGAGACCGGTTATGACCTGGTCATTACGGTCGATGACCTGACACTTTGTGTTGATCTTGAGGCCGGTCAGCGTGTCGTGGAGGATGGGCGTCGACCATGCCGCGTAGAACGGCGGTTTCTGGATCTTGTACATCGGAGCCGGCTTTCCAAATTCGGCATCTTTCCCCGCGTCCACGCAGGAGTTGTACTTGTTTACGGATTGTTCCAGCACGCTGGCCGGGATTGGCCGCACTTGATACGGGTTTTTGATTTTTCCGGCCAACTCCGCGATCGTGTCTGCGCTGAAGAACCAGCCATTCACATCGACATTGGGCGGCCTGGGATCCCACTCTTCGCGCCTGACGGCATCCGCGTCGAAGATCGCCCAGATCGGCCCGCCGCCATTCGCTTTTCCGTTGCGTCCGAGGTTGCCGTTCGTTCCAAGACAAGCTGAGAGGAACGCGTATGAATTGTCCATTTCATTCCAGAACCTTTGGCCCGCCTGGTTCACGAAGATCAGATTTTGAAAACTTCGAATGGTAAGTCCGGAACCGCCTGCCTGAGCAAACATGGGGCTTTTCGGACTCCATTTCAGATTCTGGTAGCCATAGCGGGCCCCGATATGACGGGTTTTCGTGACTCCGCGGCCGCTATCGTTGCTCTGGTTGGACGTGCCCCAGAGCGAAGCGCCGATTGCCATCGCCAGCATCTCTCCATCGGCATTTTGGTGGGTCCAGGGCTCGCCGGCCACCTGGTATTCCTCGGTCAGCCGCGGATCGAACATTCTTCGGAAGGCCACGTTGCTGGTATGGCCGCCCGTGGCAAGGATCACGCCTTTTCTTGCCCGGATATTCACATCTTTGTCTTCGAATCTTGCCGTGACTCCAAGCACTCTTCCGGAAGTTCGATTTTCCCTGATGATCCTGGTCATCCTGTGCTTCAGGAGAATCTCGGCGCCTTTGACTCGTACGCTTTTTTCCAATGGGCGGACAACGCCGGATCCCGGACTTCCGTTGATAGTTTCTTTGAGATCCGGCGAATACACCTGCGCCACACACAACCGCGGGACGGTTCCCTCATTTACGAAGTCGGGTTTTTCGTCATTGAATTTGACGCCGTTTTCGATGAGAAATTCGAAGGTCGCAACGTTTTCATCGGCCCACATTCGGACGAGATCTCGATCGCAGTATCGGAACTCGCTGTCCTTGTGATTCGTGTGATCCAGATAAACCTGGTCCGCCGAGTCCACGATTCCGTATTTCTTCTGCATACTCGTGCCACCGCCGAGCGGCACTCTTCCTCCGCTCAGCATGGCGTGTCCGCCGATGTCATGGTTGGCTTCGAGCACGATTACTGTTGCTCCTGCATCGCGCGCCATAATCGCTGCCGGAAGACCGGAGGCTCCTGCTCCGACAATCACGACGTCCGCCGTTCGATCCCATCGGATTGGGGCCTGTGCCGCGGCATCGCCCTCCTGCGTGACACCTGCCAAGGCCGTGGCCCCAACACCAATTGCGGTACCTTCCCTGATGAACTTCCTTCGACCAGGATTGAATTTCATGCGGCGGCCTCAACTTTCAGTCGAACATCTCCGGAAAGTAAAACGTAAGAACCCGGTTCTGAAGGGCGCTGGCTATCATGATCTCTTTGTGTTTCGGAATCACAGCAATCCCCGAGTTCTGTCCGCCTCCGGTAATCTGCCTGACGGGGATCCTCCAGCGTGGAGCAACGTCTCCATCATCGTTGATGCTCCAGACGGCCCAACCGTCCATGGAGTTGGTTAAGATCAACCCCTTTTCCGCGTAGACCGTAATCTGGCCGCCACCGAACCCGCCGGTCTTTGGTCCCCGAATAACGCGCAAAGGTTTGGTGTTTCCGCTGGCGTTTCGATCAAAGATCAACAGACCGTTACTTTTTACGACGAGAAGGTTGTGGATCGGATCGACAGCGACCTGCGGAGTCGAAGACTTTATCTGCGTGTCGGGCCCGGCGAGAATTCGTTTCGGCGCAACGTCTCCGCTCGCCGTTCGATCGAACACCAGAACGCCTTCCGGTCCGCCGGTTCCCGCGCCTCGATATCCGCCTGAGCCGACGGGAAGGAAGATCTCATCGTGTGCCGGATCCGCCGTCACCGTGCTGAGGGCGGCATAACCCATGCCGAGTATGCGGGTCTTCGGTCCTTGAATGACGCGAATCGGAGCTACCTCTCCGTTGGAGGATCCGCGGAACATCAAAATTGCCTGCGTCAGCGGGCTGTTGACAACAATTTCATCGTGGATGGGGTCATATGAAAAACCGTGCATGGTCCTGCTGATCAGCGTTTTCTGACCCTCGATCGTTCTTACCGGCGGTTCATTTTCCTTCGCCTCACGGGCGAAAGCCGCAATCTGCGGATGGGTCACTCAGTTAGGCACCCATATTTGATCCCGCCCTTCGTCGTAAGCCAGCGCCTCCACTTTGCCGAACTTCAAAGAGACTTTGTTCGAAGGCGCGCTGCGGATGCTGCGAATGGGCGCGACATTTCCATCCGCTTTCAGCGAGTAGACTACGGCGGAAGAGTTACCGAAGTTGGAAACCCACAGCTCTTTGTTCTTCGTATCCACGAACACACCGGAAGGATTCAACAAACCGGTGCGGTTTCCTTTGATAACTCGGGTGGGAGCCACGTCCCCCTGATCCGTTCCCTTGAATACAAGGACTGAATGGCCGATGTCGTTGGCGACAAAGAGATCCCCGCTGTCCGGGTCGATCGCCATCTGTGCCGGCCAGTCCATCTGGGTCTTCGAACCTTTAATAATGCGCAACGGCGAATTGTCGCCATTGGCGCCCAGCGGATAGACGGAGATCGAAGGATCTTCGAACCGGCCCGTTCCGGCAATCCTGTAGTCGCTGACATGTCCCCAATTGGTCACGTAAAGCAGCTTGTTCTTCGTATCGAGCGCGATTCCGTGCACGTCAGAGAGTCGAGTGCTTTCCCCTTGCAGACTCCGCAATGGCTTCTCGTCTCCGGATGCTCCCTTACGGTAAACCGCCACTTCAGGCGGATACTGCACGCCGACAAAAAGCTCCTGCTTTTCTTCATCGACAGCCAGGGCAAAGCCGCGATGAGGAGTCGCCAGGATACGCGCCGGTTTGAGATTTCCATTGGCTTCGCGCGGGAACACGACGACCTTGTCGCCGGTGTCGGTCTCGACCGAATAGATGTCGCCGTTCTTCGGATCAATGTAGATACCGTTGTTGAACTGGATGTCCGTCTCGGGACCCGCGATGATCCGTTTCGGCTCGGTAAATGCGGCGCCTGCCGGTGTATTCTCCAGTCGATTGAATACGCGGAGTCCCCAGTTGTTGTTATCCATGAGGACCACTTCGTCGAACCGGGTATCGACCGCGACAGCGCTGTAAATCGGATCCTTATCGCGAATCGTGCGGATCGGTGGACGCGTGATGATGCCGGTCTGGCCGGATTCCTGCGAACCCGCATACGCGGACGTTGCCGAAAACGCCGCAAACAAATTGGTCTCCTCCGGCAATGCCGGCGGAGTCGGCGGACACCACTCCGGATCCGTGGGTAAATCCTGGACGGAAACCAATTGAGGGTAACCTGTATGCTGGCGCGAACCCGGCGGTTCCACCAGGGATAAACAGAAGACAACCACTACGAGCGCTGAGGCAAGCAGAAGCATCGCTCTGCTGCCCTTACTATTTTGTGTATGCATAAGCCCCTTTTTCAGAAGCGATTAAGAGCGAATGTACTAAAAGACGTGGCTTCAACGCAATTTGTATATTGAAGTTCACGTTCCAGTCTCCGGGGCGAGAAGATTCGCGTCGCGAGCGATAACCCAGGTACCGTCGGCATTCTTCCGCAATATCGTGAGCGTGTAGCCGGAACGGCGCATGGGTTTTCCGCCTGGCGGCGTCATCGTCACTTTGAGGCGGTTGCGCATCCAGGCCCAATTGCCCATGACCTGGATCTCCCGGATCTCGCTTTGTGCTTCCATGACGACATTCTTCATTTCCCTGGCGCTCGCCGCGAACGCCTGCTTCCCAAATGGCTCCCGGCCTGGAACCATGAAGACCACATCGTCCGCCATCAGCGTGAGCACGGTCGCGATGTTACCCGCCTTGGTCGCAGCGAGCCATTGATCGACCAGTTCACGAATCGCTTGTTCGTCATCTTTCATGGATACTTGCTCCTCTCACTCAACTTTGTGCGCGTTCTGCCTTTGTGTTCAACCACAAAGACACAAAGGCACGAATTTGGGATAATGGGCACGCGATGAGCCTACGCTTGAAGGTTTTACCCGCCACGCTTGCTCTGTTGATTGCAGCAGTCTCTGCCGTTGCTCAGGAAGAGACAGGCGAAGTGAATGGCCGCGTCGTCAACTCACGCGACAATCAACCGCTTGCTTTGGTCCAGGTTCAGCTCGCGAGCACATCATTCCGCGCGATTACGGGCGAGGATGGAAGATTTCGTATCACTGAAGTGCCGGCCGGCAACTACGTTCTGCAAACAACGACGGTCGGCTACTATTTGATCCATGAAGAGTTTGCGTTAGCCGCCGGGCAAACCAAGACCTTCGACGTAGTCCTGACATCATCAACCGACAAGCTCACGAACAACGTGGCTGTTTCGGCGGACGTGTTTGAAGTCGGTACTGAAACCAGTGCCTCCGCATTCACCCTCGAGGGTCAGGAACGCAAGAACCTCGCCAGCGTCCTTGCCGACGACCCGCTGCGCGCTGTTCAGAGTCTGCCGGGCGTGACATCGAACAACGATTTCTCCTCCTCGTTCTCACTGCGCGGCGCGCCTTTCGACCGCATTGGCCTGTACCTGGACGGAGTGCTGCTCCATGCGCCCTTCCATACGACTGATGGCCAGGCCGACAACGGATCGCTGACCATTTTCAACGGCGACATGACGGACGATATGACCCTGTACCAGGGCGCATGGCCGGTCCGCTATTCCGACCGTACCGCCGGAATTCTTGCGGTAGAGACCCGGGAGGGCAACCGGCAGGAAATTCAAGGACGGTTCAGCGCCAGTGCTTCCAACGCGGGAATCCTCCTCGAGGGCCCGTGGAACAAGAGCGGGCGCGGGTCGTGGTTGGTGGCTTTCCGCAAGAGTTACCTGCAATACATACTCAACCGCATCGATTTCGGTGACCAGGCTCCGTTTTTCTTCGGCTTCATGGATGGGCAGGCGCGGCTTGCCTATGACTTGACTCCCCGGCACAACGTCAGCTTGAGCTACGTGGACGGCACTTCTTCCGTGGACCGCACGTCTTTCCGCAGCGAGCTGGGTCTCAACTCGATCATGACCAGCGGCTTCCGTTACACGCTGTTCAATCTGGGTTCCCGTTATGCGCCCCACCAGCGATTGCTAATCAACAACCACCTGGCATGGTCGCGGGAGAAGGGTGAAGTCGATAATCGCGATAACACAAGGTTGTCGGACCAGGCCTACGGCGAGTGGACATGGCATGGCGACGCCAGCGTCATCTGGAGCAAGAACAACACGCTGGACTTTGGCGGCGTGTTCCGGCGCGTTCGGCAGAACGGTTCCGCCAGGCAGTTCGTCTACACGCCGGCGCTCACGGCTGCCCCGGATGTTTTCCGCGGCGTAGGATATCAGGCCGGAGCTTACGTGCAGGAAACCCTCGGGTTCGCTTCCGGCCGAGGCCATGTGAGAGTTGGCGTGCGACAGGACGAGTACAACGTAGCGCCGGCGGAGATCACCTCACCTTACGCCAGCGTTTCGTTTGAGTTGCACACAAGAACCCGGTTGCAGCTCGATTGGGGCGAATACGGCCAGTTTCCGGAATTGAATCAGGTCTTCTCGATTTTTGCGCCCGGCAAGCTGCTGCCGGAGCGGGCGACGCACTATGAAGGCGCCGTGGAACAAAGGTTGGGCGAACGCACCCGGCTGAAGTTCGAGTTTTACAACCGGCAGGACCGCGACCTCGTGGCGCGTCCGGCGCTCGATCCGCGCATGCTCGCCGACGGGACGATCGTTCCGGCATTGCCGAATGCGCCGTGGCTCAACTCGGAACGCGGATATTCCCGGGGTGTGGAGGTTTATGTCCAGCGGCGGACAGCCAATGGGTTCGACGGATGGATTTCTTACGCCTACGGACGCGCGATCCTCAGCGATGGTTATCTGCAGCAGAAGTTCCCGTCCGACTACGACCAGCGCCACACAATCAACGCTTATCTGAGCCGCCGGCTGCGTCCCACCGTCAATGTCAGCGGGCGCTTCACCTACGGCAGCGGCATGCCGCTGCCCGGCTTCTACAGGTTGGCGCAAGGTGGCGGATACTCGGTCGCCGAGAGGCGCAACGGCTTGCGGGCTGCTGCCTATGAGCGCACGGACCTGCGTCTCAACAAGGCCTACATTCGCCGTAAGGTCAAGACCACCCTGTTTGCGGAGATCGTCAACGTACTGAATCACACCAACCGGGACTTCGACTCACCAGGCCCTTACGACCCCGGCACGGGGCGCATTTTCCCCAATTTCTTCAGCATGTTCCCCATCCTGCCGTCGGCCGGGATGGTCTTTGAATTCTGAAGTTCTTCGTATCTGAATCTGCTGGAAACGCAAAGACTTGCCGGACGTCAAAGATCTATCGAGTTGCCGCAGCGATCGAATTGACGTAGAAGGACTGAGGATTTCGGGTATAACCGTACCGGACTGCGATAGGTCTCATGAAACAGATTCATGCTTGCGCTCTGATTCTCGTGTTTGCCGTCTTTGCGATATCCACGCAAGACGACGAAATCTGCAGCGCGAATCTTTTCTCAAATTCGAACTCCTCCAACGCAGGTCTGTTCGCCGTCAAGGGCCCCGTCCAGACAGACTATGACTCCTGCCTGGCAACAGCGCTCGACCAGTTGGTCAACGCTCACGTCACGGAAGTCTGGTCCCTGCACTTCGAAGTAACCGCCGGCATGGCTCACTCAGCTGTGACTGCCGGACTCTCACATCCGGATGTGCCGGTCCCCGCTGGCCGCGCACCTCCTGCCGCTCCCGCCGTTACTGCCTGACATAAGAACGACATCGCGAATTACCCGTTGGAGTAAGACCATGTGGAATGTGTTTCTCACGGGCGCAACCGGATTCCTTGGCGGTGAGCTGGCCGTTGCGCTCTCAAAGACCGAATGTGCCGATAAAGTTGTTTGCCTGATTCGTGCAGGATGTGACGCCGAAGCGCGAGAGCGTTTGGCGCGTGTTTTTTCGCTGCACGGAGATACATACAATCCGGACAGGATCCTGGCTATTGCCGGAGACCTGGCGGACAACCAACTCGAACGAAAACTTGCGCGCCATCCGGCGCTCGAAGACATCAATCTCGTCATTCACGCAGGCGCCAACACATCGTTCCTTAAACAGAAATATCCTGTGCTGGAAGAGACCAACGTGCGCGGCACGCATCGAATCGCCAACTGGGCGTCTCAGCTTTCCTCGTTGGAAGCGTTTGCGCACATTGGAACGGCGACGATCGCCGGCGCGGGAGAGAACGTTATGGGCAGGACGCTGCTCGAGGACGAGCCTGACTTTTCCGCGAGACATCTCGTCGGGTACACGCAATCCAAGCTGCTTGCGGAGGTCACCGCGCTGGCGACGATCCCTCGCAACAAACTGACGGTGATCCGGCCTTCCATTCTGCTGGGCGACACAAGACGCGTTGTGCCGCGCTCCTTCGACATCGCCTGGATTCTCATCGCCATCAAGCAACTCCGGATGTTCTTCGGCAATCCGGACGCGGCATGCGACATCATCCCGGTCGATTACGCCGCCAGTGCGATCGTGCGGCTCATGACGGGCCGGCGGCGGCACACCACGTACCATGTCAGCGCCGGACCTTCCGCAACAACGTCCCGCAAAACCCTCGCAACCATCGTTGATGAAGAGCCCGGCAAACCTCCTCTCGTTTTCTGTTCCAAATCGGATTTGAGACTGATCAAGAGCTGGCTGCGCAGAAACGGAGATCCGGATTCTTCGCTGGCAAAGTATTCGGACCAGATCTCCTACATCCGCTGCAGTATCGGTAAGAAAAGAGCGCGGATACTGCTGTCAGGTCTGGAGGCCTACTGGCCGTTCATCGACCTCAGCCAACGCTTCGATAACTCTCGCCTGCTGGCGGACACTGGAATGGGTTTACCCGAGCCGGCTCACGAATACTTGAAACGGACCGGCGTTTATCTTCAAGATATAGATCCTGTCGAGGCAGCCTTCAATCCCTAGATTCCAGGAGAACCAAATGAGGCCAGTGTTCTACGCCTGCATGGCGGTGATTTTTTATGCTCTGGGAAACATCATCATCGAACAAAAGCTTAAATCGTATACGCAGTTCGGAATCATGCTCTATTGTTACGTGCCGATGATCGTCATGACGCTTGGAGCTCTCGCCGTGAGCCGTTACAGGCAGCAGCTCATCTCATTCCCGGCCGGAGATGCAGTCTACGTTGCCGGTCTGATCGCGATCGTTTTCTTTGTTGGAGACACTTTCTTCTTTAGCGCTTATACCAATAACGCCGACGCGTTCACCGTTTCTTCCATTGCCGTCATGTTTCCGGCAGCCGCTTCAGTGATGAAATACTTCTGGACCGGGCAGGTTCCGAATCGATACCACCTGGCGGCGTACGCAATCGCCGTCGCCGCCGTGGCTCTGGCCGAAAAAGGGAACGAAATCCAAAACATGGCCCAGCGATAGGGGAACTGTAGCGGCGCTCTATGAGCGCCGGTTTTTCCTGGAATCAACGAAATACCGGCGGTCATAGACCGCCGCTACAGCAGGCGGCGCAAAGCCTCGAGCTGGGCCTGGGCCTTCGCGGGGCCGGCGCGCAGCAATCCGCCTGGCAGTTGCTTTTCGTTCACGCTTCTCCGCAGGTGGCCCTCGCAAGCTCAGGTGACCTGCCGATGACCCGAGGGCAGGCCACCAGAGAAACCATGTTTTCTTTTGTGGCTAAGGTAAGATTCCGCCGGGCGTGGATTCTCTTTGGCTGGCTTGTCATTGGATTTGTCGCCAGCCTCACGTCATCCATGCTGCCCCGACCAGGCGGCTAAAGAAGTTGTCTGGGACTTCGATCGACCCGCTTGCGATTAGCTCTCATCAGGCACATCGCGGCCAATCCGCCGGCCATCAACAGGAGCGTTGAGGGCACGGACACGGCGACAGCAGTCACTGTTGCTGTATACGGCGCACTCTGGTCGTCTGCGGCCGCGAGAAAACTGCCGCCGGCTGTTGGATCGCCGCTCCACCACTC
>WNFS01003925.1_pt1 | contig 11308 bp, 10 predicted proteins | sample 5400141 | NCBI WGS metagenome assembly WNFS01 (sample SAMN13153358, study PRJNA577476) | soil metagenome | isolation source: 60 cm saprolite under Madrone tree | place: USA:California | collected 2016-06-14 | reverse complement strand
AAGCCGCGCAGGCGGCGCGCGCGGCTCGGATGACGGAGCTTGCGCAGCGCCTTCGCCTCGATCTGGCGGATGCGCTCGCGCGTGACCGCAAAGCGCGTCCCGACCTCTTCGAGCGTGTGGTCCGAGGGCTCCCCGATGCCGAAGCGCAGCCGCAGCACCTGCTCCTCGCGCGGCGTGAGCGTGGCGAGCACCTTGCGCGTCTGATCCTGGAGGTGCAGGCCCATCACCGCCTCCGCGGGCGAGGGCGTCGTCCGGTCCTCGATGAAGTCGCCCACGATCGAGTCCTCCTCCTCGCCGATCGGCGTCTCGAGGGAGATCGGCTCCTTGGCGATCCTCATGACCCGGCGCACCTTGTCGGCCGGGAGATCCATGCGCTCGCCGATCTCCTCCGGCGTGGGCTCGCGGCCCATCTCCTGCACCAGGAGGCGCGCGGTGCGCATCAGCTTGTTGATCGTCTCGACCATGTGCACGGGGATGCGGATGGTGCGCGCCTGATCGGCGATCGCGCGCGTGATCGCCTGCCGGATCCACCACGTGGCGTAGGTCGAGAACTTGTAGCCGCGCCGGTACTCGAACTTCTCGACCGCGCGCATGAGCCCGATATTGCCCTCCTGGATGAGGTCGAGGAACTGGAGGCCGCGGTTCATGTACCTCTTGGCGATCGACACGACCAGGCGGAGGTTGGCCTGGATCATCTCCTGCTTGGCGGCCCGGGCGCCGAGCTCGGCGGCGCGGATGTCGCGCACGGCGCGCTCGAGCGCGCCGAGCGGCATGCCGACCTCCCGCTCGAGCTCGGCCAGCTCGCGGCGCGCGGCGCGGACTTCCTCGGCCAACGTGACCAGCGCCTCGGACGGGATGCCGACTGCGCGGCACGCGCGCTGTAGCGCGGCCCGCTGGCCGGGCCCGAGCTCGGCGCCCTCGGCGCCGTTCGAGAGGCCGCGCGTCAAGCGGAGCAGCTCGGCCGGCGAGCAGCCGGTGCGCTGCTCGACGGCCTCGAGGTGCGCCCGCCGCGCCGCCGCCCGCTGGAGGCTGGCATAGAGCCCGCTCGTCATGTGCTCGATCTGACGGCGCGAGAGCCCGAGCCCGCAGAGCGCGCGCAGGAGACGCGCCTCCAAGCGGGCGCGACCCTGGGCGAGCCGGGTCCGCCCGCGACGGCTATGGGCGAGCGCGCGCGCTTGCGAATCGCGCTCCGCGGCGAGGCGCCGCACCCGCCCGAGCTGCCCGAGGAAGTGCCGCCGCAGGCGCACGTCCTCGTCCCCCGGCTCCGCCTCCGCGTCCTCCTCGCCCTCGTCGCGTACCAGGTCGCGGACCCGGACCTCGCCCGCGCGGAGCCGCTCGGCGAGCGCGAGCACGTAGCGCAGCGCGTGCGGCGTCCCGAGCACGGCGCGCACCAGAAGGTGCTCGCGCTCCTCGATGCGCTTGGCGATCTCCACCTCGCCTTCGCGTGTGAGCAGCTGGATCGATGCTGCCTCGCGGAGATAGACGCGCACCGGGTCGGCGGGGCGCGGAAGCCCCTCGCCTTCCTCGACGGATTCCGCGACCGATTCCGCCGCCGCAGGACCGTCGCCGTCCTCCGCGGCCGTCAGCTCCGCATCATCGTCGATCTCCTCGTCGTCGACCTCGACCGGCAGCGCGCCGGGCTCGGGCGCCCGGCCGGGCCGCGGGACGGTGATCCCCGGACGCTTCGACTCCCTGGTGGCTGGGTTCGCGCTCACGGTGGACTCCTATGTGCGAGCTTTCTCGGTCTGAGCCTCGTCCATGAGCTGTTTCAAGCGGCGCATGGCTGCTTCCACCGCCGCGGCGTCGCCGCGCGCCTCGGCGGTCCGGATCTCGTCACGCAGGCGGCGCTCTTCGCCGCGCTGGCCTCGGCGGCGGATCTTGGCGATGCAGTCGGCGAGCGCGCGGTCGCGCTCCGCGGCTGCGTCCGGCCGCTCCGCGAGCAGGCGGCGCGCCAACCGGTCGCGCATGCCGCGCGGCAGGGACTGCACGACGGCCATGCGGTCCGTTTCCTCGCCGCGCGCCAGCGCCTCGGCGGTCCGGCGCCATTCGGGGTGCTGGAACTCGGCGATGATGCCGCACGCGGCCACGCGCTCGGCGAGCGTCGCGTCCTCCGCCATGAGCTCGACGAGGGTCGCCTCGGCACCGGGCGCGTGCGGCTCGTCCGGCGCGGCGGCCGGCGCCACCCCCGGCGCCCCCTCGCTGCGCAGCGTCTCCTCGCGCACGCCGAGCCGCTGGGCGGCGAGCCGCACGAGGACATCGAACTCGTGGGGCTCGCGCACCCGCTTCAGAAGGCGCGCCACCTCCCGCGCCGCCTGCGCGTAGCGCCCGACGGCCTCTGCCTTGGGGCCGGCGAGCTCGCCCACGAAGGCCTCGACCAGCGGCTCGGCGGCGGCGAGGACGCCCTCCAACGCCACGCGGCCCTGCGCGCGCACGAACGTGTCGGGATCCTCGCCCGCGGGAAGGAAGGCGCCGCGGCCCCAGAGCCCGGCCTCGAGGAAGACCGGGAAGCTGCGCGCCGCCGCCCGGCGCCCGGCGAGGTCCCCGTCGAAGCAGGCGATGACGGTCTCGGTGAAGCGCCGGAGCAGGCGCAGCTGCTCGGCGGTGAGCGCCGTGCCGAGCGGGGCCACCACCTCGCCGATGCCGGCCTGCGCGAGCGCGATCAGGTCGAGGTAGCCCTCGACCACGATGGCTCGGTCGGCCTTGCGGATCGCGTCGCGCGCGAGCGCGAGGCCGTAGAGCGTGTGGCCCTTGCGGAAGACCGGCGACTCGGCGGAGTTGAGGTATTTGGGCGGCGGCTCACCGCCCGCCGGCCGCCCGGGCAGGATGCGGCCGCCGAAGGCGATCACCTTGCCGCTCGTATCCGTGATCGGGAACATGATCCGCTCCCGGAAGCGGTCGAGCACGCCGCCGGCGCCGTCGGGCCGGTCGCGCCGCATGACGAGCCCGGCGGTGAGCGCGTCCTCGAGCGGCACGCCCTTCGTGCGCAGATGGCGCGCGAGCGCCTCGCCCGCGCCCGGCGCCCAGCCGAGCCCGAAGCGCTCGATCACCTCCTCGGAGAGGCCCCGCTCGCGCAGGTAGGCGCGCGCGCGGCCGCCGCCGGGGCCGCGCAGCTCGGCCTGGAAGAACGCCGCCGCCGCCGCGTTCGCCGCGGTCAGCGGCTCGCGGCGCCGGGCGGGCTCCCCCGCCTCCTCCGGCAGCGGCACGCCGAAGCGGTCGGCGACCCGGCGCACCGCCTCGGGGAAGGTGAGCGACTGGGTCTTCATCACGAAGGCGAACACGTCGCCGTGCTCGCCGCAGCCGAAGCAGTGGAAGAAGCCGCGATCCTCGCTCACCGTGAACGAGGGCGTCTTCTCGGCGTGGAACGGGCAGAGCCCGACCGCGCTGCGGCCGCGGCGGCGGAGCGCGATCACGTCGGAGACCACCTCGCTCAGGCTGGCGCGCTCGCGCACGGTGCGGATCGCCTCGTCGCGGATGCGACCCGTCATGCGTGCTGCTCCTGCGGCAGGATCCCGAGCGCGTGCCCGGCCCCGGCGACCGTCCCCGCCATGTGCTCGAGCGGGCGCCCGAGCTTGGACTCGACGATCTTCTGGCTCACCGCGGAGGCGGGGGCCGCGTGTTCGATCAGGAGGAGCGTGAAGCCCATGAGCGCCGCGCCCTTGGCGGACCCGAAGAGCATGCCCGCGAAGCGGTTGAAGCCGCCCAGCAGGAGCGCGCTCGCGAGGCGCTCGGCGATCCGGCCGAGGAGCGCGGCGACCACCCAGGTGCCGACGAAGACCACCGCCCACCCGAGCGGCTGCGCCGCCACCGGCGGCGCCAGGCGCTCGTCGAGCAGGACCTTCGCCGCCGCCGGCCCCGCCACGCCCGCCGCGAGCACGCCGGCGATCGACCCCGCGAGGCCGAAGGCCTCGCGGCAGAGGCCGCGGGAGTAGCCGCGGAAGGTGAAGGGCAGGAGGAGGACGAGGAGCAGCACGTCGAGCTGGTTCAAGCGCTGCCCCCGCGCGCCGCCCAGCCGCGGATGGTCGGGCTAGACGGTGGTACGGGACGCGCGACGGAGGGCGCGCTTGCGCGCGGCCATTGCCTTCTTCTTCCGTCGCACGCTCGGCTTCTCGTAATGCTCGCGCTTGCGCAGCTCGGCCAAGATGCCGGCCTTCTCACACTGCTTCTTGAAGCGGCGGATCGCGCTCTCGATGGGCTCGTTCTCCTTGACGCGAACCCCAGCCATGCGGTGAATTCACCCCCTCCCGGAGCGAGCGGAACCCGCGTGCTCGCGTCTCGGTCCCTTCGCTCGAAGGAGGGCACCATTAGATAAAAGCGATAGGCAGTCAAGGTGAACTTGCGGAAATCCCTGGGCCGGGCGTGAAACACGCGGCTCGCGCGCCCCTCACTGGTCACCCCCAGAGTGCAAGAATCGCTCCGGGAAGTCGGTGAAGATGCCTTCCACGCCTGCGGCCACGAGGCGGTCCATTTCTCCGCGCTCATTCACGGTCCAGGCCCTCACGGGCAGGCCGGCAGTGGCCGCCGCGGCCAAGGCGTCTGGGGTGGTCCTGTCCTTGCGCAGGTGCAAGGCTCTGGCGCCCACGCGTTCCGCCCGCGCCACCGCATCCGCGACGGGGCCCTCGTCCCACAGGACGGCGAGGGTCGCACGCGTCGTGCGCGCGCACAGCCGCTCGAGCGCGCCTGCGTCGAAGGAGGAGAAGACGACGCGCGCGAGCGCGCCGGCCGACTCGACCACCGCGAGCGCCCGCGCCTCGAGCCCGTCGTCGCCGACCGGCTTCAGCTCGACGTTGACCGGCAGCCCGACCGCGGCCAGCACCTCGGCGAGGGTCGGCACCCGCGTCCCACGAAAGGCGGGACCGAACCAGGCGCCCGCGTCGAGCCGCCGGATCTCGGCGAGGGTCCGGTCGCAGACCGCGCCCGTCCCGTCGGTCGTCCGCTCGAGCGTCCAGTCGTGCATGACCACCACCTCGCCGTCGCGCGTGAGCTGCACGTCGAGCTCGATCATGTGCGCGCCGAGCGCGGCCGCCCGCGCGAAGGCGATGAGCGTGTTCTCCGGGCACGTCCCACTGGCGCCGCGATGCGCGATGACGAGCGGCGGCACAGAACCGGCTTAGGCCCGCGGTTTTCTTGGGTCAAGGCGAGTTGACAGCGGAGCGGCAAACCCCGAAACCGTGGCCGTGCCGGCGCCCTCTCCCGTCTGGATCACGATTCGTGTCGAGGTCGCCCCCGAGGTCGCCGACGCGGTCGCGAATTTCCTCGTCGAGGCGGGCGCGTCGGGGGTGCTCACCGAAGCGAACGGGGCACGCACCCGTCTGGAGGCGCCCGTCCCCGCCGCGGCCGAGGCGCAGGTGGTGGCCGCGGTGGAGCGCTATCTCACGAGCCTCGGCGAGATCGCGCCCGCCGCGCGCGGGGCGACCCTCGCCGCCGTGCCCGTTCCGGCGGTCGACTGGGAGGCGCTCTGGCGGCAGCATCACCGGCCGGTGACGGTCGGCCGCCGGCTCCTCGTGGCCCCACCCTGGGACGTGCCGCGGCCCGCGGGCCGCGAGGTGCTCGTCATCGAGCCGGGGATGGCGTTCGGCACCGGGCAGCACGCGACCACGCGCGCCTGCCTGGAGGCGATCGAGGCTGCGGTCGGGACGGGCCAGGTTCGCTCCGCGCTCGACGTCGGCACGGGCTCGGGCGTGCTGGCGCTGGCGCTCGCGCGCCTCGGGGTGGAGCGCGTGGTCGCGCTCGACACCGATCCGGCCGTGGTCCCGCTCGCGCGCGCGAACCTCGCGCGCAACGGCGCGGCGCGCGTGGCGCTCCTCGCCGGGCCGCTCGCCGCGGTGCGCGGGCGCTTCGACCTGGTGGTGGCGAACCTGCTCGCCGATGCCATCGTCGCCGAGGCGGGGGGGCTCGCGCGCGCGGTCGGGCCAGGGGGGCGGCTCGTCGTCTCGGGGCTGGTCGCGGAGCAGCTCCCCGCCGTGCGCGCGGCGTATCCCGGGTGGCGGGTCGCCGAGACGCGCGCCGAGGGCGCCTGGCGCACCCTCACCCTGGTGCGGGAGCCCTGAAGTGCTCCGCCTCTTCGTGCCGCACGCGGGGGCCGAGGGCCCTCGCCTCCGCCTGACCGGCGCCGACCTGCGCCACCTGCGCGCGTACCGGATGGGGCCCGGCGAGCGCTTCCTCGTCTTCGACGCCACGGGCGCGGAGCACGAGGCGCGCCTCGAGCGCCTGGGCGGGCGCCTGGCCGAGGCGACCATCCTCGCCACCCATCGCCCCGCACGCGAGTCGCCGCTCGACCTCGTGCTCGCACCGGCGCTGCTCAAAGGCGCGAAGATGGACCTGGTGATCGAGAAGGCGACCGAGCTGGGCGTCCGCCGCGTCGCGCCGGTCGTCTCGCGCTACGCCATAGGTCTGGGGGTGCGGCTCGAGCGCTGGCGGCGCATCGCCGTCGCCGCCGCCGAGCAGTGCGGGCGGACGAGCGTGCCGGCGATCGACGCCCCGCTCCCGCTTCCCGAGCTGGTGCGTGCGCCGTGGCCCGGGCTCCGGCTGATCGCATGGGAGGGCGAGCGCGACGTTCCGCTCACCGCTCTCCCCCCCTCGCTCCCCCCCTCGGCGGAGGCGGTCGTGATCCTGGTCGGCCCCGAGGGCGGCTTCGCCGCGGACGAGGTCGCGGCGGCGCGCGCGCACGGCTTTCAGAGCGTGCGCCTCGCCCCCCGCGTGCTGCGCGCCGAGACCGCCGCCATCGCCGCCGCGGCGCTCTGCCAGCACCGCTGGGGCGACCTGTCAACAGCGGCTGCGGTACGCTAGCATTCGAGGTCGATGCCGCTCCGCCTCCTCTACGTGATGGACCCGCTCGCCCGGGTCCTGGTCGACAAGGACACCACCTTCGCCTTCCTGCTCGAGGGCGAGCGGCGGGGGCACGAGCAGCATCACTGTGGCGTCGAGGATCTCTTCGTCGAGCGCAGCGTGGCGCACGCACAGGCGCGATCGGTGCGCGTCCGCCGCGCGGCGATCCACTACACGCTCGGCGACGAGCACAGTCTCCCGCTCGGCGCCTTCGACGTGGTGTTCATGCGCAAGGACCCGCCCTTCGACCTGTCCTACTACTTCGCGACCCAGGTGCTCGGGCTGGCCGATCCCGCCGTGACGCTGGTGGTGAACGATCCGCGCGGGCTGCGCGAGGCGAACGAGAAGCTCTACGCGCTCCACTTCCCGGAGCTCATCCCCGAGAGCCTGGTGAGCGCCGACCCGGCGCGTCTGAAGGCGTTCATGGAAGCCCTGGGGGGGGAGATGATCGTGAAGCCGCTCGACGGCTGCGGCGGGGCGGGCGTGTTCCACCTCCAGCGCGGCGATCGCAACCTGAACGCGATCCTCGAGCTCTCGACCCTGAACGGCACGCGCATGGTGATGGCGCAGCGCTACCTGCCCGCCGTCCGCAGCGAGGGCGACAAGCGGCTCATCGTGCTCGCGGGCGAGCCGCTCGGCGCCATCCGGCGCGTGCCGCAGGAAGACGAGACGCGCGGCAACATCCACGTCGGCGGCCGGGTCGAGCGCGCCGCGGTGGAGGCGCGCGACCGGGAGATCTGCCGGCGCATGGCGGCGCGCCTGGAGGCCGACGGGCTCTACTTCGTCGGCCTCGACGTCATCGGCGGGCTGGTGACCGAGGTGAACGTCACGAGCCCGACCGGCGTGCAGGAGATCGACCGCCTGGACGGCACCTGCCTCGAGGCGCGCGTGCTCGACTGGGTCGAGGCGCGCGCCGCGCGACTCGAGCGCGCTACTGCTGCGACAGCGCGGTCGTAGCGAGGTAGCGCCAGAAGCTCGTCCGCACCTGCCAGCGGCCGTCCACGCGCTTGCCGACCGCGATCACGCGCCGGCGCGGCGGTGTGCCCTTCTCGCTGCGGGTCGTGTTCGTCCGTGTCATCCCATGCCCTCCCCGGAGGCGCCAGGGAGCGAGATCCGTGCCGCGGACGTGACGGACGAAGAAGTCCCGTGGTTGCGAGATTTCTCGCCGGTCGGGGCGACGCGGGCCGCACAGGCGCGAACGGATCCGCTCGCGCGCCGTACAACGCTGCGCGGCCCCCCGGAGGCGTTACTCGCCGGGCTTGCCCGGCGTGCGGGGCAGGACGCCGGCGCGATCGGTGTCGGCGCCCTCGCCCGCCGAGCGCTTCTCGGGACCGAGCAGCGTCGTCCGGATGAGGCGGCGGATGGTGCCGTCGCCCGAGCGGATCAAGCGGCCCGCCTCGGCGACGGTCAGGGTGGCGGGGAGCGGCACAGTGGCCGAGCTCTCCTCGTCGATGCCGGGCGGGAGATCATCGGCGTGCAGCTCGACGCCGGGCGCGAGCCCGGCGAGCAGGTCGACTGGCTCGAGGGCGATGGGCACTGGCTTTGGCGCGCGGCGTGCCCGAGGCCGTGCCTTCCGTCGTCCTCCCGCCATCTCCACCTCCGACGCGCCCGCTATCACGCGACGCACGCGTGGTCCAGCGCCCGGAGTGTCCCGAACCCTAGAGCGCGAGCCGCCGGAGCCGCAGCGCGTTGCCGATCACCGACACCGAGCTGAGGCTCATGGCGGCGCTCGCGATCATGGGGTTCAGGAGGAGCCCCCAGACCGGGTAGAGGACGCCCGCCGCGATCGGCACGCCGAGCGCGTTGTAGACGAACGCGAAGAACAGGTTCTCGCGGATGTTGCGCATGGTGGCGCGGGAGAGGCGCCGCGCGCGCACGATCGCCTGCAGGTCGCTGCGCACGAGGGTCACGTCCGCGGCCTCGAGCGCGACGTCGGCGCCCGTGCCCATCGCGATGCCGACGTGCGCCGCGGCGAGCGCGGGGGCGTCGTTCACGCCGTCGCCCGCCATCGCGACCACGCGCCCGGCAGCTTGCAGGCGCCGCACCACCTCGGCCTTCTCCTGCGGCAGCACCTCGGCGTGCACCTCGTCGATGCCGAGCCGGCGCGCGACGGCCGCGGCGGTGGTGCGGCTGTCGCCGGTCAGCATGACGACGCGAACGCCGTCCTCGCGGAGCGCCCGGAGGGCGCCCGGGGTGGACGGCTTCACCGGATCCGCCACCCCGACCAGACCCGCCGCTCGCCCATCGACGGCGAGCAGCATCACCGTCTGCCCGTCGGCGCCGAGCGCCTCGGCGCGCGCGCCGAGCGCGCCGGCGTCGATCCCGAGCTCGGCCAGCAGCGCCCGGTTGCCGAGCGCGACCGCGCGCCCACCGACCGTCCCCGTCACACCCTTCCCCGGTCGCGCGTGGAACTCCGTGGCGCCGGGCGGCACGAGGCCGCGCGCCTGCGCGCCCTCGACGATCGCCGCGGAGAGCGGGTGCTCGCTCGCCTGCTCGAGGCCGGCGGCGAGCGCGAGCGCCTCGCGCTCCTCCAGCCCGGGGACGACCTCCACCGACACCAGCCGCGGTCTGCCCTCGGTCAGCGTGCCCGTCTTGTCGACCACCAGCGTGTCGACCCGCTCGAGCACCTCGAGCGCCTCCGCCTGCTTCACCAGCACGCCCGCGGTCGCGCCGCGCCCGACGGCGACCATGATCGACATCGGGGTCGCGAGCCCGAGCGCGCACGGGCAGGCGACGATGAGCACGGCGACCGCGTTGAGGAGCGCGTTGGCCACGTGCGGCGCGGGGCCGAGGACGAGCCACGCGACGAAGGTGACGGCCGCCACCACCAGCACGGCGGGAACGAAGTAGGCGGAGACGACGTCCGCCAGGCGCTGGATGGGCGCACGGCTCCGCTGGGCCTCGCCCACCATGCGCACGATCTGCGCGAGCAGGGTCTCGCTCCCCACCCGCTCGGCGCGCATGATGAAGCTGCCGGTCGTGTTGAGCGTGCCGCCCGTCACCCGCGCGCCCGCCGTCTTCTCCACCGGCATGGGCTCGCCGGTCAGCATCGACTCGTCGACGGCGCTCCGGCCCTCGACCACGACACCGTCCACCGGCACCTTCTCGCCGGGCCGCACGCGCAGGCGGTCGCCCACGTGCACGTCCGCGAGCGGCACGTCCTCCTCGCGCCCGTCGGGCCCGAGGCGGCGCGCCGTCTTCGGCGCGAGCCCGAGGAGGGCGCGAATTGCGCTGCCCGTGCGGCGGCGCGCGCGGAGCTCCAGGACCTGGCCCAGAAGGACGAGCGAGGTGATGACTGCCGCCGCTTCGAAGTAGAGCGGCACCTCGCCGCCGTGGCCGCGGAAAGAGGGGGGGAAGGCCTCGGGGGCCAGCGCCGCCACCAGGCTGTAGCCGTACGCGGTGCCGATGCCGATCGCGATCAGCGTGAACATGTTGGGGCGCGCCGCGGCGACCCCGGCCGCGCCGCGCTGGAGGAGCGGCCATCCGCCCCACAGGACGACCGGCGTGGCGAGCGCGAGCTCGATCCACGCGAGCGCGCCCCCCGCGAACGCGTGCCGCAGCGGCTCGCCGGGCAGCATGTCCGCCATGGCGGCGAGGAAGAGCGGCAGGGTCAGGATCAGGCTCAGCCAGAAGCGCCGGCTCATGTCGGCGAGCTCGGGGCTGGCCTCCTCCTCGGCGCGCTCGAGCGTCATGCCGCAGAGGGGGCAGGCTCCCGGCGCGGAGCGGGCGACCTCCGGGTGCATCGGGCAGGTGTACTCGGCGCCCGGCGCGGGCGGCACCGTCGCGCGCGGGCGGAGGTAGCGGGCGGGCTCCGCACGGAAGCGCTCGGCGCAGCGCGCGCTGCAGAAGAAGTAGCTCCGTCCTTCATGCACGAGGCTGCTGTGCGCGTGCGCCGGCGCGACCTGCATGCCGCACACGGGGTCCGTCGCCGCCCCGGGCTCCGAGCCGGGCGCCTCTCCCCGGGGGCGCTGCTCAGACGCCTGCGCCACGTGATCCCACGACCCGGCTCGCACCGGGCTCGGCGCGGCGCCGGCGGAGGTAGCCGGCGTAGACCCAGGCGAGGAAGCGCTCCACGCCCGGGATGACGAACGTCGTACGCACGGACGGGAAGATCTCGAAGGCGTGCTGCGCGCCCGGGAGCTCCGCGTAGACGAGTGGCGCGCGGACCACGCGGCGGAAGGCGTCGCAGAAGCGGCGCGCCTCCTCGACCGGAACGAGCGTGTCGTGCGTGCCGTGCAGGACGAGGAAGGGCGGCGCATCGGGCCGGAGGCGGGAGAGCGGCGACGCCTTCTCGTACGCCTCGGGTGCGCTCGCGAAGGGGACCTTCAGCACCCGCCGCTCGAGGAGCCGGCGGAGCCCGTGGTCGGGCCAGAGGCCGTGGCGGTCCGTGAAGTCGTAGACCCCGTAGAAGGCCACGCAGCCGTCGACTGCGGTGTCGACGCCCTCGAAGCCGGGCTGGTACTCGGGGGCGTTTGGCGTGAGG
>WNFS01010202.1_pt1 | contig 11309 bp, 10 predicted proteins | sample 5400141 | NCBI WGS metagenome assembly WNFS01 (sample SAMN13153358, study PRJNA577476) | soil metagenome | isolation source: 60 cm saprolite under Madrone tree | place: USA:California | collected 2016-06-14 | reverse complement strand
GGGTGCCAGCCGATACTCGTTGGGTAGAAGATGACTTGCGCGCCGCTAAGGGCGGTGAGGCGGGAGCCTTCGGGATACCACTGATCCCAGCAGATTTGAATGCCAATACGCGCGTATTTCGTATCGAAATTGGGGAACCCCAGATCCCCAGGGGTGAAATAAAACTTTTCGTAATAGAGCGGATCGTCGGGAATGTGCATTTTGCGATATTTGCCAAGATAGCTGCCATCTGCGTCAATCACCGCGCAAGTGTTGTGATAGACGCCGGCAGCGCGGCGTTCGAACAGGCAAGCGACGACGACCACTTTCTTTTCTTTGGCGACTCCAGCGAGAGCGTTCGTCGTTGGGCCCGGAATTGCTTCCGCGAGGTCAAATAGCGCGGCGTCCTCCGTGCGGCAAAAGTATTCGCCACGGAACAGTTCATCCATGCAAATGATCTGCGCGCCGCGCGCGGCGGCTTCTTTTACTTTTTCGATTGCGCGGGAGAGATTTTCCTCGGCGTTCTTCGTGGACTTCATCTGCACGAGGCCGATCGTAAATTTACTTGCCATGGTGTGTATCGTAGCATGCGCGGAAAAAATTGCGGAGAGGCGCGCGAAAGTTCTTTGACGCGCATGAAGAAGAAAAAGTAAGATGCGCAGTGAACTCCACGAGGTAGTTTTACTTCTTGCGCACGGAAGAGATTTTGTGTGGGCGATTCGAACGCTTCGACGGGAGAAAAATGGCGAAAGCAAAAAAGACGGGGAAGAGCGCGAAGAAAACGCCGCCGAAAACGGTGACCGGGCGCGTCTTGCACGACCCGGTGAAGGATAAGTTGCGGCCGATTTTTCCAATCGATCTTTCGAAATGCACGAGCATTGATTTGTTGGTGCGGGCGATGGGTGATACCGCATACACGGCACGGCAGGTCGGCGATGGCGCGGATGTGCTGGAAGCGATGGCGCGGGACAAGGATTGTTTTGTGGTGATGACGCTGGCCGGCGCGCTGACCGTCGGAAAAATGGGGTTAGTTTTTTGCGATTTGATCGAAAGTGGCGTTGTGAACGCGATTGTTTCGACCGGCGCCCTGATGGCGCACGGCCTTGTGGAAGCGACGGGACTGTCACATTTCCGCTATGACCCGACGAAGATGGACGACAATGAACTGTTCCACGCGGGATACAACCGCGTTTACGATTCGCTCGAGCCGGAATCGAACCTGGACCACGTTGAAGATGTAATGGATCACATTCTGACCGAATGGGATGACGAAGAAATTGTTTGCAGTTGGAAGTTGCACAGGCGAATTGGCGAATTTCTGCACAAGACGGCGCCGGGCCGCGGGATTTTGAAGTCAGCGTATGAGCACAATGTGCCGATATTTGTCCCGGCATTCTCCGATTCAGAATTGGGGATTGATTTTGCGCTCCACAAGATTGCGCGGCAACAGCAGAACCGCCCGGTTCTACGATTTGATCCATTTGAGGATTTTGAAAAATTCGCGGACACGATGCTGGCGACGAAGCGTATGGGAATTTTTACGGTGGGTGGCGGTGTGCCACGTAACTGGTCGCAGCAATTTGGTGTGTATGCGGAGTTGCTGGCGCGTCGCGGATATAAGAAGTTGCCGCTGAAGCGGTACAACTACGGATTGCGAATTTGCCCGGAGCCGGTGCATTGGGGCGGGCTGAGCGGAAGCACGTATACGGAAGCAGTCTCCTGGGGGAAATTCGTGCCGCCCGAGGAGGGCGGAAAGTTTGCGGAGATTTTTGAAGACGCGACCGTGGCGCTGCCGCTGGTGGTCGGCGCGGTGCTGGAGCGGATCGGCTACTACAAGCGATAGAGCGTTGACGGTGGAGGTGAACCTATGGCTACAGCAAAAGCGAAGTTCTTATACGAGGTTCACCCAGGCGTAGCGATGGTGCAAAAGTGGATCGCTGAATTGAAACCGACGACGGGTCGCTCGTTGGAGGAGTGGATCGCGCTTACAAGAACCAAAGGACCGAACGACGAAAAGAGCCAGCGTGAGTGGCTGAAAGTACAAAACAAGCTGGGGACGAATGCCGCCTGGTGGATCGCTGCGCGGGTGGCGGGGAAGGAATCGGAAGAGGATTCGCCGGAACAGTATTTGGCCGCTGCGCCAGCGTATGTAGAAAAACAGTATGCGGGAAAGAAGTCGGCGTTGAGGCCGATCTACGACGAATTATTGAAGCTGGGGAAATCGATTGGCACTGACGTGAAGGCGTGCCCTTGCCTGACGATGGTGCCGCTGTATCGAAATCATGTGTTCGCGCAGATCAAGCCGACGACCAATACGCGAGTGGATTTTGGATTGGCGCTGACGCATTACAAAGGGAAACTGCCGAAAAGGCTGGTCGATACGGGCGGCTTGGCAAAAAAAGACAGGATTACTCATCGAATCGAGCTCACGGACATAAAGCAGATTGATGTGGACCTGAAGAAGTGGCTCAAAATGGCTTACGGGCTGGACGACTAGGAACTGCTCACAAAAAGAGGCGCCGCGCATTTATCAGGGCGGCGCAGAATTCCAAAACAAAAATCAGTCGTCTTCGCCGATGAGGATTGCGGCACCGAGGACGGTGGACCAAAGGCCGCGCTTGTCGCCAACCGCCGATTGCGTCACGTTCATGGTGCGGACGATTTTATTCGAAATACGGTAGACCTCTTTTTTCTCGTCCCAGCTCAAATCCGGATCAAATTCGACGTTCAGCGTAGTCGCCAGCATTTCCGCCGCGAGCTCTTCCGCGTATTCGCCGGCGACTTCTTCGGTTTCGCCGAAGGAGTGATGCTCGGAGAGATAGCCGTACATGGATTTATCGCTCGGCAACGCGAGGCCGATGCTGGCCGCGATGAGGCGATGCGGTTCCTTCGTGGAATTTTCGCTGATGACAGTGAACGCGACCTGGCCGGGCTTAATGTGCTTCAAGCCTTCGCTGCGGGAAATTAATTTGCAATTCGGCGGGAAGATCGAGGAGACGCGGACGATGTTACAAGCCGCGATGCCTGCGTTGCGCAAAGCGAGCTCAAAACTGGAAAGCCTTTCACGATGTTTACCGACGCCTTTGGTGAGAAATATTTTCTTAGCGACAAACGCCATGGTGTCGGTATGAAGCCTCCGTTAGTGAATTAAGCGAGAAAAAACCGCGACATGGAAAAGTAGCAAGAACATTAAGGAGAGTCAACGCCAATCGCTATCCATGCGGGAAAATGAATGCGCGTTAATGTTCGCGGTGCGGCGCGTCGGCGGGGAAAACTACTCGCCAGTGAGATGTTGGATCAGCTTGCCGAGTGGGCGGCACAACGCGGCGATTTTCGTGACGTCGTCCTGCCCAAAATCCGGCCCCGCACCGGTAGACGTCGCTCCCTTGCGGCTGATCTGCAGTACGCCAACAACTTTGTCACCGGCAGTGATCGGCGCGCTGACGATTTTCCGAATTGCTTCCGCGATGAGTGTGTCGTTTTTAACGCCTTCAAAAACGCTCGCATGGCGCGTCTCATGAAAACGGTTGTCAACTTCGACGCGATTTTCCCGCGCGGTGCGCGCCGCGAGCGCCGACGGGCTCGAGAGCGGAATGAATCCGACGTTTTTCAGAGCTTGCGGAACGAGGAAATGGAGGTGGCGCCATTTCATGGAGACCGCGAGAATAGCAACTTCATCGGGCTTAACGCCCAAAGCTTTTGAAATACGCTCTGCGACGGACGGAAGAGAGATTTCCTCTTCACCCGGTTTCTGTGTGCCTATTGCGATTGCGAGACGCTCAAGCTCGGCGACGAGGCCTATGCTACTCATGGGGACCCTGAATTAACCTGAGAATCCGCCGCCGGGAGAGGGCGGAGATCGGATAGATCGAAGATATCAGTCCAGCGAGCGGTTTCGGCAGGGAAAGTTTCTGAAAGTTTCATAATTTTTGAAAAGCAGACGCATTTGCGCCGTGACCTACGGCTGCTATACTTAAAGGTGCCGCAAGCGAACATTGTCTCTTCGGAGAGGGCATGTCCGCACCGGCAACCCGTCCTGATTCGAGTTACCTCCTCAGAAAGCTTCATTCTTTATCCGGCATCCTACCCGTAGGAGCCTTTCTCGCCGAGCATTTCTGGTCGAATAGCGCCGTTTTGGTGAGCGCGCAGAAATACGACGCCGTTTCGCAAGAGCTACAGACCATTCCGTTTCGTCCGCTGGTTGAGTGGGTCGCGATTTTTCTGCCGATTTTATTTCACGGCGGCTACGGAATTTATATCTGGTGGCGAGGCAAGTCGAACGTCTCGCAGTATCCGTGGGTCGGGAACTGGCTTTACACGACGCAGCGCTACACCGGCCTGATTACGTTTGCCTACATCGGCTGGCACTTGTACACGGAGCGATGGCTGACTCACGGCAAATCGACCTACGCATCCGTTGCGGAAGACTTGACGCATCCCCTCTACCTGACGTTTTTTCTGGTCGGAATTATTGCGGCGTCCTTTCATCTGGGAATCGGCATTTGGAATTTTGTCTGCAAGTGGGGGCTTGCCGCGACCGTGCAAGCGCAACAGGCAGCGGGAAAGTTGGGCGCCGCGGTTGCCTTTGGAATGAGTTTGGTGGGCGTGCTCATCGTGATCAGCTTCCGTTTTAATTGGCATCCTTTTGCGTGGTACGCGGCCGGAAAATGAAACAGCCGAAAATTATCGTCGTGGGCGGTGGTTTGGCCGGGCTGATGGCCACGATTCGCGTAGCTGAATCAGGCGTACCGGTGGATCTGTTTTCGATTGTTCCCGTAAAGCGGTCGCATTCCGTTTGCGCGCAGGGTGGAATCAACGCCGCGAAGAATCAAAAGGGTGAAGGCGACACGACCGCGAAGCATTTTGACGACACAATTTACGGCGGCGATTTTCTGGCGAACCAGCCGCTCGTGAAGCGGATGTGTGAGGCGGCACCGGGAATTATCGATTTGCTGGACCGAATGGGCGTCATGTTCAACCGCACGCCGGAAGGCTTGCTGGATTACCGCCGGTTTGGCGGGACGCTCTATCACCGGACGGCATTTGCGGGCGCAACGACGGGGCAGCAGTTGCTTTACGCGCTTGATGAACAGGTGCGGCGCCACGAATCCGAGGGCAAAGTAAAAAAATACGAGGGATTTACGTTTCTGTCGGCGGTATTGGACGATGCCGGCGTTTGCCGCGGGATCTGCGCGATGGATTTGCGCTCGATGGAAGTGAAGACGTTCCCGGCGGACGCTGTGATTTTCTGCACGGGCGGAGTCGGCGCGATTTTTGGCCGCTCGACGAATTCTGTGGTTTGTACCGGTTCGGCGCAGTCGGCACTGTTTCAGCAAGGAGTCGACTACGCAAACGGCGAATTCATTCAAGTCCATCCGACGGCGATTCCCGGTGAGGACAAGCTGCGATTGATGAGCGAATCCGCCCGCGGCGAAGGCGGTCGCGTCTGGGTGCCGCGCAACCCTTCGGACAAGCGGCCCGCTAAGACGATTCCTGAAGCCGACCGGTTTTATTTTCTGGAAGAGTGGTATCCGAAATACGGGAATCTTGTTCCGCGCGATATTGCGACGCGCGCGATTCATCGCATCGTGTTCCAGGAAAAGCTTGGATTGGCGGGGCAGCAGGCCGTCTATCTCGACGTGAGCCACATTCCTCGGGAGACACTCGACCGTAAGCTCGAAGGCATCCTCGAAATTTACGAAAAGTTTCTTGGAGTTGACCCGCGCGAAGAACCGATGAAAGTTTTTCCGGGCATGCACTACACGATGGGCGGTATGTGGGTGAATGCGGAAGACCAGGCGACGAATGTGCCGGGAATCTATGCCGCAGGCGAGTGCGAATATCAGTATCACGGCGCGAACCGCCTCGGCGCGAATTCGCTGATGAGCTGTATTTTTGGTGGTGGGCTGGCGGGACCGGCTGCGCTGAAGTACGCAAAGAATTTGGAAAAAGGCGCCGATTCCACGGATGCCAGTGTCTTTGCACGCGAGCGAAAAAAGGAGGAAGCAGAAAATCAGGAACTGATTTCACGCGAAGGAAGCGAAAACCCGATGGTGATCTGGCGCGAACTCGGCGACACGATGACCGAACATGTGACCGTGACGCGCATCAACAAGAATTTGGAGAAAGCGGATGCGAAGCTGGCGGAACTCGCAGAACGCTTTGGCCGCGTGAATCTAAGCGATCGCACCATGTGGTCGAATCAGACGCTGAACTTCGCCCGCGAACTTGGGAACATGCTTCTCCTGGCGCGGGTTATCACGCTTGGAGCCCTGGCTCGCAATGAATCGCGCGGCGCCCACTACAAACCGGAATTCCCCGAGCGCGACGACGCCAACTGGCTGAAGACGACGCGCGCCAAGTACGTAAACGGCGAAATCAAATTGACCTACGAGCAAGTGGACATTTCGCAGATTCCGCCACGCGCCCGGCGTTATGACGCGGCGAAGTGACCATCCGATGAGGATGGTCATCCTGAGGAGCGGAGCGACGAAGGATCTCTAGGCAGAGAGCTTATGACTGAGCAAAAACAAGTCATCGTGCGAGTCAAGCGGCAGGCTTCACCGAAGGACGGCGCGCGGTGGGAAGAGTTTTCCTTGCCGTGGCGTCCTTCGATGAACGTCATTATTTGTCTGCGCGACATTGCTGAGAATCCCGTGACGCGCGACGGCAAAAAAACGACGCCAGTTTCGTATGACTCAAACTGCCTGGAAGAGATTTGCGGTTCTTGCGCGATGCTCATAAATGGCAAAGCACGCATGGCATGCTCCGCGCTCGTGGATTCGCTGGAGCAGCCGATTCGCATCGAGCCTCTCAGCAAATTTCCTCTGGTGCGCGACCTCGCGGTCGACAGGCAATTCATGTTCGAAAGCCTGAAGCGCGTGAAGGCGTGGATTCCGATCGATGGAACCTACGACCTGGGCGAAGGCCCGCGCGTATCGCCGGAAATCCAGGAGACCGGCTATCCGCTTTCGAATTGCATTTCCTGTGGAAGTTGCTTGGAAGTCTGCCCTCAGGTAAACGAGAACAGTAAATTCGTTGGCGCAGCCATCATCAGCCAAGTCCGGCTCTTCAACATGCATCCGACCGGCGCGATGCACGCGAAGGAACGGCTCACTGCCTTGATGGAGCCCGGCGGCATTCAGGATTGCGCCAATGCCCAGAATTGCGTGAAGGCCTGCCCGAAGGGAATTCCCCTCACCGAATCCATCGCGGAAGTGAACCGCGCCGCGTGGAAGCAGGCTCTGCTCGGCTGGTTCGTAAAGTAAGGTAAACTCTCCTTGCCAATTTTCTGAGGGAGACCGAATGCGCGCTGCCCGACTGCTTGCTGTTGCGATTCTCACGGCACTTCTACTTAGTATTCCAACGTCCGTTTCGTTTGGCGACGACATCGCCGAGCGGGCGCGCAAACTTCATTTCTCCTCGATCGTGCTGGATACGCACGACGACACGACACAGCGTTTCTTTTCGAAAAACTTCGATCTCGCCAAACGCAATCCCGACGGTCACATCGACATTCCGCGCATGAAGGAAGGCGGAATGAATGCGATTTTCTTTTCGATTTGGATTGACGGTCGCACGATGGGTCCGCCGGCAATTCAGAAAGCGCTCGACCAGATTGACGCGGTTCACGAAAATGTCCGCAAGAATTCCAAGGACATGATGTTCGCGCGCACTGCTGCCGACGTTCGCAAGGCGCAGGCCGAAGGAAAAATAGCCGCGCTGATTGGCGTCGAAGGCGGGCACATGATTGGGAACGACATCCGCATGGTGCGCGTCTTCAGCGATCTCGGCGTGCGGTACATGACGCTTTCTCATTTTTACAACGATGAATGGGCGGACTCCTCCACCGACAAGCCTGCGCACAATGGCCTGACCGAGTATGGCAAGGAAATCGTTCGCGAAATGAACCGCCAGGGAATGATGGTGGATATTTCGCATGTCAGCGACAAGACGTTTTACGACGCGTTGGAAGTGAGCAAGGCGCCGCTGATTGCGTCGCATTCTTCGTGCCGCGCGATCTGCAATCATCCGCGCGACATGACCGACGACATGATCAAGGCCCTGGCGACTAAGGGCGGCGTCATTCAGATCAATTACGAGAAGAGCTTCATTGATGAGGGCTATCGCCAGGCGTCGGAGAAGGTTTCCGGCGGTGTCGTGGCCATGTTCGATCAGCTCAAAAAAGTGTGTGGCGACGACGAGGAATGTCTTGGGAAGAAAATGAACGAGATGGAAAAGCGAGACACCGCGGAAGGGAAGCTGCCACACGTTACCTGGGAAAAGATTGTCGACCACATCGATCACGTAGTAAAGCTGGCCGGTGCGGACCACGTTGGCCTTGGCTCCGACTTCGACGGCGCCACGATGCCCGAGGGAATGGACGACTGCACGCACTTGCCGAGAATTACGGAAGCCCTTATGCGCAAAGGCTACAGCGACGCCGATATTCGCAAAATTCTCGGTGGGAATTTGCTGCGCGTGATGGAGCAAGCGGAAAAAGTAAGTCACGAAATGCAGGCGCAGAATTAAACATGACGGGGGACGAATCGCAGTGGAAGGGAATTTTCGAAGAGGGATGGTCCTTGCGGCGGGCGGGAGCTTGCTAGCGATGGGCCTGGCTGCCGATTCCGTTTCCGAGAAAGCGAAAAAGCTGCACTTTTCCTCGATCGTAATGGATACGCACGACGACACGACGCAGCGTTTCCTGGACCCCAAGTTCGATTTGGGCGTCCGTCATTCCGACGGCAGCATTGACATCCCGCGAATGAAAGAGGGTGGGCTGAACGGAATTTTTTTTTCAATCTGGATTCCGAGCAAGATTACCGGCCCGGAGGCTGTGAAGCGGGCGAAGACGCAGATTGAAGCCGTGCGAGCGCAAGTGAACAAACATCCGGACGCGATTGTGCTTGCCACGACCGCAGCGGAGGTGCGCGCCGCGAAAAAGCAGGGAAAGATCGCCGCTTTGATGGGCGTCGAGGGCGGCCACATGATCGGGAACGATCTTGCGGTGCTGCGAGAATTTGCCGCCTCAGGCGTGCGCTACATGACGTTGACCCACAGCGGTAACGACGAATGGGCGGATTCGTCCACGGACAAGGCAGTTCACAACGGACTGACGGATTTTGGCAAAGATGTAGTGCGTGAGATGAATAAACTCGGCGTAATCGTGGACATCTCGCACGTCGCGGACAAAACGTTCTACGACGCGCTGGCGGTCAGCAAGGCGCCGATGTTCGCCTCGCACTCCTCGTGCCGCGCCATTTGCAACGCGCCGCGGAACATGACGGATCAAATGATCAAAGATTTGGCCGCGGAGGGCGGCGTGATTCAAATTAATTATCACGTTAGCTTCTTGAGTCAGGAATTTCGCGGCGCGGAGAAGAAGGACCCGTCTATCAACGAAGGAATTTCCAAGGAGGTTAAGCAACGGTGCCCGGACGAAAATGACGAAGCATGCCAGCTGATCGAAGGCGATAAAATTACGCGGGAATATGTGACGGCGGGAAAATTGCCGAAGGTCGAATACACGAAAATCATAGAGCACATTGATCATGCGGTGAAACTGGTGGGAGCGGATCATGTCGGGCTAGGCTCCGACTTTGACGGAGCGAATATGCCGTACGGCATGGAAGACGCCACGATGATTCCGAAAATCACTGAGGCGCTGCTCCAAAAGGGATATTCGGAGAGCGACATTCGCAAGATTCTCGGCGAAAATACGTTGCGGGTGATGAGTGAAGTTGAGCGCGTGAGCCGGGAAACGAATAGCAAAAAGTAGCGGCAGATTTTCACGGACTCGATCCGGTAAAAGGAGAAAACTCCATGCGAAGGGCCATGTTGTGCGTGTCAGCAGCAGTGCTGCTGCTTGTTGGTTGCAAAACGAAACAGCCGGAGGCCGAAACCAAGCCGGCGGAAACGGCGAAGGTCGAGACGCCGCCCCCGGCGGCTGCGCCAGCGCCCGCCGAATCGAAGCCTGCCGCCACAGCGCCGTCTGCAGCGGCTGCTCCCGCTGCGAAAGCCGGCAATTTATTGAAGCCCGCAACATTGAACGAAAAGGCGCCGGAGAAGTACGAAGTGAAATTCAAGACGACCCGTGGAGACTTTACCCTCATGGTGAAGCGCGAGTGGTCACCTCTTGCTGCGGATCGCTTCTATAATCTTGTAAAAGCACATTTCTACGACAACACCGCCTTTTTTCGAGTCGTGCCGGGATTCGTCGTGCAATTCGGAATCAGCGACCGCCCTGCCGTTTCCGCCGCGTGGAAACACACGGAAATCCCTGATGATCCCGTTACCCAGACGAACAAGCGCGCAACGCTGAGTTTTGCAACCGCGGGGCCGAACACGCGCACGACGCAGATCTTCATTAATTTGAAGGACAACCTTCGCCTGGATGGGATGGGCTTTTCGCCGTTCGCGCTTGTCGAGGGCGACGGCATGAACGTCGTCGAGATGATGTATGAAGGATACGGCGACAGCGCAGGGCCCGATCAGGACGAGATCGAAAAGCAGGGCACATCCTATTTGAAAAAGGGATGGCCGAAGCTGGACTTTATTGTTTCCGCAAGTCTCGCGGATTCATCCGATGCCCCAGCCGCTGCGCCGAAAAAGGTGCGGTAATCGGGCAGCCGTCGGAGTTACCGGCCACGAATGAACGCGTGCCGCTGAGCCGCTGGGTCTGGATTCTTGCCGCGGCCGGCACGCTTCTCCATTTTTTGTTCAACCGGCAATACGGATTTTTTCGCGACGAACTTTACTATGCGGCCTGTGGCGAGCACCCGGCCTGGGGCTATGTTGACCACTCTCCGCTTGCGCCGCTCGTCTCTTACCTCACGCGCGCGACGTTGGGCGACTCTCTGTTCGCGCTGCGCTTTTTCCCGGCGCTAGCCAGCGCGGCCAAGATTTTTCTGGGCGGCTGGATTGCCAGAGAAGTCGGCGGTGGAAAGTTTGCACAGGGATTCGCCGCATTCACTGTTCTGTGTGCGCCGATTTATCTCACGTTCGACAATTTCCTTTCCATGAATTCGTTCGAACCGGTTTTCTGGATGGCGTGCGCTGCAATCGTGCTCCGCATCCTAAACGGTGGTGACGCTCGGCTTTGGTTGCTCTTCGGCATAATCGGCGGAGTCGGCGTGTTGAACAAACACTCGATGCTGTTCTTCGGTTCTGGCCTCGCGCTGGGACTTCTACTTACGCCGACGCGAAAAGTTTTTCGTTCGCCGTGGACTTGGTGCGGCGCGGGAGTGGTTTTTCTGATATTTCTCCCGAATCTGTTATGGGAAATCCGCAATCATTTTCCAACGATTGCGCTCTTGCATACCGTTATT
>WNFS01018192.1_pt1 | contig 11313 bp, 4 predicted proteins | sample 5400141 | NCBI WGS metagenome assembly WNFS01 (sample SAMN13153358, study PRJNA577476) | soil metagenome | isolation source: 60 cm saprolite under Madrone tree | place: USA:California | collected 2016-06-14 | reverse complement strand
CACCAGACGCCCGATATTCCGCTCGGTTCTAGGATTAAAGCAGTCTAGCTTTCACCATGTCGAGATTGCCCTGAGAGACACTCCGGTTTGCTGGAACCATCGCTCTCCCTCTCTCGGCGTCATACTCTGGTCCTTGACTGCCCTTTCGGGAGCAAGTGAGACGTTGGGCATACTTCCATTCCCAGAAGAAGTAGGAGATTGTTCTCCACTAAGATGATGCCCTTTTACGGGCGTAAGACACCGGGGGCAGGTGTGCGTGGTTCCTCGCGGCTCCACCTGACGCGCTCGGATGCCCAACAGGTGGCATTTGTACTTGAGCACACGCCATAGCTCGCCCCGGACGGTCGTGTTGTTGCGCCAGTTGCGGAAGCGCCCGCGAACGCCACGCCCGCGCCCTTCCGTTTTGAGCGTGGTCAGATTCTCGCCACAAATCAACCGGCAATCGTACAGCAGGGCGAGCAGGATCAGCAGATTCGAGGCCAGGTGCGCCAATTCTGCGTTCCGACGTTCGTACTTCTTCCAGCACTGTTTGATGCGCGCGGAGTACGCGCTCACCCGCTCTTGCCAGCCAGCAAAATGGGCAGGAAGTTCCGTTCCATGCGCCTCTTGCTCCTTCTTCGCGTGGGTGATGAGCATCTCATAGCGCTCTTGGCACGCTTTGAGGCGGTCAATTTCGCGGCGCAGGCGAGCTTGCCGTCCATCGATGCCTCCGGTATCGAGAAAGACCGGGCGGCTCACCTGGTGGGAAGGCTCGTCTCCTTCTGACAATTCGAGGACCGAGACGGTGATGAGCGAGCGGACTCCCCAGTCCCATCCCAGCACGCGCGCTTCCTGTTCCAGGGGAGAAACGACCTGTGCTCCGACTTCCAGGATCAGATCCAGTACCGCGACACGGCTTCCATCATCGCTCCTGATTTCCCGCAAGGTAGGAGCCTGGGGCTTTGCTCCCTGCCACAGATAGCCGCACACTGTCTCGGGGAGAGGGATCGCTTCACTCCATCCTCCCCAGGCCCATTTCCCCTGTTCGTCCGGGGTGCGCAGCTTCAGCGTGAGGGTCGCCCGATTCTGTTCGTTGTGGGTAGCCAGGTCACAGCACTGCGCCACCTCGATGCGTGCCCGGTAGGTCTGGCCGAGTTTCATCCCGTCGTCCCCAGCAAAGGTTAACTGTCCAACGGAGAGCACGGGAACAGGCTGGAGGTCTTCATAGGTAGTCGGGAACGTTTCCGTTTGCAGGTACCGATTACACGCCTGCTCGACGAGGTTCGTCATCGCCATAAAGGCGTCTGGGTCTTCCCCGGCTGCTTCCTGATCGGCATGCAGTTGACGGACCTGCTCCTTGATCGCCCGATAATCTTTTCTAGTCGGACGTTTTTCCTCGGCTGGTCGGATCAATCCTTCTGAGAGCAGGGGCAGAATGCTCTGGAAAACCTGTTTGCGACTGGCTTGGGCCCGCAAGATTCTTCCGGCCTGCTCCATTTCGCAGCGCTCTTGGCGACTCCCATGGCCTGATCGCTTGAGCACGTATGGTTCGATTTGTTTCCAGGCAGGCCCACTGCGATCTCCGGCAAACTGATCGAGCTGGGGCCACAGATCGACGAGGATCTCATTGATCGCGGAACGTGAGGCATGAAGCCTCCGCAACGCCTCGGCTTGCATGGCATCAGGCAAGCGAATGGGGAACGAGAGCGTTTGCGTTTTGGCCATGAGTCACTCCTGTTCAGCCATCACCTGCTTGGCGCACTCGACCAGCGCGGTTTTTTTTCGCGAACGCATGCCGTAGAGCCGACCGGCAAAGGAGTTGATAATCGCTAACAAATCCGCTGTCAATTCCTGCTCAGGCGTTTTGTCCTCATCAGGCGAGAGCACCGTCAAGGTGACACCGTACCCCGAAAACAGCGTTCGTAGGTACGACAGCCCAAATCGGGTAAGTCGATCAGCGAACGTCACCACGACTTCGGCAACTTGATAGTCCAGAACCCGCGCCAGCAATCGCTGGAAGCTTTTGCGCTCGGTATTGAGGCCAGAGCCAATGTCTGTCAAGGTTATGGTCTTCTGACCAGTCCGTGCCACCACAGCCCACTGTTCAAGCTGCTGCACTTGCCGCTGTAAATCCTCTTTGTGCTCATGGCCACTCACCCTGGCATACAGGACGATGATTCCAGCGCGCTGCTCTCCCAGAAGCCGCTCGACTTCCGTGATGGGAATCCGCGCCTCACGCCCGATCTGAACAGCAGCAATTTTGCATAACAAGGATAGCATACTCCACATATGCGGATTTGTCAACAGCGGATTACCCATCCGCTTTTTAGAGATAGTGGTGTTCGAACGCATAGCGGGTGGCCCCGGCACGGGTAGAGACGCCAAGTTTGCCATAGATCGACTGCACGTGGACGTTGACGGTATGAGGACTCAAGACGAGTTGCTCGGCAATCTGGCTGTTGGTCAGCCCCTGGGCGACCAGGCGCAGCACTTCGGCCTCGCGCCGGGTCAGGCCTGCGGGAGGAGCCAGTGCTGGGGCCATTAGTGAAGCGGGAGACGAAGCAAGCGAGACAGCGCCTCCGGTTCCCTCTTCCTCTTGTGCGGGCAGAGCCTGGTCCGCATTTATGCTGTGCCCCCGGGTCCAGAACGCGGTAAAGCTCTCTTCCCCCAGTTGTGTGCGTGCTGCCGCCAGCGTGCGCTTGTAGTATGGCTGCTCTTTACCCAGCGGGCTATAATACCCGTGGGCCGCACGCACCATCTCCGCCGAGGCATACAGCTGCACCGTCCAGGCCGCGTTCCCCTGAGAGAGTGCAATTTCCCCCAGTCCCTCCAGGCAGCAGGCCAGCACCCACTTGATCCTGGGGTTGAGCCAGCGCCCCTGGATCTGTGCGATGCTTTCCTCGTACAGGCTGCGTGCTTGGGTCAGCTCGCCCTGGCGCAAGGCCAGGTGCCCCAGGCCGCACAACGCGTGGCCGATATCATCCCGGTTCTCCAGCTCTTTGCCCAGCGCCAACGCATCTTCGAGGAGGGCATACGCGGCCATCATTTCTTTCAGGGCTGCCACGATGTACGCAAAGAGGGCGACGCCCCGCTCAGAGAGGGGGCGGGCGCGTTCATACTCTCCCTGGCTATAGGCTGTCCATCCCAGAAAGTGCAGCGCCGAGGCGGTACCCCATACGTGGCCCATTGCTTCGGCATGGGTCAGGCTCACTTCCAGCAGCGCTCGCGCCCGTGCAAACTCCCCACAGCACAGCGCGAATACTCCCATAGCTTGCAAGATTTCAGCGATCACCTCTCGGTCTCCCATCCCCCTGGCGAGCTGCAAGCCCTCTTCATGCATCGCGGCGGCGGCCTGGATGTTGCCGCGATTTTGGGTAATGAGGCCCAGGTAGTTCAGAGCGGCAGCAATGCTGCGCTTGTCGCCCGATGTTCTGCTCAGGCGCTCGCTTTCAGCTAAGAGCGCCTGGGCTTGCTCAGAGTCGTTTTGCCAGAACGCCAACCAACCGGCAGCAGCGACGACTTTCGCCCGCACGTTGTCCGAAAGAGCTGCCTTGCTGTTTCGGCTGGCCGCCAACCCCTGCGAAAGTTCGCGCCGCCCCTCGCTCAGGTAGCCTCCCAGAAACCAGAACTGCCGTAGGGCCGCCGCTAGCCGCAAGGCAGTCTCAGTCTCGCCGCGCTCCAGCAGGACATGGAAGGCCGCGCGGAAATTCTCCAACTCCCGCTCCAACCGCTGCTGCCAGGCGACCTGGTGGGGTCCGGCGAGTGCTGGCTCAGCTTCCTCTGCCAGGCGCAGGTAGTAAGCAGCGTGCGCTTTCCGGCAGGCCTCTAGCTCTCCGCACGTGGTGAGCGCCTCCAGCCCATATTCGCGAATCATCTCCAGGAGCTGCAGGCGTGGCTCCTGCGTGTCTTGTTCCTGTTGTTGCAGCAGGCTGTGATCAACCAGGGTGGCAACTAGATCCAATGCGGGGGTGCTGATATCCCCGGCAGCCGTACAGACGGCCTCCGCTGCTTCCAGCGTGCAGCCCCCCGCGAAGACACAGAGGCGGCGCAAGAACGCTTGCTCCTCCCGGTTCAGCAACTCATAGCTCCAGGCGATGGTGTTGCGCAAGGTCCGCTGGCGGGTGGGTGCATCCTGCCTGCCCCCGGTCAAGACCGTCAGGCGGTGTTCCAGCCGGCTGAGCAAGCTGGGCAGCGGGAACAGTTTGATGCGGGCTGCCGCCAGTTCGAGTGCCAGCGGGAGCCCCTCCAGGCGGCTACAGATTTCGGCGATGGTGCCTGCATTCTCCTCACTTAGCTGGAACTCGGGTTTGACCGCCTGTGCCCGCTGCACGAAAAGCGCCACCGAGGCCACCTGCGAGAGGACAGCTGGCTCTGGCAGGTGCTGCACATCGGGCAGCGCCAGCGTAGGCACTGCGAACTCGTGCTCTCCCTCGACATGCAGCACCGCGCGGCTGGTGACCAGCAGCTTGAGCTGCGGACAGGCGGAGAGCAGCTCTACAAGCCGGGGTGCTGCCGAGAGCACTTGCTCGAAGTTATCCAGCAGCAGCACAAGCTGCTTGTTGTGCAGGAAGGATTTGAGATGCTCGCTCAGCAGCCACTCCCCACTATTGGGCAAGCCGAGCGTGTAGGCGACAGTGGGCATCACCAGTTCGGGGTCGCTGATGGCCGCCAGCGGCACAAAACAGACCCCCTGGCGAAACGCCTGCTGCAGTTCGCTGCCGACCTGCACCGCCAGTCGCGTCTTGCCCACCCCCGGTGGTCCCGTCAGGGTCAAGAGGCGCACCTGGGGACGCTCCAGCAGTTCGCGCACCGCCTGTACCTCCCCTGCTCGCCCCAGCAGCGGCGTGAGGGGGATTGAGGTATTCTGGAAGACACCCCCCAGGCCATTGGAGGGCGGGCTGGTTGCCGCTGGAGAGGTTGGCAAATGCGCGAGCGCCTGGCAGGCCTCTTCGAAAGCGGTGGCAAAGCTGAGCACATCCACGAAACGCCGCTCCGGGTCCTTGGCCAACCCCTGCAAGACAACCTGCTCCACCGCCTGCGACAGTTTGGGGGAGTGCTCGCGCAAGGCAGCAGGAGCACTGTACAACTGCTGGTTGATGAGCTCGGCGACGCTCCCGTCAAAAGGTAGCTCGCCACAGAGCCACTCGTAGACCATGACCGCCAGCGCGTATTGATCGCTGGCTGCCGAGGGCTGGCCGCGAATCTGCTCGGGCGCCATGTAGGTCAGGGTGCCCAGGCGTTCCTGCACCTGCAGTCCCTCGGACGGAGATGTGAGCAGGGCCAGGCCAAAATCGCTGAGCAAGACCTCGTGCTTGGCTCCCAGCAGCAGGTTCTCCGGTTTGAGATCGCGATGGATGATGTGTTGATCGTGAGCGTACTGCAACGCCGAGGCGATGGCCAGCACGTAAGCGACCACGGTGACCAGCGGCAAACGGCTGCCTGCGGGGTGCAACTGGCGCAGGTTGCCATGCAACGCGTAGTCCATCACCAGGTAGGGGGTGTGATCCTCCAGGGCAAAGTCGAAGACGCGGACGATATGCGGGTGCACCAGCTGGCTCAAGTGGCGCGCTTCGGTGAGGAAGTCCTGGCTGCTGTGCCCGGCCGGGTGGGCGTGCAGGACTTTGATCGCCACGCGAGTGTTCAGATAGAGGTGTTCAGCCAGGTAGACATCGGCAAAGGTTCCAGCGCCCAACAGGCGCATGAGCTTATGTAGGAACGGGTCAATACTGCTCGCTGCCAGCAGCAAACTGTCTATGAAACGTATACATTCGAAGGCTTCCTACAGGCTACACCACTGATGTTTAAAGAACGGCGAGAGCGACCTCCTTTACGAAAACGTGGGAGGGTGCCACAACTGCCGGTAATTTCAAGACATTTCGTAAACTAACCCCGTTGTAGTTTACCCTCCACAAATATGCATATCCATAGTGATTATACTCTATTTTTGCTCCCGTTTGAGCTTAACGCACGATCTGAGCATAGAGTGATTCACCTACTGCTCATTGGCCTTGCCGGTTGCAGGGACTGTCCCCTTCCTGGGTGAGCACTACCAGGAAGGCCAGCGCCTCACACGAGAGCATGTTCAATGGCATACCGTGTCGCTGCAGTACGTGAGGTGATCTCCAACTTCTTGTAGATCGAGGACGCGTGGATATTGACGGTTTTGGGACTAATCATGAGTCGTGCTGCGATCTGGTTGTTGGTCAGTCCCACCGCCAGCAGGCGCAACACGTCGATTTCACGAGCGGTCAGTCCATCAACAGAGGGTGAAGGGGACTGCGCGGTGAGCGGCACAGCAGCACCAGCGTACTCCTGCTCGCTGCTGGGGCCGCGCCCCTCTGCTGCCAGCGCCTCCTCGGGTGTCATCGCCTGCCCTTCTGCCCACAGCGCGGCAAAGCTCTCTTCTCCCAGTTGGCTGCGCGCTGCGGCCAGCGTGCGCTTGTAGGACGGCTGCTCCCGCCCGAGCGGATTCCGAGACGCCCCGACGACTCGCAAGCTCTCTGCCGCACCACAGAGTCGCACCGTCCACGCAGCTTGCCCCTGGCTGAAGGCGATTTCCCCCAGCCCCTCCAGGCAGGAGGCCAGGATCCAATTGGTCCCGATACTTAACCGTGCGCCTCTCCCGTGGTCCACCAGTGTTGCCAGGCTTTCCTCGTACAGGTTGCGTGCTTGCGCCATCTGGCCCTGGCGCAAGACCAGGTTGCCAGATCTACACAGCATACGCGCAGTGGCTTCTCGTCTCTCTCCTTGTTTCCCCAGCTCCAGCGCCTCCTCGTGGAGGGCAGCGGCCGTTGTTTCCTCCCCAAGGGCGGCAACGGTATACGCCAGGGTGGTCAGCGCTTGCGCCATGGAGTCCGGATTGCCCAACGTTTTGTAGAGAGCCACACTCTCTTCCAACAGCCGGCGCGCGGTCGCATATGCTCCCTGGCAGTAAGAGGTCCATCCCAGCATCCGCAGCACCAGTGCGCTATTCCACACATCACCCAACGCGCCAAACAGCCTCAGACTCTCCTCACACAGCTCCTGCGCCAGGACAAACTCCCCCCGGAAATGCGCCTGACTGCCCAGGGCCATCAACACATTGGCGATACCCTCCCTATCTCCCACCTCTCTATAGCACTGCAGACTCTCTTCGAGTAACGCATCCCCTGCTGTGCTATCGACGCAGAGATTACTTTCGATGATGCCCAGGTAGTTCAAGGCGCCGGCTATGCTGCGTGTGTCTCCCATCTGCCGAAAGAGTCCCAGGCTCTCTGTTAACAGCTCCGTGGCTCGCTCATAGTCGAGCTGCCAGAACGCCAGCCACCCCCTAACGTACAGCGCCTTCGCCCTCACCTGGGCTGACACCAACCTATCGCCTTCGCTGCTGGCCGTTAGTGCGTGCTCCAGCAAGCTGCGGCCCTCGCTCAGATACCCGCGCAGAAGCCAGAATCGTCGTAGTGCTGTCGCCAGTCGCAAGGCCGCTTCGATCTCTCTGCGCTCTAGCAGCCACTCCAGCGCAGCCCGCAGATTTCCCCGTTCCCGCTCCAGCCGCTCCGACCACCCTGGGTGCTGCCTGTCGAACAGTAGTGGCTCGGCCTGCTCCGCCAGCGCCAGGTAGTAGGCCGCGTGGGCATCGCGAGTGCGCTCGAGCTCTCTGCACGCTGCCAGGCGCTCCAGCGCATACTCGCGGAGCGTCTCCAGCATCAGCAGTTGCCCCTTTTCGCTCTCCTGCTTGACTGATTGGAGCAGGCTTTTGTCTACGAGGGAAGCGGCTGCCTCCATGACAGGGGAGGCCATTTCGCCTGGAGCAGTGCACACGGCCTCCGCTGCTTCCAGCGTACAGCCCCCGGCGAAGACAGCCAGGCGCCGGAAGAGACGCTGCTCCTCGGGCGAGAGCAAATCATGGCTCCACGTGATCGTGTTCCGCAGCGTCTGCTGGCGAACGGGCCTATCCGGCCCGCCGCGCGTTAACACGTCCAGCGGCTTCTCCAGCCGGGCGAGCAACACAGGGAGTGAGAGCAGTTTACTGTGTGCGGCCGCCAGTTCAATCGCCAGGGGCAACCCATCCAGCCGGGCGCAGATTGCGACGATAGCGCGAGCATTCTCTTCGGTCAGCCGGAAATCGCGCTGCATTGCTTGTGCCCGCTGCAAGAAAAGCGCGACTGCCCCGTACTGCGCAATAGCTTCAGGTGTGGGCAGGTGATGCAGGTCGGGGACAGGCAGCGGCGGAACCAGCAACTCGTATTCGCCCCGCACCCGCAAGACGGCGCGGCTGGTCACCAGGAGCTTGAGCTGGGGGCAGGCCGCGAGCAGTTCCGGGAGCAGTGGTGCCGCTGGCAGCACCTGCTCGAAGTTGTCCAGCACTAACAGCAGTTGCTTTTCGCGCAAGAAGGTTTGCAGGCGCTCAAGGGGCTGCTGCCTCCTGCTCTCGCGCAGGCCGAGGGTTCGCGCAATGATGAGTGCAACGTGTTGGGGAGTTATGAAAGAGGCAAGTTCAACAAAGCAGCACCCATCGGCGAAGGCCTGCTGCACGTCTGCCGCGACCTGGAGGGCCAGGCGAGTCTTGCCAATCCCCCCCGTGCCAGTCACGGTTAAGAGGCGCACCTGGGGGTCTCTCAGCAAGGTGCGGGCCTCCTGCAGCCCGTGCTCTCGTCCAATCAATGGGGTGAGAGGGAGAGGCACATGGCGGAAAGGCTTGTTCGAGAAACCAGGTGAACCTGCAGATGCATCTGTTTGTCCGGGGGCATACTTGATAGCCATGTGTAGTCGTATCCTCTCTATCTCTGAACTCGTAGCGAGAGCTTGTCCCCACTACGAACGCGTGAAACCAGCACAACGTGCAACACTCGATCTTGTGTAAGGAGGCATCCACGTTCTTATCAACAGGAACGGGCGCGCTCCCCCATTAGCGCACGCGTGTCAAGGATACAAGCGACGATGCTTGCTCGAGCATGGCTATCGGTTTGACAAAAAGGATTGCGTAAATATGCTTCACATCTCGCGGGATACCAATTGCTCGCTAATCTCTCCAGGTCGTCACCCGATTCCACACCGCAAAATAGAGTATAACATATATTGTTTAAAAAAGTAACTGTGGATGCTACTTATGCATTGAGTAGCCTTAGAAAAGGCAGATTGAGCCAATTTTTGCCCTGTTTGAGGCTCATTTGTCCGCACGCAGAGCAGATCTTCCTGAAAATCTGTGCTTAGCTAAAATAGGTTATAATAGTAAGTAGCACTATTGGTTAGTGAGCATGAGTGTACGAAGAACTCTCCTTTTTTCTATTAGCTCTTCTATTAAATATGTAAGTAATTCTACCTACCTGGCGTTTTCAATGTAGTTTTTCATATATTTTTGTGGTATTTTCTAGAGCGTGTTATGCACTAGAAGCTGTGCGTAACCACAGATGTGTTTTACGTGTCTTAGAAAGCTCACTCTTCGTCTCTCATCCTGATCATTTGAACGCAGGTTAGCATGAACAACTCACACGTGTCCTTTCAGAACCTGCCTGCGCCCCTCACACCACTGATTGGGCGCGAGCAGGATCTCCGGGCAGCGCATGCCCGGCTATTGCGCCCAGAGGTGCGGTTACTGACGCTGACAGGCCCAGGGGGCGTCGGCAAGACACGCCTGGCCCTGGCTCTGGGAGCCGAGGTGCTGGAGGAATTTGCCCAGGGGGGGTGTCTCATTTGGCTAGCTGCTCTCCGCGACCCTGATCTGGTCGTGCCCACCATCCTGCACACCCTCGGTCTGTCCGAGGACACGAAGCTCTCCCTTTTCGAGCAGCTCGTCGCCTATCTGCGCGAGAAGCAGTTCCTGCTGCTGTTGGATAACTTTGAGCATCTGCTCCCGGCAGCTGTACTGCTCCCGCAGCTACTCTCGGCCTGTCCGCAACTCAAAATCCTGGTAACCAGCCGCGCTGTGCTGCACCTGCAGGTGGAATATGAGTTTACCGTGCCGATGCTGGCCGTGCCTGACCTGCACCATTTGCCGGCTGAGGAAGACCTGTCCCACATGGCAGCAGTGGCCCTCTTTCTGCAGTGCGCAAAGGCACACAATCATGAGTTCAAGCTGACCCGGGATAACGCAGCCGCCATTGCCGGGATCTGTGCCCGGCTCGAAGGTTTGCCATTGGCGATCGAGCTAGCCGCAGGAAGCAGCAAAATGCTGTCCCCACAGGCGCTGCTCGCGCGCCTGGAGCATGGCTTAGATGTGTTAACCCGTGGCAAACAGGATGTCGCTGTTCGCCAGCAGACCTTGCGTAACACCATCACCTGGAGCTATGACTTGCTCCCTGCTGAGGAGCAACTGCTCTTCCGGCGGCTCGCGGTCTTCGAGGGAGCGTTCAGCTTAAAGGCAGCGGAAGCGGTCGAGACGGCGCAAGGTGGGATGACCACCCCCGTTCTGCAAGGAGTGGCCTCGCTGATTGATAAAAGCTTGCTTATACAGCGAGAGCAGGAAAGGCCTGAGTCTTTCCTGTACCTGTTACCGCTCATTCGTGAGTATGGGTTGGAACGCCTGACAGCCCTGGGAGAACTGGAGCGGGCGCGCGATGCGCACGCCCAGTACTACCTCGCCCTCGCGGAACGGGCTGAGCCGGCCTTGCTGGGTGCGGAACAGGGGCGCTGGGCGGAGCGGCTGGAGCGAGAACATGAGAACCTCCGGGCCACCTTGCGCTGGCTGCTGGAGCGCCGCCAGATAGAGGAGGCGTTACGGCTGGCGGCTGCACTGGAGCAGTTCTGGGTGCGCCGGCGGTGGATGAGTGAGGGCCACAGCTTCCTGAAACGGGCTCTGGAAGCATCCCGTGAAGATGACACGCTAATCACCAGCCAGGTACGGGCAAAAGCACTCAAGGCCGCCGGCGCTCTGGCACACCGCCAGAACGACCCCGAGCAAGCAAACGTGTATCTCGAAGAAAGCTTGAGGCTGTTTCGACGCCTGGAAGATAAGCTGGGTATCGCGGTTTGCCTCTACTACCTGGGCACTATCACCTATAATCGTGGCGAAGTGGAAGCTGGAACGGCAATGGTCCTTGAGAGCCTCTCGCTTTGCCAGGAAATCGGAGCAAGCAACCTCAGCGCTGAGATGCTGCTTTGGCTGGGCATGGGAGCCCTTTTTCGTGGAGAGGTTGTCCTGGCGTGTGTGCGGTTCGAGGAAAGTCTGGCGCTCTATAAAGCGGTGAACGATGTCTGGAGAAGTGCGGTCAGTCTTCATTATCTCGGGTTGGTCGCTTTTACCCAGGGAGATGCTGCGAGAGCGGTGCACCTATCCAGGCAGAGCCTTGCGTTCTTCAGGGAGGCAAGGATGCCGTGGCTTGCTCCAGAGGTGCTGACGGTGCTCGCCCTCGAGTT
>WNFS01008617.1_pt1 | contig 11313 bp, 10 predicted proteins | sample 5400141 | NCBI WGS metagenome assembly WNFS01 (sample SAMN13153358, study PRJNA577476) | soil metagenome | isolation source: 60 cm saprolite under Madrone tree | place: USA:California | collected 2016-06-14 | reverse complement strand
AGGCGGTGGCGGGGGGCACGGTAACGGCGGTGTCGCCACGGGGAACAATGCTGACCCCGGCGGCGGCATAGCAGTCGGTGCTGGTCGTGGGAGGGCGATCTCGGCGCCCGGCAGCCAGCATCGCTCCACTACCGCAACCCAGCACCTTTCGACCCTGACCCCTGGAAAGGCCAATCCGCCAAGCGGAGTGACACCGGGCATGGGAAGAGTCGGAACTGCCCCGACCACGCCCGGGCAAGCTCCCTAAGCCGAGTCGGCGGCGCTGCCTGAGCACAGCCGCACACGAGATTCCGCCGAGGTGAATTAGCGGGCCTCGGCGCTGCGGCTACGCTCAGGCAGTCCGCTTACGCTGTTGCCTCCGCGATGCGATCCAGCGCGCCGGAACTCTCGGGCCTAGAGCGCGGTCTCGTAGTAGCTTCTGCTGGTTCCTACGGCGTCCCGGCGGGAACAGGCGCAGCGCCACCGCTGCGGGCGCTGCTCCTGAACAGCCGGACCAGAGTCGGCCAGAGTCCGCTCACCACCGTCTGGCGGTACGGCGAATCGGCCGGTAGCTCGGCCAGCAATCGGCGGTGGGCGGCACCCAGCGAGTGATAGGGCAGCCCCGGCAGCAGATGATGCACGGCGTGGAACCGGAGCCCCACCGGGGCCCACAGGGTCGTGATCAGCGGGTTGCCGGGCACATTCACCGAATCGAGCAGCTGCTGCTCGATGGTCATTTCGCCGCCTTCGTTCTCGAACAGGTGGGCCGCGGCGGTGCGGATCTGGTTGACGAATCCGACTGTCGCGGCAATCCCCACGGCGTAGAAGAAGCCGTGCCAGGGAATGATGTGCGTCAGCCGCAGTCCGGCCAGCACGAAGGCCCAGACGGTGGCGGCAATTTCCTGGCGATGGAAATTGACCAGGTCCTGCCCGGTGGGCCAGCTGCGCCGGAAAGCGGGGTTGATGGCCAGCGCCGAGGCGCGGGTCACGGTGAGTTCACGCAGGGTCCGGTGAAGCAGCGAGAGCGGCGCCAGAATGAGGAACCGGCCGATCAGGGCCACGGGGAGGAGCGCCGCGGCGATGAGGAACACCACCAGGTTGAATGGTGATCGGTGCGCCAGCGGGAGATACTCGGGATCCTCGGCGGTGCCATAATGCGACCGGGCATGATGCAGGTGATGCACTCCGACGTAGAAGAAGCTGGGCAGCAGCAGCGGCACCCCGATTACGACGTTCCAGCCGGCCTCGAAGTTCGGGACCGAGCCCGCCTTGAGGTGAGTGTGCGCGCTGGCGCCGATCAGCAGGGTGCCCCAGCCCAGGGCGGCGCACACCAGCAGGTCCGTCCAGTACACGCACGGCTTCGGCTTCATCAGGTCCACGACCAGCTTGTAGGCCTGGCGTACCATCTGGGCGCCGGCCAGCGGCGACTCGACGGCCTCGACAGGCGCTTCCATACTCGCTACTGCTGACTGAGGCCCTTGTTCACCATGATCCGGACTTCCACGCGGCGGTTCTTCGCAAGAGCGGTTGCGGTCGCTGAACGGGAGACCGAGGCGCGTCACGGTGTGATCTGGCCGCGGATCTCCCCGCCCGGATTGGCGGCGCTGTGCACGTTGATGTAGAGGTTTCCCAGTCCGAAAGCCTCGTACTGGGTGTCGTTGAGCCTTATGCTCGCTGGAACGGACCAGATGTTGTCGCCTGTCTTGTTCAGGGGCACGATCACCGGACCGTTCGTGCCCTTGGCACCCATGTGGATATGAGCCGCGGTTCCGGCGACGCCGGAGGTCATCACGCTCCCGCTGACCGAACGGTCAGTGAGGACCTTGATGGTTCCGCTTCCCGTAGCCGTCGTGGTCACGGGCGGAACTTCCTGGCTGCCGCTGAGTATGACGTTCGACCCGCTGGGGGCAGGCGTCTGGGCATATGCCACCGCCACGAGCACCGCCACGCCGAGGCTGCTCCACCACAGGGTCCATCCCGCGATCTTTCGCCGTGCGCGCATGTTCTGCCCTCCCATCGGTTCACGGTGGAATGAGAGACTGACCATGTCGGATGATATCAGAGTGGGCGCGGAGCGGGACCGAACGCTTTGCCTGACCAACTCAACAACGGTCGCGCGAGCCATTTATCGTCTACCTACTCTCCGCCATCAGTGTCTCCCCCCTACCCGTCAGGACCGCGGGACTGCTGCAGAGGATAATATCCGGAACCATCAAACCAGGATCAGGATCGAATCTCGGCGCGAGGAGAGCCTGATAGTCGCGTTCGACGAAGGCGACCTATTCCTTGGTGAAGTGGGTAAACGAAACGGGTTAAATTCTTTCGTCAGGCAACGAACAAGATCGTCGGCATCTCAGATGGAGCGGCAGCGTTCCTCCGCGGATTCTTTTGAGGCGGCCGACTTCGGCGTGGAAACGACATGGCCCAACCACCGCTGCGGCGCGCTCGTGGCCGGCGGATGAAGCGGAGCTTCGGGCGCAGGCGTCCGCATGGAACTGTCGATGGCTTCTACGGCGTCATGCTGGCATGTCGCGTGCGGTACAGGCGTCCTCGTGCGGGAGGTCGACGCCGGCGTCTCGCTCAGAACACCTTCATGAGGGCGCCCAGCACCTGGTAGTCGTACGGCTTGACGTGCGTCACGGGCACCTCGACGGCGCCGAGGAAATACCAGTTCTGCCCCAGGTGAGTCCGGAAGCCCGGGGTGAGGGTCACGGTGTTCCGCGAGGGGCTGTTGTTATTGTCAATGGTCTGAGCGACGTTCGTCGACAGATACCACACGAGATCGCCGAACGGCGTGAGGTCGTGCGGGGTGAAGTAGTAGCCGAAGGCAAAGTTGGCGAGGAAGGTGGCGCGGGCTCCCACCTCGTCGATACTCTGGTGGCCGAACGGGACGAAGAAGCCTGCGCCACCGCGAAGGACGAGGCCGCGCCACCAGTTGGTCCAGAACTCGTAAGTCGGGGTGATGGCCGAAACCCCGTTGACATTGGAGGTGTCGCCGGTCGGCATACGGAAGGCGACGTTGAACGACTGGGTCACGTTCTGCGTCTCGGAGAGGATGGCGCGGGCCACGATGGTGAGATCGCCGAAATTCGTCTCGTAGTCCTTGTCCGTCGCGCCCCGGTTCGAGACCGCGGCTGGGATATCGACGCGAAACTCGAAGCGCCTGTTGAAGGGCAAGTAGAACTGGAGGAGGCCGGAATTCTGGTTGCCGTTGTCGAGGAAATTGTGGGCGTAGCCGTAGGTTGCGACGCCGAGGCGATAGAACACACCGTCGAAGCTATTGAGCCAACCTTGACGCGGGGCACCGCCTCCACCGGGCGGCGGGCTGACCCACGCCTCGTCCCAGCGTGAAGAAGGTGCTCCAGGACAGCTCACGCCATCTCTGGGGCTCGGAGTACACGTCGCCGGTCAGCGACTTGACGATGGCCCCGAGCAGTCCGTCCTTTGGCGCGGGCGCCTGCTGCGCGAGGGCCGGCACCTGGGTGCACACCACGCTCGCTGCGAGGGCGAAACCAATGAGAACACGCGGGCAGGTCAGTCGCATGGCGATCTCTCCCCCTTCGGCTCAGGCACTCCTCGCGCTGTGGAGATTTCGGTGCTTCAGGGGGGCGCGACAAGGTCGAGCCGTTCGCGCACACCCCGTACGACCTCGACTACGAAGGTCGGGCTCTCGCGGGCACCGAGTAAGGGTCATCCTGGTTCTCCAGCAATCGGGCCGGGCGAACGACTAGGGGGGACAGTAGCGTGGCGGGCAGGAGTAGTCAATGGCGGTCGACGATCGTCGGCAATCGTCTGTCCGCTAGCGCGCTCGGCCATGGCGTCCAGCACTGCCTCGTCCAGGAGAGGCTTGTGGTAGGTGGAGGTTGTTCGCACAGATGGCCGGACCCCGCTTCCAGCTGTGGGCGCTGCCGTGACCCATATTCAGAACACCTACTGGCCGCGTACGGAGGTCGCGTCACCATGGAAGCGTTGCCCGCGCCCAGTTGGGCAAATGTCAGAGCTGTTCGGCGAAGGTGATCACACCGCTCTGCCGCGCCTGGGCCAGCGCGCTACCTTTGAGCATCGGAGGAGGGCGTACCGTTCAAGGCGAGAGTCGCTCTATAGGCCCAAGGTCCTATTGGACAGAACCGACCGGGCCCCTACGCTGCGCTCCAGGGCCGATCGGACCGTGAGGAGGAATTCCATGGTGAGGTACTGGAGACCGTTGTCCATCGATCGCTCTGGCTCGTGGTGGGTGCGCTCATTTGTCAGCTCCTCGCCTGGGCTAGGACAGCTATCGCTGCAGATTCCGATCCGAAAAGTGCTCTTGCACCGACCTGTGGGCGCGTCGCGGCGGCCGCTGGGTGTGGGTGGCGGCCAACGTCACGCGTCGCTAAGGCGCTGGAGCTTGTCCAGGTCGCAGATCTTCATGCTCCGGCGGGCCGGCCTCGTGGTGCTCGTGAGCGCAGTGTTGGCGTCGTGCGCCGGGATGGGTCTGCGCGAGTCGCTGCGTGTGAATCTGGCCGGCCTCGAATCGATTCCCGGGGCGGGCATGGAGGCGCGGTTCCTGGCGAAGATTCGCGTCCAGAATCCGAACGACGTGTCCATCACCTACACCGGTCTCTCGGCCGAGCTCGACCTCAATGGCAAGAGCTTCGCCAGCGGCGTGTCCGACGCGACGGGGGAGATCCCGCGCTTCGGCGAGAGCGTGATCGAGATCTCGCTCACCGTGCCGGCGACGGCCATCGTGCGCCAGGTCCTGGGGCTTGTCTCGGGTGATCGCAGCAAGGCCACCTATCACGTCCGTGGATTCCTCAACACGGGAACCTTCGGGCGGGCGCCGTTCGACTCGACCGGCGAGATAGAGCTGCCCAAACTGTCGTCATCCAGTAATTAGCGGCACCCGTCATGTTCCAAGAGGATAGCAACACGAACGACCTCCGGCAGCAGTCGTCCATGGGTCCCATTCTCGTGACGTAATGCGCCAATCTCAACGTCATGAAATTCTCTCTCGAGATGGATCGGCCCGATTGGGTCAGCTTTCGCGTAGAAGCCTTGATCAACATACCCGTGGAGACCTCAGCCATATCGAGACCCGCAGGCCTTTAGTCGGCAGACTAGTTCGCGCCGTTCCTCTCCTGCGTCCGCTTGAGCATCGCCCGCACGAGATCGGCGGCGGCATGGCGCTGGGTGCGGTCGACCAGCCAGGCGGGGATAATCCCGCCGGGGTCGCTCTGGAGCTCGTAGCGGACAATCGACCCTTTGCCGTCAGGACCCGCTTCGACGGTCCAGCTTCCGCGGATGTTCGTCACGCGCACATAGCCGCGGTCAGGCGGTGGGCCCGCGTCATTCGCGCTCTCGATGAGGATCTCGTAACGATCGACCTCCGGGTCCACGCGTTTACGAAGCCGAACGGTGTAGTCGCGGTCCCGCACGAAGGGCAGCGCGAGTTGCTCGTACGCAACACGCTCGTTTCCCGTGTCCGAGAGGATTCGGAGCTGCTTGAGGTACGGGACGAACTCGAGGTGCTCCTGCTGCTTCCAGATCGTCTCGAAGACGGCACCAGGCGCCAGCGGGCTGCGTGCCGTCACCCGGATCGCGCTGACGCGCAACCCGGGGACGGCACGGCGCTCGACAAGCACGCCATCCTTGTCCGAGACCTTCTCCCAATCGAGGGCGAAGGCAGCGGGAGCGACCAGTCCACCGGCGACGAGGAGGAGGACGGCGAGGCTGGCCAGCGTCGGCCGCCGGCGGCGGGTCAGCGGATCGCGAGAAGACGGCCTTGCCCGCACGGGCAGATCGTTCTCGAAGAGCGTTGTCGTTTCACCTTTCCAGCGTATGGTCGGATCCTCCGATGGCGTTCCATCATGTCGGGCTTCGCCGGCGGGTCCGGGCGAGGCTCCTTCAGAAGCGAGTCGGCTTGTTCGGCAGCGTGTCGTGTCCTTTTGTATCATACTGGGGTCGGCGTGGATCGAGCGTCCCCTCTCTCGCGCCGCCGCGGGGCCCGAACGGCGACGAGCGGACTGCCGCACTCTTCATGCAGGTTCGCGTCGACATGATCCCGTCGACCTCGCTCACAGGATGTGGCCATGACGTGTGACGTCTCACCCGCTCGGTCCACGGGGGATCTGAGGGAATTCCGGCAATTACCCCGTCTCCTCCGCGGCGCCGACCCTCAGTGGGTCGAGCCGCTCAGAACGGATCAGACTCGGCTCCTCGATCAAGCCCGCCACCCCTTCTACGTGGACGGCGAGGGAGCGACGGCGGAATTGTTCCTCGCCCGCGATCGGCAGACCGGCCGGGTAGTGGGCCGCGTGGCCGCGATCTTCAACGAGCGCTACAACCGCCACCGGCGCGACTCCGCCACGGCGGCGCCGATCCAGGGCTTCTTCGGCTTCTTCGACAGCATCGATTCGCCGGAGGTCGCGCAGCTCCTCCTCGAGTCCGCGGCGTGCTGGCTTCAGGAGCGCGGCGCCGCCGAGATGCTCGGGCCGGCCAGCCCCTCGCAGAACTATGAGTACGGCCTTCTTATCGAGGGCCACGACCGTCCCCACCGCTATCTCCTGGCCTACCAGCCGCGGTACTACCAGCGGCTTCTCGAGTCGGCCGGCCTCGAGAAGGCCAAGGACATGTTGAGCGTCTCGCTCGACATCGAGGACCCAGTCGCGTGGGCGGCGACGAAGCGGTGGATCGACCGCCTCGAGGCCGTCTACCAGTCCAAGGATCGGCAGATCACGGTCCGGTCCATCGACATGCGCCGTCTGGACGAAGAGGTCGCGACTGCCGTGCGATTGTTCAACCAGGTTCTGAGCCGGCACTGGGGCCACGTGCCCCTGAGCCCGGGCGAGATGGCTGACCTGGCCCAAGGCCTCCGGCACGTCATTGTTCCCGATCTCCTCCTGTTCGCCGAGAGGCAGGGCGAGCCGGTGGGTCTCCTGGTCGCCATCCCCGACATGAACGCGGCCATCGGGCGGCTCAAGCTTCGGCTGGGCGTACTGGAGCTGCTGGAACTGGCGCTCCGGGCGCGCGTGACCCGCCCCGACACCGTGCGCGTTCTGCTCTGCGGAGTAGTGGGAGCCCGCGCCAAGTGGACGGTCGCCCCGTTGCTGCTCACCCGGTTCACCGTGAGTACGGCGAGACTGGGCTTTCGATACATCGACGGCGGATGGATTCTCGAGGACAACCGCTCGATGCTCTCGCTCGTCCTTCATGCAGGGTTTCGGCCTGATCGTGTTTACCGTCTGTACCGCCGTGGCCTGGCGGCTGCCCCTGGCGTTTCGCGTCCCCATGCTGAGGTGGGGCTCGTGTCGCCGGGACCGGGAGGGTGTCATGGCGCGTGAATACATCGGCAAGTACATTCGCTGGCTCAACCCGTACAACCCGACGCGGAGCTACTTCCTGGACCGGATGCAACTCTCGAAGCCCCTCGTCCGTGCCGTGGGTCACCACCTGTACGACGCCGAGGGGGTCGAGTACCTGGATTTTCTCTCGCAATATGGGGCGGTCTCGTTCGGCCACAACCACCCGGAGCTGTGGGCGGCGCTCGCGGCGTGCGCCCAGGAGCAGCTGCCCGCGATGATCCAGCCGCTCGTCCCCGTGGCGGCGCAGCAGCTCGCGGCGAAGCTCGCCGCCGTCACGCCGGGCGATCTGGGGATCACGGTGTTCACCAACAGCGGCGCCGAAGCCGTGGAGGCCGCGATCAAGCTCGCGCGGGCCCGCACGGGGCGCCCCACGATCCTGTCCACCATCAACGGCTTTCACGGCAAGACGCTTGGCGCACTCTCGGCCACCGGCAACCCCACCTACCAGGTGCTGTTCGGGGCCCCGCTCCCTCACTTCGACTACGTGCCCTACGGGGACGCGGCCGCCCTCGAAGCGGTGCTCGAGAAGGACGCCGATCAGATCGCTGCGTTCATCCTGGAACCGATTCAGGGCGAGGCGGGAGTGATCCCCGCTCCGCCAGGCTACCTCGCCAAGGCGCTCGAGCTGTGCCGCCGGTATGGAGTGCTCAGCATCGTGGACGAAATCCAGACCGGGCTCGGCCGGACCGGCGCCCTCTTCGGCCTGCCCGCGGAGGCGGGAGCACCGGACATCCTCGTGCTTGCCAAGGCGCTGGGCGGCGGTCTCGTTCCCATCGGCGCCTGTATCACAACGCCCGACGCATGGGACCACCGGTTCGGGGCGCTCCATAGCTCGACGTTCGCCAACGGCAACCTGGTCGCCCGTGTGGGGCTGTGCGCCCTAGACATCCTGCTCCGCGACGACCAGCAGATCGTGCGCCATGTGGCCAAGAACGGCGCGTACCTTCTCCAGCGGCTCCGCGAGCTGCAGGCCGCGTACCCCCGGGTGATCCGGGACGTGCGCGGGGCCGGCTACCTGGCCGGGCTCGAGTTTTTCCCCTTCGACGGCGATGACTCGTACACGATGGCGTTCTTCTCGAAGAACGACTACCTGGTCGCCTTCTTCGCTTCGTATCTGTTCAACGTCCACCACCTCGTCACCGCGCCCGTGTTCAACAACTCCCATGTCCTCCGGCTGGAGCCACCCTTCACCGTCGGCCCTCCCGAGATCGACCGCGCGATGGCCGCGCTGGGCACCTTATGTGACACCCTCGACCGGAAGGACTACTACCACCTGGTGCGGCACCTGCCCGGGGAGGCGGTGACGCGGGCACCCGGACACCGCCGCTTCGCGGCACCGAATGCTCCCAATCCCGTCCCCACGCCCTCGCAGAGCGTTGGGCCCCGGAAGTCGTTCGCGTTCCTCGTCCACTACACGGAGCTCCGTGACTACGTCGCGTGCGACCCGTCCTTCACACAGTTCACCGCCGAGGAGCTTGACCGCTGGCGCGACTGGGTGCAGTGGTCGGAACCCGGATTGGTCTACAACGTCAGCAAGGGCGCGCAAAGCCTGGTCGGGAAAGGAATCGCCGTCACCAGCGGCAACGTGCTCACGACGGTGATGGCCCTCGAGGGCATCGCTGATGTCACGAGTCGCCTCGGGCTCTCGCTTCCGACCATGCACACGGCCGTGGTGGGGGCGACAGGGGCGATCGGACGGCTCGCCTCCCTGCTTCTGGCGGACCGTGTGGCCGGGCTCACTCTCATTGGCAACCCGAGGAGTCGGGACGCGCTGGTGCGCTGCCGGATCGTCGCGGGCGAGATCTATGCCCGCCTGATCGGTCGCGCCAAGGTCACCCCTCCGCGTGCGGCGTCACCGATCGACCAGCAGCTCCGAGAGGTGCTCCAGCCGCTCCTCACCACGCCGCTCCTGAGACTCACCGCAGCAGAGGTCCCGCTAGCCCGCGTGCTCCACGAGCAGCGGGAGGTGGACGACGACGGCGGCTACGAGCGCCTCGCTCGCGCCGTGGAGACGGCATTTGCCTCCGCCGGCCGCGAAGCTCCGATCACCTTTGCCACGGATCTCCGGAAGTCGGAGCCCGCCGCGGAACTCGTGTTCGTGGCCACCAACTCGGACGCGTCCCTGATCGCGGCCGACGCGCTCACACCGGGCGCGGTCGTGTGCGATGTCGCGCGGCCGCCCAACGTCGCCCGCGAAGTCGTGGAGAGTCGTGACGACGTCCTCGTCTTCGAGGGTGGGCTCGTCGAATTCCCCGAGCCCGTCCACTTCGGCCCCAACCTGCTGGGGTTCCGGCCCGGCATCATGCTCGGCTGTCTCGCCGAGACGGTGCTGCTCGCCCTCGAGGGCGACGACCGGGACCACAGTATCGGACCCAGGCTCGACCCGGCCGAAGCGGAGTATCTGCGCGTGCTGGCCGAGCGCCACGGAGTCCGCGCCGCCCCGCCCCACTGCTGCGGGGTCGAGCTGAGCGAGGAGGACTTCGCGAAACGACGGCGGGCGCACGCGGCCCTTCGGGTCGGGCTGGCTGTCGACAAGGGGGATTTGGCGACTGGCCGCTTGGTAACGGGGGGATCGGCGTGACGGCGACCCGGACCGGAAGTCTCACGATCGCCGACGTCCGTCACCGCTTCGCGGATGCGTTTCGGCCCCGGGCCTCCATCTACTGGAGCGATCTGTTGGCGACCACGGCCGTGTGCTGGGCGGCTCTCGCGGTGTCGGCCGGGGCGCCGCTCGGGTCCCCGGTTCACCTCGCCTCGACGCTCATCGCGATGTTAGCGCTGTTCCGGGCGGCCATTTTCGTCCACGAGATCGCCCACCAGAGGCGGGGCGCCCTCCCGGGGTTCGAGCTCGCGTGGAACGTCCTCGTCGGGGTGCCGTTCCTGGCCCCGAGCCTCACCTACGTGGGGTCCCACCTCGACCATCATCGCCTGGCAACCTTCGGCACTTGGAGCGACCCGGAGTATCTCCCTCTGAGTCGCTCGACCCCGCTGCGACACCTCGGATTCCTGCTCGTGCCGGCGGTAGAGGTGCCGATGTTCCCTCTCCGGTGGGGGCTGCTCGGACCGGCCTCGTGGGTTCTCCCGCCGTTACGCCGGTGGGTGGTGGAGCGCGCCTCGACACTCGCCCTCAACCCACGGTACCGTCGCCCCGCCCCCCAGGGTCGGGACACCGTGCGATGGATGGCCCAAGAGACCGCAGCGGGCGCTTTCGTCTGGCTGGTGGCGGCCGCCGTCGTGGCGGGATGGATCTCCGTCCAGTGGCTCCTGCAGTGGTACCTCGTCATCGCGGGCGCGTTGATCCTCAACCAGGCCCGCAACCTCGCCGCCCATCGTTACGAGAGCGATGGGCGGCCTGCCCGCGGACGATCCCTACCTGAGGACTCGGCGCCCCGGCGTCATTGCCGCCGCGCTCACTCTGGCGCAGCGCGCAGGGGCCCGCCCCGCGTTCCTCTCGGGGCGTCATCGAGCTCCTTAGACCATCGCGGCAGCCTGTATGATGGCCAGGTCAGGCTCTCACTGGGAACGGGGGTTATGCTATCTACGCTCCCAAGGCCTGATCGCCTGAACGAGACTCCCGACGTGACGAAGCGGGGGCGCGGAGGTCCGTTCACCTTGGGCCAGCGCTGGGGAACGTGCTCGTCCTAGGCGGGAAGGAGTGAGCGATGCCCGATACCGCCAGGTTCAAGCTGAAGCCGGCTGGCTGCATCCCGGCCCGCCCGGAGTCCCGGAAAGCGGTCATGGCGTACAGACTGATCAGGTTGAGCCGGCGCCTCGCTTGGGTGAGCCTCGCATTTTCGGCGACCCTCCCGGCCGGCTGCAGCACTCCGGTCCACCTGTCGGATTCCCACGTCACGTCCGCGCCGTGGTCACCGGCTCTCGACCTCGCCGGGTTGGTGTGCCAGCCGGTCGCGGCTCTCGGCCCCGTCGCCGCTCCGGGCATCCAGGGCTTGAGTGCCACCGTGTCGTACGCTCTCACGATCGCCCTCTCGCAGGC
>WNFS01005002.1_pt1 | contig 11315 bp, 9 predicted proteins | sample 5400141 | NCBI WGS metagenome assembly WNFS01 (sample SAMN13153358, study PRJNA577476) | soil metagenome | isolation source: 60 cm saprolite under Madrone tree | place: USA:California | collected 2016-06-14 | reverse complement strand
GTTCTTGCGGGTAATTGCTGTGCAGAAAGCTCCAGAGAAATGCCGGCACGATCACGGCGATCCACCGCGAACGCGTGAAGCGCAGGAAAAATGGAATGGCGAAGAGGCGAAACGTAAACTCCTCGTTCAGGGAAGCGAGAAGCCCGATCGCAAAACCGGAAATCCAGGGGAACAAGGTGTTCATGCTGTCCGAATAGTTCGTCTCTTGCGGCGCCCAGGCTCCCAGCCGCGTGGCCACGAGGTAGAAGGCCACCAGGTAGCCGATGTGCGCGGCGGCTAGACTCAATCCCACGATGGAAGCTGAGAAAAATTCTTTCGAACGCAACCCGCGTAGTGTGAAAACCCGCCGCAAACTTAACTGCTCCGGCTGCGAGCTGCGGTAGAGCGGCTCCGCCGCCGGCAGAACCAGCGTGATGGTGAGCGCGGTCGCGGCGGCAATCAGAAGGGCGCGTCCGATCTGCAGCAGGAGAAAGCTTCCGTACGACGCCTTCGTATCGTACTGCGCACCCCAGAGGGGCCAGTCGTTTAGCACTTGTAGGAATAAGAAGATAGCGGCCAGCAATCCGAGCTTGATCGCCGGGCCCCAGACCGTTTTCCCGCTCTTGGTGAGCTGAATTCCCAGATAGATGGCGATGCCCAGCAACGAGACATAGAGAAGAAGGAATACCAGGGCAAGCGTGTCGTTTCCTGAGCGCAGTCTTTCGTAGCCGCGCTCCCAGGCTTCCGGGACGTGCAAGGACTCTTCGCTCTTGCCGACGCGGTCGCCCAGCACAGTGACTTGCAAGCGATAGGGCGCGTCTTTTGCCCGGAAGCCGTGCTTTTCCCAGGCAAAAGACCAATCGAGGCGGTTCGGCCGCTTTTTCGAATTTGCTTCTTCGGGAAGCAGATCCCAGCGGGTCAGGTCGAGTCCGAGTCTTGCGCTGAGAAAGTTCTGCGCGGCGGATTGTGCCGCGGCACGGTCCAATGCTGCCCCGGAGCGCGACTCTTCGATCTTGTGTTCATAACCCGCGACCTGCCCGGCGGGGCTCACGCGAACGCGAAATTCCTCTTCCTGCTGCGGCTTGAAGAAGCGCACGTTCCAGAACCAGATATTCAATTCCGAAGACATCAAGTGGTTGGCTTCTTGCAGGCCAAGTTCGCGCTCGAGATAAACCTTCGCGTTTTCATCCACGTCGAAAACGATCGCGAGAAATACTTCTGAGCGAACACCGCGCCCAGAATTCCAAGGACGACCCAAAACAGCAGCGCGCGCTTGTCGGAACCCGTCAGACGGTCACCGGCCACCAATGCCTCCCCGAACGGTTGCGTGCGGATTCCTCACTCTATTGGTACGCATGGCCGGGACGCAAGTTTCGCCGCTGCCGATCCGTTTGAAAGTGGCGCGTCTAAACCGTTGCTTTATCCCTCAGACCCACGAATAGATAGCCGGCACCTTTGCAGTTGGAGCATTCCTTGTTGCGGTAGTATCCGGTTGCTAGACAGTGCGCACATTCGCTCCAGTCAAATGTTTTGATAGCAATTGCGTTAATGCCGGTGCAGCGTCGTTGACTGCTGGTTTTGCAACAACGACCGTTTGCGATCCTCATGTTGTAACCAGCGCCGCCACACTCTGTACAACACGTAACAGGCAGTTCTCGCTTCATTTGCTGATGATACGCCCGTGCTGGTGCATTTACCTGTTCCATACGGGACGCCGCCCGGATAATGGTCGCGTCACCGAGTTCCTGCTGGTTAACGCCGTACCCGTCGACGGTCGGCCGCTTCGGGGCCGCACTCTCAATTGGCCGCTTCGCGGTCGGATCCAAAAATGTTCGCAGCAGGAATGATATAAAGTGGATGCTTTCACCGCCCCCATGGCGCACCCAAGAATGGCGATGAGCCTCAGCACCGAAGTTCGCATGATCAAGGGCGTCGGCCCGCAGCGCGCCGAATTACTGGCGCATCGCGGCATCTACACGCTCGAAGATCTCCTGGGCTACTTGCCGTTTCGCTATGAAGACCGCATCCATTTCTCCAAGGTGAAGGACATCCAGCCCAACGGCGTTTACACCATTCGCGCGCGCGTGATGAGCGGCCAGGCGGTGCGCACCATGCGCGGCCGCGACGCCATCTACCATTTGCTAGTGCAGGATGACTCCGGCGGTCTGCTGCCTTGCAAATTTTTTCATGGCGGCTATCTCGAAGGGCGATTAAAGCCCGGGCAGATGCTGATTCTTCATGGCAAAGCGGAAGTGGATAAATTGCGGCCCGCGCGCCTCGAAATGGTGAATCCGCAGATGGAGCTGTTGAGCAGCGAGGAAATGGATTCCACCGAAGTCGGGCGCATCGTGCCGATTTACGAAGCCATTGGCACATTTGGTTCGAAGCAGATTCGCCGCGCGATGTACGCGGCGGTGCACCTCATCGATCCGCGGATGACGGATATCTTGCCGGAGGCTTTGCGCGCGCGGCTCGGCTATCCCTCGCGCGGCGAAGCGCTGATTCATACCCACTTTCCGGAGCCCGGGGAAAACCTGGACGCGCTGAACACCTTTCGTTCTCCCGCGCAGCAGCGGCTGATCTTCGAAGAACTTTTCATGTATCAGCTCAGCCTTGCGCTGGATCGCAAAGTCACGCGCAAGGAAAACGCCATCGCATTCCGCGTGCGCGAAGACTCTGTGCGTGAAGCGCTGAAGCGTATCCTGCCGTTCAAACCCACGGTGGCACAGAAACGCGTCCTGGCCGAAATCGCCGCGGATTTGGAAAAGCCCGCGCCGATGAATCGTCTGCTGCAGGGCGACGTCGGCAGTGGTAAAACCATCATCGCGCTGCAAGCGGCGGTCATCGCCATCGAAAACGGCACGCAGACTGCTCTGATGGCTCCCACGGAAATTCTCGCTGTGCAGCATTTTCTTTCCGCGCGCCGCATCCTCGCCAAGGCGGGCTATCGCGTGGAACTGCTGATCAGCGGCCTGAAAAGCGCGGAGAAGGCCGCGGCCCTCGAGCGCATTCGAACCGGCGAAGCGCAGCTCGTCGTCGGCACGCATGCGCTGATCGAAGACAACGTCGAGTTCGCGCGGCTCGGCTTCGTGGCCATTGATGAACAGCATCGCTTCGGTGTTCTGCAACGCAAGAAATTGATGGACAAAGCCGCTGCACATGGCCACGCGCCGCACGTCCTGGTGCTGACCGCGACGCCGATTCCGCGCACGCTCTCGTTGACGCTCTATGGCGACCTGGACGTTTCCGTTCTCGATGAATTGCCGCCGGGCCGTACGCCGATCTCAACACGCATGACCACGGAGCCGCACCTCCCCGGCGTCTGGGAGTTTCTCCGCCGCGAAGTTGCGGCCGGGCACCAGGGCTACATCGTGTATCCGGTCATCGAAGAATCGAAGCTCGAATTGAAAGCGGCGATCGAAGAGTACGAGCGCCTTTCGAAAGAGGCGTTTCCAAAACTGAAGATGGACCTGTTGCATGGACGGCTCTCCAGCGACGAAAAAGACGAAGTCATGCAGAGCTTTCGCAAGAATGAGGCGCAGGTTCTCGTCGCGACAACGGTCGTGGAAGTCGGCGTCGACGTGCCGAACGCCACCGTAATGGTCATCGAACACGCGGAGCGCTTCGGGCTCTCGCAGCTCCATCAGCTTCGCGGGCGTATTGGCCGCGGCGCGGATAAGTCGCATTGTATTCTGGTCGCGCCCCCGCGCATGACGGACGAAGCTCGCGTGCGGCTCGAGACCATGGTGCGCACTTCCAACGGATTCGAAATCGCCGAGGCTGACCTGCAACTTCGTGGACCGGGCGAATTCTTCGGCACTCGCCAGTCCGGCGACCTCGGCTTTCACATCGCCAATCCTTTGCGCGACCGAGAGTTGCTTGAACTGGCCCGCCGCGAAGCCTTTGCCCTGGCCGACGATTCCGCGCAAAAAGAGACGCTGCAGCGTATCTTGCGCACGCTGCCGGCAGAATGGCAGCGCCGCTATCACTTGGCGCGTATCGGCTGAGGCACGGAGAAATCTCAATGCGCGTCATCGCCGGAACGTACCGCAGCCGCATCCTCAAAAGCTTGAAAGGCCTCGCGCTTCGTCCCACCAGCGATCGCTTGCGCGAAACTTTGTTCAACGTGTTGGCCCCGAACATTTCCGGCGCGCGTTTCGCGGATCTCTTCGCGGGAACCGGCGCAATTGGCATCGAAGCCCTGAGCCGGGGGGCCGCGGAAGTCGTGTTCATTGAGAATCATGCGCCCGCCGCCGCGCTCATTCGAAAGAATCTGGATTCACTTGGCATTCGCGCCGGATTCACAGTGCTTCCCGTCGATGTTCTTCGCGGCCTTGACACGCTGGCGTCGAGGGCAAAGGGCGCAAAATCAGGATTCGATTTTATTTTTCTCGATCCGCCCTATGCTGCAGCAGCGGACTACGAGCGCGTGCTAGGATTCCTGGGTGCCGCGGATCTTCTCGCGCCCGGCGGCGTGGTGATTGCCGAGCATCGCCGCAAGTTTGATTTACCGGAAAGAGCTGAAGCCTTGCGCCGCTTCCGCGTTCTGAAGCAAGGCGATGCAGCCTTGAGTTTTTACCGCCGCGTCAGCGCGGCAGCCGAAGAAAGTGACTCTGCCGAGTAACCCCCCCCGCAGGCAGAGCTTCATCTATTTTGAGGTGCCCGCGCACCCCGTCCTCCTGCGCGGCGAAAGACGCGCGGCACGCTATAATCGAGAGGCACATGTCGCTGAACCAGGCCAGCAATGCATTCGACCTTCTTGGGCAGGCCGAAAAGCCGATCGCGCCCGTGCGCCTCAAAAGGGGCGAAGGGCCCGCGCTCGAAGTCGGCTGGGGAAGTTTTCATCAAGGCATCGGGAGCAGCCTGGGCGTACTGTTTCATAGAACATCGATTCCAAAATATTCCCGGATTGGCGGATTTTTCAAAGACAGCTGGGTGGAGCGGAGAATTCCTCGCCGCGCGCTGGTCGCCGCTGTTTTGTGGCATCTCGTTTTTCTGATCCTGCCGTTCCCGCAACTTCCTGCGGCCGCGCGCCACTTTTCGGCCTTCGACAACAACGAACTCACCTGGTCGGGACCCATCACTGATTTACCGCTGTTGGCGGCAAAAAGTCGGAAAGCCAAGCCCAGCCCGCGCGGTGAGCCGGAAAAGCCGCTCCCTGCGGAAGGCGCGGATGCGTTTCATCCGCGGCAACGCATCTTTACCGACCCTGTCCGTCCAAATCATCCGCGGCAGACGCTGATCAATTCGGCGGCGCCGTTGGAACCGCCAAAGATTCTTCCCGACCTTCCCAGCATTGTGCAGTTGCAGCAAATGCCGGGCCCTGCACGGCCGCGCTTGCAAATCAGCAAAGAGGCGCTTGCCAAGTTGCGCCCGCGTGAGCGTCGCGTTGCCAGGGTGAGAGCTGAGCCGCTTCCGGAAATTACATCCTTCGATCAAAAAATCGGCGAAGTGGCGATGCCGCTTTCGCCCAACGCGCCGGCGCGGCCAAAACTGGAATTGAACGCGGGAGCCGCGCCCCGGGTTTTGCGGCGTGCGCAGGAAGGGGACGCTGGGCCTGCGCCCGAAGTCGTCGCCGCACAAGCGAGCGCAACGAATGGAAATTCGGCTACGTTCATCTCGCTTTCCGCAGCTCCTGCTCCTCCCGCTCCGAGCGCGCAACTTCCGCAAGGAAATCTGGCCGCGCGTATCTCCATTTCGCCGGAGGGCAAGCAACCCGGCGTCCCCGGCGGCTCGCCGAGCGGTGCGCCCAGTGCAACCGGAGGCGCGGGCGGAGGGCCAGGCAGTAACGGAGGAACCGGAACCGGCAACGGCGGCGAAAAAACTGGAATGGACATAAGCATCAGCGGCGGAAATTCACCGTCGAACAACGGAGTTACCGGCCTCGGCGGATCGCCAAAAATCAGCGCGCACGCTCCGCGCACACTAATCACCCGGCCCGATCCACACGCGAAGTTGGAGGACGCGCCGGAGAGAACCGGGCCGCCGAATTTTGCGAATCTCCCGGCGGGCGCGCAGCCGGAACAGGTTTTTGCTTCCAAGAAAATTTACAAAATGCTCGTGAACATGCCGAACCTGAACAGCGCCACGGGAAGCTGGATTCTGAATTTCTCCGAGCTGCGCGTGAATGCAGAGGCCCCGAGAATCAGTTCTTCCGATATTTCAGCGCCAGTGCCGCTGCGGAAAGTGGATCCGAAGTATCCGCCCTCCTTGATGAGCGAGCGCGTGGAAGGTGAAGTTGTTTTGTACGCCGTGATTCGCCGCGATGGCACGGTGGATAGCATCCAACTGGTGCATGGCATTGATGAGCAGCTCGATGAGAATGCCATGCAGGCGCTCAGCCAGTGGAAATTTCAGCCCGGCGCGAGACAAGGATCGACGGTGGAACTGGAAGCCATCGTGCACATTCCTTTTCGACTCCGCAGCGACCGCTAACAAATTTATTCTTGAATCGAGCTACGAGCGCCCTTCGGCGAGCTTCACCAGTGCATATAGCGCGTGATTGACGGGTGTGGGCACGCCTAGCTCCGTGCCTCGGCGTGAAACATACCCGTTCAGCGAATCAATCTCCGTGCGCTTGCCACGATTCATATCTTGCGCTGTTGAAGAAAGCGCCTCGGCCATTTGCGTGGCGATCTTAAATGCGCCGGCGATCGCCGCCTTCGGATCCTCGAGCCCCGGCGGATGAATATCCGCTGCGCGTGCCACCGCGAGGACTTCATCGACGAGGGTTTCGACCACTTTGCGTGCATCGGCGCTCGCAGCGATTTGGCCGTATTTCGCGCGGCCCAATGCGGAGACGGCATTCAGCGCGCAATTCCAGATGAGCTTTGTCCAGAGTTCTCCCGCAATATTGTCTGAAATCCTGCAGGGCACATTGGCCCGCGAAAAGAGATTTACAACGCGCTCCGTTTTTTCGTTCTTCGGTCCGAAGACCAGATCGCCGCGTCCAACATGCTTCACCCTGCCCGGTTCCGGAACGGAAGCCGCCACATAGACGACAGTCGGCAGCGCTTCGATCGCAGCCGCGGCGCGAATCTGCTCCACGTTGTCCACGCCGTTTTGAAAACTGAGGACCAGAGCATTTGGCGCGAGCAACGGCGCAATGGCGCGTGCGGTCGCCGCGTCATCCGTGGTCTTCACGCAAAAGAGAACAATTTCCGCTGCGCGAATTGCGCTCAGTTCCGTTGACGCCTCAACGCGCACACTTTCTTTAAAGTGCAAAGTGTCGAGGAAAAGTCCGTTTTTCTTTACCGCCTCAACAAACGCCGACCGCCCGATCATCACCACTGAAGCGCCCGCGCGCGCGAGCAGTCCGCCGAAGTAACCGCCTACGGCGCCCGCACCTACAACGGCGATTCTTGGCCAGGGTTCCGGGGATGTCATGCAGTAATCACGCTGATCAGGCGATCGATGTCGCGCTCCGTATTGTAGAGGTGCGGCGCGACGCGAATGTTTCCCTCGCGCAGACTGACAACAACATTTTCTTTCCGCAGATGCTGGTAGAGTTCCGCGGTTTTCTCCCGGTTGCGCGCGGCGAAGCATCCATAGGGCCCGCGCTGCGCCGCATCCAAGGGACTGGCTGGAACACAGCGATCCTTGGGAAGGCGTTCGAACATGAATTCAATCAATTTCCGGTTGTGCCCGGCCACCAGCTCCGGCCCTATGCGAACCACAAAATCTACGGAAGTATCCATGGCGGCCAGATTGAAATTGAAATGGCTGGCCCATTCCGGTGCGTCCCAGCGCTTTGCGCTGGGCGACGGCTTGGGGTCCTCGAAGTTCAAGGCCGCGAAATTGTCCGAGCCTGCCACTGCCATCCAATAAAACGGACCGGGCCGGAGCATATTCAGGTGCTCGCTCTTCACCCAAAAAAATCCCGTGCCAAACGGACTCAGCAGCCACTTGTAGCCGGCGCACACCAGAAAGTCCACGCCCAGTTGATTCACGTCCATCGGCAGCGCGCCGCAGCATTGGCTGACATCGAGGAGCAGCAGCGCTCCTTGCTTGCGGCAAGCCGCCGCGACGCGAGGCGCATCGAGAAGCGAGCCATCGTCATAACGCACCATGCTCACGGAAACGAGGCGCGTTCTTGGCGTCATCGCGGCGATCAAATCGTCGGCGGAAATAAATCTTTCCCGCGGCGCGACAATTTTCAATTTCAATCCCTCGCGCTCCTCCATCGGTCTCCACGTGGTGCACTGCAGAGGGAATTCGCCCTTCGCGGTAACGACTTCATCGCCCGGCTTCCACGCCAACCCATACGCGACTGCCATTGCGCCCGCGCTTGCCCCGCTGGTCAGCGCAACTTCTTCGGGTTTCGCGCCGATCAATTTCGCAATCGACGCGCGAATGCGGTTCGGCACTTCGAAAAACGTGGAGTCTGGTTTTTGGTGGGGATATTTTTTTGCTTCAAGGGCAGCTTGCACGGCGCGAATGGAAACCTTCGGCATCGGCGACTGGCCCGCCAAATTCAAATACGTCGCGTCTTCGATTTCGAACCACTCCTGCCGCCAGTCGGTCCGTGGAGCTGTTGTTGTCGAGGCCATGGGCATCTCCTCCGCGAAAGTCACGCGAACTTAGAATCGGGCAGGCGCGGTTGGATGCAACATCCAAATTGGGCAGCGGTCAAAGCTAGAAATGGCCGCGAAGATCGCGAAAGACCGGCAAGATCACGAGCTTTCCCGCTCCTGGCACCACCGTTTCGTGCTCCAGGGTCCAGGTGTGCTGATGCGGGATGTACACCGCATTCAGCCCGATCTTCATGGCCGGGTTGATGTCGCTGCGCGGGCTGTTCCCGATCATCCAGCCGTGAGTTTTCACAATCTTGTGCTTGTGAACCAGGCCGCCGTAGGTCTCCGAATCTTTCTCAGGCACGATCTCGATGGATTCAAAAAATCCCTGCAAGCCGGAACGCTCGACTTTTGCGGCTTGCTCCGCGGGTTCGCCCTTGGTGAAAAGAATCAGCCGGTGCCGCTCGGTGAGATAGGCGAGAGTTTCCGGAACGCCGTCAAGTATTTTCGGCGGGGTGCGCTCCAGATCAACGACGCGGCTATGAATCAGCGCCAGCGTTTCGCGCTTCGCCATTTGCTCGGCGAGCTTGATGTACGTTTCTTCAAGGGAGCGGCCGAAGCTGCGAACGCCATAGCCGTACTGGCGAATGTTCTTGCGCTCCGTTTCGTTCAGAATGTGGCGAATATAGGCGCGCGTATATCCACAGGGTTCAACGATGCTGATGAAATCCTCGATCAGCTTTTCAAAAAATACGTTGTTTTCCCAGAGCGTGTCGTCCGCATCAATCAGCAGGGTATGGCGTCGCATCTCAATTTGCTCGCATTGGATTTCGCGCGGCCCGGCGTCACGCGAGCCGCGCCGCGCTTTCAGTCTAACAGCCGGATGGCATCTTCTGCGATGCGAGCCGCGGCTCCGGGTTTGCCTAGGCCCCGCGCTGCATCTCTCATCCGTGCAAATCGCCCGGGATCATCGAGAAGCGCAGCAATTTTCCAAGCCGCCGCCGGCAGATTGTTGCACCGGATCGCGGCTCCAGCCTCCAGCAAATGATCCGCGTTGCGTTCTTCCTGGCCGGGGATGGGTTCGATGAGGGCCATCGGCAGGGCACGCGCCAGCGCCTCGGAGGTCGTCAATCCGCCGGCTTTGCCGACCATCACATCAGCGGCCGCCATGTACTTGTCCATATCAGTGGTAAAACCCACGGCGCAAAGCCGGGGCGAACCGGATTGCAGTTTGCCTGCCTCTCTCGCAATCTCTTCCAACCGTTTCCTGGTCTTCTCCGACTTTCCCGCAATCGCAACAATTTGCCACGGCCGTTGCAGCGCCAGCAAATCTTTTACAAGTTGCTCGACGGGGCCGATTCCATAGCCGCCCGCCGAAATGAGAATCACAATCGCGGTCGCGTCGAGTCCCAATTGCTTGCGGGCATCGGATCGGCTGACTGCCGTGGCGAACAACGGATCAACCGGGATGCCCGTGACCAGCAATTTCTCTCGCGGTACGCCGACGCACGCCAAGTATTCCTTCGCCTCATCGATGGCGACGTAATAGCGGTCCACCGTTCGGCACAGCCACATGGCGTGTACGTCGTAGTCCGTTACGACGATAGCGTTGCGCGCGAGCAGTTTTCGTTTGGCAATCAGCCACGCGATGATTTCCGCCGGAAGAAAATGCGTCGCCACGCAGAGGTCTGGCTGGATGCGTTTCAGCAGCCGGATCATCGGGCCCGTGTTCAGCCGATCCAACACCAGGCGCCGCCGCAGGTGCTCCCACGGCTGGTCCGTCCGGTCGTACAGGACTCCCATGAGTTCCGGCGCCCGCTGCACCATGGAAATGTAGGCTTTGTCGTAGATGCGCCGAAAAAGTTTGCTGACATATTGGAGCGCGTCGATGTGCTCGACGAGGCAGTCGCCGCGCGCCAAAAATGCTTTTTCGAGCGCTTGCGCGGCGCGTACGTGTCCCGCCCCCGATGTTGCGGAAAGCAGCAAAACCCGCGGCTTCGTCTTCATCTACGAGGATTTCCCCGGAACGCGATACGCATCACGAAGCCTTGCGCTGTCCGGCGGCGAGCTTTTCGAGAATGCCTCGTGCGACTTTCTGGATTTCTCCGAAACGCGTCAGGTAGTCCTGAAAGTCATGGTTCAAGAGCTGCGCGTCTTGCGGGCCGAGCTTGTGGCGCAGAATCATGTCGCGCAGTTTCACCGGGTGGGGAAGCAGCGCCTCTTCCTGCAATTCCTCCAGCGCAATTTTGACGTCGTAGTGGTACATGGCATCCCCCGAAAGAAAGTTTCTCCCCAGTATTGTACTCAGTTCGACGCTCCATGCGTGTGTTTGCAGAGGAAGTGAATCGAGGCCGAAAGTCTACGCGGCAGTCGCCGCCGCGGGAATGAATTCGTAGCGATCGATTTTTGCCGCGATGCCCACGCGTCCGTTCTCGCTCGGTTCGACTCGCACGATCTGCCCCTGGCAGCGGATGTTTACATCGCCCGATTGTGTAACCTGCTCGGGGAGCGTGATGACAAAATCAATCTCGCTGCCAATTTTGAAATTGGCGTCGGCGAGGAAATAGAGTCCCCGGTAACTTACATCCCGCGTTTGAGCGCTGAACTCTCGACCTTCGGCCTCCGGCGGCAGAACACGCATGGGAAGGCTCATTGTGAATCGCCGCGCTTCGCGGCGGTCTGCACCGTCACTCATTCATCCCCCTGAGTCTGGCTGGTTTGGCGCAAAATTAACATCCGCTTCCGCAAACTGCAACGCGAAATTCCATGTTTTTTGTCCTAGTACGAGATCTTGTCCGTTTGTGTACCGCAGCCATATACTTT
>WNFS01003921.1_pt1 | contig 11315 bp, 11 predicted proteins | sample 5400141 | NCBI WGS metagenome assembly WNFS01 (sample SAMN13153358, study PRJNA577476) | soil metagenome | isolation source: 60 cm saprolite under Madrone tree | place: USA:California | collected 2016-06-14 | reverse complement strand
TCTGCACTGCTGCCCATTGATGTGCATGGCACGAGCATTCTGCCAGCAAGTACACACCTGTTACCCATCGGCAGTGCCACCGCACAGCAGTCAACCGTTGACACGCTCAAGCAATCCATCGTAGTCAGTACAGCAACCCTGCGCACACAAGATACCTCTTTTGAGAGCGAGACTGTGCTGTCATCTGGCGCTACACCATTGCTAGTTCAAGCCCGGCATGGCCAGGGGATGATTTGCTATCTTGCCTTCGATCCGGCTCTTCCTCCTCTTGCCGATTGGCCAGCCATCAACGCGTTCTGGAAAAGCCTGCTTGTGCGTGCAGTTGGCGATCAGGCCCTCATTCCCAACTCGCCTACCTTCAGTAGCGGCCCCGGTCAAATCCTGATCAGAGGAGGATTGGTACAAATTTTGCAGCCACCTCCACTGCTCTCACCCTGGATCGTTGGTCTGCTCCTGCTCAGCTACATCGCCATGATTGGGCCTATACGCATGTTGATAGTGAGACGCCTGAAACAGCCTCAATGGAGCTGGCGCATCATGCTGAGCAGTGTTGTTATCTTCTCCCTCCTCGCCTCTGGACTCTCTTTGTACCAGCACCGAGCATCGTTGCTCGATAACAGCATCTCCATCGTTCAACTCAACCAGGATGGCGCACCGGCTCACATTACCACCTACCATGGTGTATTTGTCCCTAGTCGAGGTGATTTCCAGTTGCACCTTCCTGGTAATAGCCTGATACTACCCATGCCTAATCAACTGATACCAGGAGGCCCGATCTTCTCGGCAGATGACCCGCAGGCGACCATCACACCTGGCGCAAACGGCGAAAGCGTGGCCATACCAGACCTGGGCACGTGGCCTTACCATACACTCGTTTCCGAACAGGACCGTCAGCTCCAGGGTGAGATCGTCGCTCACCTCTCTCTACAGAACAACAGGCTCGTAGGCTCCGTCACCAACACACTGGATGCCTCCCTCAGCGGTGTGTATGTGCTGCTGCCCTATGGTGTTGTATCCATTGGACATCTTGCATCTGGAGAGACGCTACAGATCAATCTTCCACTCCAGACAGCCAAATCTGGTGCTACCCTTGCTGATCAAATCGCCCTCAACAACGGCCTGCCAGCATCCTATTTCCCTTATGACCAGAATCAGCAACCTGCAAACGAGTTGCAACGCCACCAGGCTATCTTATCGGCTCTCGGCGGCGTAGGGTTTCTCTTCGGTCCATGTGGCACATCATGTATCACACAGGATGTTGTGACCAAAGGGACCGTCATTATCACACCCCCAGGAATGCCTCTCAATAGCAGCTTGCCCAATGGCAGGGACCCCCTGTTGCTCAGCGGGACAGCAGCCACCCTGATCGGCTGGGCGGACCACCCCCTGGACGCAATAAACGACATCACCATCAACGGCTCCACGCCGTACGGTTTCCATGATAACCTGGTACAGGTACCACTCAGCATCAGCGTCGCTGGTACTGTCCCACCCAATATCATCACAGGACACCTGGTAGATGAGCAAGGCAGCGACGCAGAAGCTATCGCACCCGATACCTACTCGCTATCAACAGGCTTTGTGACCTTTGAGCTGGTGCTGCCCCATACCGAGCATATGAGGATCAGCAGCTTGACCTTGACGGAACCAAACACCAGCGGCGATAATACCCCCAGAACTGCTAGCACGAACAGTGATCTGATCCAGGCAGACCTCTACAACTGGCAAACGATGTCCTGGGACAGTATTGCGTTGACCTCGTGGACCTTTACAACGACCGATGCAGCGGCCTACATTGGCCCAGATGGGCGTGTGTTGCTGCACATTGCCAACCGGAATCCATCAGGGGTGCGCGTTTTTGGCAAGCCGTCGTTGAGCGTAAAAGTGATTTGGTCATCCAAGTCATGGTTGCCTGCAAGGCAACCATGACTTGGATGACCAGTAAACCTTGGAGGAAGCACAGATGGCTGTTGATTATAAGGACTATTACAAGATATTAGGGGTCAGCAAGAACGCCAGCGAAAAGGAGATCCGCAGAGCGTATCGCAAGCTGGCTCGCCAATATCATCCGGACGTCAACCCCGGCAACAAAGAAGCCGAAGAGAAATTTAAGGAGATCAACGAGGCCAATGAAGTGCTCTCTGATCCTGAAAAACGAAAAAGATATGACGAGTTGAGCAGTTATTACCAGCAATATGGGCAATGGCCCGGTGACACTGGTACTGCTGGACCGGCTGGTGGCCAATACCAGTATCGCACGGTCAACGAAGAGGACCTGCGCGACATCTTTGGCGAAGCATCACCTTTCTCTGACTTCTTTGAGACCTTCTTTACTCCTGGCGCTCGCACGCAAACAACAGGCACGAGACGACAACGTGCAACACGAGGGCAGGACGTAGAATCGCCAGTAGATGTGACCCTCGCCGAAGCCTACAAGGGCGTGACTCGCGTCTTTGAACTGACAGAGTCGGATGGCACTACTCGCCGCCTGGAAGTGAAGATTCCTGCCGGAGTCGACGAAGGCTCACGCGTACGCATAGCCGGTCAGGGTATCCAGGGAACTGCCGGGCGCGGTGATCTCTATCTCATCGTACATATGCTCCCAGACCCTCAGTTTACCAGGGAAGGCACCACGCTACGCACAAAGATTGAAGTTCCTTTAGCAGTAGCCATGCTTGGTGGAGAAGTACGGGTGCCAACTCCTGACGGACGCCGCTTATTATTGCGCATCCCTGCCGGAACTGACAATGGAAAGGCATTTCGCCTGCGCGGACAAGGCATGCCGACACTAGGACACCCGGAGGAGCATGGCGACCTGTACGCCGAGGCATCTGTCACACTTCCTAGGCACCTGAACGCGGAGCAGCGTCGGCTTTTCGAGGCCTTTGCTCGCTCAATTGGCTATGCCGATGCAGGGACAACGGCTGGAACAGGAGGAAGTCATGAATGAGCACAAGTATACTCACATTGTGATACACAACGGCCAATCGATATCTTATTACAGTGAGCAGGAGACTGCCGAATATTGCCACATGGATGTCCAGATGGTACGCCGCCTCCAAGCTGTAGGATTGATCGAGGGTATCGAGCTAGCTGAAGGTGAACGGCGTTACAGCGAAGAGGATGTTGCCCAGCTCCGTCGTATTCGTCGCCTGCACCACGATCTCGGTATCAATCTGGCCGGTATTCAGGTTATCCTCCATCTACGCTCACGCCTGCGGGCCTTACAACAAGAATTAGAGCAATATAAACACACGGATGAGCACAAACCAGGATAGTGAGCCTCGTCCTGTTGCCCACGACAACTACCTGATAATGCACATCTGCTCACAGGTCTTGCACCATCCTGCGAGCTTACCCGCATCTTCATGCACATTTGCCAGGGGGCGGGCGCAACGACAGACATAGCCATGTTGACGAGCAGGATTGCCAAAAACGCGAGCATGTGGGGGCACATCTCGCGTCACGATGGACCCGGCCCCGACCAGGGCAAATTCACCAATCGTCACGCCACAGATAATGACCGCGCCTGCCCCTATAGATGCCCCGTATTTCACCACCGTCGGGGTAATTTCCCAATCAGCGACCCCTTTGAGCTTGCCTTCAGGAGTAATAGCGCGGGGAAAAAGATCGTTGGTAAAGCAGACATGAGGACCGACGAAAACACCATCCTCCAGTGTCACGCCTTCAAAGACCGAGACATGGTTCTGAATTTTTACGCGTGAGCCGATCTGGACATGCGCATCAATATAGACCCCTTTGCCAATGCTACACATCTCACCGATGTGCGCATGTTCTCGCACCTGCACCTGCCTCCAGATGCGTGTACCTGCGCCGATGTGCGCCTCCGGTGATACTTCTGCGCTGGGGTGAATGTAGGGCGGATTATCAATCATCTCTGATCTCCTTTGTGCTGGTTTTTATCTCTTCCTAAGTTCCATTATAGCCGTTTGGCTCATTTTCAGCCACTGTTTACGGCCCCGACCTGGAGAAGCTACTCATAGGCATCTTACTGGCATACCGACGTTAGACTGTGACGACAATGCTTCGTCAGGTGGGACCACAAACCAGCACGAACTTCAGTAGTTTCCTTTGTTGTGTTTTTTGTACTATCTGGTTGAGCTCTCTCAACCTTCATGCACGATTATCCATGGTTTCTACACCAGATTTCCACCAAAAACTGTACGGCATGGCCCTATTCTTAAATAGAGGATAGCGTCATGAGACACAGGTCATGCTGAGTCTACATAGTTGATGCATGCAAAGGATTCTATGCGTGTTCAGGGACATCCAGAACGTAACTATTCAGGATTGCTCGTCGCCTGCGGCGACTCGCTCAGTTTGGTGGTGAGTGCGGGCATTGCCGCCTGCGGCGGCAATGCCCGCACTCACCACCAAACCTCCTGCGAACTGCCGTAGAGTGCCGATTTATCGAGCACGTGCAGTGAGGAGTCTCGAAGCACAGAGACCTGAGTAGTTACTCCAGAACACAGTGTATAGCATAGTAGAAACTAGAGGTCTCTTTGCGAGGCAGGAAAAGTGTAACCTATCAACGTAACGTAATAAGGGGGCCTGAAGAAGTTACTTCATACGCTAAAAATGAGTCCCTCTGACGTCTTACCTTTTGATGTCTTGGTATTTGAAATTGCATCAAGTTCAGCCACTTATCCTCTTAATTGCAAAATTTTATAAGATAGTATATGGGCATGAGAAGAATTTAGCTTGACAAAGTACAAGCATACATGTTATACATTATTTGGTGTGCATATCAGCTTTATCACGCATGAGCTTTTCCTTTGAAGCCAGGTATCTATTTGATAGAACGACGGGCATGAAGCCTTTGGTTGTGTTTTCTGTTAACAATGCCCTTACTACCTGGAAGTAAGGCTTTGTTAGAGAGATACCTAATAATCTCAGCAAAACTGGATGGACTTCTGGTGGGGGCACACGGTCAATCTCGAGAAATGTCATAACTCTTCAGCAGGAGGTTCCAAGTGGGGATACCCTATCTCCCTGTCCTCCCCATGCCATTGCTGAAGGTAGCGCCAAAGGAAGGAAACCTGAATGGCTACAAAATATCAAGTAACCTGGGCATCAAGATGTTGTGGTAGAGCCGTACAAAGTTTCTCTTTTGTTCAGCTCTTTTCAATGACTTCCTCAGTTCATCCTTATCCAATATAAGAAAACGAAATTCACACCACATTTATGAACCTTTGTGTTCAACTTGTAATCGATTTTCCGCTAGTAGTTATCTGAAGTTCATCTTGGGAGAAATTATTATGAAACTATTGATCGTCGACAGTGATCGTCATCTCGTTGAAATGCTCACAGGTTGGCTGAAAACGCTCGGGCACGACGTGCATCGGGCCTACACAGGAGAACGGGCGAAAATCGAGTGGATAGAACAATGCCCCGATCTTGTCATTCTCGACACTGAATTGATTGATGTCGATGCGCTGGCGATGTGCCGGGACCTGCGCATCAAACACGATGCGCTCGTGTTGGTTCTGACTGATGAGAAAGGTGTACAGGACGAGGTCCACTGTTTGGAATCCGGCGTCGATGACTACATGCGCAAGCCTTTCTTCCCCAGTCAACTCTTAGCCCGCATTCATGCTGTCAGCCGAAGAGCTCGAGCCACGCTGGAACAGCGACCTTCCTCGATCATCACCGTAGGGCCGATTTGTGTTGACTCACTCCATAATGAAGTCAGCATCCACGGAAAAATCTCTCGCTTGACACCCACCGAAAGCAAAATGCTGCATTTGCTTGCTATCAACGCCAACGATGTGTGTACAGCCGATCGGATTGTGACCCATGTCTGGGGTTATAACGGAGATGGCGAAGTCTCCTTAATCAAAGCCCATATCCGTCACTTACGCCAGAAGATCGAACCAGACCCAGGCAAGCCGCGCTATATTCGCACTGTGCCAGGCGTGGGCTACACGTTGATACGGTATCCTGCTGAGGAAGGTGATGCCAAAGAGCAGGTGCCGACTTTACACGTTGTTTCTAGGTAACCCATTCTAGATGTAGTACGATCTATATTGTGTCACGTATAAGACGAACCTTATTTCTCTTCATGCTCATAGGGGGTGATAAAGCCTTCACAGCAAAAGTCATATAGACACCATATTTGCTTGTGCATCGACATCCTATCTGCACATGGATGCTTTACTCTTCATAATAAGCCACTCATCTCTCTGGCAAAGTTAGTATAGCTGGCTATGACCATCGAATGAGGAGGAATAGCTCTAGTGCAATGGCAGAGATACCTCATAATGATTATTGCAGCCTGATGCCTCGGTTTCGTACGCTACGGCGGGTGCCGATGTGCTATCGACATATGTTGCCATTGAAGGTGATGAAGCACTATCAATGCCTGGTCGTAGGTGCCGCACAAGGTGCATTGACTGTTGCCATTACTGATCGGCAAACCCCTGTAGTAGCTACCTTACTTAGTAAGGTAACCAGGAGAGCTATTTTCCCCGTTCTGGTTGAACCTGCCAGAATGCGCCTCCTCCTGCAGCGTCTAGAACGCTATGAGCATGCTAGAGGCAATGCATTAGGATATCTCTCTTCCCTCCATCGGCTCCAGGCGCATTCCATAGTGACATCACTGATGTACCAACAGAGTAAGATAATGCGGCAAGGGTGAGCTTGTTCTATGAGGAATAGGCGTCAAGATAAAGTACCACGAAACATACCCCGTGCCGCCTCCAGGGCCACACGGTTCCCCCGGCCCTGGTGTGGTGTGGGGCGAGATCTCCTCTTTACTCACGCTCCACCCTGTCCACGGATCATCACTGGAATCGTGAGGGCAATCAGCTTGAGGTCCTCCCAGAAAGACTGGTGTTGCAGGTAGTCAATATCCATCTCGACCATACTCTGAAACGCCACACGGCTACGTCCATAGACTTGCCAGATACCTGTCAACCCTGGTTTTCCAGAGAGACGCAACCAATCACGTGGGGTGTAGAGTTCGACTTCATAGGGAATGGGTGGACGAGGACCTACTAACGTCATCTCACCCCGTAAGACATTGAAGAATTGAGGCAATTCGTCGATGCTCTTCTTGCGGATAAAGCGGCCCACTTTCGTAACGCGCTGGTCATCAGATAGCTTATACAGGAACTTCGTAGTAGCGATATCATCATGCATTTTCTCACCGTTCATGTACTTGACAATCGTTTCGCGATGAGGTGCGTCAGGAGAATTTTCATACATCGAGCGAAATTTGAGCATTTCGAATTCGCGGCCATGGAGCCCTATCCGCTTCTGCTTGAAGAAAATCGGCCCTGCTGAGTCCAACCGAATCGCTACTGCTACGATCACGATAACGATGCAGAGTGGAGGCAGAATGAGTAGCGTGAATACAACGTCTAACAGACGTTTTGCTCGCAGGTAGCCATTGTTGATACTTATGGTATCTTGCGTAGATGCTGACTGAATAGCCATAGATGTCCATCTCCCTATTAGTGATATCATCGTAGTTTTGGGTGTTTCCTCTGTAATCGTAGTGAACGGCGGTGTATAACTGGTGGGGTTTTCCTGGTAAATGTGGTGAAGATTGGTGGGGAAGCTGTCACAAACATACAGAAATAGAAAAATACCTTTGCCTCTTCAACCTCCGAGGTTATGTCTTCTACACCGGCAAGCAAGGGTTCAACCAGATTGCAACCACTATGATTATCACGTCAGTACTTCTGACTCTTACTATATAGAGGGATATCGTTCGTACAATGGTTATTTGAAAGGGCGATGTGACGTATGCGTATACCGCTTGTAGACTTACAAGCACAATATCGGACTATTAAGCACGAAGTGATGGCAGCCTTTGAAGAGGTGCTTGGGAACATGCACCTGTTTCTCGGCCCCCAGTCCCAGGCATTTGAGCGTGAATTTGCGACGTATTGCGGGTGTCGTTATGGCATAGGTGTCTCATCGGGAACCGATGCCCTCGCACTGGCACTGCGTGCCTGTGATATCGGCCCTGGTGACGAGGTCATCACCGTCGCCAACACATTTATTGCGACCGTTGAGGCGATTGCCTTAGCAGGAGCCACTCCTGTCTTTGTTGACATTGATCCAGGTACCTATACCCTGGACTGGCAACAGCTCGACCAGGCCTTGACCTCCCGTACGCGCGCCATTCTCCCGGTGCATTTATATGGCCACCCTGCGGATATGCAGCCAATACTGGATTTTGCGCGTCTGCATGGATTACGCGTGATCGAGGATGCGTCTCAGGCCCATGGAGCCACCTACCAGGGACAACGAGTAGGGAGTTTGGGTGATATCGGTTGCTTTAGCCTCTACTACAGCAAAAACCTGGGGGCCTACGGTGAAGCCGGTATCTGTGTTACCAACAATGACGCACTGGCAGAGAAGATACAGATGCTGCGTGACCATGGTTCTCGCGTGCGCTACCTGCATGAGATGATGGGAGTCAATGCCCGCCTGGATGAATTGCAAGCTGCTGTCCTGCGGATAAAGCTGCGCTACCTGGAACAATGGAATGCTGCTCGCCAGGCACATGCTCAGGCATATGGACAACAACTACAAGATGTGGTTGAAGCTGTACCAATTGTGCGACCATGGGCAACGCATGTCTATTGTTACTATGTGATGCAAGTCCCTCAACGCGATTGCTTCCGCAAGATGTTGGAGCAAGAAGGCATAGGCACCAACATCCACTACCCGACACCCATTCATCTGCAGCCAGCTTGTGCGAAATACGGCTATAGGCGTGGCATGTTGCCTGTAACGGAAGCTGTGACGGAGCGCATCGTTTCCTTGCCCATGTATCCAGAACTGACGGAAGAGCAGATACGAATAGTTATCAATGCTGTCAAGAAAAATGTTGTATTGAGCGGTTCAAACGTGTAGCCGGAGTTCAACGAGATTACGCAAGAAGCAACAGTGATATCAGAAAGGGGAGCTCACTAAAGATGGGAGATTTACGCTTTGGCATCGTTGGTTGGGGATATTGGGGACCAAAGATGGCACGTAACCTGGAGAGCTTGCAGCATGCCACAGTGAGCATGGTCGCCGACCTCGATCCCCACCGTCTAGCCACTGTACCAATAAACCAGTCGTTGCCCCAGGTGACGACACTGGTTGAGCAGCTATGGCGTTCTGATGTCGATGGGGTGGTCATTGCAACGCCTGTGCAGACCCACTATCGACTTGCGAGAGAGGCGTTATTGCACGACAAACATGTGCTCGTCGAGAAGCCCCTCACGGCCAATGTTGCAGAGGCCGAAGAACTCATTGCCCTGGCAAACGAACGAGAACGTGTTTTGATGGTGGGGCACACCTTTGAATATAATCCCGCGGTCAACGAATTGCGCAAGCTGGTACGAAGTGGCGACCTGGGCAAAATCTATTGTATCGAAGCGGAACGGCTGAATTTAGGTTTGTTTCGCAGTGACATTAATGTGATCTGGGATCTTGCGCCGCATGATATATCGATTTTACTCTATTTACTGGGCAAGCAGCCCGAACGGATCAAGGTGCAGGCGCATGCCCATCTTCAGTCACACATTCATGATATTGCCCATCTCGATCTTGGATTTGCCGATGGCATGACTGCGCACATCCATGTCAGCTGGCTCCATCCCTGTAAAATTCGCCGTGTGACAGTGATCGGGGATCTGCGCATGGCTGTCTATGATGATACCAATCAAGCAGAAATGATTAAGATTTATAACAAGGGGGCGGACGTACATGCCGACCCGGTGGTCTCGTACCGCAATGGTGAGATTACGATCCCCTACATTGGTTGGATTGAGCCGCTGCGACTCGAGTGTGAGGATTTTGCCAATGCTATTCGCACGGGAGGACAACCACGGGCTCATGGTGGGGTTGGGTTGGAGGTGGTGCGGATATTGGCGGCAGCACAGGAAGTATTGGAGCGGCAAGAAAGGCAAAAAGCTATGGTAGAGTTACAGGTTTTATGAAGTAGAGTATATCTACAGATCATAGGAATTGGGCTGTTCATAATTTGGGAAAGTGTAACTCTTCTCCCACTCCCCTTTTGCTCTGACGATTTTATGCTGTGGGCCTGGCAGCCTGCGACTGCCAGGCCCACAGCATAAAAAAGCTCCCCGCGAACTGCTGTAGAGTGCCGATTTATCGAGTGGACACCGCAGGTGGGAGGAGACCTGAAGAATTACGGGAAAGTTTAGCTTGCTAATGCTGGCAGGATAGCGATAATCGACTGGCCTGCCTTGACCTGCTCGCCGATCTGCACCATTAGCTTCAAATCTTGGCAGGCCGGCAGAACCAGGTCAACCTGAGAGCCGAAGCGGATGATGCCAATCCGTTGTCCCAGTGTCACATCCTGGTCCTCATCTACGAAACCAACGATCTGGCGGACGAGCCGTGAGGCAATCTGGACCACCGCTACCTGCAATTCGCCCTGCTGGATGATCGTCGTGGCACGCTCGTTCTCGAAAACCATCTCAGGCCGTCTCAATGAACCAAAGCGGCCGGGGAAGTGACGGCGAAGGATAATTCGCCCTGTAATCGGTGCCCGGTTAATGTGAACGTCCAGGAAACTCATACTGATCCCAATCACCACCGCTTCCTGGCTGTAGAATGGCGTCTTGGTCAGTTCCTGAAGTGGGTATTCCTGGCCGTACTTGGTCGAGATCGGCAACATTCCTTCCCGCGACTCACGGACATAGATTATCTTTCCGTCCGCCGGGCTTATGATCGCATCATCACGGTCGGGCGGTCTACGCTGCGGGTCTCGGTAGAAACGGTAAGCCACAAACACGAATACTGCGACCAGTGTCATGAACCAAACCAAAGCAGATTGCAGCACGGCATGGATCGAAATCAAGCTTCCCAAAATTGTTATCAGTAGACTAGGCAGCAGGGCCAGAAGGACGACAAGGAACGCCATGCGACGCACACCCAGTTGCCATTTCCAGGCTAGTGGCAGCATAGTTACCAAAGCAAGTAAGATGCCGATCAGTATGGATTCAAGCATGGTGTCAAAAACCTCGCTTTATGTATAGGTACGGAACCAGGGCAAGCTCTATGAGACCGGGCAGAGGGTCCTCACGGCTGAAGACCGACTCGACGTGGAAGCCCCTCAGAGAACGCAAATATGCTAGCCAGTTCAGGCGGCCGCTGAATATCTCTAGTACTCCAGTCGACAAGTCAGTGGCCATGCGTATCCATCTGACTCCCGCTTGAGTCCGGCAGGGTTCTACCAAATCTCCGAGCTGGTCAGCGAACAACAGGTAAGGAAAATCGACACCAGCTCGGGCTCCCAGCGTATGGTAGCCCCAGGTACGTGCGTT
>WNFS01008373.1_pt1 | contig 11318 bp, 13 predicted proteins | sample 5400141 | NCBI WGS metagenome assembly WNFS01 (sample SAMN13153358, study PRJNA577476) | soil metagenome | isolation source: 60 cm saprolite under Madrone tree | place: USA:California | collected 2016-06-14 | reverse complement strand
TTTAACAACGACGGGGCGGAGACGATCGCGCAACGACTGCGGAAACTTCGCGAGAGTGGGCGTTGGCCAGCAGCTCCAGTCGGGATCAACATTGGAAAATCCCGGGCAACACCAATCGAACAGGCTGCCGACGATTACCTGTATTCGTTTCGATTGCTTCACCATTTTGCCGATTACATCACACTGAATGTCAGCTCCCCCAACACGCCCGGATTGCGCGATTTACAGGAGCCGGCGGCGCTGTCCGGATTACTGCACGCGATTGGCGGGGAGCCCGGCGCTGCGACAAAACCGGTGCTCATCAAGATTTCGCCTGATCTTTCGCCGAACGAATTGGAAGCGATTCTTAACGTATGTGCAGAAACCGGAGTGGCAGGCATCATTGCGACGAACACAACGCTTGATCATTCGTCAATCCCGCCGGAGCTCGATGAGAAAGGCGGCTTGAGCGGCGCGCCCCTTCGTGAAAAAGCTACCGCTCTGGTGCGCGATATTGTTGGAAAGTCGGCAATTCCGGTGATCGCTTCTGGTGGAATTTGCGACGCAGAATCCGCGCGGGAGAAATTTCAGGCCGGCGCGCAACTCGTTCAGCTTTATACCGGACTTGTTTATCGCGGTCCGCAACTTCTCCGGGAAATCATGGAAGCGTGACGCAGACAACGAGCGGCGGTCTCCAGTCCGCCGCCGCGCGATTATGCATCTGTTTAGCGTCAAAGGCGCGGAATTCATGTCAGCCTGGGGCGACACCCCAGGATTGTGAAGATTCAAACGCGGCAGCGCTGAAGGCGCGATTCACTTGGGCACGTGTTCATTGCATCGTCGGTGAGTGAATCGCGCATTTAGCGTTTGTTTCGTTGCGATCGAGTTCCTGGGGTGATGCCCCAGGCTACAGATGAGAAAACGCCTTCAGCGCTGCCGATCTGGGTGATCGCCTTTTTTTTCAGGCCGCAGGGCGGATTGTGTGTACGGTTTCAACGCTTGCTCCCATGGCAGGCACGTCCCTGGGGCGGACTTGCGTCACGGGTGCTCGCAGGCAGGATTGCCTGCGTCACACATGAAACTTTCTCGTAAGATCCTCAAATTTACCGAGCCGCTCACGTACCGACGCGGCTGGCGTAGGGCGCAACGCTCCATTTTCCGTGTACCGCTTGAGCCGATGTTGGCGCAGATCGATCGCGAACGCGCCCGCGAAATCCAGCAGCGATACGCGAATTCCACTGCGGGATACGCCAAATACGCAAACATTGAGCCATGGTTGCGATTGAATCGGGAACGGGTGCAGGATTTGAAACTCCATCGCTCCGCGCCCAAGCGCGTTCTGGATCTCGGTTGCGGGGGAGGATTTTTCTTGTTCATCCTCAAAAACCTCGGCCATTCAGTCGTCGGACTCGACGTCGAACGCGTCGCGCTTTTTACGGAATTGCTCGAGCTTTTCGGAGTTCCGCGGGTTGTGTGGAGAATCAGCGGATTCGAGCCGCTGCCCAATCTCCCGCAAAAGTTTGATTGGATCACGGCATTCTCGGTCAACTTTAATCTATACCATCCAGCGAAAGAACGGTGGGGGACAGCAGAATGGGATTTTTTCCTGCGCGATTTGCAGCAGCACCTCGCCCTGGGCGGAAAAGTCTTTTTCGGACTCAATCCGCAGTACGATGGTGATTACTACACCTCGGAGGTGCGCGATCTGTTCCTGAGTCGGGGCGCAAATGTCGAGCGCGAACGAATTACTTTTGAAAACGGACTGCGCTTTTAACACCCATTCGCGCTGTCAAACTCGGGAGCGATGTAGCCACGGCGCTGTGTCGCCGTGCCAGCTAGCAATACAGCCGAAGCGCCTCGACACAGCGAGGCGGCTACAACCATGGGCACTAGTCAAACGAAATGGGAATAATTTGACTCTGAAAAGGCCACCCCTGAGGCGTTTCAGACAGTTTTGCGCGTACCGGATTCATACGCACATACTCCCATTTTTGCGAGTAGCTTTCCTGACTGCGCAGCAGATGATCGAAAAAGCCTTCCTGCCAGTGCGGCTTGTGAATTCCAACACGGAGCAAAGTTTTGCTGATCACGTTGCGCAGCGATTGAACTCAACTGGATAAGGTAATCCCCTGTGCCGGAAAAGCTGCAAACAAATGTACGTGATCGGGCATTATGACCTAGCGACCAACGGCGACGTCGTGCTCCCGCGCTTTGGAGCAGAAAACACAAAATGCTTCGTGCACTTCAGGTCGTGCGAGAAAGCCCTGACGTTTGTGTGTATTGAACGTGACGAAGTAAAACGGTCGTGCAGTATCAAACAAGCGACCCAGCCTTGGTGGCCGCCGCGGCCATTCTTTCTTACCGGACGGCATACGTTATTTGGCAATTTTACCTACGGAGTCGCCGATGGCGATTCAGCAGGAAATTCGTGCCAACGATGATGGTGCCAGCGACGATGTCGCTGTTCAATTTGCTGCAATTTTTGGCGTTGTTCGTCTGTGAGATTAGCAGCCATCTGCCGGTGGGTCTCAGCGATCGTCTCATGCACGCGCCGGGCCGTGTCTCGCCGAATTTCTCTCAGTTGGTCCGCTGTTTTGTCGATAATCGGCGAAATTTTGGCGACCTGCTCCGGCGTCAGGTTGAGCTCGGTGCGGAGTCTTTCCTTCATTCGTGCGCCGATCAGTTGAGGATGATGGAGCTGAAAAAAATGATGCCGGGCGTATAATCCTCCAACGAACGCACCACTGATTCCTCCGGCGACAAATACGAGAAGGAATCCCGCGATGAGTTTCCATTGCAACGCGCGGTTCATCTTAAAAACTCATCCTGAATCGCGGAGTCCGCGATGGCGAATTCGTTCGTAAAAGATTCACCGATTTCGCGGTTTTGACTCGCTTCTCGGACGGCCGCGATTGTCGATATAACAATCACCGCTATCGACAACGCAGCGACGCGTCTGACGAGCGACGTGATTCCATTCAGCCTCGGAGCAGCCGCGCGCCAGAGCGCCACCACACGCGTGTCGAACCCGAACGGCATTGTAGCGCCGGTTTCGTTACGCGCCTGGGCCGCAGATCGCAGCAACCGATCGATTCTTTCGTCTTTCATTGTTTTTCTTTCGCCGAAATTTTTGCGAACTGTTGTTTCATTTTCTGCCGGGCTCGGAACGCACGCACCTTAATCAGCGCAGCGCTCCAGCCGGTGATTTTCCGGATCTCCTCCACCGAACGTCCCTGCAAGTATAACAAATCAATCGCCAGCCGCTCGACCGGTTTCAGCGCAGCCAAAAGATGCTCTACCAGTTGTCGTGAAGCTAACCGCCGGTCTGGGGCCAGTAAGTGTTCACCGCAATACGCGAGACCCAGTGCTCGAGCGGCACCTTCCCCGAATATTGCGATAATTTTTGGAAAACTTTGATAAAAATCATTTGGCAAAGGTCCTCCTCGGCCGTTCGGCGCGGACGATGCGCCCGAACCACTTTCGCGACCAGCGGATAAAGCCGTCGTACCAACGCGCGAGCTGCCTCATCGTCATGCTGCAGCGCAGCCTGAACCAGCGCGCTAGCGTCAAAATCATCCATGTAATCGAGAGCGCATCCACACCATTACCAATGACCGGGAATGGCGCGTTATGGTTACAAGTTTGTGTAGAGCGCCCGAACCCGCCGGACACTTGGTTGTCATTTCGAGCGAAGTCGAGAAATCTCTTGAAGTTATGTGTCCTGTAGTACGTCCGCACCCAGGTCGCGCCAACTGGAATTCAACCGGTTAATCAATCCTATTTTCTTGGCGCGCGACCATTTTTTCAATTGGCTTTCTCGCGCAATTGCGTCGCGAACATCTCGATACCACTCGTAATATATTAGTTTTGTGCAGCGATAGTCCGCAGCAAATCCACTGCCGCTTCCTTCGCGGTGTTCCCAAATTCGACGTGAGAGCCTGTTCGTTACTCCGATGTACAGCACAGAATGGTTGCGGTTCGTCACAATATAGATCCAAAAATTGTAATCGCGCGCCATGTCCGAGATTTTAAAGCGAGAGATTCCTCGACTTCGCTCGGAATGACGTAAGGAATAGTGCTCAACAACGCAAAAAAATGTAACCGGCCTGATCGTTAGCCGGTCATCATCTTTGAAAGCGCGAAGAGCGCACAGGAAAACAAACAGACATCAAACTATGAAACGAAACCTATTAGCAGTTGTAGCCGCCGGTGCGATCGCCCTTGGCGGTTTTGTGATTGTGCAGGCACAGCCCGGCCAGGGTGGCCATGGCCACGCGTTTGGTCTTCAGCGGATCACTGAGAAGCTGAACCTGACTTCGGATCAACAGACCAGGGTTCAGCCAATTGTGGACGCGGCCAAACCGCAGATCGCCGCTATCCATCAGGAGGCGATGCAGAAAATGAAAACCGTGATGGACAGCACGCTGTCGCAGATCCGTCCGCTGCTCAATCCGGATCAGCAGAAGAAGCTCGATGACATTCAAAAGGCGCATCAGGACATGATGAACGCCCATAAAGAGCTTCATAACGCGATGCAGGAATAACGATCCCAATTTTTGGGAGCGATGGGAGAACGGCGGCGATCCGGAAACGGTCGCCGCCGTCTTTTTCGTGACGCAGGCAATCCTGCCTGCAAGCATTGGTGACGGTTTGCTGCAAAAGCGTTGAAGTCGCAGACAGGATTGTCTGCGCCACGTTTCCATCGCCGTCCCGCCTTTTCGCGCGAGTGACTGCGAATAGAAAGCAAAGACGAAAATTTTCCTTATCTTCATTTCCTTCTGTTTTGATTTGTTCGGGACGCTTCAGCCTTGTTTCTTTCTCAAAGAAAACAAAAACATGATGATGCCCAGCGCTGCGGCAATCGCGGCGGCGGTAAAGCCAGCGGTCGAAATTTCGGCGCGGGATTGAAAACTTTCTTTGAGCTGTGCAGCAAGCCCGATCAGAAAGAAAAGAAATCCCACGCAGATCAATATCAGCCCGATCGCTTTTTGGTCATCGGAAGACATTCTCATTCGCGGTGAGCAATCAAATACAATCAGAGACTAAAATTCAAGTGCACTCTTTAAATGGAAGGCGTTAATGTGGCTGGTGCGCTGGATTAAGCCACTAAGTTTTGCACTATTGACTCTGTTGGTCGGTCTTCGGCTGGATGCCCAGATCGATCGCATCACCGGAAAGAATTTCGCTACGCGCTCGGAGGTTCTGGCGCGACATGGAATGGTTTGCACGAGCGTGCCCGCGGCCACCGAGGTGGGGATCGACATCTTGAAACGCGGCGGCAGCGCAGTGGATGCGGCAATCGCCGCAAACGCAACCCTCGGCTTAATGGAGCCTGTCTCCAACGGGATCGGCGGCGACCTCTTTGCAATCGTTTACAGCGCGAAGGAAAACAAACTGTACGGAATCAATGGGAGCGGACGTTCGCCTGCCGGTCTGAGTTACGAACAGATGAAGGCTGAGCTGGCAAAGCTGCATCGCGAAACAATTCCGCCGATCGGCATGTTGCCGATCAGCGTGCCCGGAACAGTGGACGCATGGGCGGAGCTCCACAAAAAATTCGGGAAACTGAAACTCAGTGATGACCTTGCGCCTGCGATTCTATATGCCGAAGAAGGTTTTCCGGTCACGGAATTGATCGCCTATTATTGGGCGTTTGGGCCGCGCCTGTATAAAGGATTGCCCGGCGCGTTTCTCGAAACTTACGCGCTCGACGGCAAAGGCCGCACTCCCGGTAAAGGCGATATCTTCAAAAATCCAGACCTCGCAAAAACTTTGCGACTGATCGGTGAAAGAGGTCGCGACGTTTTTTACAAAGGAGAAATCGCTGACAAGATCGACGCTTTCATGCAGGCTAATGGCGGTTTTCTGCGCAAAACCGATTTCGAGAAGCATACATCGACTTGGGTCGAGCCGGTCTCGACGAGCTATCGTGGCTACGATGTTTTCGAGCTTCCACCAAATGGTCAGGGTATCGCGACACTGCAGATGTTGAACATCCTTGAAGGATTCGATCTGCGCGCGATGGGACGCAATTCCCCCGAGACGCTGCACACCATGATCGAGGCGAAGAAAATCGCATGGGCCGATCGGGCGAAGTTTTACGCAGATCCGGCTTTTGCAAAAATCCCTCTTGCCGGTCTTCTCTCGAAAAAATACGCAGCAGAGCGTCGCAAACTGATTGACCCAAATCGCGCGGCCAAACAGGTCGAAGCTGGCAATTTGATCGGAAGAGAAGCCTCTGGCTTCACTCGGCCGACAGGCCTCCGGCCTGTCGAAGGTAAGCAAGCTAGAAGCTTGCTCGCCGAGATGAGCATGGACGCTCATCTTCCGAAAGGGGACACGATTTACATGTGCACGGCTGATGATGAAGGAAACATGGTGTCGCTGATTCAAAGCAATTATCGCGGGATGGGTAGCGGGATCGTAGTGCCCGGCCTCGGGTTCATGTTTCAGGATCGTGGTGAACTTTTTTCGATGGATCCGAGTCACGCGAATGTTTACGCGCCGGGCAAACGTCCGTTTCACACCATTATTCCTGGGTTCGTAATGAAAGACGGCAAGCCGTGGGAAGCATTCGGCGTCATGGGCGGCGGCATGCAACCGCAGGGTCACGTACAAGTGCTCACAAACCAGATCGATTTTGGTTTGAACGTGCAGGAAGCGGGCGACGCTTCGCGCTGGCAGCATGAGGGCGACAATGAACCGACCGGAGAAAAGATGACCGGATCAGGTGGATACGTTGAAGTCGAGAGCGGTATTCCGTACGAGACGGTGCGGGAACTGCGCAAAAAAGGTCACGACGTGCGTTTTGATGTCGGCGGCTACGGCGGTTACCAAGCCATCAAAGTGGAAATGCACGACGGACAACGCGTGTATGTCGGCGCCAGCGAATCGCGCAAAGACGGAATGGCGGCCGGATACTGATGGCGGGCGTCTGACACAGACGCCCTACAATAGTTTCAATTCTTCGGCGCTTTAAGCTCAGCAAGTTTTTCTTCGGCGCGAGCAACGTCCGATTTTGCTGCGATGCCGAGCTTAAGAAGTTTTTGCTGTCGACGTAAGTTTACTTCGGCGGCTTCTAGTTCGGCCCGTTCGCGTTTTGCCGTGGCGATTTGCGCGGCTTCTGTCAATTGCGCAAAGGTTGCATTGACTTTTGCGAGTTCGTCTTTTGCATTTTCACCAGATGCAACCTGGGATTCCAGATCGGCGACTTCGTTCTTACAGAGGACAAGCCGGGCGTTTGCGAGATTGCATTCGCATTGAATGACCTTCAGCAACCGTTGCTCCATTTCGACCTTCGATAGCACGCCAATTTTGCAAAGGCGCTCCGCGCCTGAAGCGTTTTGCTTTGCCCGCTCGAACTGTTTTTCTCGCCGCGCGACATCGGCGTCCGGTGCTGTAGCCGCCGACGGCAGATCATTCGACAGATTTTGCTTCAATATTGGTGGTTCAATGTCGAACGCGTCGGGCTCGTCGGGTTTACTCTGCGGCGATGGATCCGCAGCCCGTGCCAGCATTGCCACAGCGACAATAACGACCGGCAAAGCGACTGCGCGGGTCATGCTCCGAGTTTATCACAAAAGTAAAGGCACTGACATGAAAACGAGGATGTTTACTTGCCAACGCTTGGACCAGGTGGAACGCGTTGTCCTCAACGCGTTGGAAATGCGGCCATGCCGCCTGATCTGCGCCTTCGGCGATGCCGCTGTCATCGTCTTGAGGACAAGACGATCCACCAAAAAATTGTCGTGAATTTTTCTTTCATCCGCCACTTTCCTTTCATACAAGACGGCCCCGGAGGAGTTTATCTGTCCGGCTAATCGTCAAATCCTGCTCGGCATCGTTGCTTTAACACTGATCGTCTCACCGGCATCCGCCGAACTCTTTCCGGATTCCGGACCTCTTGTGTCCGGAAAGACGGCGCGTCTTCGTTTTGGCCGCGCGGCTGCGCCAAAGAATGCGCCGCTCGCAGTGAAACGAGCGATCTGGGCTGCTAATCAACTTCGCTCGAAGCCGTATCGTTATGGCGGTGGCCACAAATCATTTGATGATCGCGGTTACGATTGTTCCGGCACAATCTCCTACGCACTCGGCGCGGCGGGACTGGCAAGTTTGCCGCTGAGTTCAACAGAGTTTCGTAGCTACGGCGAGCGCGGCCCGGGGAAATGGATCACCATCTACGCGCGCGAGGGCCACACCTTCGCCGTGATTGCTGGCCTGCGACTCGATACGACGCCGTTCGATCGTTACACCGGCAAATGGGCGCCGCGCTGGCAAACTATTTATCGGCCGCCGCGCGGTTTCGACGCGAGACACCCGATTGGCTTGTGATTTTCGCTGGCGGTGTAGCGCACACTACAGCCACACGATCTTCAGAGTTGTGTTCGCTGTTTCTTAAGCAATGTTCCGCCCTCTAGGTCAAATGAAACTCTTTCTTAAAATTAGCTTCTTTGGGCTGTTCACCGTGGCATTGCTTGTGCGCGGATCTTCTGGCACCGCTGCGGCTGCAAATGACCCAGTCACCGAGCTGGATGCGTTCATCAGCAGGACCTTAAAAGAATATCAGGTTCCGGGTGCAGCGGTCGCGGCTGTGAAAGACGGCAAAGTGATTTTGCTCAAGGGATATGGCCTGCGCGACGTGACTAAACCCGGCGCCGTGGATGAAAACACGATTTTCCAGCTCGCTTCGGTTACTAAAACACTGACGGCCGCCGCTGCGGGAACGGTTTTTGACGAAGGCAAGCTGGATTGGGACAAGCCGATCTTTAATTACTTGCCAGAGTTCGTCGGCTACGACCCCTACATGACGCGTTGGTTGACCGAACGCGATTTACTCGCGCAGCGCACGGGTTGGCCTGAATTCACCGGAGACCAGCTCGATAGTTTTGGCTATGATCGCGCGGAAATATTGCGACGACTTCGGTTTTTCAAGCCGCGCTACAGCTTGCGCGAGGTGGCGCAGTATTCGAATCCAGGATTTTTTGTAGCGGGCGAAGTTGCAGCGCGTTGCGCTAAGCAGTCGTGGAATGATCTCGTCGAACAGCGCTTGTTCAAGCCTCTGGAGATGTCGCGGTCTGGGACGGTTATCAAGGCTTTGCAAGGCCCCAATGCCACGGCAGCGCACGCGCTCGTTGAAGGCAAAATTGTCGTCGTTGAGCCAACAGAACTCGACATTACGGGCGCGGCGAGCTCCGGCACATCTACGGCCGCCGATATGTCGAAGTTGATGCTGATGTTTTTGAACAAAGGCACGTACAACGGCAAACGCATTTTAAAACCCGAGACCGTCGAGGAAATTTTCAAGCGCAGTATGGTATCGAAGATCGATTTCACCGATCTGCCGCCGATCAGCGATAAGACAGGTTTTTATTATGGACTCGGCGTCGGTAGCTACAATTATGCGGGGCACCAGATCATTGAAAAAGGCGGCGCACTCGCAGGTGTGCGAACGATTATCGTTCTGGCGCCGGACAAGAATGCCGGCATCGTCATTCTCGCGAACCTCAATCTCACCGCGTTTCCCGAAGCGGTGCGCGCGTTTTTTTTGAATCAACTGTTGGGCATAGATCCGGAAGCGGATCAGAAACAAATCCTCGCGCTAAACGAGCAATTGAAAAAACTGATGGCGCCCCCGCCGCCGCCAAAGAATCCAGGCAAATTCAACGGCTCGCTGCAGTCGCTGGTCGGCGTCTATGAAAACGATTATTACGGCCGCTGCGAAATCCTGCAGGATGGCGGCGAGCTCAAAGTCCAGTGCGGTCCCGCAAAATATCCCGCAACGTTCAAACACTGGAACAACGGCGCTTTCCTGATGCAATTTCCGGGCGCGACCCAAACCCCAACCGTCACAACCTTCATGATCGGTGAAGACGGAAAGGCGGAAAGTTTTGAAAACGAAAGCTTCGGGATTTTCACACGGGTTAAGGAAAACAAGTGAATCCGAAACCGAAGTGCTTTTGGCATCTGTTGCAGCTCGTTCTCTCGTTCAGTGGGCTGCGCGCGTTGCATCAAAGATCGCTGCATAGCGTCACGTTTACGGAATCGTCCTTTTACTTGAAACGAAAAACGGACAGAGTTTAACGGCGTTGCTGTCGTCTTCGAAAGCAGAGAGCTCGGTCAGCGCCTGGGAGATGGATATGCGAATCACCCGTTGGGGGAGCTTTATCAGAGTAATATCGCTGCTACTGCTCACATCACTTTCCGCTTACGCGCAGCAAAAGGGTGATTTTGCCGGTCTGGTCGAGATCGGCGATGGGCGCAAGATGTTCCTCGAGTGCCGCGGCTCGGGCAGCCCGACTGTGATTCTCGAGTCCGGGTACCGGAATGACGCCGAAATCTGGAGCACCCCGCTTGAGCCTGGAATGAGTACTGTGTTTCCGCAGGTTGCAAAGTTCACCCGGGTTTGCGCCTATGATCGCCCGGGAACTCTTCTTGACGCGAATCATTTGAGCCGGAGCACTCCGGTCTTGATGCCGCGCACGGCACGCGATCTCGTTTCCGATCTTCATGCCTTGCTCCAGACGGCGCATGTCCCCGGACCGTATGTCTTCGCCGCCCATTCTTTTGGTGGCATCTTTGCCCGCTTGTACGCCAGCACGTACCCGAACGAGGTTGTTGGAATGGTGCTGGTTGATGCGCTGTCCGAAAAGGTGAAGTCCGGTCTAACACCCGAACAATGGAAGTTGTATGTGAACTTTGGATTTACCAAACCGCCACCCGGGCTTGAAAAATATAAAGACATCGAGACATTCGACGTAAATGCCAGTTTTGATCAGATTGAAAAAGCAGCTGCCGCACAACCGCTCCGCCCGATGCCACTTGTTGTTCTGACCCAAGGCCAACCGTTCGACCTTAGCCCATGGCAGCCGTTGCCCGCCGATTTTCCTGGAGCACTGAACAAGGCATGGCACACGGCGCAGGATGCGCTGGCGACACTTGCCCCGAATGCCAAACACACAGTGGCGACCAAAAGCTCGCACTATATTCAAGTTCAGGAACCGCAACTGGTGACTGACGCAATCAAGCAGGTTGTCGACGCAGTCCGCAACCCGTCTGCGTGGACGACCGCTCCTTGAAAACACTTGTGCGTCGCAATTCAAATTCGAGCACCGAGCAATCGAGTTTCGATTTCACATCGTCCGAGCTGCGTCAGTTGCGCGCTTTAAAGACGCCGGTCGGCGTACAGAAGTTTCTCGATGAGCTGCCTTATAACCTGAGTTATACCGCGCGATCGCCCAAGGAAGTCATGCATGATCGCACCGCCTCATGTCTCGAGGGCGGAATTTTCGGCGCAGCCGCGCTGCGCGTACTCGGTTTCCCACCATTGATCTTCGATTTGG
>WNFS01003919.1_pt1 | contig 11318 bp, 10 predicted proteins | sample 5400141 | NCBI WGS metagenome assembly WNFS01 (sample SAMN13153358, study PRJNA577476) | soil metagenome | isolation source: 60 cm saprolite under Madrone tree | place: USA:California | collected 2016-06-14 | reverse complement strand
GAGTTCCAGGTGTTGAGCGAAAACAGCTGTTTGCGCGGCTTTCTCGGACTCGACCGCGGGCGCGCCGCTTGGCAGTCGATAAAAGTCGAGTCCGGTTTCGCCGATGGCCACAACCTTGGGATGTTGGGCGAGTTCGCGAAATTCCTGAATGAAATCACCGCGTTCCTCAAATGCAGAGTTTGGATGAACACCGATCGAGGCATAGACGCCCTGGTAGCGCTCCGCCAACCGAACTGATTTGCGACTGGATTCCCGGGTTGTTCCTATGGTCACGATCCGATCTACGCCAGCGTCGATCGCCCGCTGGATGACTTCGTCCAGATCCGAAGCGAATTCGGGGAAATCGAGATGCGCGTGAGTATCGATCAGCATATCAACGCACCCGGCAATCTTCTCGGCTAAACCCGCGACGGCGGAAGGACCGGCTTCCGCGGAGTTGTCCTACCATTGAATTACGGAGCTCGCCCAGGTTAGACCGCCGCCGAAGACTACTAGCAGAATATAGTCGCCTATGCGAAAGCGGCCGGTCCGGTGCGCCTCGTCGAGGGCAATTGCTACAGCCGCTGCGGAAGTATTTCCATACTTCTCCAGGTTCACGTAAAACTTTTCGATCGGCAAGTTCATTCGATGAGCGATCGCCTCGATGATGCGCATATTCGCCTGGTGAGGGATTACGCAGGCTATGTCGTCATATTTCAAGCCGGCGGCTTCAAGAGCGCGGTCAGCGGCATTAGACATGGCTGTCACAGCCTGTTTGTAGGTCTCCTTACCTAGCATCTTAATTGTATTAAGATTCTGATGAATATTTTCCGGAGTTGTGGGGAACCGGCTTCCACCGCCAGGCATAAACAAAATGTCAGTAAATTCGCCGTCGCTACCCATGTGAGTCGCTATGACTCCGTGCGAGTCGGCCCGGTTGCGAAGGATCGCAGCCCCGGCGCCATCTCCGAACAGAACGCAGGTGTTTCTATCCGACCAGTTCACGATCGAGCTAAGTTTATCAGCCCCGATTATAAGGACGGTGTTATAAACGTGGGTCGAAATAAATTGCTGGGCGATTTCCATCGCGTAGAGAAACCCGGAACAAGCGGCCGAAACGTCAAAGCACGCGGCGTGGATGGCGCCGATTTTTTTCTGAACCCAGCACGCCGTAGCTGGAAAAAACATATCTGGGGTTACAGTGGCGACAACGATCAGGTCGATCTCCTCCGGTGCAACCTCGGCCTGCTGCATCGCCGCAAGCGCGGCTTTTGTTGACATGTCACTCGTCGCCTCGTCCGGGCCGGCGATTCGCCTCTCGCTGATGCCGGTGCGGGTTCGAATCCACTCGTCAGATGTTTCAACCATCTTCTCGAGTTCCCGGTTGGTCAGTACGCGCTCCGGAACATAGCTCCCTGTGCCGATGATCGAGACGGTCCTATGCGGCTTACGGAACCGGCGTGGTTGCGAGGGCGGACTTTTCATTATAGCGTTGAACTTCCCGAAGAATTTGCGGGTTTATCTCCTGTTTAATTGATTCCGTGGCGGCCCGAACAGCATTTTTAATAGCCAACGGCGAACTGGCACCGTGAGCTATTATGCACACACCGTTCACGCCGAGCAACGGCATCCCTCCGTACTCCTCGTAGTTAGTCTTCTTCCGGATCGATCTGAACGCGCCCTCTGCGAGCTTTGCACCGAGTTTGCGAATCGAATTCTTGAATAACTCGTGCTTCAGCCAGGAAAATATGGCGTGGGCGATTGCCTCCGATGTCTTGAGGACAACGTTCCCGGTGAACCCGTCGCATACCACCACTTCCGCGGGATTCTCAAACAGATCGTGCCCTTCAATGTTCCCGCGGAAATTGAGTCCGCTCCCTTTAAGCAATTTGAAGGCTTCCTTGGTAACGTCGTTGCCTTTGCTGTCCTCCTCACCGATCGACATCAAAGCAACCGAAGGATTGCTGTAACCGAGAGTTTGAGCTGAAAAGACCGAACCCATCATCGCAAACTGGACAAGATTATGCGGATTTGAATCCGGGTTGGCTCCGGCGTCAATGAGCACAAAAACTTTGCTCTCGGTCGGAAGAAGGCAGGCGACGGCAGGACGTTCGATCCCCTTCAACGTGCGAAGCTTCAATACAGAGGCTGCAACGGCAGCTCCAGTGTGCCCGGCCGATACGACCGCGTCGGCCGCCCCATTCTTCACCAGATCGACTGCGCGGCAGATCGATGCATCCTTCTTGTGGCGAACAGCCTTCGCCGCGGATTCCTTCATTGAGACCACCTCCGAAGCGTGGAAAATCTCGATCCGCGGATCTGAGAAATTAAGTCTTTTCAGTTCGTTTTCAGCAACTGCGGCATCGCCGACCAAATAGAGTTTCCCAATGTGGCTGTACTCCTTGAGCGCCAGGACGGCTCCTTCGATAGTGTTTTTGGGAGCGTAATCACCCCCCATTGCGTCTAAGGCGATCCTCATACCGCATCGCTCCGGCATTTCCCCGAATATTGTTCGCAGGAAGGCTGCTTAACGCAAGAAGGAAGCTCGATCAACAGAAATTAGTGCCAGGGTACGCAGGGAAGGTTTCGATCGCGGGTCTCAGGCCCTACCCACCACCTTGGACTGCGGTCTATGCATCGATTTCGAGAAATTTTGGAAGCGCAGATCAAAGGTCGGCTCAGGCGACTTCGATAGTCAACACCTGGCGGCCGCGGTAGTAGCCGCAAGACGGGCACGCGATATGTGCGCGCACACGGCTGCCGCACTGCGGGCATTTTGTCAACTGTACCGCGTGCCATCGGTTTGCCGCCTTTCGCGTACGTAAGCGCATCTTCGAAGTTCTTCTTTTTGGTACTCCCATTTTGGCTCAATTTCTTCGCTTCAGCTTCAGATCGTCGAGGATGTCCCACGCATTAGGCCCATTGGATTCCTTTTCGACTTTTTGATATTTCAACCGCGGCCCAACACACACGGTCTTCCGATCCCAGTCGCAATGCGGATGGGCGGGAAGAGCGAGGAGGATATCCTCTCGGAGCCACGGCGTCAAGTCGACCAATTCGGCTCCCGTTAACTCGATTTGAGCGGCAAACTTGGGTATATGCACCGAATAAATGAACCGCTTCAGACAACTCACACAAACAAGTTCAAAATGCATACCTATTTCGCCGGTCGCGAACAGGCTCGATCCTGAAACTCCAACATCGAGTGAGTATTCAACGGTTCCGATCGGATGCACCTGATCATCCTCAAGCTCTAGAATGTCGTGCGCTTCTTTGCCTTCGAGGTGAATCCCTTCCGCAGGAATCTGCTTGAGATGTACTTTCATGGTTTTTACCTCCTCCCCCTCGTCATGTTTACCGTAACGGCAGGATACACTTCGCCGCTTTGACCGAATGTCGCGCTAAGCTCCTCGGTTACGGGGTATATTCGCCCGAGCGCTTGCCGGGAAACTTATCTGCCAACGCACGAGCAACCCAGTGTGGCACAAACGATTCAACGTTGCCACCCAATCGCGCAATTTCTTTTACAATACGCGAACTGATGTAGGTGTATTCTTCTTTTGGCATCATGAAAATGGTTTCCAGCGACGGCTCCATTTTGCGATTCATGAGTGCCATCTGAAATTCGAATTCGAAGTCCGATATTGCCCGAAGTCCCCGCACGATGGCGCCGGCGCCTTGTTGCTTTGCGAAATCGACGAGAAGTCCATCAAGCTTCACAATTTGCGCGTTCGGAATATCATCGCAGCTTTGGCGCAGCAATTCGATCCTTTCATCCGTCGAAAAGAGGGTCGATTTTTGTTTCTGGTCGTTGAATGCAACCGCGACAATCAAGTCGTCGAACAATCGACTTGCTCGCTGGATGACATCCAGATGTCCATTCGTAACCGGGTCGAAACTGCCTGGATAGATTGCTCGGCGCATGAACTATTCCCACTCGATCGTGCTAGGCGGTTTGCTGGATATATCGAAGCAGACTCTATTGATGCCACCGACCTCGTTGATGATTCGAGTGGAAATACGCGCCAGAATTTCGTATGGAATGCGCACCCAATCGGCAGTCATTCCGTCTTGGCTCTCCACGATGCGAAGCGCGATACTGTTTTCGTAGGTGCGCTGATCGCCCATTACACCTACCGAGCGGACCGGCAGAAGAACGGCGAATGATTGCCAGACTTTGTAGTACCAGTCGGTGGCCTTCATCTCACTGACGACGATTTCATCCGCCTGACGCAATATAGTAAGGCGCTCTTTGGTGATATCGCCAATGATTCGCACCGCAAGACCGGGACCGGGAAAAGGCTGGCGAAATACGATTTCGCGCGGTAACTCAAGTTCGAGACCTACCTGCCGAACCTCATCCTTGAAAAGCTGACGAAGCGGTTCGAGAAGTTCAAAGTCCATCGTCTCCGGCAATCCGCCGACATTATGATGACTCTTGATCAGCGAGGCCGGATTTCCGGAGATTGGGATACTCTCAATAACATCCGGATACAATGTTCCTTGCGCTAGAAAACGGTAGCGGCCCAAGCCGATATTTTCGGACTTTAATTCTTTTGTTGCTCCTTCGAAGACACGTATGAACTCCGCCCCGATCACTTTGCGTTTTTTTTCTGGATCAGTGATGCCGGCGAGCAGGTTCAAAAAGCGGTCTGAGGCGTCGACATACTTAAGCGGGATACGAAAATGGCCGCGAAATATCTTTTGGACGGTTTCCGGTTCGCGCGCCCTTAAGAGACCGTTATTGACAAAAATACAAGTCAGTTGATCGCCGATTGCGCGATGAATGATTGCGGCCGCAACCGAGGAATCAACTCCTCCGGACAACCCGAGTACCACCTTGTCGTTGCCCACCTTGTTTTGGATTTCGCGGCACGTTTGTTCGATAAACGATCCCATCGTCCAATCGGGTGAACAACCGCAGGCGCGATAGAGAAAATTCTCGAGAATCTCTTTCCCTAACGGCGTATGAGCGACTTCGGGATGAAACTGAAGCCCAAACAACAAGTTCTGCCGATGTTGTATCGCTGCGTACGCCGAATTTTCGGTGTGACCGATTGACTCAAACCCCGATGGAAGCTGCGTTAACTTGTCGCCGTGGCTGTTCCAGACTTGCAGCTTAGTAGGCAAGCCCTCGAAGAGAGGACTACTCCCAGACAAGGTTAACGTACCCGCGCCGTATTCTCTGCGGACGGAGTACTCGACGATTCCACCGAGGTGGTACGCCATCAATTGCACGCCGTAACAGATTCCCAGGACGGGAACTCCCATTGTAAAAATTCCAGGATCGACCTGCGGGGCGCCGGGTGACAGGACGCTGGCGGGCCCACCGGAAAGGATGATCCCTCGCGCTCCAGTTGCGCGGATCTCTTTGCCAGACGAACGGAAGGGCAGTATCTCGGAGTAGACACGACTTTCGCGGACCCGCCGAGCGATGACCTGAGTGTACTGAGAGCCGAAATCAAGAATGACGACTTTTGAACCGTGAAACGCTTCGTCGCTACTCATTTGAGCAAAGAAGGACTATGGCAGAAAGGTCGGAACTAACAAAGAATTTGATACTTTTCGCCGTAGTGTACCGTCTCGCATATAATGGTGATGTCGCCGCGGCCCACAGGGTTGCGTTGAAAATGGGCCGGCGGCTGCGTTGCTCGTCGGTTACGTATCGCTTTAGATATGCGCCCTCCTCGCGCCTTGCCGGTGGCCCATTTTGAACGCAACGACACCACCATTATATGCGAGACGGTACACTATATCACAGCAGGATTCAGCGATATGATTTTTGTCGCCGTGCGTGAGAGAGGGAGATCGAAAATTATTCCGGCCTCTCTCCTTCTCGAAGCCTACTGCACGGGCATCTTCCCGATGGCTATGGAGAATGGCGAGATCGCCTGGTTCTCGCCTGATCCGCGCGGAATTATTCCCCTTGACGGTTTTCATGTGCCTCACGGACTACGGCGCGTCTTGAAGAAGAGCAGGTTTCAGATCCGTTTGAATACCGCATTTGAGAAGGTGATACGGGCGTGCAGCGAACGTACCGAGACGTGGATCAGCGAAGAGATTGTCGGAAGTTACATCAATCTGCATCACCTTGGTTTCGCGCACTCCGTCGAAGCTTGGATGGACGAAAAATTGGTGGGAGGGCTCTACGGCGTCAGCGTCCATGGAGCATTTTTTGGCGAATCGATGTTTCATACGGTTACCGATGCATCCAAGGTTGCTCTGGTTGAATTGGTGAATCGATTGAACCTGCGAGGCTACCGGCTTCTCGACACCCAATATGTCACCAATCATCTGCGGACGTTCGGCGCGGTCGAAATAGCGCGGCCAAAATATATGCGTTTACTCAAGCAGGCTCTGGCCCTGGATTGTAAATTCATTTGAAATGCTGATCGGAAGGGCGCCGGGTACAGACCCGCGATCCATAGGAAGAACGTTTTGACTCATGGCCATCATTTCAATTCGTGACCTTCGAGTCGTACGCGGGGGTGCCGAGATTTTGCGAGGTATTTCATGGATTGTCGAACCGGAAGAGAATTGGGTTATCCTGGGAGCGAACGGCTCGGGCAAGACAACCCTTCTGAGTTGTGTGACCGGCTATGTCACACCGTCCTCTGGAACAATCCAGGTTCTGGGAAACGAATACGGACACTCGGATTGGCGCGAACTTCGGAAGCAGGTGGGTTTGGTGAGTTCCAGCATCCGCCATTGGATCGAGGACCATCAGACCGCGCTTGAGGTGGTCGCGAGCGGGCGCAACGCCGAACTCAATCTGTGGCACGCGCCGGCCGGGGAGTTGCGTCGGGAAGCTCTTAGAAATTTGCGCAAGGTGGAAGGCTTGGAACTTAGGGACAGGCCCTGGGCTTACTTATCTCAGGGAGAGCGTCAGCGGGTCTTGATCGGCCGGGCAATGATGTCGAAGTACAGAATTCTGATCCTCGATGAACCTTGTGCCGGCCTGGACCCGGTGGCCCGGGAGCGCTTTCTTGAATTTGTAAGCCGGCTTGCCGTCCGGCGTAAGACACCTAATCTCGTGTTTGTGACCCACCACGTGGAGGAAATCTTGCCCTGCTTCAACAAGGCTCTTCTTCTGCGTGGTGGAGAAATCCTGTCAAAGGGACCTATAGACGAAGTGATCACATCAAGCGCAATGAGCGCAGCGTTCGGCAGCACAATCGAAGTCCGTAGAAGGAATGCAAGATTTCAGCTCCGAATTGCGGAGAGAGGGACGGCCTCCGTACCGTCCCATTTTTCTCCTTCCTACTCGAATCGAAAATAATTAGTCGGACGGCACAGAGGCCGGGGCTTATGAACAGAAAGGCGCCGAGACGATCGTGTGACTGGGCGCACGACGCTCGATGCTCGAAGAATTAGCGTTATCATAGGGGGATGAATGTTCAAGTCTATGGCTGCAACCATGTTGCTATCGAAGTTGACGATCTCGCAAAAGCGCAAGTGTTTTACCAAGACGTGTTCAACCTGGCTCTTAAGTCCAGTGGCGAAGGACACGCTTTTTTTCAACTCGGCAATCATCAGTTTCTCGCGATGACCCAGGTTGATCATCTTCGCTCCCCCGGGAGTTGGCATTTCGGTCTAATCGTCCGAGACGACGAGCAACTCGCTCAAGTCAGAGACAAAGTCACAAAGAAGTACGGGTTAAGATTAATCTCGGGATTTCGGTGCGCTTTCCGGGACCCATTTGGCAACCGGATAGATGTCGTTGACCTCCACGACGAATCCCTCGTATGGCTTTTGCCGTATCAGGAGGTTCAACAGGCGGGCATTCGGTTTGGCACTTAACTTGGCACGAATATCGCTCGTATTCTCCCGAGATCGGCTTGAAATTGGTGCCCGCATGCCATTTTATTGGCGCAAAATCCAAGCCGTACCCGCATCCTTCCCCAAATCAACTTTGCCGTACCCACCTTGACAACTTTGGTCATTAATCGATGGGTTTTTCGAAGCGCTAGGCACCGGCAAAACGCAACGGTCGTGGTGCAAAAGGCACGAATCGAGGTTAAATTGGTTTCCCCACGTGCTTCACAGCCGATGCGGAAATTTGCATTGATAGCGGCTTTTTTTTCGACGGCTCTGGCCGGCTGCGGCCCAAAGACTGAGGTCACTCGATCCACGCCGCCTAAGAACGTTCTTGTAACGCGCGTCCAGACGATGGATGTGCCGGTTCAACTTCACGAATTCGGAAGGATTTCATCGCCCGAAACTGTGAACGTACAACCCCAAGTGAGCGGGCGGGTGACTGAGGTTCATTTTGTTGAGGGTCAGGAAGTTAAGAAGGGTGATTTGCTTTTTGTCATTGATCCACGCCCTTTTCAGGCTGACCTGGAGCAATCACAGGGGCAGCTCAAGTCTGACCAGGCACAACTGGGATTGTATCAAAGAGATCTTCAACGCGACGAGCAAATGCAGCGTTTTGTGTCGGCCCAACAGATCGATCGTGACCGGGCTCAGGTGGAAAATTTTCAAGGCGCGGTTGCCAAAGACCAGGCAGCCATTGATCTGGTAAAACTGAACCTTGAATACAGCTCGGTGAGATCGCCCTTGGACGGCAGGACCGGCCGCCGCTTGGTCGATCCCGGGAACTACGTCAGCACGGGCGGACCGGTTTTGGTCAACATCCAGCGATTGGATCCGGTTTATATTGACTTCACGGTTTCCGAGAACGACCTGGCGCGCCTGCGCGAGAATATGGCGCGCGGCCGACTCAGTGTCGACGTGACAACGCCTTCAAAGCCCGAAGTCATCAAGGAAGGAACGCTCAGTTTCCTGGATAACAGTGTTTCGGCGCAGGCCGGCACGGTCCTGCTTCGCGCTACGATTCCCAACGCCGACCGTTACCTGTGGCCCGGCCAATATGTCAATGTTTCGCTCACGCTCCAAGTTTTGAAGGGGGCTCTGGTCGTGCCGAATCAAACTGTTCAGGTGGGTGGCAAAGGGGACTACCTTTTCGCCCTTAAATCGGATAACACGGTTGAACAACGCCAGGTCAAGCAGGGTGCAAGATACGGCGAAATGGTCGTCATTTCCGAGGGGACAGGCGCCGGCGATACCGTTGTCGTTGAGGGGCAACTGGCGCTTGGGAATGGGATGAAGGTCAATCCGATGCCGTACCGTTCGGCAACCCAAACGGTGCGGCCCGAGCCGGAGCTTAGTGCGAACAATGGTAAAGAATCGCGGTCTGCCGGCGAAAAGCCGAACTAGTGTAGCGGCTCGCGTTGTATGCGAGGCGGCACAGTGGACGCGGTTCAGACAGATGTTGGGTTTATGAACATCTCGGAGCTTTGCATTCGACGTCCGATCATGACGCTCTTGCTGACGATCAGCGTCACTCTGTTCGGTCTACAGGCCTTCAGGCAATTACCGGTCAACGACCTGCCGGCTGTCGACTATCCGGTAATCCAGGTGCAGGTCAGCTATCCGGGTGCCAGTCCTGAGACCATGGCAAATACGGTGGCGACCCCGCTCGAGAAGCAGTTTCTACAAATCCCCGGCCTTGATCTGGCCACGTCCACAAGTCAAACCGGCCAGTCGACCCTGGTTCTGCAGTTCTCGCTCGATAAAAGTCTCGGGGATGCCGCGACTGACGTGCAGGCAGCCATCTCGCGCGCCCAGGGCTTTCTGCCTCAGGATTTGCCGCAACCGCCTTCATTCCAGAAGACTAATCCGAATGATCAAGCGATCTATTACATCGCGCTTACAAGCGATACCTTGCCGGAAGGTGATCTGTACGATTACGGCAATACTGAGCTTGGGCAGCAGATCGCGATAATCAACGGAGTAAGCCAGGTGACCGTCTACGGTGCCAGGCGCGCGATTCGAATCAAGGTGGACGTCAACAAGCTCTCGTCTCTGGGAATGACAATGACCGATGTCACAAATGCTGTGGGCCAGAGCACGGCTTATCTTGGCTCCGGGCAATTGGATGGCGCAAACCGAACCTATCTTTTATTTGTGGACGGGCAAAGGGCGACACCTCGGGAATACGAAAATGTCATTATTGCTCGACCAAACGGCCATCCGGTCTATTTGAAAGACGTCGCCAAAGTCGTGCAGTCGTTGGAAGACGAGCGAATCAATCGTGATTTCTGGGCTCGCGACTACGGCGAAGCTTCGGCCGAGGTCGTCCTGGCGGTTAATCGACAAGCAGGCGCCAACGCGGTTGAAGTTGCCCAGAGAGTTAAGAATCTTCTTCCTACCTTCCGAAAGCAGCTGCCCGGGTCCGTTAACCTCATTCCGCTCTACGACCGCTCGCAGACAATCGTTTCGAATGCCGAAGACGTCGAGCATACCCTTCTCATCGCCTTTGCGCTGGTTGTATTCGTTATTTTCGCGTTCCTGGGGCGCGCTGTGGACACCTTAATACCCGTGGTTGCTTTGCCCTTGTCTATGCTCATCACCTTCTTAGCGATGGGCGCGCTGAATTTCAGCTTGAACAATCTCACTCTGATGGCATTGACTCTGGCGATCGGGTTCCTTGTCGATGACGCCATTGTATTTCTTGAGAACACGGTTCGCCTGATTGAATCGGGGCAGAATCCTCTTGAAGCTTCGATTAATAGTGCTCGGCAAATCACCTTTACAATCATAGCCATGACGGTGTCGCTGGCTGTTGTGTTTTTGCCGCTTGTCATGGTAACCGGAATCATCGGACGAATTTTTCGGGAATTTTCCGTAACGATTATCGTTGCGATTTTTGCCTCAGGTCTTGTCTCGATCACACTCACGCCCATGATGTGTTCGCGCACACTGAATGGCGATCGCGGACATGGAAACCAAACGTGGATGGAGCGGACGGTAGGGCGACTATTCAAAACGATCACGGCCTCCTACGGGCGCAGCCTCTATTTCTTCCTTCGCCATCGTTGGATATCAGCCGTTACCTGGGTCGCATGCTTAGTTATTACTCTCTGGGTCTTTGGCCTTCTGCCAAAGACATTCATCCCGGCCGGAGACAGTGGCTTTATACGCGGCATCATCCTGGGTCCGGAAGGTATATCGCCGGCACGCATCCGCGAGATTCAGCGCGAGGTGGACCAAGTGCTCCGAAAGAATCCTGCGGTGAATGAGACCTTTACGCTCTCAGGGTTTTCTAAAGGTCTTTCGTCGAATCAAATGCTCGCTCTCGCTTTTTTAAAGGACCCGAGCATACGTCCGCCGATCCAAGTTGTCGTAGGTCAACTCATTCGTGAACTATCCCAGATCCCTGGCATCATTCCTCTGGTACGGCCTGATCCCGTGCTGCAGATCAGCACCGGAGCAACCAAGAACAGTCAGGGGCAATACGCTTTCACAATATCGGGTGTGGACGCCAGGCAGGTTTA
>WNFS01003917.1_pt1 | contig 11322 bp, 7 predicted proteins | sample 5400141 | NCBI WGS metagenome assembly WNFS01 (sample SAMN13153358, study PRJNA577476) | soil metagenome | isolation source: 60 cm saprolite under Madrone tree | place: USA:California | collected 2016-06-14 | reverse complement strand
GTCCAGATGTAGAGGTGGTCGAGGCCGACCACCTGCCGCGCGGCGTCGAGGACGCGCGTGAGCTGCTCCGAGAGGGACAGCGGTTCCTGGAGCGCCGTCGAGAGACGGGAGAGCTGCTCCTGGTTGCGCGAGAGCTCCTCGAGGGCCCGGCTCTTCTCGTCGATCTCCCGGAAGAGCCGCGCATTCTGGATGGCGATGACCGACTGGGTGGCGAAGGTCTGGAGCAGGTCCACGACCGGCTTCGGGAACGTCCCCGCCGCCTTCCGCCGGACCACCAGCCCGCCAATCACACCGCCCTCGCGCAGGAGCGGGACGGCAAGGAGCGCACGGTACCCCGCCTCGATCAGAAAGCGCAGAGCATAGTGCGGCTCCCTCTCGAGGTCGGCGATCTGAAACGCGGCGCGCGTCCTCGCCGCCTGTCCGACGGCGCCCTCGCCGACCCGGATATGAGACTGGCGGAGAGCCTCGATCAGCTCCTCGGACATGCCGTAGTTCGCCTGGGGCACGAACGCCTGCGTCGACTCGTCGAACTCGTAGATGGTGCCGGCGTCGCTCTTGGAGAGCTCAACCGCGTGGGAGACGATACTGGTGAGGACAGATTGGATGTCCAGGCTCCCGCTGACCACCTGCCCCACTTCACCGAGCGCGCGGAGCTCGTCGACCGAGCGCGTCAGCTCCTGCGTCCGCTCCTGCAGCTCCTTGAAAAGGCGCACGTTCTCGATGGCGATGACGGCCTGGTCGGCGAAGGTTTTCAGGAGCGCTATCTGCTTGTCCGCGAACGTCCCCGGCTCCTCCCGTCCGACCCCGATCACTCCGATCGGCTCGCCGTCCCGCAACATTGGGGCAGCCAGGTAACTCCGGAAACTCGCGGCTTGCGCCTGGCCCTTGAGCTCGTAGGCCTTATCCTCCAGCACGTCGGGAACCTGTACGACCGTGCGGGTCCGGATCGCCCTCGTCACGGCGGTCTCGGCCTCCGGTCGCAACGGGTAGGCACGTCGTATCGCCTCGGCGCCCTCGGGGTGCTTGGTCTTCTGGGCGGCGAGGTGGATGAGCTCGCCGTCGTAAAGCGCCACCCCGCTGTGGCCGGCGTTGCACAGCCGGAGCGCGCTCGCCGCTATGATGTCAAAGACCGGCTGGGCGTCGCTCTGCGCCCCACTGATGGCCCGCAGTACCTCGCCCGTAGCCGTCTGCCGGGCGAGGGTGTCGGTCAGCTCGGCATTCCGCGCCTCCAGTTCCTTGAAGAGACGCACGTTCTCGATCGCGATCACCGCCTGATCGGCGAAGGTGCTCAGCAACCCTATCTGCTCGTCGGAGAACGGTCGTGGCGTCACCCACCTCTGGAGGGCAATCGCGCCGATCGTGATCCCATCGCGAATCATGGGCACGGCAAGCACACTTCTAATCCCGGCGTCCCGCACCAGCGCGAGGGCGTACTCGCGATCCTCGCGCACATCGGCAATCTGGACGGGGCGGCCGGTAAGGATCGCTCGGCCGGTAGCATGCTCTCTGTTCGCCGGCCGGGGATACGTTCGCCGCAAGGCATCAGCGCGTTCGGGTTCGTCATTGTCGAGGGACTGAATGTGAATCAGCTCGCCGTCATATGTGAGAACGCCCGCCGAGTCAGCCTCGCACAGTCTCCGCGCGCTCTGCACGATCGTGTCGAAGACAGGCCGGGCATCCGTCGGTGAGCCGCTGATCACCCGCAGAATCTCGCTGGTGGCTGTCTGTTGCTCGAGGGTCTCGCTGAGATCCCGGTTGCGGGCCTCGAGCTCCTTGAACAGCCGCACGTTCTCGACGGCGATCACTGCCTGGTCGGCGAAGGTCTTGAGCAGCTCGATCTGCGGAGCCGAGAAAGCCCCCGGCTTCGCGCGAATGACGACAATCGCTCCGACGGGACTCCCCTCGCGCAGCATGGGGACAGCGAGCACACCCCGGAAACCTCCAGCTCGTCCGACGTGCGACGGATACTCAGGGTCGGCCAGCACGTCCTCGACGTGGACGACGGCCCGCGTCAGGATCGCGCGCCCCGACATCATTTGGCGGTCCGGCCGCATCGGGAACGCTCGCCGGAGGGCCTCGAGCGCCTCCGGCGGGCAGTCGTGATGGGCCGTGAGGTGAACGAGCTCGCCATCAAACCGGTGAGCGGTGCCGTAGAGCCCATCGCACAGGCGCACGGCGCTTCGTACGATCGTATCGAAGACGGGCTGAACGTCGGTCGGCGACTGGCTGATCACGCGGAGGATCTCGCCGGTCGCCGTCTGCTGGTCCAGCGCCTCGGTGAGGTCGCGGTTGCGCGCCTCCAGCTCCTTGAACAGGCGCACGTTCTCGATCGCGATCACTGCCTGATCGGCGAAGGTCTGGAGCAGGGCCATCTGCTTGTCGGAGAATGGGTTGACTTCGTTGCGGCGGAGCTGGATCACCCCGATGGCCGCACTTTCACGCATCAGTGGAACGCTCAGGGTCGTCCGGTGGCCCAGCTGCCGGGCCAGCGCACTGCCTTCCGGAAACTCCTGCGCTTCGGCCTGAAGGTCGGCCACATGAACGGCCTGCCGCTCGAGTAAGGCGCGTCCCGCAACCGTTCCGTGCACCAGCGGCACCAAAAGGCTTACGGGGTTGAGAATCGGCCCGTGGTGGGCGCCCACCCGCAGGCTGTCCCCTTCGGGGAGAAAAATGACCGCGTCGTATGCCCCGCAAAATCGAGTAGCGCTCTTGACCAACGCGTCCAGCACAGGCTCAATCTCCGTCGGCGAGCTACTGATCACCCGCAGGATCTCGCTCGTCGCCGTCTGCTGCTCCAGCGCCTCGGTGAGGTCGCGGTTGCGCGCCTCCAGCTCCTTGAACAGGCGGACGTTCTCGATGGCGATCACCGCCTGGTCGGCGAAGGTCTCGAGGAGCTTGATCTGTTGATCCGAGAAGGGCCGGACCTCCATGCGGCGAATTGTGATGGCCCCGATCGGCGTTCCCTCGCGCAGCAACGGCGTGGCAACGATCGATCGGTGGCCAAAGCGTTTCTGGAAGGCGGTGGCTTCCGGCCACTCGGTCTCGCTCTCCGCCGCCAGGTCGTGAATGTGGATCGTCCGCCGCTCCACCACGGCGCGGCCGTTGACGGAGCCCCGGCTGATTGGTCTCGTTTCTTCGGCGGCCGTTTTCGGGAGTGACCCGAACCAGGCCGCGGGCCGGAGCGCGTGTCCGTCAATTTGGAAAATCTGGGCATCGGCTGACTCACAGAGCCGCGCCGCATTCGCGGCAACGGTGTCCAGCACCGGTTGCAGGTCGGTTGGCGACTGGCTGATCACGCGGAGGATCTCGCTCGTAGCTGTCTGCTGCTCCAGTGCCTCGGTGAGGTCGCGGTTCCGGGCCTCCAGTTCCTTGAACAACCGCACATTCTCGATCGCGATGACGGCCTGGTCGGCGAAGGTCTTGAGGAGCTCGATGTGTTTATCCGAGAAAGGCTTGACCTCCGTACGCCGAATCACAATGACGCCGATGGCAACACCCTCACGCAGCAGCGGTGTAGCAAGGATGGTCCTAACGCCGGCAACCTCCGGCCAGGCCTTCAGATCCAGGAACTCTGTGTCGATCTCGGCGGCCTGATCGTGGATGTGAATCGTATGCCGGTCAATGATCGCCCGGGAAGATGGCCTTCCCCGGGTGATAGGGTAGGCCTCGCCCAAAGGCCCCGCGATGGAAACTGGCCCACGATGCGCCACCCGTCGGTAGACACTGCCATCGACGCGATAGATCTCCGCGTCATCTGCCTCGCAGAGTCGCGCCGCGCTTTCCGCGACGGCATCGAGCACTGGCTGAATATCCGTCGGCGAGCTACTGATCACCCGAAGGATCTCACTCGTTGCTGTCTGCTGCTCGAGTGACTCCGTCAGCTCGCGGTTGGCGTCGGCCAGCTCCCGCGTGCGAGCTTCCACCTTCTGCTCCAGGCCCTCGTAGGACTCCTTGAGGCTTGCCGTCATGCGATTGAACGACCCCGCGAGGGCCTCGATCTCGTCGCCGGTGTGCAGCTCGATCGGCTGGTCGAGCCTCCCGGCGCCGATCCGCGCCGCGCCTTCCTGGAGCACGCGGATCGGCGCGACCATCCGCCGGGCCAGACGCAGGCTCGCCAGGATCGAGAGCCCGATGCCCAGCACGAAGATGACGGCGCTCCGGATGATTGGGGCCCGGAGAGGAGCGTAGGCGTCCGCGGCCGGCCGTTCGACGAAGACGAGCCACCCGAGGGGATCGATGGCCGCATGCGCTGCGAGGACCCGCCCGCCGCCGAGGCCGGCGGCGACCACGGCAACCGGGGCGTCTGCCGTGGGTCCTGAGCGTTCAGCTCGCGCAGACTTCACCTGGACGAGCGCGGAAACATCCCGCTTCTCCCGCAGCAGCCGACTGTCCGGATGAGCCACGAGCTGGTTGCGGGAGTCCACCACGTAGGCATAGCCGTCCGTGCCGACCTCGATCTGGGAGACGGCCTTCAGGACGGCGCCGAGGCTGACCTCCGCCGTGGTCACCTCGAGGGCGTACTTGCCGAGCGGCACGGCCAGCGTCACATACGGCTCAGACTCGTTCTTGAAATAGACAGGACTCCAGTACGTCTTGCCCGCTCTCGCCTGGAGGAACTTGGGCGCCTGGGAGAAATCCTCCTGGCTGCCGACGACATCCGGGTCCAGGCGAGAGACGCGAAGCTGCTCTTTGCCCGCAAGGTCGAGATGGCTCAGCTCGCTGACCGCGGGCACATTGCGAAGGACCCTGAGGAAATCGAGCTCACGCTGCTCCGCCAGCGCCGCTCCCAGACCTTGGCGAAAGCCGAGCTTCCCTTGTCCCACCTGGCTCGCGTCGGGATCGTCGGAAGCGGTCCGGGTCGTCTCGCGTACCTGCTGCTCGACCTCCTTGAGAAATTGCTCGATCTCGACGGCCGCGGCTACCGCCTTCGCGCGCTCTACCCGGACGATCGAGCGCTGGGTCTCCCGGTAGGAGAAGTAGAGCTCGACCAGGCTCGACGCCATCAGCACGCCGCCGACCAGAACGAGCAGGACGACTACGTATTTGCGGAAGAGCCGTCCGCGCGTACCAAAGATCCTCATCGCCGGAAAGCGTCGGCGCGAAGGAGGATCTTTCGCGGCACGGTGAGGCCGAGCACGTCCGCGGTCTTGAGGTTCACCGCGAGATCGATCTTCTCGGCGCCTTCGACGGGCAGGTCCTGAGGCCGGGCACCTCGCCGAACCTTGGCGACCAGCGCGGCGGCCTGGACCCCCTGGGCGTAGTAGTCGGGGCCGTACGAAATAAGTCCGCCATAGCCGACCCAGAGCGCCGTCCCGAAGACGGCCGGGACCCTCGACGCGAGCGACTGCTCGATGATCGCGATGGCGAGATCCGGGTTCGAGCCTTCCGGTGCGAGCATGGCGTCGTCGCGCCGGACTTCGCGCAGCACCCGCCGAAGCTCATTTGTGTCAAGCACACCCTTCGGCATGACCTCCAGCTTCATGCGCTGCGCCGCGTCGAGCGCCTTGCGAACCATGGGCACCGTGCTCAGGTCGACGCCGTCGTAGATGAGCCAAACGCGGCGGGCGGCCGGGGCGAGCGTCTTGAGAACCTCGAGACGCTTCGCCACGAGCTCGGTCTGGAGACTGGACACACCCGTCACGTTGCCGCCGGGCTGGGCGAGCTTCTCGACGATGCCGGCGGCCACCGGGTCGCCTACCAGGGTGAACACGATCGGCACACTTTTCGTCGCGTCCCTCGCGGCCTGCGTAGCGGCTTCCTGGCTCGTGAAGATCAGGTCGACGCCCGCCTGAACGAGCGCCGCCGCGGCCGCGGGCATCGCGTCCAGTTTCCCTTCGGTGAAGCGGATGTCGAACGTCACGTCCCGCCCGTCTTCGACGCCGAGCTCTTTGAGCCCGGCCTTGAGTCCTTCGACGGTCGGATGGCTCGCCGCCCACGCCGCATTCAGGACACCGATCCGGAACGGGCGAGGAGCCTCCTGCGCTTCGGCCGCGTGGGCCGGCAGCCAGAGCAGAATCGCCACGGCGATCCAAAAGCCCCGAGACGCTCTGGAGCGGGAGTCAGACATCGGTCGCCTCGCTACACCGCCACGAACTGATGGTAGGCTCCTTCCGCGACGTGGTCCCAGGGGCCGACGAGCGCCTGGAACTTCGTGAAGGACGCGTGCACCTTCCGGGCCATGGGGGTCTTCTCGGACTCCTCCCTGACAACCTCGGCCGACAGCTTCTTGAGATCGCGCAGCACCGGCCCCGGGACTTGGAGCACCTCGACCTTGCCCTTGAACTCCATCTTGAGCCGCTCGAGCGCGATCGCGTTCTTCACGTGGTAATCCGTCAGGCCGTAGACCTGCACGGCCGCGGCGGCATGGTCGAGCGTCCGCCGCAGATCGACCGGGAGCCCCTCGTACGCCTTCCTGTTGAAGCCGAACTCGGTCGTGTTGCCGGGCTCGTGCCAGCCTGGGTAGTAGTAGTGACGCGCGGTATTCTGGAGGCCCAGCTTCATGTCGTCATGCGGGCCGATCCATTCGGCAGCGTCGATCACGCCGCGCTCGAGTGCGGCGTAGATCTCGGCGGCCGGGGTGAGGACGGCCGTGCCGCCCGCTTTGACATAGACCTTGCCGCCGAGGCCCGTGCCAATGCGCATCTTGAGCCCCTTGTAGTCACCGATGGTGTTGATCTTCCGCCGGAACCATCCGGCCATCTGCGGCGACGCCGCCGTGGCAGGGCGCGGCACGAGGTTGAACGCGGCGTATGTCTCTTCCCAGAGCTTGAGCCCGTCCCCTTGGTAGTACCAGGCGGCCATGCCCTCCGCGTTCATGCCGAACGGCACGGCCGTGAACCACTCGACCGCGGGCTCCTTTGCGGTCCAGTAGTATGCGGAAGCCATGAACGCCTCGATGGTGCCCTGCGAGGCGGCCTCGAAGCACTCGAACGGCTGCATGATCTGGCCGCCCGGGAAGACCTCGATCCGGAACCGCCCGCCGCTCGTCTCGTCGACCACCTTCGACAGCCGCTGGGCCGCGCCCTGCAGATGGTCGAGCGCCGGGGTCCAGGCCGTGGACATCCGCCACTGGACCTTGGGCTGAGCGATGACGTTGGGGGCATCGACGATGGCGGCAGCGGCGACGGCCGCCATCGCCCCGCCTGCCGTTGCGATGAACCTTCGCCGTTCGGTCGTCACGCTGGCCTCCTCACACTGCCACGAACTGATGGTAGGCGCCTTCGGCGACGTGGTCCCAGGGGCCGACGAGCGCCTGGAACTTCGTGAAGGACGCGTGGACCTTCCGGGCCATGGGGGTCTTCTCGGATTCTTCTCTGACGACCTCGCCCGACAACTTCTTGAGATCGCGTAGCACCGGCACCGGAAGCTGGATCAGCTCAACTTTGCCCTTGAACTCGGTCTTGAGTCGCTCGAGCGCGATCGCATTCTTGGCGTGGTACTCCGTGACGCCATAGACCTGGACCGCGGCGGCGGCGTGGTCGAGTGCTCGCTGCAGGTCGACCGGTAGCGCCTCATACGCCTTTTTGTTGAAACCGAAATCGTGCGTGCTACCGGGCTCGTGCCAACCCGGATAGTAGTAGTAGCGTGCGGTCTTGTGGAGCCCCAGCTTGATGTCCTCATGCGGGCCGATCCATTCGCTTGCGTCGATGACGCCCCGCTCGAGGGCGGCGTAGATATCGCTCCCCGGTATGAGGACCGCGGTGCCACCCGCCCTGGCGTAGACCTTGCCGCCGAGGGGCGCGCCAATGCGCATCTTGAGCCCCTTGTAGTCGCCGATCGTGTTGATCTTCTTCCGGAACCATCCGGCCATCTGCGGGGCAAAGGCCGGGGCGGGGCGCGGCACGAGGTTGAAGGCGGCGTAGGCCTCTTCCCAGAGCTTGAGCCCGTCGCCTCGGTAGCACCAGGCAGCCATGCCCTCGGGGTTCATGCCGAACGGGACTGTGCAGAACCACTCCATCGCGGGCTCTCTGTCGGTCCAGTATTGCCCCGAACCCATGAAGGCTTCGATCTTGCCCTGGGACGCGGCATCGAAGCACGCAAACGGCGGCATGATCTGGCCGCCCGGGAAGACCTCAATCCGGAACCGCCCGCCGCTCATCTCCTCCACGAGCTTCGCCAGTCGCTGGGCGGCGCCATGGTGCATGTCAAACACCGCGGTGAAGGCCGTGGACATTCGCCACTGGACCTTCGGCTGGGCAATGACGTTGGGGGCGTCGACGATGGTCGCAGCAGCGGCGGCCGCCATCGCCCCGCTTGCCGTCGCAATGAACCTGCGTCGTTCGGTCATCACGTCGCCTCTTTACACCGCGACGAACTGATGGTAGGCGCCTTCGGCCACGCGGTCCCAAGGACCAACGAGCGACTGGAACTTCGTGAAGGACGCGTGAACCTTCCGGGCCGTGGGGGTCTTCTCGGATTCATCCCTGACGACCTCGGCCGACAGCTTCTTGAGATCGCGCAGCACCGGCACCGGGAGCTGGACCACCTCGACCTTGCCCGTGAACTCGGCCTTGAGTCGCCCGAGCGCGATCGAATTCTTGGCGTGGTAGTCCGTGAGGCCATAGACCTGGACTGCCGCGGCGGCATGGTCGAGCGTCCGTTGCAAGTCAATTGGAAGCGCCTCGTACGCTTTCTTGTTGAAGCCGAACCCTTGGGTGGCGCCGGGCTCGTGCCAGCCCGGGTAGTAGTAGTAGTAGTAGTAGTAGTAGTAGCGCGCGGTGTTGTGCAGGCCGAGCTTCATGTCGTCGTGCGGCCCGACGAATTCGCTAGCGTCGATGGCGCCGCGCTCGAGCGCGGCGTAGATGTCGCTGCCCGGAATGAGGACCGTCGTGCCGCCCGCCTTGTCAATGACCTTGCCGCCGAGGGGCGCACCCATCCGCATCTTGAGCCCCTTGTAGTCGCCAATCGTGTTGATCTTCTTCCGGAACCATCCGGCCATCTGCGGGGCGTTAGACATAGCGGGACGCGGCACGAGGTTGAAGACGCCGTACGCCTCCTCCATGAGCTTGAGCCCGTCACCCTGGTAGTACCAGGCCGCCATGCCCTCGGGGTTCATGCCGAACGGGACCGTACAGAACCACTCGAGCGCGGGCTCTCGGTCCCTCCAGTACTGCCCCGGGCCCATGAACGCCTCGATCTTGCCCTGCGAGGCGGCGTCGAAGCACTCGAACGGCAGCATGATCTGGCCGCCAGGGAAGACCTCGATCCGGAACCGCCCGCCGCTCGTCTCCTCCACGATCTTCGCCAATCGCTGGGCCGCGCCCTGGAGCACGTCGAACACCGCGGTATAGGCCGTGGACATCCGCCACTGGACCTTCGGCTGCGCGATGACGTTGGGAGCGTCGACGATGGCGCCTGCAGCAGCCGCCACCACCACCCCGCCTGCCGTTGCGATGAACCTTCGCCGTTCTGTCGTCACGCTGGCCTCCTCACACCGCTACGAACTGGTGGTAAGCGCCTTCGGCGACGTGATCCCAGGGACCCACCAGCGCCTGGAACTTCGTGAAGGACGCGTGGACTTTCCGGGCCATGGGAGTCTTCTCGGATTCCTCCCTGACGACCTCGGCCGACAGCTTCTTGAGATCGCGCAGAACCGGCACCGGGAGCTGGATCACCTCGACCTTGCCCTTGAACTCCGTCTTGAGTCGGCCCAGCGCGATCGCGTTCTTGGCGTGGAAGTCCGCGCGGCCATAGGTCCGGGTCGCCGCCGCGGCATGGTCGAGCGTCCGCTGCAGGTCGACAGGAAGCGCCTCATACGCCTTCTTGTTGAAGCCGAACTCGTGTACGGTACCGGGCTCGTGCCAGCCCGGGTAGTAGTAGAAGCGCGCGGTATTGTGGAGACCGAGCTTCATGTCGTCATGCGGTCCGACCCATTCGCAGGCGTCGATGACGCCCCGCTCGAGGGCGGCGTAGATCTCGCTGCCTGGGGTTAGGACCGCCGTGCCGCCTGCCCTGGCGTAGACCTTGCCGCCGAGACCGGCGCCAATGCGCATCTTGAGCCCCTTGTAGTCGCCGATCGTGCTGATCTTCTTCCGGAACCATCCGGTCATCTGTGGGGCATCAGCTAGACCTGGACGCGGCACGAGGTTGAAGGCGGCGTATGTCTCCTCCATGAGCTTGAGCGCGTCGCCCTGGTAGTACCAGGCAGCCATGCCCTCGGGGTTCATGCCGAACGGGATGGTCGCGAACCACTCGAACGCGGGCTCCTTCACGGTCCAGTAGTACGGGGTGGCCATGAACGCCTCGATCGTGCCCTGCGAGGTGGCCTCGAAGCAGCCGAACGTCGACATGATCTGGCCGCCCGGGAAGACCTCGATCCGGAACCGCCCGCCGCTCGTCTCCTCGACGACCTTCGCCAGTCTCTGGGCCGCGCCCTGGAGCACGTCGAGCGCCGCGGTCCAGCCGGTGGACATGCGCCACTGGACCTTCGGCTGCGCAATGACGTTAGGGGCGTCGACGACGGCGGCAACGGCGGCAGCCACCACCACACCGCTTGCCGTCGCAATGAACCTGCGGCGCTCGATCATCAGCGGGTCCTCCTCACCCCTCCACGAGCTGGTGGTAGGCGCCCTCCGCGACGCGGTCCCACGGGCCCACCAGCGCCTGGAACTTCGTGTAGGCGGCGTGCACCTTCCGGGCCATGGGGGTCTTCTCCGATTCGTCCTTGACGACTTCGGCCGAGAGCTTCCTCAGATCACGGAGCAGCGGCACCGCTCGACCTTGTTCTTGAACTCCGTCTTGAGGCGCTCGAGCGCGATCGCGTTTTTCAGGTGGAAGTCGGCGGGGGCATAGGCGTGCACGGCCGTCACGGCATGATCGAGCATGCGCCGCAGGTCGAGCGGAAGAGACTCGTAGACCTTCTTGTTGAAGCCGAACTCCTCTACGGTGCCCGGCTCGTGCCAGCCCGGATAGTAGTAGTAGCGGGCGGTCCTGTGCAGGCCCAGCTGCATGTCGTCATGCGGCCCAACAAATTCGGCGGCGTCGATCACGCCCCGCTCGAGCGCGGCAAAGATCTCACTGGCCGGGGTGAGCACCGTCGTGGCGCCCGTCCGGGCGACGACCTTGTTGCCGAAGCCCGCGCCGATGCGCATCTTGAGCCCCTTGAAGTCGCCGGTCGTGCTCATCTTCTTCCGGAACCACCCACCCATCTGCGGGGCGTTCGAATAAGCGGGGCGCGGCACTAGCCCAACTTCCGCAGTTCGAGGGGGTCGGGTTCAGGATTTTAGGTACTTACGAGAAAAGTCGGCACTACACCGACGGGGTTGCCGCCAGCGTGGGAGGAATGCGTAGTCGCTCGGGTAGGTCGAGCCCGAGGCGGTCGAG
>WNFS01004859.1_pt1 | contig 11324 bp, 8 predicted proteins | sample 5400141 | NCBI WGS metagenome assembly WNFS01 (sample SAMN13153358, study PRJNA577476) | soil metagenome | isolation source: 60 cm saprolite under Madrone tree | place: USA:California | collected 2016-06-14 | reverse complement strand
CGAGGCCGAAAAAATCTCCGAGCGGACTCTCCACGCTTGGCGTCGTCTCCTCGTCCCAATACATCTTCAGTACCAGAGCTTTTAGCGCAGGGCCCTCCGCCCACATCGTCGTCCAGAAATGCGTGATCTCACCAGGGCCGCGCTCGTCCATCAACACCAGCGTTTCGCCCGGCGCGATTCGCCGGTAATCGGCATTGCCGCCGCTGCGGTCGTAACTGGAGGCACGCTTCTGAACGTAATCTCTTGCTTGCGGAAGCCCGGCAAGCCACTCACTCGCATTTTGCGCGGAAACGAACGGCGAAAACACGCAACACGCAATCACAATCACCAGACTTTTCATGGCTGCCCCCCGAGTCGCCGCATTCTATCGCAGGAGTCAGGTAGCACGGACACTCTTGTCTGTGCGCGGCGAAGGTGTGCTTTAAAGGGGTCGCTAGCGTCGCCGTGGAGCTTCGCGAATTTGCTCCAGAAGGTGGCGCAAGCGGAGTGTGTCGCAAGGCGCTCCGCCATAGCGCGCATTGGAATAGATACGCGTGAATTCGCTGACCGCAGGTGCGAGCGCCGGCGTCTGCACGCTGACAGCAAATTCCAGAGGTGTCTGCGCCGCGCGCCGCGCAAAACCATGGCGCTCGAGCTGCCGCAAGAGTTCGGCATAAAGCCGCGAAGCCAGCAGCGGATTCGCTTGCGCCGATTCCGGTGTGTGCAGATTCCAGTACAAGCGCAACCGGCGCATCGCCTTGCCAATTAAGTCGTAGCGCAATGCCACCAGCAGTAAAATCAGCGCCACTGGCAGCATCAGTCCCAGGATTCCGTGGCGGAGCTGCATCGTCTTCAGTCGCTGCCGGTTGTAGACCTGCGCGCGCTCGAACCATGCGCGCAGCGATTGCGTCCAGCTCCGCGAACTGCGCTGCAGATTTTGCGCCATCTGCACCTGATGCCCGAAGTCATAATTGATGACCCACTCGTTCCAGGAAAGCTCGATCCAGTCGATGTATTTCGCCAGGCGCGAAAGCAAATTGGAATTTTCAGTCGCAGGCGGCGTGGGATCGGCGCATCGCTGGCGCGCACGATGTAATCGCCGGCAAGATCGTTGTACTCGCCGGGCAAAAAGCCGTTGACCTCGCGCGCGGGAATATCCAGCGTGCGCAGCAAGATCGTCATCGCGGAAGCGAAGTACTCGCAATGCCCTGCGCGCGTAACGAACAAGAAATTCGCCAAAGGGTCATCGCCTGACTTGCCCACAAGGTTCAGTGTGTATCCAAAGCGGCTGCGCAGAAAATTCTCGATCGCGCGCGTCTTGTCGTACGAACTGTTCGCCCGCGTTGTCATTTGCTTTGCTAGCTCCGGGATTCGCGCATCGAGCAGCGGCGGGAGCTGCAAGTACTCCTCGAGAATTGCGGGCGGATATGCGTCGCCTGACGCTCGCAATTGCGTGGCGTCAAGCTTTGGCAACCGTGAAACCCCTGAGTAGCGCGCCCCCGAAATGTTGTGAAAGGGATTGAAGAGCGAGCCGGTGGAGTCCCGAAAAATGTAGCTGTTGAGGTCGGAGTTGTCTGGCGAAAAACTTCCTCTCAACGAAATGGGCTCTCCCGGTGTGAAGATCGCGGAAGTGGCGATGGGTTGCAGGAACACGGTGTACTGCAGCCCGGTTGCGCCTGAGGTCGCGGAGTGTCCCGCGTCGCTGCCCAGGAAAATCCATCCGTCCGGATGTGACCGCAGCGTTTCATTCGTACGGTCGGGGTTGCTCCAACGCCTGCCGTCAAAATTAATCAGCGCAATTCCGCGCCAACGCAACATCGGATAGCCGACCGGCTTCCCGGTTTTCACGCGCATCACAACTTCGGAATTTTTCTTGATCTCGCCGATCTGTCCCAGCTCGATGTTGTCGCTGAAGCCGGTCATCAGTGACGGCTGCATGCCGGCGCGGCCCAAATACCCGGCGGTGAATCTCGGGAACACGAAAAAAATCACACCGCCCAAAATTACTGAGCCGAGCGCGACGCTGACTGCCGCCAGACTCAGGGCGCGACTGAGCCGGCGCTCGTCCGCGGGCTGCCTGCCGAATGGAGAGGCGATCGTCCCGTTCGCAGCCCGGCGCAGTTCCAATCCAATGAAAGCCGCAACACCGAACACCATGAAAATGAAAAAAAGGATGAGAAACGAAGTGTCCACCGTGAGGATAGAAGCAGCCAGCATCGCGGCAAAGGCCAGCATGGCAAGAAACAACGCGTCGCGATCCGTCGTCGCGCTAAACAGCCTCACCACCATCACGAGCAGCAGAAAATGCACGGCGGCGAGCAGCGCGGCCAGCAGCGCCGGATTAGTGGAGTTTGCGACAATCGCGCGCGACACAAAGAAAATGTCGACCGGAAAGAACGCGAGATAGCCGATGACCGCCCAGGTCGCGGTAGTGTGCGATACCTCCGGTGGCTGGCTGCGCCACAGGCGAACACCTTTATAGAGCAGGGCCAACGGTGCGACTACACAAGTGAATGGATCGAGCTTGCCGGTGCTAACTAAGGTCGCGACGGAGGTGAGAATCAGAAAAAAAAGCGAGGCGCGAAAAAAGCGCTCCGCGGGGAGTGCGGGCAGCTTTGCGGCAAGTGTGGCAGAGGCGGCCATAAGTGCGAAATTTCATAGTAGCACCCAGATTGCGTGGACGGCGGCGAGCTATTGCCACATTCGCTGCAAAAGATAATGCATCAAGCGCGGGCGGCCAGCGCCGCGGGACCTGTGGCTGCAGCGGATTCGAGTGCGGCGCGCGCGGCTTTGCGGGTGAGATTGGAGATCGCGTGTGCAGCCGGTGAGGCGACGTCAATGAGCGGAATTATCTTTGCGCCTTCGACTCGCGGAAGGTGCGCTACGCTCACCCGAAACGTTCGCAGCGTTACCGCGCGGTATGTCACGGCGTGTCGCGCCGTCGGCAAAGGCTCCAGTTGTAGCCATTCCTTTGTCATGGACGCCGGCAGGATTTTGTGGAGATGAGTGCGCAATTCTGCCGACGGATCTGTTTCTACGGCAACAGTTGGGAAGTGCCACAGTTTCGAGACAAGCAGGGAAACTTGCTCGTGAGCTGACTTGTTTTTCGACAACGTCGGTGGTGGGAGCAGCAGAGTGCGGCCGCGAGGATCGAGCAGAATGGCTGTCGCGAGCACGATGTTCTCAGTAGCGCGTTTCTTGCGGCGCGCGGGAAGTGAATCCGCGAGGCCGAGTTTGCGTGCCTGGCAAAATTGCGTTACCGGGCAGAGCAGACATTGAGGCGATTGCGGCGTGCAGAGCGTCGCGCCCAGCTCCATCATCGCCTGATTCCAATCGCTCGACGATTTTGGGGCTAGCAACGCGTCCGCGGATTTCTGCAGCGACTGCCAACGCGTGGCATCACGCAAGTCGCCCCGCACCGCGTAGATTCGCGCCAGCACGCGCGCGACATTGCCATCCAGCACGGCATGTTTCGCGCCGTACGCGATGCTCAAGATCGCCGCCGCCGTGTAGCTGCCAATGCCGGGAAGGGCCAGTGCTTCTTTCTCCGTCCGAGGAAAAACTCCGCCATGCTTCGCAACGATTTCCTGTGCCGCCCCCTGCAAATTCCGCGCGCGGCTGTAATAGCCAAGTCCCGACCACAGCCGCAACACTTCTTCCTGTGGCGCGGTTGCGAGCGCGTGCACATTCGGAAATCGCTCGAGAAAGCGCTCGTAGTAGGGAATCACCGCCGCAACGCGTGTTTGTTGCAGCATTATTTCCGAGAGCCAGATGCGATAAGGATCATCCGTGCGGCGCCAGGGCAAATCGCGCCGGTATTGGCGAAACCAGCCAAACAATCGCTTGCGGAATGCGGTGAGTTCGCGGCGTTGCAGCATGTGACGCCGTATTCTCGCATGGATTCCGGCTTTTCTTTTTAATCGCGAGCCCCCTGAAAGGCTCTTACGGTTTGCGCGCTTTATCAGCATTGTCAGCCCTTCGCCGGTTGGGATTGTTCGCGCGTACGCAAGCACTTCTTGTGTATAATCCCGCTTAATTGCTTTCACATAGGTGGTGGCTTTTGAGTCCGCCGCAAACTCCAAACCTCTGGGTTCCCGTCTGTTGCGAGCGCGTCATGCGCTACAACTTGTTCCTCCAAAAGGATGGCGCAGCGTACGGTTCGCTGGTTTGCGCTGTCTGCAGCAAAAACGTCACGTTTGAGCTGGAACATGAGGCCGATTTGACCGCTTATGGCGAAGGGGCCCACGTGCTCCGCATGCTGGCGGCTCCGAAGCCACCCAATGTCGAGCGGCAAAGAGCCGAAGGCGATTCCGCTATGAACGACAAAACCCTGTGACCGGCATCGCGGTCTCCTAAAGACGCGGGTTCATGAATGATCGGCCAGACCATCTCTCACTTTCGCATCGTCGAAAAACTCGGTGCTGGCGGAATGGGTGTGGTCTACAAAGCCCTGGATACCCGCCTCGACCGCTCCGTCGCCCTGAAATTTCTACCCGACAACATGGTGCAGGACTCCCAGGCGTTGGAGCGTTTTCGCCGGGAAGCCCACGCCGCTTCCGCTCTAACCCATCCCGGCATCTGCACCATCTACGACATTGGCGAGCAGGACCAGCGGCCTTTCATCGCCATGGAGTTCATCGACGGCGAAACCCTGCGCCAGCATATCCATGGCCAGCCGCTTCCTCTCGCGGTGATGCTCGACCTGGCGATTCAAATTGCCGATGCCCTTGACGTCGCCCACGCCGAAGGCATCATCCACCGTGACATCAAGCCCTCCAACGTTTTCGTAACAAAGCGCGGACAAGCCAAGGTGCTCGATTTCGGGTTAGCCAAGCTTGTTCGCAAAGATGTCCTGCTCCCTGATCCGGAGATTGATCCGGAAGATTCTTCATCCAAAGCGCCTCCGGATCCCGTCTCCATCGTCGGCATCATTAGCGGCACTCCGGCATATATGTCGCCGGAGCAGGTTCGCGGCGATGACCTGGATCTGCGCACAGACCTATTTGCTTTTGGTCTGCTGCTATATGAGATGGCCACAGGGCGGCAAGCTTTCAGCGGCAAAACCGGTGGGGCGGTTATCGAAGCCATCCTCACGCGCTCGCCACCCTCCGTGCGAACTCTGAATCCCCAGATTCCGCCGGAGCTGGAAGAAATCATCAACAAGTGCCTCGAGAAGGACAGGAGCTTGCGTTACGCGAGCGCAGCAGCCGTCCGCTCAGACTTGCAACAGCTCAAGCGCGTATCGGAATCGGGACAGATTATCGCGTCGGCCACTTCCGCTTCAGCTCTTCGCACTCCGCCAATTCCCGCCGTGCCTCTCGCGGTTACGGTTCCGCCTCGTCGCTTCGGTTGGAAAGCAGTAGCGGCCGGAGCTGTACCCCTTGCCGCGATTCTTGTTGTCGCGGGCTTGTTTTACAATGCGCGCCGCGCTCATGCATTGACCCAGACGGATACGATCGTTCTTGTGGGCTTCACCAACAATACGGGCGACCCCATTTTCGACGACACTCTCCGCCAGGGTCTCGCCGCGCAACTCCAGCAATCACCGTTCCTCAGCCTGATCTCCGAGCAGCGTATCCAACAAACTTTGCGGCTGATGGGCCAGCCGCCGAACGCCAAACTGTCGCCCGCGATCGCCGGTGATCTCTGCCAGCGTGTGGGGAGCAAAGCGTATTTGAGCGGCTCTATCTCCAGCCTTGGCAGTCAGTACGTCATCGGTATCAACGCTGTCGACTGCCAGACCGGCGATTACCTCGCACAGGAGCAGGTGACCGCCAGCGGCAAAGAAAAGGTTCTGAAGGCGCTCGGCGGAGCTTCGACAAAGCTGCGCGAAAAAGTCGGTGAGTCCCTCAAAACCGTGCGCAAACTCGATACGCCGATCGACCAGGCCACCACGCCCTCTCTTGAAGCACTCCAGGCTTACAGCATGGGGCGAAAGACGTTGCAAGCGAAGGGCGACTACACCGCAGCGGTGCCCCTGTTTGAGCGTTCCATTCAGATTGATCCGAATTTTGCCATGGCTTATGCCACGCTGGGCACTGCGTATCACAACCTCGGCGAAAAGATTCTCTCAGCGCAAAATACCAGGAAAGCCTACGACCTGCGCGCTCGCGTCAGTGAGTGGGAAAAGTTCTACATCGAATCCCACTACCATCACTTTGTCACTGGCGACCTCGAGAAGGCGCGCCAGATCTACGAGCTCTGGGGACAAATCTATCCGCGCGAGCCGGTGCCGCACACGAATCTCGGCGTCATCTACCAAAACCTCGGACACTACGATAAGGCTGTTGCGGAGTTCCGCGAGGCAATTCACCTGAGCCCTTCGGAGGGTCTCAACTTTGGCGACCTCGTTCTCGCGCAGATTCATTTGAATCGACTCGGCGAAGCCCGGGCGACCGGCAACGAAGCGCTGACACGGAATCTCGATTCCGCCGATCTGCGTCTCTTTCTCTATCAGCTCGCCTTTTTGAACCGCGACCTGGCTGGCATGGAGCAACAGATTGCCTGGTCGTCGGGTAAACCCGAGGAAAACTCGATGCTGAATCTTCGGGCTGGCACGGCCGCCTATTTTGGCAACCTGGTTTCCGCTCTCGATCTCTCGCGCCAGGCGGCGGCCTCTGCCAGTCGTGTTGGCGCAAAAGAAATGGCGGCGGGCTGCGAAGCGGCTGCGGCTCTCTGGGCGGCCCTGTACGGAAATCGCTCGGCGGCGCGGCAACATGCTTCGAGCACTCTCGCGCAATCGAACGGTCGCGATGCGCAGTATGTCGCCGCATTGGCGTTTGCCCTCAGCGGCGATTCCGCGCGCGCGCGAACTCTCGCGGATGATCTGGACAAGCGATTTCCCGAGGACACTATCGTCCGCTTCAATTATCTTCCAACCCTTCGCGCGCAACTCGCGCTCAATGCTCCAAATGGAGCCGCAAAGGCGGTTGAAGCGCTTGTGGCGGCCTCGCCATACGAACTCGGCGTTCCGGGCGATAGCACCTTCTGGACGAATCTCTATCCCATCTACGTGCGCGGCCATGCGTTGCTTGCTTCTCGTCAGGGAACGCAGGCGGCGGTTGAGTTTCAGAAAATCCTGGATTGGCCCGGCGTAGTGGTGAACGAGCCTATCGGGGCGCTCGCGCATCTCGGACTCGCTCGCTCGTATGTCCTTGCAGGGGACGCAGCCAAGTCCCGCGCTGCTTACAACGATTTCTTCACACTCTGGAAGGACGCCGACCCTGACATTCCCGTTCTGATCGCTGCCAAGTCTGAGGCTGCAAAATTACAATAGCTGTCTGTTTCGCGAAGTGTTGTAGTGGCGCTACAAGCGGCTAGCCAGCAAGTCTTCCAGGAAAACCACGTAAGAGGTATGCCAGAGGTTTGCGGGGATGGAGCCGCGGGGCTGACTGGTCACGATGATTTTGAATAGCTCGGGGGAAGCGGCGAGAGTCGCCAGCAATGTGTGCTCCGCGTCCGGCGGCAGCGGCTGGGCGAGCGCCAGATGATGGAGAATGGCGAATATGTTTTCTTCCGCGGGCGCGAGAGGCGTTTCCATTCCGGCGGTGCGGAATTGGATTAGCGCGTTGCGCTCAAAAAAATGCCAGGCTATGCCGGCGCAGAGCGTCACTGCACGCTCGAAGCGATCGGCAGCGGTTTGCGGCGCTGAGCCGGTCGAAGCTGTCGAAATATGCGGATCGAGTACGAGGAGAACGCGGGTTTCATCCTCGCGCGTGAATTCGCGCACCATCAGCGAGCCGAGGCGCGCTGACGCTTTCCAGTGGACGTGCCGCGCGCTGTCTGTGGGCACGTAATCGCGCAAGGCGTAGAGATCCTGGCCGCGGCCCTTGGCAAGACTTTCCATCGCGCCTTGCAGGCCGGGCATAATCTCAAAAAACTCACGCGTGGGTTCGACGGAAGGATAGACGAGAGCTTCGGTGCGCAAATCCACCCGATGCGCTTTTTGCAGGAAGCCGAAGGGGAAGCGTGTCACGATGCGAAAAGCGTCCTGGCGATAGACCCCGCGAGCTGGAAAAGTCATCGGTACGGATTGATTCACGCGTCCGCGCTTCGGCAAGTAAGGAAAGTAGACCGGCGTTTCAAGGACCGCCGCGGCAGGCGAATTTTTGGCCGTCACTGCTTCCACGCGCAGGGAGAAGGAAGGCAACGTCAACTTTTCGTTTTCGAGTTCGATGGAGGCGCGGATTGGCTGGCCGGCGAAAATGTGCTCCGGCAATTGCAAGCGCATGGCGACGCCGGAAAGCGTGATGGACGAAAGAATTCCGGACATAAGAATGATGGCGATGAGGCTGGCGAGAATCAGGAAGAGAAGATTGTTGCCGGTGTTGAGCGCGGCGAGCGAAATCAAAATAATGCCGACCATGTAGAACCAGCCCTCGCGCGTGACCTTGTACTCCATTTTGTAGCCCAGCCAGCGCAGGGGCGTGCGGCGCGCGAGTATTGGGACGAGCGTTACGGCCACCCAGCCGGCCACGAGCAGCGCAATGAGAGCCGAAATGGTCGCGAGACGGAGTCGTCCGAGTTCCGCGGCGGCTCCGGAATAGAGCGCAAGCACCAGCGCGACACCTAATGCCGATATGGAGAGGAAGAACGCGCGCACTCCCGGGCGGTCGGCTTTGGCCCAGAGGTTCGCGACGCTTGAGATGACGCTCACAGGACGGATTACAACGGAACGGCTACAGATTCGACGATTTCGCGCAGAACGGCTTCGGTAGTCTCCGACTTTTTCTGCAGCGACGCGTGGCGCGAGCTGGCCACTACGCGATGCGAAAACACCGATACAGCGAGCTGCTTGAAATCGTCGGGGAGGCAGAAATCTCGGCCGTCGAGAAATGCGCGAGCTTGCGCGGCGCGTTGCAGCATTAGCGTTCCGCGCGGACTTACTCCCAGGGAAAGCTGTTCGGTCTTGCGCGTGCGGGCGACAATTTCCAGCGCGTAGTCATGCAGGCTGGAATCGACTTTCACTTGTGCGACGGCGTGCTGCATGGAAAGTACATCGCTGACATCGGCGACGGGTTCGAGCGATTGAACGGGGTCGGCGCTTGCGCGCATGCGGAGAATTTCGCGCTCGGTCTCGTGCGACGGATAGCCCATGCGGATGCGCATCAGAAAGCGGTCGAGCTGCGACTCCGGCAGAGGGTACGTGCCGTGGTGCTCGACGGGATTTTGCGTAGCGATCACGAGAAAAGGATTCGGCAGCGCGAGCGTTTTGCCGTCCACCGTCACTTGCGCTTCGTTCATGGCTTCGAGCAGCGCGGATTGCGTGCGCGGCGTCGTGCGGTTGATTTCATCCGCCAGCACCACGTTGGCGAAAATCGGGCCGGAACGAAATTCAAATTCGCGCGATTCGGGATTGTAAACGCTCACGCCGAGTACGTCGCTGGGCAGCAAGTCCGAAGTGAATTGAATGCGCTGGAAGCTGCAATGAAATGATTTCGCAAGCGCCTGGGCGAGCGTGGTCTTGCCGACACCAGGCACATCTTCGATGAGGAGATGGCCGCGCGCGAGCAGGGTGATGAGCGCGAGCTGAATCGCCTCTTCCTTGCCGTAAATGGCGCGCGCAATGGAGCGCTGGAGCTGTGAAACGGTTTGCGAAGTGGCGGTGGGCATTGTTGAAAACTCAGCTTCTTCCTGCTACAACATAGATGACGGCATGGCCGTGCGCTTCGTATTGTGCCGCTGATTTCGGGCGACTAGCTCAGTTGGTTAGAGCGCTCCCCTCACACGGGAGAGGTCAAAGGTTCAAGTCCTTTGTCGCCCACCATCCTTTGTCGCTTGAGCAGTTTTCATTCTAGCGGAAAATCTTGATGTCAACCTTCCTGCGTACCATCGAGTTTCTATGTTTGGGATTGTGGCTGGGGAGCGATGTGTTTCTTAGCTTTGTTGTGGCGCCGGGGGCTTTTCGGATTTTGGGTAGCCGGGATGCTGCTGGGTCGATGGTGGGGTTTGCGCTAGGGCGCATGCATTTGCTGGGGGTGATTTGCGGGATTGTGTTCTTTTTGACGCGGCTGATTCGCAGTCGGTCGTTTGCTAGCTTTGTGGCTCCGGTGGCGCTTTGCGTAGTACTGATGATCGCGCTGACGGTCGCATCGCAGGTTGGGGTTAGTCCGCGGATGGCGATGCTGCGGGTGCAGATGGGATCAATTCAGGCTACGGCGGAGGATAGTCCGCTGCTGGCCGAGTTTGGGCGGTTGCATCGGGTTTCGGTTTTACTGGAGAGCGGGGTGCTGCTGGCGGGGATAGTGGCGTTCTATTTCATGGTCAAAGAGATGAATTTGGGCACAAACTAGGCTTCGGCAGGCGACGCCCTGCGCTAGAGGTCGAGGCTTAGGGTGGGGTCGCAGGGAGGGGTACTACCCCCCCTAGGGTTTTGCATAAGTGTTCATTCTAAAGGGAGTTAAAGTCCTTTGTTTTGATACACTTTCACAAGTGTTGATTCTAAAGGTAGTTGCGGGCAGGGTTTTCCACAGGCCCTACGCGACCCGGACAAGGCTGCCACAAGAACGTCAAAAGCAGGAGCCCGCTTCAGAAAGCGGGCGCTACAAAAACAAGAACGCGGCTGGCTCGGGTACGAGCTGCCGCTGGATTGCAGGCGCAATCTCTTACACAACCAGTATGGACCACTTCCAGGGATATTGCAAGCTAAAACTTACTGACAGTTAACAGGTTGAGTTACTTGGACTTGCGGCGCTTGATCAGGATTACTGCGCGCTTGCGGCGGCGGATCATCTTTACTTTGGGTGGGCGAATTTTGTTGGTGGTGGCGTAGCCGGCGCGCTCGAAGGCTCGCCACATGTACCAGCTGGCTACGGTGCGGTAGGGGCGCCAGCGCTCGCCGAAGGCCAGGAGTTCTTTTGGTTTGGGCATGTGTTTTTTGCCGTAGGTTACGGACCAACCCTTTTTTACGCCTAGATCGTGGATGGGGAGTACGTCGGGGCGGCCTAGATTGAAGATCAGGAACATTTCTACGGTCCAGGCGCCTATGCCGCGAACGGAGTCGAGGCGCTCGACTAGCTCGGCGTCGGACATTTTTTCGGCTTGCTCGCGGGTGGGGACGATGCCGTCGATCGTTTTTTGGGCCAGGTCTTTCATGGCGAGGACTTTGGCTCCGGACAGGCCGGCTTTGCGGAGGGTGGCGGTGCGGAGTTTCAGCATTTGTTCCGGGGAGGGAGGGCGGCCGTTGCCGCTTAGGGCTTTTACACGGGCGAAGATGGTGGCGGCGGCTTTGCCGGAGATGGATTGGTAGGCGATCGATTCCATCAAGGCTTCGTAGGGGGATTGCGCGGCGTCCATATCGGTTTGGAATTGGGCGGTTTCCGCGATGAGGGTGGCGAGTTTTGGGT
>WNFS01010408.1_pt1 | contig 11333 bp, 9 predicted proteins | sample 5400141 | NCBI WGS metagenome assembly WNFS01 (sample SAMN13153358, study PRJNA577476) | soil metagenome | isolation source: 60 cm saprolite under Madrone tree | place: USA:California | collected 2016-06-14 | reverse complement strand
CGCCGATCACCACGCCATACGCAATTGCACCCGCTCCGACTCCGGCTTGGGGTGCGATCGTAACAGCCGATTGCTGATCACCGGACACCTGCCAATTTTCGGGATACGCGATGCTGAACGCACTATGCTGCAATCGGGTCAGGTGCCGGGCCGGCCTGACTTGCGGAAAACTGACGTTCGCGAGACTACCTCCGGCGGCTTCGCTCGACGTAGCGGGCAAATTAGGGGGGATCGCCCCACTCTGCCGGTTTTGCTGAGCCCAGAGCCCTTGCTTTGAGCCTTCGGCAATCTGCTCGCCAGTATAGGTTTTCACTCCGATCGCATCCTCTTTGGCGCGCACAAACGCTTGGCTGTTGCTCACGTACTTCTTAGGCGGCCAGTTGCTGACCTCTTTCTCGATCGCGGCCTGACGATTCCCCGGGTTCGGGTGATCGCTCAGGAACTGCGGACCGCCGCCACCCCCCTGTCGTTCAAGCTTCTCAAAGAAATCAGCCAAGGCCTTGGGATTGTAGCCCGCTTTGTACATGATGATCGCGCCTACCGCATCGGCCTGTGCTTCATCGCCTCTTGAGTATTTCATCATCAGAGTGCCGGCCCCCAACTGTATGCCTATACGTGCGAGGCTGCCTGCCGCCCCTCCGCCGAAAAGCCCGCCGAGCGCACCCAAAAGACTCGTCCACTGTGCTTTACCCGCTTGCTTCGCAGAATGCTGCATGTAAACGTGTGACATTTCATGAGCCATCACGCCTGCCAGTTCCGCTTCATTTTCCGCGGCAACAATGGCACCGACGTTGACGAACATCGGACCACCCGGCAATGCAAAGGCATTGATATCTTTCTGCGGAATTACGTGGAACTCGAATGGTCACGAATATTCCTGGGGAATCACGTCAGCCAGCCTTTTTCCTAATTGCCGGATGTACTGCGTCTGTGGGCTGGAATCCGGCAAGACCGGCATTTGTTGGTACACCTCAGCCATTGCTTGCCTTCCGAGTTGCTCTTGCTGCTCCTTAGTGATGCCGACGGAGCCGGGATCAGGCAGTTGCGGAGCAACGGTCGGTGTCGCCGCCCAGCCCGGTTCAGACAGAACCAGTGCGAGTAATCCCAGTATAGATTCCTGCCGTTCTGAGATGCGGACAAGAATACGCGAGATGTCCCCCCGAAGTGCGAGTCCCTAAAACGGCAGCTTCATTTCTTCGAGCTGCTTTTCTGTTTCCTTCGAGGGTTCGACGTTCAGCACGCTGCCGACATGCGGGCTGAGCTGCAACGGCTGAAGCGAGATACGGAGCCAGGCCGGAGGGCTTCAGAAGAAGGAGAATCGGTTCTGACATCAACCACACGTCGTGTGTCCTCGATCGACAAGCAGAGGGGACGGACTTCCTCCGTGCAAACAGCTGCCCTCCGCCCCCGCGAGTCTCCAAGATCATTGACTCGCTTGCAGTTTTGCCCTTCGCGAATGCGAGCGGCGATCCTGAGCACGAATACCTCAGTGACGGGATTACGGGAAGTCTCATCAATATTCTGGCGACGCTACCGAAACTGCGAGTGATGGCGCAGAGTGCAGTTTTTAGGTACAAGGGCCGGGAAATTGACCCTCAAGCCATCGGTCGCGAGCTTAATGTGCGCGCCGTTCTCGTAGGAAGAATGATGCAAAGCGGTGGCTCTTTGCGCATTGGGACCGAATTAGTCGATGTAGCCACAGGCTCTCTACTGTGGGGCGCGCAATACGATCGCAAGCCTGGCGACATCTTTGTGGTCCAAGACGAAATTTCCAACGAGATATCGGGGAAATTGCGGTTACGGTTGACCCGAGCCGAAAAGAAGCAACTAACAAAACGCCACACGGAGAATGCAGAGGCGTACCGGCTTTACCTAAAAGGTCGTCACCACTGGAACCGGTGGACCGAAGAAGGTTTCTACAAGGCGATCGAGTACTTTCGGCAGGCAGTCGAGAAAGACCCCAGCTACGCCCTCGCCTACGCTGGTTTGGCCGATTGCTACGTGCTCCTGGGATGGAACAGCTATCTGCCGCCCAAGGAAGCGTTCCCGAAAGGCAAAGCGGCGGCAAAGACTGCCCTGCAGCTCGATCCGGATCTCGCCGAAGCCCACACGCCTTTGGCGGCCCTGTTGTGGCTTCACGATTGGCAGTGGGAAGAGGCTCAGACAGAATTCAATCGCTGCCTCGAACTGGGTCCCACCTACGCAACTGCCCACCACTGGTATGCGGAGTATGCGATGACCATGGGACGACACGGAGAAGCTATGACCAGGATGAAGAACGGTCAGGATCTAGATCCTTTGTCGCTCATTATCAACGTCGCAGTCGGATGGGCCCTCTACTTTGCCCGCCGATACGATGAAGCTATTGAACAACTCCGGCGAACTGTCGATTTGGACACGAACTATCCCGTCACCTACTGGATCCTCGGCCTGTTGCTCAGGAAAACAGGTTGCTATGAACTGGCCATCACTGAGGGTGAGAAGGGGGTGAAGCTGTCGGGCGGCAGTCCTCTGATGCGCGCGGCACTTGCACACACTCTCGGCACGGCTGGTAGGACAAAGGAAGCATTAGAAATGCTAGATGATCTGACAAAATTAGCGAAGCAAAAGTATGTCGCGCCCTATTTCTTCGCCGGAATCCACATCGGCTTGGGAGAAAACGACCGCGCGATTGAATACTTGGAGAAATGCTACGAAGAACATTCCCACTGGCTTATCTATCTTCATATAGATCCGAGCATTGACGGCTTGCGGGACAACCAAGGTTTCCAAAGCTTGTTGCGGCGGGTTGGCCTTCCCGCGCTGACGACCGCGACCCTTATCTGAAGGGAGCAAGGCCGAGAACGCGAAGTTGCAATAGAGGCGACGGTCTCCGCCAAGTGCAATTGACCTTTGGCTTCCTGTACTACCTATTCACGATTTCCGACAGGAGGGCCACATGAGCCGAGAACGTGCGCTGAAGATTCTGTTGGTCGTGGTGGGCTTGATCTTTTCCGGTTTAGTTTATCCCTTGACGATGTTTGTGCGGCAAGAGCCTGCGTTGGCAATGATGCTTAGCGTTTATGTCACACTCGGCATTTTCTTGCTGCTGGCAGCCCGTAACCCGCCCGCGAATCGCAGCCTGATCGCTTTCACGGCATGGTCGAGCTTCGCTCACGCCGCTGTGATGGGGGAGCAGGCATTCCGCAATCTGATCCCACGCGGAGAACTGTGGGGCGTGGCTGCGCTCGTCATCATCGGCGTAGCCCTGATCGTGTTGGCGTCGGCGAACCAGTCTGGAGAGCGGACATCCGCAGCCGCTGCGTAGGCTTGCACTCTGGGAAAACGCCGACCCCCGGCATGCCGCTTGTGGGTCCAAACATACAGACCGCCTCGGCTTACCTCAGGCCGCTTTCTTTTCCCGCTTGACCTTGGCCCACCTCGCCCGTTGAGCCGCAGCAATCTTGCGGCGAGCCGAAGCCGACATCGTTCGTTTGGGCTTCGCAATTGGAACGACCTTCTGTTGTCCCTTGACTTTTGCCCATCGAGCTCTCTGAGCCGCTGCGATACGAGCGCGCCCTTTTGCCGACAATTTGCGACGAGGTTTGGTGCTGGTCCTGCCTCTATATACTCCAGCGAAAGCCACAAGTGCCGAATTCAATCTGGTTAACTGCTGTTGTACGTGGTCACGTTCCTTTTTCAACTGCTTCACAATTCCAGACAAGTTGGCCAATGTTGTTCCCCCTCGGGTGGGGATTGTAGCAGAGGCCATAGCCCAGAAGACCCTAATAGTTTCGTCGCCAGTTGCAACGCGACAGCGTCATATTGTCGAATAGTAATTTAGGGCGTAGATTTGTTCGCGTAACTTAGTGGGAGGACTCCGAGGAAGTCACCTCTTGAAGAAGTTACCTTACCGCTGTCAACGGTAGCGTTTGCGTAAGATGCCGCGAAGGACCTGCGGAAGGGGAGTTCCTGATGCCGGAAAATTTTGACAAGACGCATCCCATGGGCAGCGGCGATCGCGTCGTCGAGCAAGGGGAGTGTGTCAGCTCCATCGCGGCCGACGCCCACCTTCCCTGGAAGAGGATCTGGAATCCCAACATCCTGCTACCCCGAGACCGGCTGACAATTCCCGATGTAGCGACGGCCGATTTTTCGAAACCAACAGACGCGTCTCACACGTTCACGACGGTAATCGATCCGGTGAAATTGCGCCTCCGCCTGATCGCGGGGGACGTGGCTTTCAGCGATCAGCCGTTCACGCTTACGATTGCGGGCGCGGACGCGATTACAGGCACGACCGACAGCAACGGCCTGATTGACGTCAAGATTCCCCCGGATGCCATGACGGGCACGCTCCAGGTTGGAACCACTCCCCATGACGACTTTATCGTGTTGCAATTTGGATCTCTGAATCCGGTGGAAGTTCTCACCGGGGTGCAGCAGCGCCTGATGAATCTTGGTATTGATTGCGGACCGGCCGGCGACGATGGCATTTACGGCCACCGAACCCAGCACGCATTATTGGCATTCCAGAACAAGATGACACTCGAGCCGACGGGCAAGCCTGACGACGATACGCGAGATGCCCTGAAGCGGGAACACGGATGTTAAGGAGTATCCGCCAGCTTAATGGCTCCCAAGAAACCCAAGAAGAGGCCGATGCCGGGCAAGGTGGCCCGCTCCACGTTCGGGGACCCGAAGTTCAACACCATTGTTCTCTACGAGCACCGGCATACGGTCATGGCCCTGGGAATCCAGTTCTCCGATGAACCGCTCCTGAAGTGGATCAAGAAACTGGTCCCGGATATGACGATCAGCGGAGACTCGGCGGAATATATCAGTCACGACCAGCACGTCCGATATACGATCCAGATCGTCCGAACCAAGCAGGAATTCAAGAACGCGTTGGAGACGCCCGGAATTCACGTCGTGTATTCGGGCCACGCGCGGTACGGCCGCGGGCCGTGTTTCGGTCTTAACCCAGCCAACGGCGACAATTGGGAAATGGGCACGGATGACCCGGGCTTCATCAACACCGGGATTTTTCGCATGGGATTTCCCCTCATAGGGATCCCGATAAGCGCAGATATCAAGCATCACGGCTACCATTTTCTGCCGGCACTATCATCCGTCGAATTGAACGACGACAACTGTCATCCTGAGATCCCACTAGGCCGAAGCGCGAAGCGCGGGGGGGTTCGCACCGTTTCGATTCCCGAGAAGCTCAAGGAAAAGGTCCTCGACCAGGGTCAGCCTGTGCTAGACGGCGAGAGTTACTGGGGTTTCGGCTCGCGCGACATGAACCTCCTCTTGGTCGCCGACTGGAATAAGAGCATCAGCACGCCAATGGATCTGGGAGCCACCAATATACAGTGCAAGTGCTCAACCTTCCTGGGCTGTTCTACACTGAAGCATTGGCAGCCAATCGTGCGGGGACGCAAAGGGTTCAAGCAGAGCGACGCCGAGGGGTTTGCCTACTTCGTGGATCGGGTTTCCGATTCCACGGTCGATCCGATCTGGATGGCAAACTGGTTCAAGTTCCCTGATCGGAATGACTTCGAATCCTGGGAACCAAGCCTGGAATTCAGCCGGACGCGTTGCAATAAGACGCTGACTGCGGTCGGCGCCGGGTTTCTGATAAAGAAGGACCTATGACGGCAGCGGAAATCCTTGCCAGCCTGAAGGCGATTCCTGACGGGGAATGGGACCAGCTGGAGGCCCTTGCGCAGCGGATCGTAGCGGACGCGCGAGCGGGTCCTTCGGTTCTGACGCGGATTGTCGGCTCGAACCAGCCGGATCTGCAGGCTAAGGCGTCGCTTGTACTGGGACAACTCGAGGAACTGTCGGTCCTCCCCTGGGTCGATGCCAGCCAGCACCTGCGGGGCGAGGCTCGTATGCTGGCCCTGGCGAGGGCTTCCTCAGCTTATTCCTCGATGGCCGAACGATGTATAGCAAGGCTGAAGAAGAGTTTGGATAAACGGGAAGTGTTGCCACCGCCACGATTGAGCGGCGAGGTTGAAGAACGGCCTCCACGAGTCCGCGAGTGCGATGCGGCTTACTTGGTGTTGCGACGCTGGATGTACCCGGGGGAATCGAGCCTCAAGTACGAGCAAAATCGCAGCCTCTACCTGCAGCTTGAAGATGAAGAACGCGATCAGGACATCATCGAGTACGACAAGACCGGGCAGTGGGAAGACTTTCGATAGGCGGTAGCCGAGAGCTGAATGAACGATGCTGAAATCTTCACGCGCTTGATGCAACTGAGTGCCTCCGATACCGCGGGCGCCAGCCAACTCGCGGGGGCGATTGCGGCCGACGCTCGTACGGGCGGGGAGGTCGTAGTTGGCGAATGGGTAAACGCAGCGGGCGGACATGCGCCCAATCTGGCTTTCGTGGCCGCGGACCTGCACGAAACTTCCATGGATGCGATGTTGCGTCACGCGGACGGAGTAAGTCCAGCCCTCCGTGCCCGGTTCTTCGACTTGCTAGCGGATGCCGGAGCCCAGCTCCTCCGATCGCTACTCGCCGAATTGCGGCCTCTGTTGGATGATAGTTTGCGCCTTCCAAAATCGCAGGTCTTGCCTAGCCCCGCCCGCGATTGGCGGACATGTGATGAGGCTTATGTCCTCATGCGCCGCATTGTCCCGGCCCACCACAGACAGGATCCGCCGCTTCCCGCGGAGAGTGATTTTACCCGCATGGCAGCCAGCGACCGAGACTCCGCAATTCGCGCGCTGAAGGGTGCGAAGGCCGCGACACCCAGGGAATAGGCTTCTTGGAGGCTTCGTCCCAAACTTACTGATTGAGCCACTCGAGAGTCGGGTTCTTTCACAATCACGCTAGCGATCAGCTGGCATCCTCACGCTTGCACTTGTGTTGATTGAATTGGATCCGAAGACTTTCCTGCGCGTCGTGGACCTTCTTCAAGGCAGCCATCGGAACGGCGAACTGGCGATCACAAAAGGTGCAAATCCGACGGCCGGTATTGTGCCGAGCCATTTAATCACTCTAAGATTGCGTGTCGCCATGCGAAGAGTCTCCCAGAGGCCGAACAAGGTAGTTGCTGAGACGAGTGGCTACGCCGCGCAACGATGCTCACGCACGCTATGGGGTTGTAGTTCGCCAAAACGTTGCGCGCTACATAATAAATGAAGAGATTTCTTTCCCCTTGGCATAAGCTCTTTGGGATTGCAGGTGTGCCTCGTCACAATTCCGTCCGCCTTTGAAATCAATAAGATCAAAATCTGATCTGCTATAACTTTTCCGCCATGTTCGACTTCTTTGGGCTCTGCTTCGGAGCCGTTCTTCACATTCTTCGCACCCACCGCAGCCTGATGCTAGAGAACCTCGCCCTTCGCCAGCAACTCGCCGTCTTGAAACGCAAGCACCCGAGACCCATGCTAGGTCCATTCGATAAACTCTTCTGGGTTGTGGCGCGCTGTTTCTGGACCGACTGGGAGAAATCGCTCGTTCTCGTCCTCCCCGAGACCGTGGTGCGGTGGCACCAGGCTGGGTTCAAACTGTATTGGGGCATGCTTTGCGGAGTGCGAAAACGAGTCGGCGGTGGCCGTAGAATCTCCAAACAGATCCGTGACTTGATCTTCCAAATGGCGGCGGAGAATCCAACTTGGGGTGCACCGCGCATCCACGGCGAACTCCTCATGCTGGGCTTCGAGGTCTCGGAGACGACCGTCACCCGCTGGATGAGACGAGCACCCAGGCGCCCAGAGCCCACCGAACGCTGGCTGGCGTTTCTTCGCAATCACCGCGAAGCCATCGCGGCGATGGATTTCTTCACGGTCCCGACGCTCACGTTCAGTGTGCTCTACTGCTTCTTCCTCATTAGCCATGACCGTCGCCGCATCTTGCACTTCAATGTCACCCGTCATCCAACGAGCAATTGGATTGTGCAGCAACTTCGCGAAGCCTTTCCCTACCAGTCCACACCCAAGTTCCTGATCTATGATCACGACGCCAAGTATGGACTGGAGGTGCCGGCTGCGATTCGATCCATGACAATTGGTTGCGTGCAAACCTCGATCCAGAGCCCTTGGCAGAATGGAGTCGCGGAACGCTGGGTCGGCAGCTGCCGGCGCGAGTTGCTCGACCAGGTCATTCCGTTGAATGAGCGCCATCTCAAGCGGCTCCTCTCTGATTACGTCTCCTACTACCATGACGACCGGACCCATCTCGGCCTGGGTAAGCAAACACCGGATGGGAGGGCCAGGTCAGTCGGGAGCGGACAGACGATCTCTCGGCGACGTTTGGGCGGATTGCATCACCGCTACGACCGAGCTGCATAAAATCGGTGTTTGGAAAGGCTCTATCCTCGGCCTAGCAACAAAAGTGTGACTCATTCAGACAGTATGCGAGGCGCAGTCGCAACCACACGTGTGCATCTGGCAGCGAGCGATGTCTTTGAGCGTTGCCCACGGTTCAAGTACGCACCGTTCAGGGTCCGTTTTGAATAGTGACGAGGGACAGTCTTTCCAGAGGGCGAGGAATCGTTACTGCGGCAAGCCCATGCGTTTCAGCAGATCGATGTAGCGCGGGTCGGAGTGAAAGGGCTCAAGATAATCTTCGGTCTTTAGATATTCCATGCGCGACGACCGCTGCGCGTAGCCCTTTTCCAGCCACTCGAAGGTGTGGTCGCGGTCTCCCATCAGCCCATAGTAACGCGCCATCTCGTTGGGTGAGAGGTATTCCCTTTGCGAGTCGTTTTTCAGCATCTCAATCAACGCTGTGCACGCCCCCTTCAGTTTCGCTTCCCGATATCCAGAAGCGAATGCCTCCGCCCATTCGGGGCGCCCGTTCTTCTTCATCTCCATGGCCCGATCCGCCACAGATGCGTCCTGGTTTCCCAACCGCCAGTACAAGTTGCCACGGGTTCCGTAATAAACCGGGAATTCCGGATTGGCGGCAATGAGCCCGTTCAACAACGCCAGGGCATCATCATAGCGGTGCATGTCAATCAGTATATCCGCGTGATTTGCATTAATCTGGGGAGAAGCAGGATCGAGCACCAGAGCCTTCTCAATCTCAGCCAATGCCTCCTTGAGTCGGCCCAAGTTCTGTAGCAGAAGCGCGTACCAATGGTGGGATGTGGTGTCGTTCGGGTTCAATCCAATCGCCTTGCGATACTCGGCTTCTGCTCCCGCCCAGTCCCAATCTGCCAACTCCTTCAGGGCTGCCAGGGCAGCATGCGGCTCGGCCAGCGTCGGATCGAGTTCGATTGCCCGTTGCGCTGCACTGCGAATCTTGGGCGAAGCTTCTTCAGGGGATATCCACCCGCGATCAAAGAGAAGGACGTATGCATATGCCAAACCGGCATAGGCCTGTGCGTAATTTGGATCCTTGGCGACCGCCTGGTTAAATTGATTCAAGGCCTTGTAAATGCTCTCGCGGGTGCGCTGCGCCAGGTAAAAGCGTCCCTTCACATAGAGCTGGTAGGCCTCGGCATTCTCGGTGGCATGCTTCTTTTCATCGCCACTGCCACTTACCTTTATACGCAACTGGCCGGAAATGTCGGAGGCAATGTCGTCCTGCAGGGTAGCGATATCGGAGGCTTTGCGCTGGTACTGCTCACCCCAGATCTGCGAGCCGTTGCTTACGTCCACCATTTCAGTTTCCACGTTGAGCGTGTCCCCGTGTTGAACCAGGCGGCCCACAATTACCGCTCCCACCTTCAGGTCGCGCCCGATCTGCAGCGGATCCTGCTGTGCCCCCCGGTAGCGGAAAACCGTAGAGCGGGCCATCACCCGCAGCCCCGGAAGCCGCGACAAATGATTGATCACTCCTTCCGTGATGCCGTCCGCGAGATAGTCCATTTCTGAGTTTGAAGTAGCGTTTGCCAGCGGCAGTACCGCCACCGAATCAATCGCACTCGACGTTCGGTGTAGAAAGTAATATCCACCCGCTGCGATCGCCGTGAGCACGAGCGCAGCGACGACGCCAACCACGGCCCATGGCCTCCGCCTCGCTGGCTCGGCAGCCACACTGGAATCGGAGGGTCCAGAAGCATCCGTTCCACCCGCCGATGTCGCTAAAACAGTTGCTGCTACCGGCTTTCCGGCACCGCTCACGGGAATGCCCGATTCTGCAGCGGCCACTACCGAACTGCGGCTGGAATCCGTGTCCCTCTTCAGGCGCTGCAGTTCCGCCCGCATATCTGCAGCGTGCTGGTAGCGCAGGTTACGGTCTTTTTCCAGGGCCCGACTGATGATGTCTTCGAGCTTGGGAGGAAGGTCAGGATTGAGACGAAGGGGCGGTGAGGGTGCTCGGTTTAGGATTGCATCAAAAATGGTTGCCGAAGTATCGCCACGGAAAGGCACAGCACCTGTCGCCATCTCATACAGAACCGCCCCAAATGAAAACAGGTCGGTACGCGAGTCCAGTTCTTTCCCCTTGGCCTGTTCCGGGGACATATAAGCCACAGTCCCGAGTGCCGTGCCTGGGCTGGTGAGGTACTGCAGGCTGACAGCCGCCGTAGCTTCGTTCAGTCCGCCTGCCGCCTCCGCTGGCTTGTCCGGCAATGACGTAACTTTCGCCAATCCAAAGTCCAGAATCTTGGCGTGCCCGCCGCGCTTGGTAACGAAGATGTTTGCGGGCTTGATGTCTCGATGCACTATACCTTCCGTGTGTGCGGCATCCAAGGCATCGCCAATTTCGATGGCTAGCGATAGCAGCGTCTCGTTCTCCAGCGGACGTCCGGTGACCATGTGCTTGAGCGTCACGCCATCCAGGTACTCCATGGCGATGAAAGCCTGCCCGTCCTGCTCGCCGATGTCGTGAATCGTGCAGATATTGGGGTGGTTCAGTGCGGACGCGGCTTGTGCCTCGCGTTGGAAACGGGCGAGTGCCTGCGGGTCACGGGCCACCTCATCGGGCAGGAACTTCAACGCAACGAAGCGATGGAGCCGCGTGTCTTCCGCTTTGTACACCACACCCATTCCCCCGCCACCGAGCTTCTCGATGACGCGGTAGTGCGAGATGGTTTCGCCAATCATGAGTGGCGCAGCGACTCAGGGTACCATGTTGGGAGTGCTTCGAAGGCAAAGTCAATGGAAAGCCTACGTCCGAGGCGAGTTTCGCCGATTCGATTCTGCCCCTCAGAGAATGGTAGACTGTCCGCCTTTCGAGGCGTCAGCAATGAATATCATAGGACTTGGCACCTACCGTCTGCGTCGGAAGCTGAGAGTCATGAGCGATGAAGACCTATGGTGGCTGTTCCTTCATCACCGGCCGGAGTGTTCACGCGAGTTCTGGGAAGAATTGGAGAATCGAAAAGCTGCTGGCATCTTGTCCAAAGATAGCCCATTCTGGACTGTGAGTAACCGCGCCCGATACCTTCA
>WNFS01010175.1_pt1 | contig 11334 bp, 9 predicted proteins | sample 5400141 | NCBI WGS metagenome assembly WNFS01 (sample SAMN13153358, study PRJNA577476) | soil metagenome | isolation source: 60 cm saprolite under Madrone tree | place: USA:California | collected 2016-06-14 | reverse complement strand
GCGGAAGAGTACGCGATTTCCGCCGTGGTGATCGTACGGAGCGAACCAACTGCGGACGCTTCGTTTGCTGCCATCTTCGACTTAATCAAGTTCGGGATTGCGATGGCCGCGATGATCAGAATGATCGCCACGACGATCAGCAATTCGATAAGAGAGAAACCCTTTTGCTGCTTCTTCATGCTATCTCCTTAAGGATGTGAGTAATGCCTGAGCACGCTAAGACATAGTGCAAACCGGAGGCCAAAGCTCAAATCGACACTTGCCCATTGACAACAAAGGACTTATGGGCGGGATATACGTGACGGAAGCCGGAATGCCGCCAAAACCGAGGCTTGACCATCGTTTCGGGACGTTTTTTGCCAGAAGTCAGTGACATTTTTTGACAAACTCGAAAGTTCTGTCGAATTTTGGCTGGTACTTAGTCGATCTAGCTGTGGGTGGAAGGGGGCCTAAACACCCTATAATGTTGCGGTTCTGGAAAATGAGGCCCAAATTGGCGCCACACTTCGCCGTCCGGGGCCTACGGGAAAGAGCCTCTGCTGTTGAAGGTAGCTAAAGGCTAGAACAGATGCGGGGAGGCTCGAAAGCCTCCCCGCCGTCTGAAGAGTTCTAGCGTCCGTTCTTGTCTTACTGCAGGGCGTTGTCGGTATTGCTGGCTGCCGCAGCCTGGTTATAACGGATGACGCCGGTTTCGTTCACGAAGAAATGGCGCGTTCCCGAAGAAGCCGAGACCGGGTCTGCGTTCACCGCGAAAGTCGTCGCTGGCGTGCCAACAACTGTCGGGTCGGTGAAGTTATAACCGCTCTTGGTCTTGCTCGCGAGAGTCGCGTCGATCTGGTTGCGGAAGAGTACGCGATTTCCGCCGTGGTGATCGTACGGAGCGAACCAACTGCGGACGCTTCGTTTGCTGCCATCTTCGACTTAATCAAGTTCGGGATTGCGATGGCCGCGATGATCAGAATGATCGCCACGACGATCAACAATTCGATAAGAGAAAAGCCCTTCTGTTTGTTCATTTGAAACGGCTCCTGACGAGAAATTGTCTGGCTAATCCCGTTCGCTCCTCTTGGCGAGAGCAAGGCAGGTTCCATTTTAGAACAGAATCCTTCACACTGAATACAAACGACTTAACAAAAGCGGTACAAAATTCCGTGACCTCTCGGCACCAATTCGAGGCAGGATTGCCGGAAAACGTCGGCGTAATCAGTCATTATTCGCTAAATTTGACAATTTGTGTCAGAAACTGCCAGGGCTGGGGCCTCAGATTTAAGTTGGGAGGCCCAGAACATTTGCAGTTCTGGAAACTCGGCTGAGGACAAACCGGTGCCGTAGCCTAGAAGAAAGATAGCCTGTCGTAGACACACGACTGTTTCAACCTGGCGATGCTGAGTTCGTTGCTGTTTCGAGCTACGATCCCGACCGACCTACCCTCTATGACGCCGCCGGCGCAGACTTCACCGATTCCGAGTCAACCTGAGCAGAATTCTCGGAACACATGGCAACATCGGCTTGGCCACAGTGAGGCAGTTAAGCTGATGGCGCTGGTCGTAGTGTTCACACTTCCTGCATTCTTGTTTCTGCGCAATTTCTTCATGTCCGATCCAGACTTCGGGTGGCACCTTCGCGCCGGCGAATGGATATTGTCCCACCACGCGGTTCCCCACACCGATCCGTTCTCAATGTACGGGAGGGACAAGCCCTGGTACGACTACAGCTGGCTGTTCGATATTTTCTTTGCGCTGATCTATCGGGCCTTCGGGCTGGCGGGATTTGCGCTGCTTGAAGTTGCGTTTCGCGTGGCGATACCGGCGTTTGTTTTTCGCATGGCGCGGAAACTGGAGCTGGCGTTTTGGCCGGCGGCGGTGTGCACCGCTCTAGCGGCGTATTCGATCTCCAGTATTTATGCGCCTCGGCCCGGGATGTTCACGATTTTATTTTTTGCAATTGAGCTGGAACTTTTGCTGACGGCGGTGAGCAAAGGCAAATTCGCGCGAATGTATTGGCTCGTTCCCCTGTTCGCGGTGTGGGCCAGCGTGCATATTCAATTCATTCACGGGCTGATCGTGCTTGCGCTATTTGCGGGTGAACCGATTCTGAATTTTGTGACCCGGTACAAGGCCGAGCCTGCCGCGCTTCCAGCTAAATCCTGGTGCGTGGTTGCGGCGTCATTTCTAGCAACGCTTGTTACTCCGTACGGGTGGCATATCTATTCAACCGTTCTTGTCTACGCGCGGCAAAAACACATTTATGACTCCATTATAGAGATGCTGCCGATGAGCTTTCGGCAACCATTCCACTTCGTACTGGTTTTTCTTGCGTTGAGCGCGGCGGGAGCGCTTGGTTGGCGCCGGAATCTGCGGCCGGTCTATCTCGGCCTGTTCGCGTTTGCGGCGGTACTCGGATTTCGCTCCATCAAGGACACCTGGATTCTCGCGCTGGTTTCAGTTGCGCTGATCGCTGCTGCCCTGCGAACTAACACTGGTGACACCACACACATCCCGTCGCTTACGCCGAAAAACAAGCTTGCCCTTGGCATCTGCATGGCCGCTGTGCTGGCCGTAGCCTGGCGCCACTACGATGTGGCAAACAGCTGGATCGAAATGGGGCTTGCGGGAAGCTATCCCGAGGCGGCGGTGCAGTACGTCGAGAAACATCAACTGAAAGGACCGCTCTACAACGATTTCACGAGCGGCGGCTTTCTGATATGGCGGCTGCCTTCGATTCCGGTATCGATCGATGGGCGCACTAACGTGCACGGCGACGATCGCGTAAAGGCCTACACTGATGCGCTGCGGGGACTTCCCGGCTGGGAAAAGGACCCGGACCTTGCTCAGGCCAATTTGATTATATGGCCGACGAAGTCGCCCCTGCCCGCATTGCTCCGCTGCGACACGCGATTTAAACAGGTGTTCGCGGACCCACAAGCCGTCGTGTTCGTGCGCAAATAAGCGGAAGTCGTCCGACGACGGTTGTCTATTGTCTACAGGTTGTGTTTTTTCGCGTAGTGCCGGAAAGACCGGTACGAGATGTGCAGTAGTTCGGAAGCTCTCGTTCGAACGCCGTCGGATTTTTCCAACGCGGCGGCGATGTAACGCCGCTCCGCTTCCGCGATTTCCTTTTCGAAATCTACACCTTCCGGCGGAAGTTGTGTGCCATGACCGTTGTTGTTGGCCAAGGCGGAGGGACCAGCGTAACCAGCGATGCGGTCAGGCAGAGAGCCGAGCGAAATTTCCGACCCGCTCTCCAATGCGATTGCCCGCTCAATGGTATTTTCGAGCTCGCGAACGTTTCCCGGCCAATCATATGCTTCCAGTTTCCGCAACGCCTCCGACGAAATTCCACCAATCGGCTTTTCCATACTCTTCCGGAACCGCTCCAGAAAGTGCCGCGCGAGCAGAGGAATGTCTTCGCGCCTCTCGCGCAACGGAGGCAGTTGAATCGGAATGACGCTCAACCGGTAGTACAGATCCTCGCGGAAGCGGCCTTCGGCGATTTCTTTTTCGAATTCTTTGTTCGTGGCCGCGATGACGCGGACGTCCACGTCAATTTCTTCAGTGCTCCCGATTGGGCGAACTTTGCCTTCCTGCAGGACACGGTACAGCTTCACTTGCATTGTCAGACTCATGTTGCCGATTTCATCCATGAAAAGCGTGCCGCCGTGCGCCGCCTGAAAGAGGCCCTGCCGGTTTTCGTTTGCGCCAGTGAACGCGCCTTTCATATAGCCGAAAAGCTCGGACTCGAGCAGCGTTTCTGGAAATGCTCCGCAGTTTATCGTAATGAACGGCGCCTGCGAACGCTGGCTGTTCTCGTGAATCGCGCGTGCGACCAACTCTTTACCGGTTCCGCTTTCGCCAGTTATCAGCACGCGACTCGACTGCGGCGCGATCGTCTGGATCAACTCGAAAATAGCGCGCATCTTCGGGCTCTGGCCCAAAATGTTGTCGAGACCGGTTAAGCGGCGCAGTTCCCTGCGCAGGTAACCCGCTTCTTTCCGCCACTTCAGATTTTCCGAGACGCCGCTTACGGTGCGGCGGATCTGATCTACAAGGTCGTGGTCTTTAATCACGTAGCGATCCGCGCCGGCATTTATTGCCGCGATCGCTGTCTCAACCGTGGGCACTCCGGTTATCAAAAGAAAGAAGCACGTCGGAGAGACTTCCTTTACAAACTTCAGAAGTTCCAATCCGTCAGCGCCGGGCATTCTGACGTCTGAAATGACGATGTCAAAAATCTGCGATTCAAGCTTGCGTTTCGCGGCATCGACGTTGTTCGCCACTTCCACGCGGTGGCCTTCCTTGCGAAACGTAATCTCGAGCAATTCACAGATCGACCGTTCGTCGTCCACGACCAGAATGTGCGCCGTATCGCGAACCGTTGTTTCTTTTGGGGCAGTTTTAATTGCTTGCATGCGTCCTCACGCCACTCGTGGAAGTTCCACGATGAATTCCGCTCCCTTGTCTTTTTCCGAAATCACCGTGATGCGCCCGCTATGTGCCTGAACAATCTGGTAAACGATGGATAGGCCAAGTCCAGTGCCGCCTTCGAAATTAGATTGCAGCGGCTCAAAAATCTTTGCCTTCTGCTTCGCATCGAGGCCCACGCCCGTATCGCGAAACGCGACGCGGAGCCAAAATGGGCGTTCGTCCACACTGACCGTTAACTTCCCGCCGTCGGGCATGGCGCGCAGCGCGTTGTCGCACAAGTTCCAGAAGACTTGCCGAATTCGCCCGGAATCCACGCGCGCCTTGATCTCTTTGCCGTTGTAGGTTCGTTCGATCGCATACTTGGTGCTGACTTCCGGCTTCTTCTCCAGCAGGGTAAGCGTCTCCTCAAGTAGCGAACGCACATCCGCTTCCTTGAATTCGTATGACTTTTCGCGCGAATAGTTCAGGAAGTCCGTGATGATCTGATTCAGGCGCTCGGATTCGCGGCCCACAATGTTGACGAGATGCTTTTCATCTTCTTCCAGCGGCGCCATGCGGCCCAATTCCTTCACGGCTCCGGCCATGGCGGTCAGCGGTTGCCGGATTTCATGAGCGATCGCGGCGGAGAGCCGGCCGAGCGCTGCCATGCGCTCTTTGGTCGCGACTTCCTGTTCAAGTCTGCGAAGTTCCGTCAAGTCCTGGAAATTGAACACGAACCCACTGCGCGACGCGTCGCGGGAACGCAAGGGGGAAACGCTGATTCCTATGTACCGGTGCTGCCCATCGGGCGTCTGAAATTCCACTTCCCGCCGCTGCCCGGTTTTTTCCAGGCCGTCGACTCGGCCCGGCAACCAGAACTCTTCATTCCAATCCTGCAGTCTTTGCCCACGAACATCCATATAGCGGCGGCCGAGAATCTCCTCGCCGGTCCGGTTCAGCAGCGTAATTCGTCCCTCGACGTCCGTGGTCAACAACCCGCCGCGCATTGAGTGGATGATGTCCTCGGTAAAATCCTGCAGGTCCATCAACTCTTCGCGCTTCTCTTCGAGTTCCATGCCCTTTCGCCGCAAGGATTGCGCGAGCACACTGCCGAGGAATGCCACCACGAGGAATCCCAGCGCATTGCTCAGAAACCAGATGCGCAGATTGGACTCTGTCGGCACCGTCATGGAGCTGACCGGCAACTTTCCGGAATAGACGAGCATCGTCACGCTGCCGAGCAAAATCAGGCACAAGATAGCTGCGATATAGGCAGAGCGCCGGGAAAAAATAATGGTTGCGACGATAATCACAAGCAGGTAGAGCGAATTAAAATAGCTGTCCTGTAATCCAGTAGCGTAGACAACGCCGCTTACCATGACCGCGTCGCAGGCTACCTGCAATCCGCCGAGCCACGTTGCGTGCGGCATCCATCGCACGAAAATCAGTTCCAACAGTGCAAACGTAATCCACAGCACCAGCACTGGGAGTAAGAGGCGATAGGCGTTTGACGTCGGAAAATACTGCGGCCAAACCACGCCGACGGCGAGGATTATCACGATGAAGAGCAGGCGGACGCGCGTCAGCCAGCTCAGCCACTCCTGCACGTTTTGACTCTTGTCCATTCCCACGCCGTAACCTTCGTGCTAAGCGAAACAAGGGGAGGACGCCTAGCTGGCGGCCTCCCCTCGCCCGGTTCTTGCCTCACTTCCGGACGAGCGTCCGGTTAGTGTGAATCGCTCAGCTTGCCGATAACCGTGAACAGCGGCAAGTACATCGAAATAACGACGCCGCCGACGACCAAGCCCAGAAATACGATCATGACGGGTTCGAGGGCGGTCAACAGGTCCTTCACCGCCGCGTCAACTTCTTCTTCGTAGAAATCTGCGATCTTCTGGAGCATCGCATCCATGGCACCGGTCTGTTCACCAACGCCGATCATCTGGGTAACCATGCCCGGAAAGACGTCTGATTCCTTCAGCGGTTCGGTAAGGGACTTTCCTTCTTCGAGCGAACGGCGAACCCTCACGAGTGCGCGTTCAACAACAGCGTTACCCGCTGTTCTCGCGGTAATGTCCAGACCTTCCAGAATGGGCACACCGCTCGAGATCAGGGTTCCAAGTGTCCGCGTAAAGCGCGCCACGGCAATCTTTCGCATCAGAAGACCGAGCACCGGCAGTTTGAGGATTAGGGAGTCGAGCGCGTATTTGCCTTGGGGCGTTCCATACCATGCCTTGAGAGCAAAGATGCTGCCGACGAACCCGACCAAAATCAGCAGACCGAAATAGCTGCCAATGAAATTACTGAGCCCGATAACGATTCGCGTGGGCAGCGGCAGTTCGACGCCGAGGCCTGCGAACAACGTCGCGAAAATCGGAACGACCTTCCACAGGAGCAGCGTGATGACGCCGCCGGCAACGCTTATGACGCCGACGGGGTACACCATGGCCGACTTGACGGCGCGCTGCAACTTGACGTTCTTTTCGATGTAAGCCGAAAGCCGCTGCAAAATGGTGTCGAGAATACCGCCCGTCTCGCCCGCTTCCACCATGTTGGTGTACAGCGGATCGAAAACCTTGGGCGACGCCTTCATGGCGGCGGACAGCGTCGAGCCGCCTTCCACCATCTCGCGCGTGTTGATCAGCACTTTTTGGAAAATCTTGTTTTCCTGCTGGCCGGCGAGAATCTCCAGGCACTGCACGAGCGGCAAGCCTGCGTCGATCATGACCGAGAACTGACGCGTGAAAATCGCCAATTCCTTCGAATCGATGCCGCCGCCGAAGGTGGGAACGTTAAATTCCCGGCCCTTCTCGCTCATCTTCGAAGCGGTAATCTGCTGCCGCTTCAAAAGATTCTGCAAGTCGGTCTTGCTCGCTGCTGTCATTTCACCGCTCACGGATGCACCGGCGCGGTTCGTACCCCTGTATGTATAGACCGGCATAACCTACCTCCTCAGTCGGTCACGCTAACTCGCAAGCCATCATCTTTCGAATGGCCCGCAAAACTCTTATCGCTTCCCTACCGGCACTTTGCCGCCGCTAGAGGGAGCCGTTACTCCGCGATTGATCATGTCCTGCAGTTCGTCCGGGTTCGAAGAACGCGAAAGCGCGACGTCCAGCGAAATCGCCTTGGAGAAATACGCGCTGGCGAGAGACTGGTTGAACGTCTGCATGCCCGTTTGTCCTGTGCCGGTCTGCATGGCGGAATAAATCTGGTGAATCTTGTCTTCGCGAACAAGGTTGCGAATCGCGGGCGTGGGGATGAGGACTTCCATCACCATCGCGCGGCCGCGGCCGTCCACGCGCGGCAAGAGCGCCTGACAAAGAATTCCTTCGAGCACCATCGAAAGCTGCGCGCGAATCTGCGGCTGCTGGTGCGCGGGAAAAACGTCAATAATACGGTTGATGGTCGAAGCGGCGCTGTTGGTGTGCAGAGTGGCGAACGTCAAGTGGCCGGTTTCCGCGATACGCAGGGCGGATTCAATCGTCTCGAGGTCGCGCATTTCGCCGATGAGCACCACGTCGGGGTCTTCGCGCAACGCAGCGCGGAGCGAATTCGCGAAAGAGTGCGTGTCCGCGTGGACTTCGCGCTGATTGACAAGGCACTTCTTGTGGTTGTGCAGAAATTCGATCGGGTCTTCAACCGTAATCATGTGCTCTTCGCGCTCGGCGTTGATCTTGTCGAGCATGGCGGCGAGTGTCGTGGCGGTTTATCGCACAGGCCGCGAACCACCGCCGGCAGTCCGAGCGCGTCGAAACCTTTAATTTCCCAGGGAATTGTTCTGAATACCGACCCAACCGCGCCGCGTTGATTGAACACATTGCCGCGGAAACGCGCGAGGTTTTTCAAACCGAAGGAGAAGTCCAATTCAAGATTTTCTTCAAAGCGGTGCTTCTGCGCGTCGGTCAGCACGCTATACGCCAGAGACTTGGTGTCCGCAGCCGTGAGCGGCGGCATATCCAGCGGCCGCAAGTGGCCGTGCACGCGCACGCGCGGCGCGCTATTCGTCGTGATGTGCAGGTCCGACCCGCCCATCTCGATCATCTTCTTCAGCAATTCACTCAGCGTGATCCCAGACATCGCTCACCCTCTTCTCTACAAAACCGTTTCGCGTAGGACTTCGTCCAGCGTGGTCTGCCCGAGCGCACACTTAATTAATCCGCTTCGGCGCAGCGTAATCATTCCCTGCTCGATGGCCTTCTTCTTCAATTCCAACGCGGACGCGCCGACGAGAATCAGTTCGCGCAACTCGTCGTTAATTTCCATGACTTCGTACAAACCTGTCCGGCCCTTATAACCGTTTTTGTTGCAGGTTGTGCAGCCTTTCCCGTGATAAATCTTCGTTGTCTTCAGTTCTTCAGGCGTGTATCCCGCATCGATCAGCGCCTGCTCGGGAATCTCCAGCTGCTCTTTACAATTGGCGCAGATCCGGCGCACGAGACGCTGTGCACAAATCAGGTTCACGGAAGTCGCCACGAGGAACGGCTCAATGCCCATGTTCATCAACCGGCTGATGGTCGACGGCGCGTCGTTCGTGTGCAGCGTGGACAAAACCATGTGGCCCGTGAGCGCGGCCTTCACGCCAATTTCCGCCGTTTCGAAGTCGCGAATCTCTCCGACCAGAATGATGTTCGGGTCTTGCCGCAAAAAGGCGCGCAACGCCGCGGCGAAGTTCAACCCGATCTGCTCCTTCATCTGCACCTGGTTGATGCCGCCCAACTGAAATTCGACCGGGTCTTCCGCGGTCATAATATTGGTATCAACTTGATTGAGGCGCGCGACGGAAGAGTACAACGTGTTGGTTTTGCCCGAACCCGTCGGACCGGTGACGAGCACCATGCCGTACGGCTTCAAAATGTTGCGTTCGAATTTCTTCAAGGACTCCTGCTCGAAACCCAGCTTGGTCATGTCCAAACGCAGGTTTTCCTTGTCCAGCAACCGGAGTACGATTTTTTCGCCGTAAAGCGTCGGCACCGTGGAAACGCGGAAGTCCAGTTCCTTGCGCTTGCCGTCGGCCTTGTACTTGATCATGATGCGGCCGTCTTGCGGCAGGCGCTTTTCCGCGATGTCCAATTTCGCCATAATTTTCATACGGCTGGTGATCGCGTCTTTCAATTTCAACGGCGGATTCATCACGGTCTGCAGCTGGCCGTCAACGCGGAACCGCACGCGCATTTCCGTTTCATACGGCTCGACGTGAATATCGCTCGCGCCGCGCTTGACGGAATCCGTCAGGATCAAATTAACAAGCTTGATGATCGGCGCTTCGTCGGCTGCCTTTTCCAGCGCAGCAGCGTCCAGCTCCGCTTCGTCGGCCGCCAACTCCAGTTCTTCGTCCTCGGCGACGAGGTCCTTCATCAGGTTGCTGAGTTCTTCGCCGTTCGACGCCGCTCCGCCATAGCAGCGCGTTATCGCCTCGGCAATCGCCGATTCGGACGCGACGACTGGCTCCACGTTGAAGCCCGTCATGAACTTCACGTCGTCCATCGCGAAGACGTTCGTCGGGTCAGTCATCGCAATCGTCAGCACCGAGCCGACACGCGACAGCGGCACAACTTGATAGCGCAGCGCTGTATCCTGTGGAATCAGGCGGATGACGTTGGGATCGATTTCGTAATATTTCAGGTTGATGGAGGGCACGCCGTACTGGCGCGACAGCACACCGGTGATGTCGTCATCGGTGATGAAGCCCAATTTTGTCAGGCAGCTTCCCAGCTTGCCGCCGTTGGCGCGCTGAAATTCGAGCGCCTTCTGCAGCTGGTCCTGCGTAATCAGGCTTTCTTTAACTAATATTTCGCCAAGACGAACGGACATCCACGGCACTCCAGTGGGGAACAGCACCCAATGCTGAAGGTAACAAACTCCTACGTTGGCGGAGGGCCGAAATTCGTACTCGGTTCTAAATTCGCTAATACCTGTACGAAAGGCCAGCAAAAAACCGTCGTAGTTCTTTGGTACCAGCCCTTTCCTTGACTTGCCCTTTCGCCGTGGCTATCGTGAGCTTTGCGATGGGTTCAACCGCTGCTCTGCCAAAATCTGTCCACGCGAAAATCGACGTGACGAAAAGTGTCTCTCGCGTTCGGGATGTCGCGTCCCGTGACGTACTCTCCACGCTGCACAAGTATTTTCTCGCGCTGTTTGAAGCTGACGGCCCGCAACATTGGTGGCCGGGGCGTTCGCGATTCGAAATTATCGTCGGCGCAATTCTCACGCAGAACACTTCCTGGGCGAATGTCGAAGCCGCAGTCGCCAATCTGCGCAGCGCGCGGCTCTTGACTCCGCCCGCGATTCGCGCAATTCCGGTCGCAAAGCTCGCTTCGCTCATTCGTCCGTCTGGCTATTTTCGCCAGAAAACGAAAAAACTGAAAACCTTCGTCGATTTTCTGTTTGACGACTACGGCGGCTCCCTTTCGCGAATGTTTCGAACGCCGACCGGCGCGCTCCGCGAACAACTTCTGGCCGTTCACGGCATCGGCCCGGAGACGGCGGACTCCATCCTTCTCTATGCGGGCGAACACCCCGTGTTTGTGATTGATGCCTACACGCGCCGCATCCTCGAACGCCACGCGCTAGCCGATGCGAAGCGTTCCTACGAAGACCTGCGCGGCCTGTTCGAAACGACATTGCCCCGCGATCCGCAACTTTTTAACGAATACCACGCGCTCATCGTTCATACCGGCAAAAACTTCTGCCGCAAATCGGTCGCACACTGTAACGAATGTCCGCTGAAACCGTTCCTCCCCGCGAGCGCCGGCCAATGACGTCCACCACTTCACGCCAGCGCACACGCCTCATCATTGGCGGAATTTTTCTCACGCTCCTGCTCGCCGCCGTATTTACGCTCGGCTCGCTTGACGCGCCGTTTCAGCCTCGTACCTGGCGCGACGTCATCACCCTCTACGCGGTTTCGTCCTTCATCACCGCGCTGCTC
>WNFS01003911.1_pt2 | contig 11334 bp, 10 predicted proteins | sample 5400141 | NCBI WGS metagenome assembly WNFS01 (sample SAMN13153358, study PRJNA577476) | soil metagenome | isolation source: 60 cm saprolite under Madrone tree | place: USA:California | collected 2016-06-14 | reverse complement strand
GACAGATACATTTCCTGCCAGCAGTGTACCGTTGCTTCTCCTTTCTCCGCAAGGCTACGATGTATGGAAACAGAAGTAGTCACGAGGTTGGTAACCCATACACCGTCTCTAGTAGTGGCTGGGCTTGCCCCAGCCATGCTCAGCACCTTGTGCTCAATGCAAAAAAATGAACAGCACCCCTACCTCTGAAAGGCTTGTCAAGGCTTCTCTGCTATGGTATACTTCTGCTATGTTATACATTTCTGCCTATATTAATTGTAGAGGAGAATTGCGCAGAGACATGTCAGAACCGCAAACGTGGCGTGAACTGCTCGCGGAGATCATCAAGAACCCGCAGGAGCGACAGCGGATTGCAGCTGCTTTGGGCGTCCATCCGCTCACTCTGATGCGCTGGATTCGGAACGAAGCAGCCCCGCGTGGGTCCCACATGCAGCAGCTGCTTGAAGTTGTTCCCAAACTCCAACCTCTGGTTGCCGAAGAATTCGACGCCCTCTCCTCCCTCCCCACCGAAGCGCCACCGGGCGCTATCCCGATCACTTTCTATAACCACATTCTCGGTCTCTATGCCACCGTTCCAGCTCACCTGCATTTCTGGTCAATCTGCACGGCCGTTTTGCAGGAAGCAGCGCAACATCTTGCCTCGAGTGGTGTTGGCCTGGACATCAGCGTTGTGCGATGTCTGGCCCCGTACCAGGGGAACATGGTTCGTTGCCTTCGCGAGCATGTAGGGCTAGGAACTTCCCCGCGGGAAGAGCAAGTGGAACTGCGCAAGAGGCTCTTTGGTGCAGAATCGCTCGCTGGATACGTTGTCGAATCCTGTCATCCAGGAGTGATTACTAACCTCAGCGAAAAGCAGCGACTTCCTCACCAGTTGCCTGAACAAGCCTGCAGTGCAGCGGCATCTCCGATCCTCCATGCCGGCCGCGTTGCGGGTTGCCTCCTCGTAGCAAGCACCAAATCTGACTATTTTCGTTCCCCCGCGTCGCTTGACCTCCTTCGAAATTACGCAACGCTGCTCGCGCTGGCGTTTGAGCCTGAGGATTTCTATGAGCCCCAATCCATCGAACTCGGTATCATGCCTTCTTTGCAGGTACAGGATTCCTACTTCGCCACCTTCCAGCAACGTGTCAACTCGGTGCTGAAAAAAGCCATCGCTGACCAGCACCCCCTCAACTACCTTCAGGCAGAGCAACGCATCTGGTGGCAAATAGCCGAGGAACTCTTACGGGTCTCGCCACGCCTTTTACCAGAAACATAAAGCGCACCCGTACAGATGCAGGTGTGTTGCTTTGCCAAAGCCGTGCCTGCTCATCTTTAGCGGAACAGTCGAGCGCACTGGGGAGAGCGTTTAGTACTACGGGGCTTCCGAAGCGGTATGCAGTGCGGCAGCAGCCAGAGAATGCGGGCAAATCGCCATTTGCTGAAATTGGGGGCATTCGCACTCAAAGATCTGGTCCTCTCCCCCCTCACGGTGGTAGACGTTATAGTGGATACCCTGGCTGTCCCGCACCTGATAATGGCCGAACGCCAGGATACGTGCATGAGGTTCGGCTTGCTGGTTTGACGTGAGTGCTTCATTGAGCGCAAGAATGCGTTCGACCTTGAGGCGTTCGGCTTTCTCACGGGCGAGTTCCGCCCCGATCACCTGCTCGCGCATCTCCCAGAGTTTCTGATTATGACTGAACGTTTCCCGAAGAGCGAAGAACTGCCGCAGGATCAGCAGCACCATGAGGACCGCCGTCCCAAGAAAGACTCCCAGCTTTAAGATCCCATCGGTGGGCGCGGACACGGTGTAGGCCAGGAGAAGGATGACGACCGGGACGAACAGGTAAGGCAGCATCGACTTCCATAAGGTCAATGACGATACTGACTTGCCAGCCCTTTCTGCTGGCGCACGAGCGGGCAGATTCCCAGAACCCATGCCTACACGTAACGCTTGAGCACCCAGACCGACCAGCATATAGCCTAAGGGCCATCCGACATCGAGCAGCCCCCCTGTAGCATACATGTTATGCAGTTCCTGGTAGTCGTAGATGCTATCCGTAGCCACAATAATAATGAATGCGAGCCCGAGGATGAGCGCTACTGGCCGGATTGCGTGGTCATGGGAGTTAAGAACAAGCAGCAGGAGACAGAAGATCAGTACCAACGTTGCGAGGGGATAGGCAGTACCGATGACCTGACCCAGAACCGTGTCATCTCCTTGTAGGATGGTCGGACCGAGGATGAAATACCAGCTAAATGTGGTTACTCCCACCATGATCATCAAGCTGTCCACCACGATGCGTGAACGTGTATCGGCGGTAAGTGGGCGGGTGGGAAGCAGCAACAGAGCGAGCAGCACGAAAGGGTACGAACCCAGATAGCCTGCATCGGCCCAGGTAGGGAAGAGGACAGCGAGATGCGCGATGTCCTCGTTGTAGGTCCAGAGGGCCTGTCCAACGATGTAGCTCAGGATACCCAGGCCGAGCAAGAGGGGTACCCAGCGCTGGGGGGTCCTGGCCGGAGCAACGTGCCCTGTGAATGGTGCAGGGAATCGTCCCCCTCGCCCACTTCCTTGCCCGAAGAGCGGAAGCGTCAGCAGCAAGCCAACAGCTTCGAGAAGACCCTGGGTGATGTTGTCACCGAGATTCACCAATTTGGGCCCGCCGGGTTTGATAAGCAGATAGGCGACGAATAGGCCCGTGAGCACAAGGATCAAGAGGACACTCTTCCAGAGTGAGCGCACGTACTGACCATGCACAGTTCCCGTGACCTGCTCCCTGTCCATAAGGTGAGGTATGCTCTGGAACGTCGTTTCGGTGTCAGCCATGCTCGCGCTAGCCTTTCTGCTCAAGTATTCCGGTCTTTCTAGTGTAGCATATTATGAGGGGGCTGTCTATACGGCACAATTAGCAGCAGGGCTATGTAAAAGTCGCGTTTCGTTGTCTTTCCTCGCGCCTTCGGCGCTCGCCGAGAGGAATTGTTGAGGTGGTGGCGGGCTTTCAGCCCGCCACCACCTCAACAATTCCTCTCAATGTCGGTCCGCTTGCGGACCGACATGAGCAAAAGGACGACTTTTGCATAGCCCTGATTAGCAGTCTCACCCACATCCGGTATATAATGCCATTGAGTGGCTGTGGCGGGGGTCAGTGGTAAACGAAAGGATCAGAATATGTGTTCCGAGGCAGTGCAAAACTTTTCTCAGTTGGAATGAGGTACCTGTTTGCATGGATATGTTCAAGAAAATACAATCTTTCCGCTCGCCAGCGTCGAAGGTTGATCTGAGCCAGGGCCACAGCGTCGCTTACTCACGTAGCATGACCATCCGCTTGATGGATATTTTGGATGCCAATGGGCGAGGCAACGTCCATGGGGGAGTGATTATGCGTATGGTGGATGAGGCAGCGGCCATGGTCGCGATTAAGCACGCTCACCATTCCGTGGTGACGGCGCGGGTAGATCGCTTTGATTTCCTGGCACCTGCCTATATTGGCAACGTGGTGTCCGTGTATTGTGCGCTGAACTATGTTGGTCGGACCAGCATGGAGGTTGGAGTGGAGGTCACCGCCGAAGACCTGATGACGGGTGAGGTACGGCACGTTGCCAGCAGCGAGCTAATTTTTGTCGCTCTCGACGAGAACAACAAACCTACCCCTGTGCCGCCGCTCGTTCCCGCCGATGCGGAAGAAGAAGCGCGCATAGCGAAGGCACGCGCTCGACGTGAGCGTATGCGAAAGATTGAAGAGGAGTTGGCTAAGGCTCACGAGGGAAACGCTTAAAGCCTGGTGACCTGGGAACTCACAATCACGAAGCGTGAGCCATTCCAACGGTAGCTGGTTTTGATGCGCAGGTCGGGACAGCAATGCGGCACGGTCGGCGAATAGCCTTTTCCCGTGAGCTGAATAATGCCGTTGTTGATCGTCACCGAGTCAACGCTTCCTTCCATGCCCGCTCCTGGGGACATCAAGACCAGTTCGCCGAGCAATACAGGCTTCTTTGCATTCCCGCTGTACACGAAGACCCTCACTCCAGCAAAGTCCGCGGCGGAGCAGCTATAGGGCACGGCTGCCTCCAGTTGCCCATTACCGGTCAGATCACCATAGACCGGCTTGTACACCTGGAGGTGGGTGCCATCGATGGCACCTTCACCATTCTTAACAACGAATTGTCGCGGCTTGTCGGAGTAACACGAGTTCGTATAGGTGAAGTTGTTCCAATCGACCTTGGTGAGAGGGGGTGCGGATGGTTGGGCGGTCGGTGTGGTAGCAACGGTAGACTGAGCATTCGATACATTGCCGCAACCAACGATGGCTGAGGCAACGAGCAAAAGTTTTAAGATGAAAGACAAGTGATTTCGAGACATGTGTAGCTCCTGGACATTGTTACATGACCGATTTGTGATAGTCTGCGGCAGTCCGCTCCCAGATCACCCTCATTGTGAGTAAACTAATGACGCGATAAGGCAGGCATTGCCGCAACACCAATACCATCATGGCCGACGCCGTCCAAATTCCCTACATCATTGCAGAGCGAGCAACATCCCCAGCCCTGCAACGGAGCTTTCGTTCCGCCACCGTGACTGTATCATGGCAGTAGAGAGATTCCTCACCCGCGCAATCTGTTTAGTGGATCCTACCGAGCGTGCCAATGTTAATGCTTCCTCAGCGGTTGTGACGCTCATGTCAAGCCAGCCAAGGCCATAATATGCTTCTGCTTTCTGTGCCATCAGCCTGGCCCGTCCGCGAACGAATGCATGGTCGTACTTCAGCAAGCTCTTGTCAATCAGCGCAATTGCGTAGTCATTATCGCCCAGTAGGACAGCGTTGACTCCCTTCTGTGCTAGGATGGATGATGTATTGGGATAGCAGTTACTCCGTTCTAGAACCTCTCCCCTGCGTTCCAGCGAACGCTGTGCCAGATCGATGTGCCGCCAGCATTGTCCTGCCTGTTGCGCCATAGCATACGCCTCTGACAGGGCCTGTAAGATGTATCCTCTCAAGCACGGCAACCCAAGCCCATTGACAAGTTTGAGAGCACCATTCAAATAGGTGATAGCTTCGGTTGGCATATTCTGCTGAATGGATGTGACCCCTCTCCGTGCGAAGGTCGCCGCCTGTAGCTCAGGATCGTCCAGTTCTTCAGCAACCTGAAATGCCTTTTCGTAGGCTGTATGTGCTTGATCATACTGCATCATATCCCGGAGTATGCTACCCTGTAGTTGGTAACTCATGCTCAGTAAGGAGTATGCACGTTCGTGCCATATGCTCCCTCCGGTTTCTTGAGCAAAGTCTTCAGCCTGTTTCAACCATATATTCAATCCACGATGTGCACGAATAGTACCCCCCGTATGGTACACATCCCAGCGTGTAGCCATCACATCCTCAAAGAACGCCATGCGGTCATGGTTCAGTACAATGCTGGTTGGTGCGGGCTGTCGTTCGTCATCCAATCCTAACAGGACTGCTGGAATACCGAGCAATCCAACGAGGAACTGTCGTCTCACAGGATTCTTAATCACCTGGTGTTTCTCCATCCTGTAGACGGTGCTTACATCGACGCCGAGTTTCTCTGCCAGTTTTGACCGCGACCACTTCTTGATTTTGCGGTAACGTGCTACGATTTGCCCCTGGTGCTCTGCACCTGTTGTGTTACTAGTTGTCATGCTTCTCCCTCCATTTTGCACTGTTTTCATGTGAAATGCACTAGTCGTACTTTTGCCTTCACACCATAATGAGAGTGCGGGATGCATGATGCAGACGGACGGGTATCCGTGGTACGAAACACTACCCGCTCCGTCCCGTCTTTGGGGCAGCTCACTCGAAAAAGAGTGATGGTTGTTGCTCTGAGTGTACCATGCACGCTTGATTCAGTGCAAGAGTTGTAAGTGTATTGTCACTGATGGAGAATAGAAAGGACGCTATTCTATGAGCGATTCTGAGAACAAGAGTGATGTCGCACATCTCCTTCGCCAGATCGAATTAGAGTACCAGGCTGCACAGCAAGCACTGACAGGTCTCGCGCTGGGAGCGGCCCGACATGCGTTTATCAACGCCCGGAACGAGAACATTGCACACTGCCATCAGCAACTCATCGCCCAGGTGGGTGAGCAGGCAGCTATAGAGCTGGCCTACGAAGTTCACGTCAATGTCATAGGAGAGTAGCAGATGGAGAATGAGGTGAGAAGAACCCTGTGGATCCTCTTTTGCGGGCCGGTAGGGGCCAGGGACTTTGTGCCGTTCTATGCCACTGATGCCCAGGACGCCGACAGGCAATCTCAAGACTGGATGGAAGAGAAAAAGATCATGGAGATGGATCGGCCTCTCTATACCCTGGTCGCTTATCCAGAAGGCTATAGTTGGAAGACGTGGGGCGTTCTAGGAGAAGCTCATTTGCCTGGATCCTTGCAGGACGAGCCTGATCTTGTTCCGTGAAGATGTGATTTCTTCTCGCATCACACGCTATCCAAACCCCAGACTTGCCTGCCCATACAGCGCTGTATGACGGCTACGTCGGACAGGTTTGCCCTTCCGCATATGGCTCGGTGTGCGCTGCTCGTTGAAGCCATAACGCTTGAGGAGTTGCAGGGCATCGTCGTTGTGAGCAGAAACAAAGACACCTGGTTCACTCTTGAAGGCCAGCGTTAGTGCGTGCATGAGCAATCGCTCAGCGTCTTCCGTGGTACTGGCGACCCAGGGACCGAGCGTGCCGGGTTGTGCGATAAGATAGCCGCTGATCTGCTCGTTAGCGTTGTGCACGACCAAGACGCGCTGTGGATCGTCGGCCCGATATGAAGCAAGCATCGCTCCCCGTTCCGCCCCGAAGTAAGGGGCATCAAACGCAACCAACGCTGGTACCTCTTCCTCCGAAAGTATGGAAACGCCCGCGGGCAAATGACGAGGCAAGCGTTCCGCTCGCGTTTGTCGCAGGACCACAGTGGTATCGTCTTCGACAAAACCGTAGCGCTCGTAGAGCGGCCTGCCAATCGGAGTAGCATCAAGCAACGCGGTTGGACAGCCGCGTGCGTCTAACCAGGCCAGAAGCTGTTCCAGTAGCAGCCCACCAATCCCATGTTTTTGCATACTGGGATGGACGCACATGAGGCCGATATAGGCAAAAGGGCCGTAATCCAGCGCACCGCCAAAGCCGATCACTATGTCATCGTGCTTCGCCACGAAGGCACCGCCCGGCTGTAACGCCGGGTAACGGCGAAGGGATTCCTTCCTGCTCTGCTGCACCTCGTAAGCTAGCTTGATGATTTCATCAACAGCTTCAAGTTCTGCTTCAGTGAATGGATGAACGGATATATTCAAAGGAACATTTACTCCTCCTGGAGAGACCAGCCTCTACCCCGAGCCTGGCAATCTCACTTGCTGGCCGCCCATGTGCCACTTTCACCAGTCTGCTCGATATTGTACGACCCGCTTAAACTCCCATCTGCATGCAGGTATCCCTGAAAGTCGAGCGTATATCCAGCTCCATTTGGCCGGGCCGTAAACTGTGAGGTAAATTGAACGTACGTACGCCCTGCTGAGTCTGTACCCGTGCTCCCCGAGATTGGATCATCGCCATTACCAAGAGGGGGGTCGATGGTGAGGTCGCCTTGAATGTTCTTCTTATCTTGCTGGATGACAAGAGTCATGTGTGCTGAAATATGGTTGGCCGGATTATGTATTGTACCGTCGTAGGTACCTTCGATGTTGACGATGGAGGGAGGTGGTGGCCGGGTTGGCGTGGGTACCACTGCCAGGGCCGTGGCGTTGGCATTTGCCTGAGCCAGGGCTGTAGCTGTAGCGTTGGTATTCGCTTGAACCTGGGCTGTGGCAGTGGCGTTGGCACTTGCCTGAGCCAGGGCTGTGGCAGTTGCAGTCACATCGATTTGCGACTGTACCTGTATGGTTGCTGGACTAATTACGGACCTATTTCCAGTGCTAGCTTGCGGTTTGTTGCTACTGCTCTTGTTGTTGAAAGCGCCAAAAGCTACGGCGATGCCGCCTGCAAGTACGAGAAGAACTAGCAGAGTTGCAACCAAAGCTCTTCGGATAGAGGAAAGCCTGGTTGTATGCCTGGGCTCTCTATTATGATGGCCAGGGTAAAGTAGCAGTGTTGCTTCTTCTTGTTGCCAGAAGTATTCGGCATCGAGAGCCGGTACAGTCTTCTTATGGTGAAGATCATCGGGGCCTGGGACAGGCATTTTTTCTTCTGGACCGTCGTCTGTCTCCTTACCTTGGAGTGCCAGATCGAAGGCGTTGGAGAAGGCGGTAGTGGAGGGAAAACGATTGTCTGGATCTTTGGCCAGAGCGCGTAAGATCACACGATCAAGCTGCTTGGGAACACGTGGATTAACCGTACTGGGGGGGCGTGGTGTTTCTACGGTGTGCTGGAAAATGACCCGAGTCGGTACTCCTCTAAAAGGAACATCGCCCGTGAGCAATTCGTATGCCATGATCGCCAGGGCATACTGATCGCTGGCAGGTACAGCATGGCCGTTGAGTTGCTCTGGCGCCATATACTCCAGCGTGCCACGCACGTGTGTGCTCGATTTAGAAATCCCGCTTATCTTAACGGCACCAAAGTCGGCCAGGAGCAAATCGGGACTTTGCGGTTGCTCGTCTCTTTCGCGTATGAGGAAGTTTGAAGGTTTCACGTCCTGGTGTACGAAGCCCTGGCTGTGGGCATAGGAAAGAGCGCTTGCCGCCTGGCGAATAAGCGGGCCAACCTCGTGAGCGGACAACGGATCGGCATTCCCTCGCCGTCGTAGCCAGTCGCTCAGCGATCCTTCTGAGCGCAATGGCGTCACCATATAGGTCAGCCGGGTATCATCGCTGCTGTGTTCGCCGAAGTCGATCAAAGGGAGAATATTCGGATGATCCAGCGTGGCGATAGCCGTCATCTCACGTTGAAATAAACGTGTAGCTTCCTGACTGGCAGTGAAGTTGGGATACAGAGTGGGTTCACTCTGGACAACTTTGATGGCGACCTGGCGCGGGAGGCGTGTATCCTCTGCTCGGTAGACCTCCCCCATGCCGCCTCTTTTGATGAGATTCAGGATGCGGTAGTGGCCTAGTTGCGTCCCAATCGGAAGCATATATTCTGCCCTCAGGTCTAGAGCGTAGCTGTTGCCCTATAATATCTGTGTAGAATATAACATTTTTGGCAATGTTTTGCGTCGTTTCCCGGGTGGAGTAGGACTTTCGTTGGCTGGTGGAAAGGAGTCCTAACAAGGTTGAAAAGGAAGCAGGCATCTGCGATGTTGTGGACATGAACAACCAAGATATGCCTACGCACATGCTCTAGTTTCTCAACACATCCCCTTTGGCTTCCATGGTGGCTTTCCCCCGATTAGCGTGGAGAGGTTACACACAAGACGAGGTTGGCTCTATAGTGGTAGGGATAGCTGGCTTGTATAATCCGTAGGATGTCAGCATACTGATGTTGTCGGCAACTGCGTCTGCGGTGGCTTACCTACCGAGAGCGGTCCATCCACTGCATCCAACTTGAAATAATTCCCCGGTGCAACACAGACAATAGCAATTGCCTTATCAATCGAGTTACCATCAGACCCAAATTCGATCTGCCCGCTCACTCCTTGGAATGCCTTGTTCCCCTTGATCCCTACTAGAGCTTGTTGGAGGTCAACTCCTGTAAAGGGGGTCTTCTTGATTTTGCTAATCGCTTTCAATAACAGCGACATGGAGTCATAGGAAAGCATAACTCCGCTATCAGTACGACTGTACCCATATGTTCCGGCGTGTTGCCCTTGGGGATCAAAATCGTTGGAATAATGGGTAAAAAAAGCCTGCTGTGGCGAGGGCAGCTGGGCCTTTTCATCTGGGTAGGCCGCTGCCGTAAAACGCAAATGTCTCAAGCCCTGTTGAACCTTATCATACGCTCCTACTACATAAAGAGCATTTCCGCCCAGGACAAATGGCTGAGAACTAGAATCCCCCAGTCCAGAGAGAATGGCTTTTACGTCGCCGGAATACCCAGCAAAGTAGATTAAGTCAGGTTTGTGACTCAATGCATCAGTTAGAAGTTGAGGTAGTGACTTTGTATCTCCTACCGTGTAATGCTCCTGTGCCACAATGGTTTTTCCAGCAGCGTTGAAATCGTTCATGAAAGAATTTGCCAGACTCTGACTATACTGATTGTTATGGTCCACGAAGACTGCTGCTGTCTTCACATGCAACGTTTGCAACGCATATTGTGCAGCAACGTATGCTTGTCTGCTTGCAGGGACAGCAGCTCTGAAGAAGTAGGATGAGGAAATTGAATCAGCTGCTGCATTAGAAACCATAGGTATTTTGGCATTAGTGAGGATGTTAAGAGCGTTTGTCGCTTCCTCGCTTAAAGGCCAGCCTGCCACGCCTACAATAGTTGGATCTGTCTTTGCTAGTTGGACTAGCTGCTGCGACACGTTCTTTGCATACGCCGCATCCTTGCCAGCGTTGGCGAGCAGGAGGAACAATTCCAAACCGTTCGAGGTGTGTGATTGAACGTCGTCATTGTGCTCTTTTTGAGCAACGTAGGCCCCTTGCAGGTTATCTTGCCCAAAAAAACCAGATTGGTCCCCACCACTCAGCGAGGTACAAACGACGATGGTGATATATGGATGATGAGATTCGAGTACTTTTTGATTTTCTTCGTAGATGAGAGGTTCAGCATCACTCGTATTCTGGTTATTTGCCTTTTGCCAGAATGACTCGGCATCTGTTACGTTGTTCGCTATGAGTTGCTTTGCTGCTTGAAGCTTGTAGTTGAGATCATCAGGATTGCGGTTTCTATCAAGGGCAACAGTTCCATCACTAATACCAAGGCATTCATTATTCTTCCATTGATGCTCAAGCGTTATCTTATTACTACTACCATTTATTCTATGATACGTTGTCTCTAAGGAACAACCTAAAGCTGCATCTGCCTTTGCTGTCGCTGTAGCCGTTGCATCGATGGCGTTCTGATGAACACGAGTAGCTGTAGCCGTTGCATCAACTCCACTTTGATAAGTACGATAAACCGAGCAAGCTATAGGGGGGATGGTTATTAGAAGTAGGATGAAGATAACAAGAGTAGCAACTTTCCCAAGCTGAATAAATGGGTGTTGACCTACTGGTCCTACTGGCCCCACTGACCGACCTACAGGAGGATCTGATAAGGGCTGCTTGTTTAGTCCTGGTGGCAATACAATAACTGGCGGGGGAGGTGTATGTGATTGAGGAAGGGATTCCTCCCCTGTCGTCGTACCATGACCATCACTGGTGTGGGGCTGTACATCGAGATCGATAGGAACAGAAACAGTATTGTCTGAAGACCCTTTGCTATCTCGCTCTGCTTTATCATCCCCTGTGAGTAGAGTTA
>WNFS01009290.1_pt1 | contig 11338 bp, 12 predicted proteins | sample 5400141 | NCBI WGS metagenome assembly WNFS01 (sample SAMN13153358, study PRJNA577476) | soil metagenome | isolation source: 60 cm saprolite under Madrone tree | place: USA:California | collected 2016-06-14 | reverse complement strand
CGCAGCTCGCGCAGCCCCTTGCCCAGCGACTTCGCAAGCGAGGGCAACTGATCCGGACCCAGCAAGAGCAGCGCCAGGCCGAGGATGATGATGATCTCCGTCATCGAGAGGCCGCCGAGCATGGGGCCCTTTCTAACACTGCGGCGGTCTAGAGGCCGCCTTTCAGCATCTGGTCCGCCGCCTGCGCCGCGTTCGGCGCCGGCTGCGGCGGTGCCGGTTGCCCGGGCGCATTCGGGATTGCACTGCCCTCGTCCGGCGGCTCGCTTCCTTTCAAATAGGCCTCGAGCACGGGCTGGCGGGTGTCCTCGGTGGCGCGCCTCCCGGTCTCGCCGTCGATGTTGATCCAGACGATGTTCTCGCTGGGCGACTCGAACTCTCCCTGCGGCACTCCCTTGAGCGCCTTCTGCATGTAGTCCAGCCAGATCGGCAGCGCGTAGTGGCCGCCGGTGGCGTACTTGTCCATCGGCGTTTCGTAGGTGTCGTAGCCGACCCAGACCCCGGTCACGAGCTCGCGCGTATACCCGAGGAACCAGGCGTCGAAGAGGTCGTTGGTCGTACCCGTCTTGCCGGCCACCGGCTTCCCGAGCGCGGCGGCGCGGCCGCCCGTCCCCGGCGGCTTGCAGACGGCCTGCATCAGCTGCTGGGTGAGGAACGCCGTCTCCGGCGTCATCACCTGCTCCGGGACTTCGAAGAGCTTGGCATACCCGGAGGCCAGGCGATCGTCGAGCTCCGTCCAGGGATCGTAGAACGAGCTGTGATCCTCCAGGAGGCGCCCGTCGCGGTCGAGGACGCGGCGCAGGTAGATCATCCTCGCCTTCTTTCCCAGCCGCGAGAACGTCGCGAACACGCCGGTCAGCTCGGATGGGATTACGCAGGAGGAGCCCAGCGCCATCGAGAGGTCTTCGTTGATCTTGGTGGAGAGGCCGAGCCTGTGCCCCCATTCCGCGGCCGACTTCACCCCGACCGCCATCAACGTGCGGATCGCCGGCGTGTTCATCGAGTGCAGGAAGGCCTGCCGCACCGCCACCTCGCCCTTGAACTCCTCCTCGTAGTTCTGCGGCTTCCAGCGCCGCCCGGTGGAGTCGTCGTCGGCGACGATCGGCGCGTCGAGCAGGATGGTGGAAGCCGTGAAACCGCGCTGCTCGATGGCGGCGCTGTAGATGATTGGCTTGAACGCCGACCCGGGCTGCCGGCAGGCCTGGAAGGCGCGGTTGAACTCGCTCTTCTCGAAGTCGTATCCGCCGATCATCGCCACCACGTAGCCGCTGTTCGGGTCGGTGCTGATCAAGGCGCCCTGGAGCTTCGGGTCCTGCTCCAGCGCCCAGATGCCCTTGGCCTCGGTGGCCCGCACCAGCACCACGTCGCCCGCCGAGAGGACCGGGCGCAAGGTGGTGATCTTGGTGTACTCGGAGTTCAGCTCCGGGTTCGGCTTGCGCGCCCAGGCGGCCTGCTCCAGCGGGATCGCGCCTTCCTGGTCGCCGACGCGGATCTTGGCCGACTCCTTCTCCACCGAGGTGACCAGCGCCGCGATCACCTCTTCGCGCTTGCCGTCCCCTTCGAGGAAGGCCTGCTCCTTCTTGGTGAAGTCGTCCCAGTCCTTCTTTTTCAGGTTCAGCAGCGGCCCGCGGAAGCCCTGGCGCTTGTCGGCCTCGATCACGCCCTTGATCGTCGCGGCGATGGCGTCGTGCTCGCGCTCGAGGTCCACGGTGGCGTACACCTTGAGACCGTCGTTGAGCAGCCGCTCGTTGCCGTACCGCGCCACCAGATCGCGCCGGATGTGCTCGGTGACGTAGGGCGAGGTCTCGCGGAAGATGTCCTGTACCGGGTAGACCTTGATGGCGGCGTCGTCCGCCTCTTTCCTTTCCTGCGCGGTGATCATCCCCTCCTCGAACATGCGCCGCAGCACGTACGCCCTGCGCGCCTTGGCCCTCTCGGGATGCGCGAACGGCGAGAACTGGCTAGGCGCCTGCGGCAGCCCAGCGATCAGCGCCATCTCCGGCAGGCTCAGCTCCCAGACGTTCTTGCGGAAGTAGTTCTCCGCCGCCGCCTGCACGCCGTAGCTGTGGTGACCGAGATAGACCTCGTTCAGGTACAGCCAGAGGATGTGCTCCTTGTCGAAGTTGTTCTCCAGCCGCCGGGTGAGGATGAACTCGCGCGCCTTGCGGCGCACGCCGGGCCAGCCCGACCGCACCCGGACGCTGCGCTCGCCCTCGACCGACGCCATGATCGCCTTGGCGGTCTGCTGCGAGAGCGTCGAGCCGCCCACGATGCGGTTGTGCTTCACGTACGTCTGGTAGAGACCGCGCACCAGCCCGGTGAAGCTGACCCCGCCGTGCTCGAAGAAGTCCTTGTCCTCGCTGGCGATCACCGCCTGCTTCAGGCGCTTGGGGATGCGGTCGTAGGAAACGACCACGCGGCGCTCGTTGTAGAACTCGCCCACCAGCTGCTCGTCGCCGCTCCAGACGGTGGTGACGATGGGCGGCCGGTAGTGGCGCGCCCATTCGATCGAAGGCAGCCCCCTGGCCAGCCAGATGTAGACCCCGAGGGCGGCAAGGGCCATCAGGCCTCCGAGAATGGAGAGGGGGATGGCGATCAGCACCCACAGCTTCTTCCTGCCCGGCCCGCGGTCAGCGACGAGCCGCGTGTAGATCCGGCGAGTGAGGGACGGCTGTTCGTTGAGCATCGGTCGAGTCCTGCTTCCAAACATCAGAACCGGGGTGGTTCATCCTGGCAAGTTGCAAATGGCCTGGCGCTCGCTGAAGCCCGTTCAGGACGCCTGTGTTTTCCATCGGATGCCGGCCCGCGGCAAGCAATCCGCCAACTCCTGGGGAAGGGGACTCTCGAAGATCAGGCGTTTTTTCGTCAAGGGATGCGCCAGCGCCAGCCGGGCGCTGTGCAGAAACATGCGCCGGACACCCCATTGGCGCTGCGCGATGCGGTTGAAGGGGAAGTCGCCGTACTTGGCGTCCCCCACCACCGGATGGCCGATCGCCTCCAGGTGGCGCCGGATCTGGTGCGTGCGCCCGGTCTCGATGGTCACCTCGAGCAGCGTCGCTTCCGGCCCGCCGGCGAGCTTCTTCCAGTGGGTGAGCGCCGACTGGAGGTTGACTCCCCGCTGCTGCTTCGAGGCGTAGGTCTGCTGGTGCTCGGCGAGGCGCAGGTCGATGCTGCCGCTCTCGCGCTGGAACCGGCCCTTGGCGAGCGCGAGGTATGTCTTGTCGGCCTCGCCGGCCGTGAACATCTCGGTGAGGCGGACCATGGCCTGGCGGGTTTTCGCAACCACCACCACGCCGCTGGTCTCGCGATCGAGGCGGTGTGCCGGGCTGGGCTTGAACTCGCCCTCCGCCGTCTGAACTCCCTGGCGCGCCAGGTATGCCCGGACCTGGTCGACGAGCGTTTCTCCGGTGATGCCGGACCCTGCATGGATCGCGAGCCCGGACGGCTTGTCCACCGCGAGGATGTGGTCGTCCTCGTACAGCACCTTGAAGTCTTGCCGGATGGCCTCTGGGGGCTTCGGAGGCGGAGACTGCCCGGCCTGCAGCACGTGAACGGTGATCTCGTCCCCCGGCTGGAGAAGCTGCGCGACCTCCGCCCGCGCTCCGTTCACCCGGACCTTCTTCGTCCGGACCAGCTTGTAGAGATGGCTCAAGGGGAGGTTCTCCAAGCGCCTGCGGAGGAACTTGTCCAGCCGCTGCCCGGCAGCGTCCGTGCTCACCTTGAAGTCGAGCTTCATCGCGGCTGGCTCTCCGAAAACCGGGAGACGCGCCAGGTCCCATCCTGCTGGCGCGCCAGCACCACGTGTGCGCCGCGCTGCATCTCGCCCCCGCCCTGAGGCCGGATGTCCAACTCGTAGTCAGCCTCGCGCTCGCCCCCATCGCCGGTGAGCGACTTGCGCTGGTAATAGACGCGGACCGGGCGCAGCTGCATGCCGGCGTTGCCCTGACGCGACTCCCGGGTGAGCTTCAGCTCGTCGTTCAGGCGCATGGAAGCAACCCCGGTGGTCAGCGGCAGCGCCCCGTCCTGATCGGATTCCACGTAGTACCGATCGACGAACTTGTCCGCAACCGACCCGGCGTCCTTCATCCCCCCGCAGGCCAGCAGCACCAGCGGGACAGCGAGCGATCCGCGGTGCAGGCCCTTGCGGCGCATGGCGATTCGATCTTATCAGCGAGGCCCGGAGGCGGCTTGGCAAAGATCTACACGCGACGCGGGGACGACGGCTCGACGGGCCTCTTCGGCGGGCCGCGGGTGCGCAAGGACGACCTTCGCGTCTCCGCGTACGGCGACGTGGACGAGCTGAATTCGGCGCTCGGCGTCGCGCGCGAGGAAGTGCCGGAGGGCGACCTGCGCTCGCTGATCGACGTGCTCCAGAGCGAGCTGTTCACCCTCGGAGCGCAGCTCGCCACGCCCGATCCGGAAGCGGCGCCCAAGGAAGTGCCGCGGATCGCGCCCCAACAAGTAGACCGGCTGGAGCGCGAGATCGACCGCCTCACCGAGCAGCTGCCGCCCATGAAGAACTTCATCCTGCCTGGAGGATCGCGCGCGGGGGCGGCGTTGCACTTCTGCCGCACCGTCTGCCGGCGCGCGGAGCGAAAACTGGTCGAGCTGGCGGAAGGCGCGCCCGTGCCCCAGGAGGTGCTGGCGTACGTGAACCGGCTCTCCGATCTGCTCTTCGTGATGGCGCGCGCCGCCAACCTTCGCGCGGGCGGCCGCGAGATCCCCTGGGTGCCCGCGAAATGAAGCTGTTCGATCTTGCGGACCTCGGGCCCCGGGAGTCGGTGCGGTTCCCCGTCGGTCCAGGGAGGGAGGGATTCGCGGTCCGCGACGCGACCGGCGCGGTGCGGGCTTATCTGAATGTCTGCCCCCACCGCGCGCAGCCCGTGGACGTGGGCGACGGAAGGCTCTGGCTGCCCTCGGGAGAGATCGAGTGCCAGGCCCACGGGGCCCGGTTCAATCCGGCGACCGGGTCCTGCAGCGGAGGTCCCTGCGACGGGCTTCCGCTGACCCCGCTGCCCCTCGAGGAGCGCGACGGGGCGGCCTGGCTACTTCAGCCGTTTCAGCACCGCTGAAGTGAACATCCGGGTGGTGGCCGAGCCGCCCAGGTCCGGCGTGACGGCTTCCTTCGACGCGATGGCCTCGCGGATGGCGGTGCCCAGCCGGTCGGCGGCGGTCCGCTCTCCGATGTGCTCGAGCAGCATCACCCCCGCGAGCATCACGGCAGTGGGGTTGGCGATGCCCCTGCCGGCGATGTCGGGCGCGGTCCCGTGCACGGCCTCGAAGATGGCCGCCTGCTTGCCGATGTTGGCGCCGGCGGTGAGACCGAGGCCGCCGATCAGGCCGCTGGTCAGGTCGCTGAGGATGTCGCCGAAGAGGTTGGTGGTGACGAGCACGTCGAACTGGTTCGGGTTCTTGACCAACTGCATGGCGCAGTTGTCGACGATGATGTCCCTGAAGTCGACCTCGGGATGCTTGGCGGCGATGGCGCGTCCGGTCTCGAGGAAGAGGCCGCTGGTGCACTTGAGGATGTTCGCCTTGTGCACCAGCGTCAGACGGCGCCGCTTGTTCTGCTTCAGGTAATTGAATGCGTACTCGATGATGCGCTCGCTGCCCTTCCGGGTGATGATGGAGATGCTCTCGGCGGCGCTGCGCTCCTCGTCGACGAAATGCTCCACCCCCGAATAGAGGCCCTGCGTGTTCTCGCGGATGACCACCAGATCCACGCCGGTGTACCGCGTCTCGACCCCGGCGAAGCTGCGGGCGGGGCGCACGTTGGCGTAGAGATCGAATTCCTTCCGCAGCGCGACGTTGACGCTGCGATAGCCCTCTCCGACGGGCGTGGCCAGCGGTCCTTTGAGCGCCAGCTTGTTGCGGCGGATCGACTCCAGCGTCTCCGCCGGGATGGGGGTGCCGTGCGTGGGCACCGCGCTCGCGCCTGCCGCGGCGCGTTCCCATTGCAGCTTCGCCCCGGCGGCCTCGATCGCCTCGACGGCCGCGTTGACCACCTCGGGCCCGATGCCGTCGCCGGGGATGAGGGTGACTGGAATCGACATGGGCCGCGGTTCTAGCCCCGCTGGGCGGCATGATCAATGGCGGGAACTTCGCGGTCGCGAGCGGCAGGTCGAGCGAGCCGAGGGAGGCCACGCGGATGCCCGCGTCCGAGATCGCGTATACGAACACGTTTCCGCTCGAATCCAGGGCCATCACGCTGCGCCGGATCACCGGGCTCCAGCTCCAGTCCGCGCTGCCGTCGGTCACGTAGAGGTCGGGCGGAGCATTGGAACGCTTCCCGATTCGGCCGCGGTGCACCGGAATATCGTCACGACCCCGCGTTCCGCCAGAGGGCCACGGCCAGCAGAATCATCTCCACAACCAGGAGGGCCAGGCTGACGCCGTGCAGCATGCCGAATCGTCCAGAAGCGGTCTCTCCGGCGGCGCGCAGAGCCTGGATCGCGGGCGTGACCAGCAGGGAGGAGCCCAGCGCGCAGAGCCCCGCGAGCAACGGCGCAATGGCGGCCCGGCGGCGCCCGAGAACGATCGCACAGACCGCGGCCAGCGCCGTGAACGCGATGGTCCCGGCATCCAGGCGCGCCAGCATGCTGCCCACCAGATCGGCCGCGAGCTGCCGCCGGGGATGATCGCGAGGCAGGGCCGCCACCTCGCGCGGAAAGACGACCTGGGCGGCGACGGCCGCGAAAAAGAGCTGGGCGCCGAGCAGGCCGCCACAGCAAAAGCGATAGAGGAACCGCGCCATCCGGGCGTTTTGCGCTACGTTAGGCCCCGCATGCAAGGCGACATGGACATCGTCGATCCGCTGATCGACGACTACCTCACCCGCCTCGCGGGATCGCCGGATCCCGTCGAGGCGGAGATGCGGCGCTACGCGGACGAGCGCGACGGCTTTCCCATCGTGGGGCAGACCCTCGGCACCCTCCTGGGTCAGCTCGCCGTCCTGATCAAGGCCCGCCGCATCTTCGAGGTGGGCAGCGGCTTCGGCTACTCGGCGTTCTGGTTCGCGCGGGCGCTCGAGCCGGGCGCCGCCGTGACGCTGACCGACTTCAACCGTGAGAACCTGGACCGGGCGCGGGCGTGGCTCGCGAAGGCCGGCCTGCTCGACCGCTGTCGGATCGAGCCGGCGGGAGACGGACTCGAGTCGCTGGCGCGCGCGGAAGCCGGCCTGGACATCGTATTCCTCGACGGTGAGAAGGCCGAATACCCGAAGGCGCTGGCGGTCGCGCTCCCCAAGCTGCGGCCGGGCGGGCTCCTGCTCGCCGACAACCTGCTCTGGGGCGGCGCCGTAGCGCGGGGCGAGAGCGATTCGGCGACGGCCGGCTTGCGCGAGTACACTCGCCTCATCTTCGGGAGCGAAGGCCTGGTCTCGACCATCGTGCCGATCCGGGACGGCCTCGCCATCACGTTGAAGAGGTAGCGGGTGGATGTCACGGCCGCGCAAGTGAAAGCGCGCGCGAGCGAGCTGGGGTTCGAACGGCCGCGCAAGTGAAAGCGCGCGCGAGCGAGCTCGGGTTCGATCTCTGCGGGGTGGCGCGCGCGCATCCGCTGGCGCCGGATCGGCTGGACCACTGGCTCTCGCGAGGCTGGGACGCGGGGCTTGCGTACGTCCGGGACCGCCGCGAGGAGCGGCTCGATCCGGGGCGGCTGGTCGAAGGTGCGCGCAGCGTGATCGTGGTGGCTGCGTCGTACGCGCCGGCGCCCGAGGATCCGCAGCCGGAGCCTGGAGAGCTGACGATCGCGCGCTACGCGCGCGGCCGCGACTACCACAACGTGGTGCTCAAGCCGGTGCGCAAGCTCGCTGCCTGGCTGCGCGCCCGCGGCGCCGCCGTCTACGCCGAGGTGGACGCGGGCGCGGTGATGGAGAAGGCGTGGGCGGAGGAGGCCGGGATCGGATGGATCGGCAAGAACGGCTGCCTGATCCACGAGCGGCTCGGATCCTGGCTGCTGCTCGGGGCGCTCATCACCGACGCCAAACTGGAGCCGGACGCGCCCCATCCCGACCGCTGCGGGGATTGCGCGCTCTGCATTCCCGCCTGCCCGACGGAGGCGATCCGCGAGCCCCGCTACGTCGATTCCGCGCGATGCATCGCCTACCACACGATCGAGCACCGCGAAGTCATTCCGGACGACATCGCGCGGCGCGCGGGAGGTCGGCTGTTCGGTTGCGACGCCTGCCAGGACGTGTGCCCTTGGAACCGCCGCGCTCCGGCGGCCACGCTGGTCCAATTGCGCGCCCGCACGCCCTCGCTGCCGGCGCAGGAGGTGCTCTCGCTCACCGGCGCCGAAGCGCGCCGCCGCTTCGAAGGAACGCCGCTGTTGCGCGCCGGCCGCGACGGGCTGGTGCGCACCGCGCTGGCCGTGGGCGACGTCTCCCGGCCCGTCGCGGAGAGGCTGGCAATGGACGCCGCTCCGGGCGTGCGCGCACAGGCGCGCAGGCGCCTCAGCGGGATGGGAACGTGAGCACGGAGCCGTTGACGGCGCCTGCTTCCGGCAACAAGAGAAACAGGATTCCTTCGGCCACGTCCTCCAGCGGCACCTGGCCGAGGGCGTTTCCGTTCGCCGGCGTCCGCATCGTCCCCGGGGCGACGCAGTTGGCGCGCACGCCACCGCCCTCCTCGGCGATGGCCTTGGTGAGCGCGATCACGCCGGCCTTGGAGGCAGCATACGCCGCGGCCCCTCCCACGCCGCTCAGGGTCGCGGCGGTCAAAGCGGCCACGTTCACGATCCGCCCTTCACCACGCATCCGCCGGAGCGCCGCCCGGCAGCAGAGGAATGTGGAGCGCAGGTTGACGTCGATCATCCGCTCGAACACCTCGAGCGGCGTCTGCCCGAGCGGCCCTCCAGCCCATCCGCCGGCGCAGTGGACCGAGCCCCAGAGAGCGCCGAGGCGCTGCTGCGCCTTGTCGTACGCGGCCTCCACCTGGGCCTCATCGGAGAGATCCGCATCCTTGCGCGTGAGCCCCACCACCCGCGCACCCGCCCGTTGCAGACGATCCACCACCACGGTGCCCAGGTTGCCCGAAGCGCCGGTCACCACCACACAGCGTCGTTCCATTGACATAGCTGCCTAATCTACGCAGAACGATCGGGCCGATGCACGTCCGCGCCCGCCCGCCCGCCGCCGCGCTCTACGGCGCGCTGCTGGCGCACACGCTGGTGTCGGCGGCGAACTATCTGTTCGCGAAGCGGGCGCTGATGGAGATCCCCGCCCTTCCGCTGGGATTGCTCCGGTTCGCCGGCGCGTCCTTGCTGCTGGTCGTCCTGCTCCGGCGGGTGCGGCCGAAGGGGCAGCGCATGCCCCCGCGCGAATGGAGGAAGAGGCTCCTCTTTCTCTCGCTGGTGGGGGTGCCGGTGAACCAGGGTCTGTTCCTGACCGGCCTGCAGCTCTCCACCGCGACCCACGCAGCGCTGCTCTATACGCTGACGCCGGTGTTCGTGCTCCTGCTCGCGCAAGCCCTCCACCGCGAGTTCCCGGGCTTGCGAACGGCCCTGGGAGCCGTGCTGGCCTTGGGCGGCACGGTCTACGTGCTCTTCCAGCGCGGGCCCGACCTCTCGGGTGGTCCCCTGATCGGGGACCTGCTGCTGTTCGTGGCCGTCATCGCCTGGACGGTCTACACGGTGGAAGGCCGGGAAGTGGTGGGAAAGCTCGGGGCGTTGCCCACCATCGCCTGGACCATCATCGGCGGCACGCTGCTCTACCTTCCGCTGGGCCTGGGCGCGCTGCTGGTTCCCTCCTACAGGGCGGACATCGCGCATGCCTCGCCCGCGGCGTGGTGGGGCGTCGTGTACCTGATCGTGATGACCAGCGTGGTGGCGTATCTGCTCTGGTCCTGGGCTCTCGCGCACCTCGCCGCCGCGCGGGTCGCCGTGTTCACCAACCTGCAGCCGATCACGACGGCGCTGCTCGCGCAGGTGTTCCTCGGCGAACGGGTCACCGCCGGCTTCTTCGCCGCAGCGGCAGTCGTGATCGCCGGCGTTTTGATCGCCCAATGGCGCGCGGTCGATGCGGCGGAGGAGGCTTTGCTCGAGTCACCGGCGAAGAGTTGAAGGGTCGCGCCGGAAGGCCGCGATGTAGAACCCGTCCGTGCCGTGCAGGTGCGGCAGGAGCTGGATCTCGGCGCCGGTGCCCAGCCCGGCGGATTCCGGCAATGCCTGCGCCGGCGCGAACTCCGGATGGGCGCCGAGGAAGGCCGCCCGCACGTCCTCGTTCTCGCCCCGGTTGATCGAGCAGGTGGCATAGACCAGCCGGCCGCCCGGCTTCACCAGGCGCGCGTACCGCTCGAGGATCCACCTCTGCCGCGGCGGGAAGGAAGCGACCTCCTGCGCGTCCAGGCGCCAGCGCGCGTCCGGGTTCCGCCGCAAGGCGCCCAGGCCGGAACAGGGCGCATCGACCAGGACCACGTCCGCCTGCTCGCGCAGGTCGGCGATGCGCGCGTCGGTCGATTCCGGCACGGCGCGCGCTTCCCAGTTGTGCACGCCCGCGCGGCGCGCCCGCGGCCGCAGCTCGTCGAGCCGGCGCCCGTCGCGATCGCTGGCCACCAACCGCCCCTTGTTGCGCATCTCCGACGCGAGCGCGAGGGTCTTTCCTCCGGCGCCGGCGCAGGCATCGACGACGAGCTGGCCGGGGCGGGCCTCGCAGGCGAGCGCGATGAGCTGGCTGCCTTCGTCCTGGACCTCGAACAAGCCCGCCTTGAAGGCGCGGAGCGCGAAGACGTTGGTGCGGCCGGTGAAGATCGCTCCCCAAGGGGAAAGCCTGGTCGGCTCCACGCGGGAACCCTCGGCGCGCAGCGTGGAGAGCAGCTCGTCGCGCGTGTTCTTGAGGAGGTTCGCGCGCACGGTGAGCGGGGCGCGCTGGTTCAAGGCGTCGGCGAGGGCGCGGGTCTGGTCGGCTCCCAGCTGCTCGCTCCAGAGCTTGGCCAACCAGCGCGGCAGCGAGGTCTCGGCGGCGAGCGCGTCGAGGGGATCCTCGGGAGCGCCCAGCTGGGCGGGCTCGGCGATCAGCTCCAGCGCCCATTCCCACGGCGCCACCTCCGGACCGGCGAGCCCCGCCGCGCTCTGCGGAGATTGCCGCTCTCCTGCGACCAGGTAGGCCGCGTAGCGCAGCAGGTGCTGCGTGGGGGTGGCAAGCTGGTCCAGGCCGAGCTTTCGCGTGGCGAGCGCGCGCTGCAGGAGGTGGTCGACGCGCCCTTGCAAGCGGAGCAGCCCATACACCGCGTCGGAGACGGCGCGCCGCTCGACGCTGCGAAGCTGCTTCTCCCGCCGCAGGGCGCGCTGGAGCGCCTGGTCCGCGCGGGCTCCTTCCCGCCGGACCTGCTCGTAGATCTCCAGC
>WNFS01003907.1_pt1 | contig 11339 bp, 10 predicted proteins | sample 5400141 | NCBI WGS metagenome assembly WNFS01 (sample SAMN13153358, study PRJNA577476) | soil metagenome | isolation source: 60 cm saprolite under Madrone tree | place: USA:California | collected 2016-06-14 | reverse complement strand
GCATCCGCCGAAACAGCGCGGATATTCTTTCGGTAAGACTCGTAATAGTCACCCGGCAGATCGTAGATGACGAGCGTCGCGAGAGCTGACGCGATTGCGGCGGTCGTCTCGTATCGAATGGGGAAGACGCCGTCGAGATAATCTCTCGCCAGCGACAGCTCCTCATCTGAGATCCGCTCAGCGCGGATTCGATCGATCTCGAGAAGTATCTCGCGCAGTGCGGGCGCGGTTACTTCGCTTTGCACGGCGGTCGATACGACGAATGGACCTGGCCCACGACGCCAATCGTAGAATGACGAAGCGCCATACGTGTAACCGTGCGCCTCTCGGAGGTTCAGGTTGATCCGCGATCCGAAGAGACCGCCCAGAACTGCGTTCATCACAAGAGTCGGGAAAAAGTCGGGATGTTTCCGCGGCAAACCAATGTGTCCAGCTCGAAGTTCCGACTGCGACGCCTCCGGCTTGTCCACGATATGAATGCTCTTCCGATTCGTCCGAGCCGCTGCAATTAGTGGTCGATTCGGCGCGGTTCCCGACGCCCACTGCTGAAACGCGCGCGTGATCAGCGTGCATGCCTGATCCGTCGAGACATCTCCTGTCATGATTACAGTCGTCGATCCGGCCCGGTACCTGGATCTATAAAACTCTTCAACGTTTTTGCGCGACAATGCGCTTACGCTCTCGGTGCTTCCCTCGTCCGGCTTCGAATACCTGGATTCCTGGGTATACAAAAACTCCGAGAACTTCTCGTCCGCCAGCCCCCGAGGTTCCGTTTCCAGCTGAAGAATCTCTGCCAGCCGTTCAGCCTTGGCCCGCTCGACTTCACGCTCCGGGAAAACCGGACTGCTGATAGCTTCGCCAAGAAGCTTCGTCGCTTCTTCGAGCTGGTCTGACAGCACTGTGATCTTGATGAATGCGCTATCCCAGTCCGCGCCCGATTCGACGGACGTTCCGAGCTGCTCGAATTTTTCCGCCAGCTCAGCTCCATCGAAACGCTGGCTGCCTTCGAGGAGCGTTCCCGCAGTCAGGGCAGCAATACCTTCCTTGCCTCCGGGATCATTGGTGGATCCGGCATCGACGATTATCAGAACCGTGACCACCGGAAGCTTCGCCACTGACGCTGTAACAAGGCGAATTCCACTCGGCAATATCTGATCGCTGAAATTCGGGAAATGGTAATTCCGAGGTGGTCCAGGCTTCGGGCGAAGGGAGGTAACCATCAGTCCGCGCCAACAGCAACGGCAAGCATTCTTTCGGATGGGACTCCTTCCCTCGGAACATAGAGAAGGCTTGCCCGGTTGTCCTCGCCGAAGCGTTCGGAGATTAGATCATTGACTCTCTCCGCGGTTACCGAGCGGTACCGGTCGGCCTGCTCGTTGATGAGCTCGGGTCGCCTGAAATACGTGGCAAACATCGAAAGCCTGTCTGCCCTCTCGCCCGCCGATTGAAGAGATGCTATGAGATCGGTCTCGATCAATGCAATGGCTCTTCTCAGTTCCGGTTCCGTAACTCCTTCGCGATGAATCAGGTCGATCTCTCGCTCAACCTCATCCTCCAGCTGGGTAATAGAGATTTCCGGCCGTGCAGTTACATCAACAACCAGGAGATCAGTCCCCTTTGCCAGATCGAAGGTGAATGCGCCTGCATCAGCTGCTATCTGCCGCTCACGCACCAGAGTGCGATGGAGGCGGCTTCCCTTTCTCATTCCAAGCACGGCAGAAGCAACACTTGCGGCATAGTACTTCTCGCTCCCGAACACCGGCGAGCGGAACGCCATGAATAGGCGTGGGAGACTGACGTTGTCGGGGACGACTTCCCGCAATCGGTTTCCGAACACTGGCGGCAGATCCATCAATGGCAGGGATGGTGTCCCCTTTCCACTTGGAACAGGTCCGAAGTACTCGGTAGCCAGGCGGCGCGCTTCTACCAAATCAAAATCACCGGCAATCGAGAGAACCGCGTTGTCCGGCGTGTAGTAAGTGGCGAAGAACTGCGCGACGTCGTCCAGTGATGCGGCCGAGAGGTCTTCCATCGACCCGATGAGTGAATGCTGGAACGGATGTGAGGGCGGAAACACCAGCTTCTGCATCTTCTCGAGCATTGTGCCATACGGCTGGTTATCCACCGACCACCGTCGTTCATTCTTAACGACATCGCGTTGAGTATCGAGTTTTTCCTGTGTCATCGCCGGGAGGAGCTCGCCCATGCGATCTGCTTCCAGCCAGAGGGCCAGCGCAAGTTCATTTGATGGAACCGTTTCGAAATAGTTCGTCCGCTCGAGCCAGGTCGAACCGTTCAGGGTTCCACCAGCTCGTTGGATCAGCTCAAAATGCTCGTTCGACCCCACATGCGCCGAGCCCTGGAAAAGCATATGCTCGAAGAGATGCGCAAATCCGGTTCTGCCGGCCTTTTCGTTCGCCGACCCTACATGATACCAGAGGTTGACCGCCACAATTGGCGCGGTGTGATCCTCGGACAGCGTCACGAACAGTCCGTTGTCGAGATGGAAAGTTTCTACCGGAATTCGCATTGTCGTAAATTGCCCGCCATGCAAACCCACTGGAACCCCCTCGGCAACCACACATGATTGCCGCCCTTGCCATTCTAGCACTGCTGTCGGGTTCCCTGTTTCTCCTTTGGCGGTCGCAGGAGCGAATCCTGTTTCAGCCGCCTCGGCTGTTTGAAGCACTGCCGGAGTCCGGACGGGTGTCGTATGAAGCCGTGGATGGACAACGCCTCGTGGCGTTCGTGGTCGGAGATCCCCGGGCAGCACCTGGTGTTCTGCTTTGCTTCCATGGAAACGCTGACCTCGCCGCATGGCAGCTCGATTGGGCACGGACAGTGGAGCGTCATACTCGATACGCTGTTTTTCTCGCCGAATACCGTGGGTATATGTCACTTGGTGGAAATCCCACGTACTCGAGCACGAAGCTCGATGCCCGTGCAGCCTATGACCATCTTCGAGTCGCTTTTGGTCTTGATCGCGCGCGTATGGCATTCTTCGGTCATTCCCTTGGCAGCGCTGTAGCGACGGAGCTGGCAGAGATTCATCCGCCTGCAGCGTTGCTTCTCCAGTCGCCCTTCTCTTCGGCGCGTGCGATGGCGAGACTCATCGTGACCCTTCCCGTAGCTCTCATCTGGAAGACCATCTCGAGGATCCACTTCGATACTCGCGCGGCTGTCTCGACCCTCGATGTGCCTGTTTCAGTAGTGCATGGGCGGCGTGACCGTATCATCCCGTTCAGAATGGGAGTCGAGGTTTACGAAGCCGCGAGGCGGAAAGGCCAGTTATTGCTGGTCGAGGGAGCGGGACATAACGACGTGGCCGAGATTGCCGGCAAAGAATACTGGCGTTGGATTACGGAGGCACTGCAACCTCCACCAATTATTTAGTAGCATAACGCCACTAAAGGCTATAGCTTCCTCTCGAACAAGAAGGCAAGTGGTGCTTTGAGTGATTCGCTGAAGATATACTTCCAGCGCGCTTCACTGTTCGGCGAGATTGGGCTGGTCTGCGTCGGAGATGTATAAGGCGTAAATCCAAACCGTCTCGCCAGAATTCGCAGTCGCAGCATGTGAAACGGATCGCTGACGAGAAGAGCAGTTTGAAGCCCGCGAACTTCGAGCATCCCCGCGACAGCACGCATTGACTCGCTGGTCGTGCGACCCTCGTTCTCTACGAGAATGGCGCTGTCCGGAACACCGCGCTTTCTGGCATATGTTCTCCCTACTGCTGCCTCACTGGTAGTGTCGCCAGCTCCCGTTCCGCCAGTGAGTATCAGAAGGGTTGCCAGGTGGCGGTTCCAGAGGTCGAGCGCGTGGTCCAGCCGGGCCCTAAGGACAGGCGACGGTTTACCAGCATACTGCGCGGCACCTAGTACTACGATCGCTTGCGCGGGCCGCGCCTCATCACGTGAGGCCCAAATTAGAACGGCAGTCGCGGAAATGACCCAGAGTACAAAAAGGGCTACGACCACGACCGTCAACATTCGCCGGACAATCTTTACCGCATGTTTTGCCTTCTGTTTTGCTTTTGCAGCACGGTTCATCCGTAGAAGCTACGCTAGAAAGCGCGCCTCGTGTGAGGCTCGGGGCACTCGACTGAGTATCCCTTCGCTGCTAAGGCGGCTTTGAATTCGTCCTGAACTGGAGCTTCTCCGTGTACCAGCCACACGGGGCCCAGTTTCGGTGACTTGTCCCGGACACGCCCAAGCCAGTTTGTCATCTCAGTCCTGTCGGCATGAGCGCTGTACCCGTCGATCACTTCGACACGCGCGTGTAGCGGGACGTCGTCGCCAAAGATCTGAAGAATCGGCTGTCTCTCCACTACTCTTCGGCCGAGTGTATGCTCGGCCTGAAAACCGACGACGAGAATCGTATTCCGTGGGTCGCTCGCTCCTTGTGCCAGATGGTGAAGAATGCGGCCGTTTTCCATCATCCCCGCCGCGGCAATGATCACCATCGGTCCGTGAGCGCGTGATAGAGCCTTTGATTCCTCCACATCGCGCGTGTAATGTAGAAGGTCGAAGCGGAAAAGCTCCTTTGCCTTCTGCACCATGTCTTCAGACCGGTCGAAGCTCTCCGGGTGCATCTCGAAGACGGTTGTCGCGTCAATCGCCAGTGGACTGTCGACGTAGATCGGAATCGACGGGATTGCGCCCTCTCTGGCAAGACCATGGAGCGCGTAGATCATCTCCTGAGTTCGACCAACCGCGAATGCGGGAATGAGGACGCGGCCACCACGGGAAGCCGTCTCGCGAATCACCTGTGCCAATTGCGCTCGGGCGCCTTCTACGGATTCGTGATCCCTGTTTCCGTAGGTCGATTCCATGATCAGCGCGTCAGCGCCCTCAGGTGGAATTGGGTCCCGGACTATTGCCAGGCCGTTTCTGCCGATGTCGCCGGAAAAGACGAGCCGTTTTGTCTTTCCTTCCTCCGTACAATCGATGAGAACCGACGCCGAACCGAGGATATGACCGGCGTCGATATAGGTGGCACGGACTCCTGGAACGACGTCGAATGGCCTGTTATAGGGAACGCCCACCATCAGATCCATCGTGCGCACTGCGTGTCGCATTCCATACAGCGGCTCGATGAACTCCTTCTTCCTTTTCGCCAGAAACTCGGCGTCCTTTTCCTGAATGTGTGCCGAGTCAGCAAGCATGATGGCACACAGATCCCGGGTCGCCGCCGTCGCCCAGATTGTCTTGGAATAGCCTTCCGCAATCAAGTACGGAAGACGGCCGGAATGGTCGATGTGGGCGTGTGAGAGAACTACCGCATCGAGATCCTTGATCGGCAGAGGAAGCTTACGATTCTTCTCGGCCGAGTCATGCCGCTTTCCCTGAAACATCCCGCAGTCGAGGGCTATCGTATAGCCATTGACGTGAAGGAGATGACAGGAGCCGGTGACTTCACGTGCGGCACCGACAAACGTTATCTCCAAACAGCTATCCTTCTGCTACTGCATCGCGCTGAAACAGGATGATGAGCCGCTGCTCGTCCTGTGACATCAGCGCTGGTTCCCACCCTCCCCTGCTTCTCTCGTTCAGAAGATCAGTAAGCGTATCCTCATCTTCACGCGTGTGCCGCGTCAGCTTGACCACCACAGCCTGGTATTCTTTCATCAGGGATTAGAGATTATGAGCCGGTGCATGTCAACAATGCTGATGCTGGAATCCCGGGGTTAGCATGATCGAGCGCGTCAAGGAGTTCCCCTCGCTGATTATTATCCGGCATCCCCTCGTTCAGCACAAGCTGACGATTCTGCGCGACCAGCAGACCGAGACCAAGCGTTTCAAGGAGCTCGTCGATGAGATCGCGATGCTCATGGCCTACGAGGCTACCAGCGAGCTGAGTCTCGAGCCGAGGGAGGTGAACACTCCTCTCGAGAAGACTACGGGCTGGCACATCAGCGGAAAGAAGCTGACCCTCGTCCCTATCCTCCGTGCCGGACTCGGAATGGTAGAGGGAATTCTTCGACTCGTGCCCTCGGCGCGCGTCGGGCACATCGGACTCTACCGGGACCACGGCACGCTCCAGCCGGTCGATTACTACTTCAAGGTTCCCGGTGACACGGGTGAGCGGGATTTCTTCCTGCTCGATCCGATGCTCGCAACTGGAGGAAGCGCGGCGGCGGCTGTCGCTTCATTGAAGCGAGCAGGTGCAAATCGGATTCGATTTCTTTGTCTAGTTGCTGCTCCCGAGGGAGTCCGGCATCTCAGCGAGGCGCACCCAGACGTCCAGATCTATTGCGCGGCCCTCGATCGCCAACTCAACAGCCAGGGTTATATCCTGCCCGGTCTCGGAGATGCCGGAGACAGGTTGTTCGGCACCCGTTGAACGCTATCCGAACCACTCTCTTGGATTCAGTCTCTGCTGGTCGGCTGCGTCGACAACCCATTGCTGGCTCTGCGGGTCTGTCACCTCACCAGTTACTCGGTCGAACCACTCTGTTGCCTTCTTGATATCTCCGATTCGTCTCCACAGCTCGCCGACGAGATAGGTGAGGATTGCCCGCTCATCTCTCGGCACTCCGTCGTAAGCCTGAAGCGACTCCTCGAACATCCATGCGGCTTGACGGCGATAGTATCGCTCTGCCTCCACATCTCCCTCATCGACACAGCACCAGCTGGCACGAAGAAGAAGATCCGCAATGTGACGGGGCTCCATTCCTTGCCACTGAGCAACCTTGGCGGCGGCTTCATACTTCTCGGAGCCGCAAACCAGTGATGGCCGAAGCGGGGCGAGCTCTTCGAGTACGTGCTGTTTCAGCACTGGGCTTACATCCGTTGCCGGCGTAAAGTCAGCCTCTCCACCAGAGTAGCCGCATTCACCACACATATGGATGAGATACGCGAGTGGCTGCGTCCCAGCGGCCCGTTCGTGGAAATCAGTCCTTTTGCCGCCGAACGCATTCGTCGAGACTACACTCTGGGATTTGAACTCGTTGTCACAAACGGGACAACGAAGCTCGATCTGACGCAGCGTTGTCATGGCTCCTCCGCCTCTCAGCGCTCCGAACCTCTCAGAAATGGAGAGGGAATATCTGTGCCACGATTTTGAAAATAATGCGGAAGAGATCGGCCTTGTTGAGAGTTTAGGTGGATTGTATCTTCTCGCATCGCAAAAACCGCGACTGGCTCACCACCCCGCGACCTGGTCGTTGATGCTCATCAACCTACTGCCTGACTTCTTCGCAGTTCACAACAGTACCGACCGTGTCGCCGCCTATCTCCGCTACTTCGAAAATCATCGCCGCTTCCTAGAGGCCTACTGGCACAACTACGTACTGGATCCGGCGGGGCCCCATTTTCTGGAAGTCGTTCGCTCTGCCGCACTTGCGAGCCGCGTAGACCTTCGCACAATGCTCGAAAGAATTGACGTTGTCTCTCTGGCGCGCAACACGGAAGAGCAATGCCGGACCCTATTCGATGTAGATACCGATATCGACGTCGTGCTCATGGTCGGTGTCGGTGCGGCGAACGCTGGTGAGCTGGTAGTAGAAGGTAAAGGAGTCGCTTTCGTCTGCCTCGAGCATTTCACCAGCGTGACGAACCCCGAGACTCAGGGTTTGGGTCTCGATCCTGAATTGATCCCGCTGTGGCTTACCCACGAGGTCGCGCACACAGTCCGCTATACCTCGCCTACCAGCCGGAGCGAGATGAAGCAGCTGATCGATGATGCAGGGGGATACTACTCTTACTGGGAGACCGGCAGGCGTGCCCCGCTTCGCGAGCTGATGATCAACGAGGGCCTGGCCACAATTGCGTCGAGAATCGTCAGCCCAGGACATGCTGCCTGGGAGTACTACGGATACACGAGGCGTGAGTATGCCAGCGTGCGAGAGCTCGAACCCTTGATCGCGAAAGCCCTCAATAGCGATCTCGATCGGGCAGGTCTCGGACTGCGTCTCCGGTATCTCTCTGGCGGAATGAGCGATGACGCGCGAACCGTTGACCGTCATGTGTTCCCGGAACGAAGCGGCTACTTCCTCGGCACCAAAATGGTCGAGGCAGCTGTCAACTCGCGGGGACTTTCGTGGGCGATCCGCGCCAGTGCCAGCGAGATCACATCACTTTCCGGCTCTGCCGCCGCTTCCGCCTAGCACTACTTCCCTACACAAAAAGAGCTGAACACCCGGTCGAGCACGTCCTCGACGTCTACGGCTCCTATCAGCTCTTCGAGTGCGTTGACGGCCGTCCGGAGATGGACAGCGGCGATCGTCGCCGGAAGTTTCTCTTCCCGCCATGCTTGCTTGAATCCTTCAAGCTCCGAGCGGGCGGTACGGATCGCCTTGCTATGGCGGGCTCTCGTCAGGATCGGGAGATCCGGAACGATCTCTCCGTGCCGTGTATCCAGCGAATTGTCGATCGCAGCCAGCAATTCCTGAAGACCTGACCCAGTCTCGGCACTGACTGAAATCATGTCCTCCGGGGACATGTATTCGTCTCTGTTTGATACCAAGTCAGCTTTGGTTCGAACCGGCAGGATCGGCGCTGTCGAACTTCGGCCCACGAGATCGATAGTTTCCTCCAGGCTTCTCGAATCCTCGGCGCACGCCAGCACGACATGAGCATCAGCCAGATAACGCTCGCTCACTTCGATGCCGAGACGTTCGATTCGATCTTCAGTATCCCGCAGTCCCGCGGTGTCGACGAGACGAAGCGGCCATTTCCCACTATCGATCAGCGCCTCGAGCGCATCGCGCGTCGTCCCGGGAATTTCCGTTACAATCGCCCGGGACCTGCCCAGAAGCGCATTGAACAGAGAAGATTTTCCGACGTTCGGCGGACCAGCGATAACGACGACTGCACCATCGCGGATGACCTCGCCGGCCGGTGCAGTAGAGAGAAGGGCATCGAGAGAGCTCGCAATTCCTTCCACAGCTTGATCAATTCTCATTCGAGGAATGGGCCCATCGTCTTCCTCGGGAAAATCGACATCGTACGCGATTAGTGCCTCGAGGCCGATGAGATCATCCCTCAGGCTCAGCAGACGACGCGACAGCCCTCCGTCCAGTTGGCCCAGAGCCGTCCGCTGCATAGCGTGGGAGCATGCATCTACCAGATCACCAATTGCTTCAGCCTGGAGGATGTCGAGCTTGCCGTTGAGTACAGCTCGCCGCGTAAATTCCCCGGGAGATGCCTGTCGCGCCCCCGACGAAATCAGAGCGGCCACTATTGTACTCGGAATCAGGTAGCCACCATGGGTGGAGAACTCGACAGTGTCGTCACCCGTGAAGGAATTCGGACCCGGGAACAGCGTAATCAGCGCCTGATCAAGTCTCTCATCGCCGTCGAATACATCACACAGACGGGATATCCGGGGCTCGAGCGGCCATAGTCCTAAATGCTTCGCGGCAATCCTGAAGGAATCCGGCCCACTCAGCCTCACAAGGGCAATTGCACCACGGCCTGGTGCACTCGCGACGGCAACGATCGTGTCCTCCAGGTGCATAGCACTTGTGCCCGTCGATATCACGTGCTCGCCGTCGGAAGAACGAACGTCGTCCCCGGCTCGAGAATCTTCACGGCTGGATGGAGCGGGTGATCCTCAAGGGTCGCTCTTAACCGGTCGATCGCATCGAAAGCCGTCGATGTGACATGATTGAATGTTCCCCAGTGATACGGGATGAAGTACCTGGCGTTGAGCCGCTCGAAGAGGGCGAGCGCATCCCCGCTGGTGAGATGCCCTTTGCGAAATCCCGGCTTCCACCACGGTGCATGCCCAATCGGAAGTAGTGCCAGATCCAGGTTCCGTCCATTGGCGACCAGGTTGGCCTCGACCAGGTGCGTGGTGTCAGCGGTAAGAGCCGTGTCACCGGCAAAGAAGCACGAGACTTTCTTAGTATCAATGAGATACATATTGGTGGCACTCCTCCAGCGATCCACGCCGTAACGATTTCCTTTGTGCGTTGCCGACGCTGCCTGGATAGTCACCCCGTGCAGCGCGGCGCCTTCGCCCGGAGCAATTCCAACTGCGTGGCCGTATCCCTGTTTCTTCAGCCACCTGGCAATTGCCGGAGGAGCAAACAGAGGAATGTCTTCCGGCAGCGCATCGAGGGAAGCAAATGAAAGGTGGTCCGCGTGCGCGTGCGTAAGCAGTATTGCGTCGAGCTTCGGAAGTGCCTCGAGAGCGATGCCTGGAGCGCTGACACGAGTAAGGAATTTTCCGAGCGCTGGATCGAAATTGGGGTCCGTGAGGATGCGCTTCGCCCCGATTTCAATTAGTAGCGTTGCGTGACCAATGTACGTGACACGCAGCATGGTCCTCTCCCTTTATCCCGCGGGGCGTGCCTTTGCTCGTTCCTTCGCCAGCAGCCATTGTTGCGGAAGCGCCGCGATGTTCTGCGCCGTGTAGTACAGATTGAGCCCCGAAGCCATGTTGAGAAGCACCACCGTCATCATTACGGGAAACATGTATCCCATCATCTTCGCCTGCGGATTTGGAGGAGCGTTACGCATTCCGATCCAGGACAGCAGGTACATGGACGCGCCCATGAGCAGGGGCAGAATGTAGAGCGGATCCTTTATCGAGATGTCGTGAAGCCACATGAATGGTACGCCACGGAACTCGATCGTGTTCTGAAAAACGAAAAACAGCGCAAAGAGAATCGGCATCGGTAGAAGCGCTGGCAGGCAGCCGGTCAATCCGGCAAAGGGGCTCACTCCAGCATCATGATAAACTTTCATGATCGCCTCACGCTGCTGGACGGGATCCTTGTACTTCTTCTGGGCAGCGGCAAGCTTCGGTTGTAGCTCCTGCATCTTGAGGCTCGACCGCATCGTGCTTTGGTTGAGGGGCCATAGTGCGAGTCGCACTAGAATTCCCAGAATCACCAGCACCCATCCGTAGCTCAGATTGAGCCGATTGTGCATCCAGAGCAGAGCCTGAATCACTTTCGATGCAATCGGATGCACGACGCCCTGAAGAAAGCGCCAGCCGTAGGGGTTCACATGGTCGAAGTCCTGACCCATCCGCATGAGACGCTGTGATTCCTGCGGTCCCGCATAGATCTCGAAGGAAAAGTTCCCGTTCCGAATTTCCTCCACAACATTCGCTGATGCATTTGTGGCGATCTTCGATGTGCGTGGACCGCCAGAAAGTGTGACCTCGCTAAACGGTGTGCCATTTGGCTGTGAAAGAATTCCAACTACGAAGTATTTATTCTTGATGGCCACCCAGTTGAGTGGACCGGCCTCAAGAGTTTTCTCTCCGGGATCCAGACTCCCGAAAAGAACACTTCGAGCATGGTCACGTTGTGGCTTGAAGCTATACGCCAGCGTGCGATGGTCTCCGATCGTGTCGGCTTCCGTTGGTTGCAACGTCCCCGGAAG
>WNFS01017519.1_pt1 | contig 11341 bp, 12 predicted proteins | sample 5400141 | NCBI WGS metagenome assembly WNFS01 (sample SAMN13153358, study PRJNA577476) | soil metagenome | isolation source: 60 cm saprolite under Madrone tree | place: USA:California | collected 2016-06-14 | reverse complement strand
TTGCGGCGTTCGCGCTGCTGCTGGCGGCTGTCGGCCTCTACGGTGTGATGTCCTATCTGGTGTCACAGAGCACTCGCGATATCGGCGTGCGGGTGGCGTTGGGTGCGCAGCCGGGCGACATCATCGGCATGGTGGTGCGGCAGGGGATGGAACTGCTGGCGGTTGGCATTTTAGCGGGCCTGGCCGGCGCGGCCGCACTAACGCGCGTGATGGCCAGCCTGCTGTTCGGCGTGAGCGCGACAGACGCGGCCACGTTCGCCGCGGTGCCCGCACTTCTGGCGGTGGTGGCTTTCGCCGCCACCGCAATTCCTGCGCTGCGGGCCACGAGGGTGGACCCAATCGTGGCGCTGCGCGAGGAATAGGCGGCGGCGTGCGATTTCGCGTGGCGTTGGCTGGCGGTTCCAAGACGTCACGTCCGGTCATTAGATGGCGGCATGCTGCACCGATGTTGGTGTTTGATGAGTGCGCACGGAGGAAATTTTCCAAGCCCTTGCCTGTGCGATGCTAATTACGTGAAAAATCAAAAATAGCGGAACGAGGAAGGTCGGAATCAGGCTCAATGGCAGTACTGTCATCGGAACCATCGGAGGGCCCTGCGGGCTGATTAAGAAAGCGGTCGTGCCCACACTGACGGCAATGACCAGGTCCAGGATTCCGAGCAGCTGCCATAGGATGAAGGAATTGCGATGAGCGGGATCGGCAAGCTTCCAGGCTACGAAGCCAGCTGTCGCGCCGATGGCCATGTCGCCATATCCCGCGGGCAGTGCGAATACTGCCGGCAGGATGCCACGAGCCTCCAGGAGGAGGAAGGTGAATCCGATGATTCTCCAGGCCTGCGCAGAGGTCAGAAACCTGGGATTCAAGGTTAGTGCGAATTGCCGAAATCCCGCTGACGCCGCAAACCACAGCGAGAAGACGATAATCGGCGTCACCGCAGCTACTGCGACGGCGAGTCCGATGCGATTTGCATCATTCCTGAACAGATGCATGGCTGAAGCGGACAAAGCGAAGACGAACCAGCTGACGATGATCCCTATTGTGACCTTTTTATAATTCATAGCGAGCCTCCTTAGTTTTGACCACACCTGTTACTTGCTGAGTGAGTTGCAGAAGATTTTTCCAAGCCTGCGCGCCTAGCTGACGGCGCAAGCGCGATTGAACTTTTTCCCAGACCGGCACGGCGTTTTTGAGTTGCGTTTCGCCGCCGCTGGCCAAGCGTAGCCGACGTTCTCGTCGGTCTTTGCCGCGGCGCACGGTGATCCAGCTCTGGCGGACCATGATGGCGAGCGTTCGAGTGAGGCTTGTGCTGTCCATCGCAAGCATTTCGCCGAGTTGGCCCTGGGTTACCTCTCCGGCCAGCGCGAGAGCTTGCAGGATGGTGAACTGCGTGGCGCGCATTCCGAGCGGACGGAGCGCTTGCTCGTAGAGTTGGGTCAGGGCCCGCGACGTACGTCGGAAGTTGCCGCACATGCAGGGCAGCTCTGGTAGCAAGGGTTGAGTCATACCCAAGATAGATGCATATACATGTATAATGGTTATACAGAACTTGCCTATGTATGCTGGTCGCACCCATCTCTAGCTACTGTCGAGGTGGTGTGGTTTCGGGAGTGTCGATACATCTGATGTAAGCCCTGCCCATCGAGACAGGTAGCTAGTAGGCACAACAGTGTGCGGCCATGCTGCGCGGCGAGGCCGCGGGTCTACACTGGCGGGAGATGAGGTCGGAGACATGAGACGCACTTTGATTTCGGTGATGGTGCTGCTGGTGGCGCTGGGTGCCGCGCAGAATCTGGCGGCGCAAAAAAAGGGCGGCGGCGTGCTGAGCGGCGTGGTGCTAGGGCCGGATGACAAGCCGGTGCCGCACGCCAGCGTGAGCTATCAGTCGTCGAGCGGAACTGCACCTCACGCTGTGCACGCCGATTCGCAAGGGCGTTTTACGATAGCGAAATTGCGGACCGACGACTACGATTTGCGGGCTTCGGGCAAGGGCGTTTTCAGCGAGTGGGAGAAGAATGTCGCGGTGCGGTCGGGGCAGACGAAGTCAGTGACGCTGCGCCTGATTTACGCGAGGGAGATTCCGAAGGCGTATACGAAGAGCAAGGCGAAGGAATAGCCGCAGAGACGTGCGAATAAACTGGAGAAAGATCGCTCCTTTTACTTCCCTTTCGCTTTTCGTTGTCTTTCTTGCATTGTACGTGACAAGCAAAATCCACTTTTTTACGCATTACGATCACCGGCCAGTACCTTCGCGAACACAGCGTTTACTGGATACTTATCGCGGCGACAGCTTCAATCATTTGGGTTGTTGAGCGATATTCTCGGAAGCTATAAGACTAGTCGCCACCGCACTGCGCAAATCTATTGCATCAGAAGGTGCTGGAGTTCGGCGAGGTCGTCGGGGGTTACGTCGGAGACGGCGCACATTTCCATCCCGGCTTTGCGCCAGTCGATCCAGTGATAGCCGAGTTGGGAACCGGAGAGCGGCTCGGAATCGGGTTCCGTCGTGGGCCAGACAAAGACGTTGACGAGGTGCTTGCGTCGCGCGTAGACGAGCACGGCAACGGTGCGGCCGTGGACGACGTCGAGCCGGCCGCCCTGCAGGGGAAATCCTTCGTTCACAAAATCGTGGACGGGCGGAGCGAAGTCGAGCTTGCCATCGAACCACGGCTTTACCGTATGCTGATCGGTCGACTGAACGTCTTCGAGATGGCCGGGCTGAAGGGATCGCAGATGCGCGTCCACGATGGCGGAAGCCAGAGCGGTTTCACCGCTGGTGCCACGCAAGAGCGGGAACAGACGCCAGCCGAGGAACACGGCGAGGAGAAACGTGGCGGCTATTGCGAGCCAGCGCCATGGAGTTGGATTTCTCATCGGGATGACGGAGGAACGAGCGGGCGCACCGAGCTGCGCTTGCACGGCTTGGCGCAGCGCGTGCGGCGCGCGCTCGTACAGGCCGGCGCGCTGGAGGGAAGAGCGCAAATTTTCGTTGGCCTCGAGAGCGGCGACGCAATCGGGGCAGGAAATCAGGTGGCGCTCGAAATCGGCGGCGCGTGCGGCATCGAGCTCGCCATCCAAATAACCGTGGAGGACGCTTTGGGTAAGCTCACAACTCACGGCCGGCCTCCTGCTTGTGCTGCGCGGCGGACTGGGTAAGAACGCGCTGCAGGCGCTGGCGAGCGCGGGCGAGCGCGGACATCACCGTACCGATGGGAGCGGAAGTGATGGCGGCAATCTCCTTGTACGAGCAGCCTTCGAGTTCGCGCAGAACCAGCACTTCACGAAAACGCGCGGGGAGCTCTTCGAGGGCGCGGGTGAGGCGCTCGCGGTTGTCGCCGGCAATGGCCAGCGCTTCGGGCGTCACGCTCGGCTGCGGGTGCAGCTCCTCATCGAATTCGGTCGTCAAGTCCACGGAACGATTCTTCTCCAGCCAGGTATAGCAAGTGTTGCGCACGATCTGCAAAAGCCAGGCGCGGGCGTCGCCACCGTGAAAGCCGCGAAAGAAGCGCAAGGCACGCATCATCGCTTCCTGCGCGACGTCCTCCGCGTCGACGCGGCCATGCATCAGCCAGCGCGAAAGGTTAAAGGCGGCGTCGAGGTGCGGCAGCACGAGCTGCTCGAAGCGCGCCCGGTCCTGCGAGTCCAATACGTCCCAACCCTTTCCTTCAACACCTGCACTCATAAGAGGAACCGCCCAGGCATCGATTTTATTCCCGGTTTATGTAAATGACGCAGCAAATTAAAAAATTCAGCGATTTCGGAATAAGAGTGCCGTGTGCCTGGTCTGCACAAATGAAACACGTCCCAGAGCGGCGCGGGCAACCTTGCGAATACAACTCGGCTCGCGCTGCTCTGCAAATGGACGCGTTTCCAAGACCTGGACGGTTTAGGGAGAACAGAATGACGAAGAAAGTGAAAGATGAGATCCTGCACGATCACAACCAGGATGGCATCGATCGGCGCGGATTCCTGAAGTGCATGGCGTGGGCCGGAACGGGCGCACTGTGCGTGATGCAGGGCGGCGTACTGAAGTCGTATAGCTTGAGCCGGCTTTCGGATTTGGAACCGAGCGTGGCGGCGGGCGAGCTGAGCTTCGTGCAAATCAGCGATAGTCACATGGGATTCAACAAGCCGGCGAACCCAGACGTGGCGGGAACGCTGAAGGCCGCGGTGGACAAAATCAACGCGCTGTCGAAGGCGCCGGAGTTCTTGCTGCATACCGGAGACATCAGCCATTTGTCGAAGCCGGAAGAGTTCGACACGGTGAACCAGATTTTGAAGGCGACGGGCAAAGAAGTTTTCTTTGTGCCGGGCGAGCACGACGTGTTGAACGATGACGGGGCGCAATTTCGCGAACACTACGGAAAAGGCGCGAAGGGCGCGGGCTGGTATAGCTTCGAGAAGAAGGGTGTGCACTTCGTCGGGCTGGTGAATGTGATGAACTTGAAGGCCGGCGGATTGGGAACGCTGGGACACGAGCAGCTTGAATGGCTCGAAGATGATGTAAAGCACTTGAAGTCGAGCACGCCGATCGTGGTTTTTGCGCATATTCCGCTCTGGACTGTGTATCCGGACTGGGGCTGGGGCACGGACGATAGCGCGCAAGCATTGGCGTACCTGAAGAAATTCGGGTCGGTGACGGTGCTGAACGGGCACATTCACCAAACGATGCAGAAGGTGGAAGGCAATGTGACATTTCATACCGCAGCGTCGACCGCATTTCCGCAGCCACAGCCGGGGAAGGCGGATTCGCCAGGACCGATGAAAGTGCCGGCGGAGCAGTTGCGCAGTGTTTTGGGAATTACCGATGTAAATTATGTTCGCGGGCAACAGGCCCTCGCAGTGGTGGACTCTTCGCTGGCTTAAGAGCCGGAAGACGGGCGCGAATTCAACTGGATAAAATAGAAAGGAAGAATAGTCATGAGGAGACGTGTGTGGATATTGGTGTTGGCGGCGCCCGTGGTTGCGGCGGCCGTGCTGTTGGTAAGCGGTGCGCGAGGTTTTGCAGCGAGTGCGGAGCAGGCTCAGGCGTCAAACGTGGAAGTCAAGATCGACAACTTCAGCTTTGGCCCGACGACGCTCACGGTGGCGGCGGGAACTACGGTGACGTGGACGAATCGCGACGACATACCGCATACCGTGGTCAGCGACGATAAGGTGTTCAAGTCCAAGGTGCTGGATACGGACGAGAAGTTTTCGTACACGTTCACGAGGCCGGGAACATACGGCTATTTCTGCTCGATACATCCGAAAATGACCGGCAAAGTGGTGGTGCAATGACGGGTGTCGCAAAGGCGTTCGATCCCAGCACGGTGCTGTTGGCAAAGCACGCGCAGCATGTCGTGCTGGTGCACTTCCCGATCGCCTTGTTCATCACCGGAGTGGCGTTTGACTGGGCTGGCCAGTGGACCAAGCGAAAAGCATTGACGGAGGCGGCCTACTACAATCTGCTGATTGCGGCGGTTTCGACACTGCCGGTTGTTTTTACTGGGTTGCTTGCCTGGCAGTTCCAGTTGGAAGGGCAGAGGCTAAAGGGAATCTTGCTTCTACATCTGGTGCTGGGTTGGACTTCTACCGTGTTGATCTGCGCCGTGTGGTGGCTGCATTTTCGCGCGCGGTGGTGGCTGCATTTTCGCGCGCGGCGACGAGGGGCGGCGGTGCCTGGATACCTGCGAATGATTGAATGCGTGGCGGTGGCGGCGGTGGGGCTCACGGGGCATTTAGGAGGGTTCTTGAGCGGGGTCAGCGGTGGCTGACGCCGCGTGTAACTTGTTTGTGTTCAGTCACATAGAACCATTCTGGCAACTGACACGCGTAGAGCCCTAGTACCACGACCCGGGTACCCTTCTTGGTGGCTCGGGTGGCCCATTGAGGTGCGCGCACCCGACCCGTAGTGTGCTAAGAACGGGTTGGGGGCCGCGCGGGGACAGCGGCCTCGAAAGGGGTCGTGTGCGAGCTACCCAACCCGCCAAGTTCTTCGCGGCAAGAGTTCTTCCCTCCAAATACTCACGCCAGCTATGAAGGTTGGCGTGAGGCCACAAACTACGCATCCATGAAAAGATAGGAATGTGACATGCCGTTGTCATGAGCGCCGGCTCGCGTGGGTAGAGCCTGAGACAAGCCTTTTCAAGGACTTGCGAGACAAGATGCTTCGGTTGACTGAGCGATTTGCGGGACATCTGGCGGGTGTAGCGGACAGTGCCTGGGCCTGGGTGTTTCTGTTCGGTGTCCTGTTATTCGCGCCAGGTCCAGTGGCGTCGAAGACGGCTGAACCTGCAGCGGCGGACTTGAAGCCGGGCACCGTCGCGGCATTCAACGAATATGTGAAGTTGACCGACGCGCGCAACCAGAACGAGTTGCAACGCGGGACGAATCTGCTGTGGATCGATGGCTTGCCGGAGGGGGAGCGGCCACAGGCGTACGAGGCGCTGAAACGCGGCGAAGTCAAGATGCAGAAACTGGAGACGCTCGAGAACGGAGAAAAGATCCGGTGTCCCGGCAGGATGATCCATCATTGGGTGGGCGTGGCTTTTGTTCCGGGAGCAAAGCTGCAGGACGTGTTGGAAGTGCTGCAGGATTATGACCATCACGCGCTGTATTACGCACCAGACGTTGAGCGGTCGAAAATTGAATCGCACGACGGAGATCATTTTGTGGTGTTCCTGCGCTTTCGGCGGCACAAGGTGATCACCGTGGTGCTGAACACGCGGCACGACGTGCGTTATTTTCGCGATTCGGAGACACAGGAGCACAGCCGAAGCTCGGCGCTGCGCATCGCGGAAGTGGAAAACGCAGGCAAAAGCAACGAGCGCGAGAAGCCGCCGGGCGAGGACGGCGGATTTCTCTGGCTCATGGAGACTTGGTGGCGGATAGAAGAGCGTGACGGCGGAGTCTACGTGCAGAGCGAAGTGGCTTCGCTGACGCGAGATATTCCCACTGGACTGGGATGGCTGATCGGACCGTTCGTGACAAGCATACCGAAGGAGACCCTGACGTTTACGCTGGAGGCGACGCGCAGGGCGGTCGAACGAAGAACGAAAAAATAGAATCGTGTGACTTGCGTTCGATTTACGGACGTTCTTTTAGGGCGAAAACCAGCACGCCGCTGCTGTTGAGGAGCGGATGAAACCAGCTGGGGCTTTTCTCTCCGGGAGTGCTGGGAATGAGGATTACGCGGTCGGCCCAACGGGAAACCAGGTCATACGAGTCGTAGATGCTATAGGAATACGCGAGGCCGTCGCCCTCAGTAATCGTATAACCTTTCCCGCGGGTACGAAGGAACGTGTACACGCCCCAAAGCTTGCTTTTGCTAAGGAAGAGCTTGAGCAGACGCGCGGCCCGTGAACCCTGTCCGAAGCGATTGCTATCACAAATAATCACGGCTTTTCTTGCGACGCGGAGCATTTCCTTGACGACGGCGTTGGGGTTCACAGCGTGGTGCAAGGTGGCGAACTCGCAAACCACGTCGAAGCTGGCGTCGGGAAATGGGAGCGCCTCTCCCGTTCCACAGATCATTGAAACATGCGATGTGTTGCCATTCTTGATGGCTTGCTCGACAAGAGCAGCCACGGGTTCGACGCCGCAAAGAAACAGCTCAGGCAAGGCACGCTTCAAGTCGCGCATGCCGCGAGCGGTGGCGGTGCCAACGTCGAGAACAGAGCGGGCCTCCAGCATACGCAAGAATGCCTGCACGAACTTGGTTATGGAGGTGTCCGTGGCGCCCTCGTGTGCGTGCATGGAATCGTAGCGCGCGGCGGTATCCGCGTAATATTTCCGCTGAGTCTCTACAGCGGGACTCGGTTTGACGACCATGCGACCTCTTTGTAGCCAGCCAGCGTTCGTAGAGTAAAGAGCAAAGCCTATCGGAGCGAGTTGGTTGCGGCCATCTTTTTCTCAGCAGCGCATTCTAAGAGCTTCCACAATTCGGCGGCGTTGCGGTCCCACGTCCACTGCCTCGCCGTCAAAACGCCAGCTTCCCCAATGCGTTTCCGAAATGATTCGTCGATGTAGAGCCGCTCCAGCAATTGTGCCAGCGCCTGCGAGTCATTCGGATCGGGAAGAACGAAGCCGTCGACTCTATTGGTTATAAGTTCCGCGACTCCCGCAAATATGGACGTAATGACCGGGAGGCCGCAAGCCATCGCCTCCAGAACTGGCAACCCGAATGAATCCTCACGACTTGGACTTACATAGAGGTCAGCAGCCGCGTAGAAGTCCATCACGTCCTGCTGCGGCGGTTCACACCGGAATCGCGCGGAAATGTTCAGGCGGCCAGCCACTTCTCGGAACGGCTCGACGACATCGGTGCCTGCGACCACAAGATGCAGCGGAAGACTAGGAACTGCGGCCATGGCAGCCAGAATTGTCGCAACACCTTTCAACGCCCAGTCGTTTCCAAGTAGCAGCAAGACGAAGTCAGTGCTCTGAAAATTTTGGCGAAGGCGAGCCTGAGTGCGGCGTGCGAGACGCCGCGATGGTGAAAACTGGGCCGCATCGATGCCGTTCGGAATAACGCGAACATCGTGGCGCTGGAAATAGTGAGCCAGAAGGTCAGCCGTGCGGTGAGAAACGCAAGCTACCAGAACGTTACGATCACCGTAGATTCGACGCTCAAGCCTGGCCAGCAACGCGTAGTAGGCTCGACGATGCATGCGGCGGAAGAATCCCACCCGCATGCCTGCGTCCGCATTTTTGTCTTGCGACACCTTCTGAAGACGGTGGAACAGCGCGTGCACAATGACGACATCAGCACTGAAACTGTTAATGCCTGGGGACACGACAAGATCGAATGGCGCCCCGTGCAGGAGGCGGTGGCACCAACGCAGAAGGCTGTTTCCCGTAAGCCAGCCAACGAATTCGACAAGATGTGGCCCCGGCAAACGGGGGACTTTATGCCAGAATATTCCACCTGTTTTTTCAGTGCGCTCAGCATCGGGAGCGCTGACGGCGATGTCCTCGACGCGTTGGGAGTAGAGATGAATCTCGCAATGATGGCGCTGCGCCAATCGCTCAAGCAGCTCGGCCAGGGCACGTTCGGTGCCGTGGCTGCGATCCACGAAAGGAGAAATTACGGCCAGGCGCAAATCAGCGAATCCAACGGCGGCCGGGCTGCAAGGCAGCAGAGGCGCCAAATTGAACGTCAAGCGCAAGCTTGGGCAACCGGAATAGCACGCCTAGGAGAAGCCACAAATAGGCGTTGAGAATAAAGTCTTGGTATGCCTGCATGCCCTCGTAAGTCAGAGGAAGCAGCAAAAGGAACGCATACCAGAAAATCATGAACGCCACCGGGAACCAGGGAGATCCTTTCAGTTTTCGGACGACTTTCCATGCCGCCGCTGCAATGGCTATGGCCATGCTGATCCAAAGCAAAAATCCTACGATTCCCATTTCAATTATGATCGATCCGAAGCCGCTCTCAACACCCCCCACAGGAGGTCTCTTATGGAAGAACTTGGTGACGTACTGCCCGCCAAGCGACAAAGTACCGATGCCGTAACCGTACGGCCAACGATCATAGTCAAAGGCTGCCAAGAAGTTACGCAACGGGTAATCACGCGTGCGATGAAGTAGCTCATTAGCTGGGCTTCGGGGGTCCAGCGTCTCCGAAAAAAGAGCGAGTCGGTTAAGAAACGCATCTGGATACGTGAACGACAACACTACAGCGGCAAGAGCTATACCAAGAACCGCGCGCTGGAGCATCCGAAAAATTCTCAGGGCCTCGCCCTGACGCCAGGGTGCGCCCCAAATAAAGGCCGCGCCACCAACCAAGCCGCTGCCCAATGTCCACATGAAGACTCCGCGTGAAGCCCCCATGACGCAAGCCGCAGCCGTTACTCCCAGCGCAAGAAAGACAAATGTCCTGCCCCGCCGATGGCGCAGCAAAAGATACCCGCTGAATCCAAAAACTAGTAGCCAAGCGATGATGACCAGGTCTTGGAACCGTCCGGCGCTGACAAAAACTGATGTGGGCCTGTACACCATCACCCCTGATATTGGAGCTTCCCGATAACTGTTGCTCAAGAGGCGGATATCTTCAGCCATAACTTCGGGATTCAGAAACTTGGGCCCGATGACGGACTGTATGATTCCCAGCGTGACTATGACTGACATCAGGCCCAGATTGATTGTGAAAAATTTGCGCAGTTCGCTTTCGGATGTAATCAACGCGTAACCGACGAACATCAACGGCACATAATAGAAATACAGCTTCATGCCCAGGAGGCCATAAAAAATATGTGTGGAAGCGGGGTTGAAAACCTGCATCGCGCCAAACCAGACAAACGCCAGCAAAATCCCTAGGAAGGGCGGATGAAAGGTTTGGAGACGGGGGTCTTTGCGGCGATAGGCGATGAAAAATGCTAAATACACCACGAGAAGAAGAACGTCTTTAGCGAAATAGAGCGCCATGTTGTTGCCGAGAAATTTACGTCCGAGGTCCTCAAATAATAGCCAAGCCAAAAAAAGATAAAGACCATTGCGCCAATCATGAAGAATAGCTACTACCACCGCGCCAATACCATACGCGATTCCCACGTAAGCCAGTCCCACGAGGTCGCCATTCACAAGGTACATGCTCGTCTTATATGCGGTGACCCCCGCCAGGAGAAGAAAGGCGGACGCAGCAATGTGACCGCGGCGAAGCTGACCCGGAAATGATTGAAACAGGGACCTCATCCGGCGGCCTCGAGCACGAGCACGTGATGATCACCGCTGATCACTTTTCCCCTAAATACTTTCGACGCAAGCCGAAGCGTCCAAGCTATGGGTTTTCGGGTTAGCTGATGTCCATTGGGTGGGAACAACAAGTGTTCCCTAATCCTCAAACCCGCACGGGGCAAAAATTGTCGGAGCAAGAGATCGGCGAAAATCGGAGAAATATGGGTAGGATCGCTACGTTCGTCCATCATGCGCAGTCTGCCCGCAAGCAAGAATTTCAGCCGAGCCGCCAAGGAATCGACATTCGGTGTTGTAATGACAGCGACACCTTTTTTCGCAAGAAGCCGGGCTACGTTTCGTAGAAATCCGATAGGACTTTCGACGTGTTCGATCACTTCCACGGCGACTACTAAGTCAAAGGCTCCTATGCCCAAGGCGTCGGCAAATGAAACCCTATCGAAATCCAATGCGACAAATGGATTTTTACCCTGGTATACGGCTGAGTTTCTGTCTACGGCAACGATGTCCATACGCAATGGTTCTGTCCGCTCGCCCATTGCTCCCGGACCGCAGCCCAGATCCACCATGCGAGCGCCCGGGCAGGCATAACGGGCGATGATGCCCGCCGTGAATTCGTGCAAACCTGCTGGAGTCGCGGTTGGTAGCATGGAACCCAAGGCACCAAAGC
>WNFS01003906.1_pt1 | contig 11341 bp, 10 predicted proteins | sample 5400141 | NCBI WGS metagenome assembly WNFS01 (sample SAMN13153358, study PRJNA577476) | soil metagenome | isolation source: 60 cm saprolite under Madrone tree | place: USA:California | collected 2016-06-14 | reverse complement strand
CTTCTCCAGGATTCCCGAGAGAGGTATGTGGACCCCATCTGCTTCCGGAGGAACGAATGGAGAAGCCCCGTATCTTCCTTGGCTCGTCAGGAAAGCAGGAGAAGCTGCTGCAGGCCCTGACGCGCGGTCTCGAGGCCGTGGCGCACGTGGATCCTTGGACGACGTCCTTCCATCCGGGGACCACCACGCTGGACCGCCTCCTCGAGCTTGCGCATGAAGTCGACTTCGCCGCGTTCGTCTTTGCTCGGGACGACTGGACGACCACCACTCCGCCCGCATCCGCTTCCGAAGGACCGGGCCAGGCTTCTCCGCGAGACAATGTCGTCTTCGAGGCCGGGCTGTTCGGTGGAGCTCTCGGAATGCGTCGAACCTTCATCATTCATGCGAACGGCTCGAAGCTCCCGACCGATCTCCTCGGCCTCACCTCCGTCCGGTACGACGAAGCGATGACCTCTCTCGAGATCAAGGTCATCAACCAGAAGCTGCGAAAGGCGATCGAAAACGAAGGCCGCATCGCGCGCATCGAAGGCGACTGGTGGCAGTTCTCCCTGACCGAGCGCGGCCCGCGGGAGCCTTCGGCGGTGAGCCTGTTGCGGATCTCGCGAAACCGCGAGGGCTCCCTGGAGGTGGCCGGGCGCTCGTGGCAAGAGGACGGCAGCCTGTCGGCGAGATACTGGAGCGAAGCGGCAAAGGAGAAGAAGGAGCCTTCGGGCGTGTTCTACTACTGGAAGGGAGAACGGCCCTTGCACCCGAACGCGCCGCAGCTGGATGGGACGGGAGAGATCTTGATGGAGTCCGCCGATCGCGCGGCAGGATACTGGACGACGCGTGCGGACACGCACCCGAAAGTGAATGCGCGAACGTCCGGTGTCTACCTGCGCGCCGATGCAGGGGACACGATCATCCTGGATGGACCCGACGCTCGGCAGCGCGTGGGGCTGATCGCTGAGCGGCTGAAGAATTGGAAGTCGATCACGAACGCGTGAGATCGCCGAAGGAAAGGTCTCGCTAACAGGGCCAATGCCCCAAAAGCTGAAGGCCCGGCTCCGCAAACTCCTTCGAGGAAACCGGGCCTTCCGATTGGTTGCGGGGGCAGGATTTGAACCTGCGACCTTCGGGTTATGAGGCACTGGATGAAGGCTTGCAAACCGATCCAAACTCGACCAACCCTTCGGAATCTCTCGACTCCGAGGGCGGCGTTGCAGCGCCACTGATGCAAGCTGAATCAAGCCAGCACAAGGATTTTGGTCAGCCCGTGGTCAGCGAGCGTTCGGCGAGTTTCGATGACGGCTGCCACACCGAAGGCCTGCTAACGCCCGCACAGGCGGCAGCCAGGTTCCAAATCCCTGAATGCTTGCTTCGCAAGGCCTGCGCCGAGGGCCGTCTCGAGCACCTGCGTGTCGTAAACGCGATCTGGCTGTCTCCAACTGCCGTAGCCGCCTTCGCCCGCTGGCGGCGCGCTCAGCAACGGGGGGACTCCTAAGCGTCAATCGAGCGCCTCGAGCTGCGCAGCGGGTCCTGACGCCTTAAAGCTCACCTAACCTGCCGCCTTATCTGGCATCCGCGCGTGGACACCGACGCGGCGCATTCGTGGCTGAGGTCGATGATTCGGGCAGCGCCGGCGCATGGCCGGTCCCGGCACGGTGGTCCTCAGGACTCGTCTCGGGATGAAACGCAAAAGGTCAAGTTTTCGGCACAGGTGCGCGTTTCGTCCGACCAACCTGTCGGTGCGATCAGCGGCGAGAGACGATTTCGTTGGATGGCGTCCGGTACGTGCGGCTGCGCCGCTGTTCGCGCCTGCGGAGACGCCCTGCTCATCCAGTGCCACGTCGACAAGCGATAGCTACCAAAGCGTCTCTCCGCCGCGGCCGCCGCACTGTTTTGTCAGCTCTCGCTCCGGAGCGATCCGTGCTTTGCAGAGTGCAAAGCGTGCTGTTCGCAACGGTCTGCACTTTGCAGCCTCGAGGCCGTGCACGACGCGGCGAAGCTGCCGCATGAGGGGACCAACGAGAATGCCCAAAGCAAAGGACGTGCTCGGATACGCACAGGACAAGAAGGCGGTGATGGTGGACCTGAAGTTCATGGACTTCATGGGCCTCTGGCAGCACTTCACCATCCCTCTCGCCGAGCTCACCGAGGCTGTTTTCGACGAAGGCCTCGGGTTCGATGGCTCGTCGATCCGCGGGTGGATGCCGATCCACAACAGCGACATGCTCGTGGTTCCCGACGCGGAGACGGCCGTGATGGATCCCTTCATGAAGGATCCGACGATGTCCCTGATCTGCAACATCGTCGATCCGGTGACGAAGGAGCCGTACACGCGGGACCCGCGTTTCGTGGCGCAGAAGGCGGAGAAATATCTCCGGTCCACCGGGATCGGCGATGCCGCCTACTTCGGGCCAGAGGCGGAGTTCTTCATCTTCGACGGCATTTCCTACGATTCAGGCGTGAACCACGCCTCGTACAGGATCGAGTCGCGCGAGGGGCAATGGGCGACCGGCAGCCCCACGGAGACGGCCTACGACGGGAAGACCGCCATCACCCGCCCGAATCTCGGGTACAAGCCCCGCTACAAGGAGGGCTACTTCCCGGTCGCTCCCATCGACTCGCAGCAGGACCTGCGCACGGAGATGTGCCGGGTGATGGAGCAGGTCGGCATCCAGGTGGAGCGGCAGCACCACGAGGTGGCGACCGCGGGGCAGGCCGAGATCGACATCCGCTTCGATACGCTCACCCGGACGGCCGACAAGCTGCTGTGGTTCAAGTACATCATCAAGAACGTCGCCCTCCGCAACGGCAAGACGGTGACCTTCATGCCCAAGCCCCTGTTCGGGGACAACGGCTCGGGCATGCACACGCACCAGTCGCTGTGGAAAGGCGGCAAGCCGCTCTTTGCGGGCGAGAAATACGCGGGCCTCTCGCAGCTTGCGCTGCATTACATGGGCGGCATCCTGAAGCACGCGAAGGCGCTGGCGGCGATCTGCAATCCGACGACGAACTCGTACAAGCGCCTCGTTCCCGGGTTCGAGGCTCCCGTGAATCTCGCCTACTCCTCGCGCAACCGCAGCGCGGCCATCCGGATCCCGATGTACTCGCCGAGCCCCAAGGCGAAGCGCTTGGAGTTCCGTTCGCCGGATCCCTCATGCAATCCGTACCTGGCGTTCTCGGCGATGTTGATGGCCGGCCTCGACGGCGTCGAGAAGGGCATCGATCCGGGCGAGCCCCTCGACAAGGACATCTACGGGCTCGCTCCTGAAGAGCTCAAGGACGTGCCCAAGATGCCCGGCTCGCTGGAGGAAGCGCTCAACGAATTGAAGCGCGACAGCGAGTTCCTCCTCAAAGGCGACGTCTTCACCGAGGACGTGATCGATGCCTGGATCGAGAACAAGATCGAGCGCGAGCTGAATCCGGTCCGCCTGCGCCCGACCCCGACCGAGTTCGCCCTCTACTTCGACATCTAGTCGCTCGTCGTAGTCGCTCGTCGTAGTCGCTCGTCGCTAGTCGCAGTCGCAGTGCCCAGGCGCGTCCGCTTCCGGACGCGCACGGGGAAGTCTTGCCGTCGCGGATTGAAGAAAGGAGCTCCCCAATGAAGAAAGCAGCACTCGCGTTGATGACCCTGACTGCGCTCGGAGCACAGGCCACGCCATCGACCACGTTCTGGGCGCCTTCGACCACCGCCGTCCAACCGTTTCTCGTGCCGCACATCACCTACGACACCTATTTCTGGAAGGGCACCACCCCCGGCCAGGCGGGCTCGCCGGTCTACCCAATCACGACCGGCCTGACGATGGGGATCCTGCCCTGGGAGAACCTGCAGCTCGAGGTCGGATTCGACGTGCTCCTGCCCAGCTCCGACCCGCTGCTGTTCAACGCCAAGCTCGGCGTCCCCGAGGACAAGCTGTTCCCGTTCCAGCCCAGCTTTGCCGTCGGCATCTTCGGCGTAGGGACCAAGGGGACCACCAACACGCAGCTCGGCACCGATTTCGACATCCTGTACGCACAGGTTCAGCACACCATCCCGTCCGTCGGCGGGTACGTCTCCGTGGGCGGTTACTATGGGCTGCAGGACCAGCTCCTCAAGGGGAGCGACGGCAGCACCAACCGCGCTGGCTTCATGGGAGGCTTCATGTCTCCCGATATCAACATCAACTTGCCGTGGCTGCTGAAGATGAATGTCACGGCAGACTTGCAGACCGGGAAGAACGTCTTCGGCGCAGCCGGCGGTGGGCTCTACTTCTTCTTCACCGACAAGGTGGATCTGTTGACGGGCCCTGTGTACTTCTTCGACCCCGCCTCGCAGCCTGGCGGCAGGCAGTGGTTCTGGACGGTGCAGCTCGACGTCGACTTGCCGCTGCGGTCCTCTCCGCCCGCTGCGGCTGCTCCCGCTACGCCACCCAAGGCCGAGGCCGCGCCCGCTTCTTCGGACGGCAAGACATCCACGGCGAGCTCGAAGTGAACGACCTTCTTGTCGTCATTCCGCGTCGATTCCGACATTCCCGTCGGGCGTTCGACCGCCTCTCCAGAGTGGGGAGGTCGCGGCAAGGAGTTTGCAGAACCCAATGCTCCGGAATGACGACGAGGGAGCGGCAGATGTCACCGACCACGAAAGCGACCACCCGATGAACGGCAACACTCTCCTGCTGGCCTTGCTCCTCTCCGGCTTCTTCGCGATCGCGTGCGTTCGAGCCTCGGCGCCGGAGATCCTGCAAGGGGAATCGAGCGTCGGCGCATCGATGCTCGGCATGCTGCGGTTTCCCGGGCGGATCGAGAGGCTCCGGCGCTCCCGCTGGCAGTGGGTCGCGCTGCTCGCGCTGATGATCGTGCTGCGTCTCCAGCAGCAATTGCCCATCGTTCTCGAAATCATGGCTGGGCTGCAGTTCCTGCTCTTCCTCGCTGCCCCGGCGAGGACCTCCACGCATCGCGAGGAGGAGAAAGGGGCGCTCTCTCGATGATCGAATGCCTTCCCACTCCAGCTCCAAGAGGAAACATGTCAAGGAGGAATTTCGATGGCGGCAAGTAAGTCTCAAGGAAGCTATTTCGGGTTGTTCCTGGTGGGCGCGACGCTGCTCTGCGGCGGCGTCGCGTACTTGGCGAGCGGTACGGGCAGGCTACTTTTGCTGCTCGGCGCCGTCATTTCCTTCGCGGCCTACGTCGGCTTTCGCAGGATCAAGCCCCTCGAGGGCAAGACGCCGGTCGAGTCCGGTCCGGAGACGATGAAATGGATGGGCGCGGGCGTCGCCCTCCTCGGTTGGCTGATCACCCTCGGTGGACTGCACGTCGTGGAAGGCAACGGCGCGCGCATCGTCCTCGCCCTGGTGGGAATCGGGGCGAGCCTGTTGGGAATGCTGTATGTCCTGCCGGCCGCCTTCAATAAGAAGGCATTCTGGAAAATCGGACCTGGGACTTCGGCGCGATCGTCTCTCGCCCCCGTGGCAGGCAAATCGATGGTCGAGCCCGCGTATACCACCACGCCCCATGCAATGGAGTCCGCCCGATGAGATCATTGCTGCGAAATCATTTTCTCGCGCTGTGCATCTTCGCGCTCGCCTCGACGGTAGCCGGGATCGCGTACGCCCAGGCGCCGGCTACGAATGGACAACCGCCGGCGGCACCTCCCGCGGTCTCGCCGGCGACCGCAGAGCTGAGGGAAGCCGCCGCCAAGGCGCCCACGTCCGCGGACCTCCAGAAGGGCGACCCAGGCGGCACGCTCACCGGGAGCATCGCGGACGTGACGGTGACCGACGCGAAGGCAGGAGTGACGCTCCCCGATGTGGGCAGCCAGGTCGGACAGAACAAGGTCGCGATCAACTTCGTCTGGACCCTGATCTGCGGCTTCCTCGTCATGTTCATGCAGGCCGGCTTCGCCATGGTCGAGTCCGGGTTGTGCCGGGTCAAGAACGCCAATCACACGTACATGATGAACTTCTTCGTGTACGGCTGCGGCCTGCTCGCTTACTGGCTCATCGGCTTCGCCATCCAGATGGGCGGCGCGGCGGGCAACGCAAACCTGGGCGGGCTCAATCCGCTCAACGCCGAGCAGACCATCTCCCTGTTCGGGAAATCGTGGGGCATCTTCGGCAAGACGGGCTTCTTCCTCGCCGGAAGCAGCTACGACGTCGGGGTGATGGTGATCTTCCTCTTCCAGATGGTGTTCATGGACACCGCGCTCACCATCGTCACCGGGGCCTGCGCGGAACGGTGGAAGTTCGTCACCTTCTCGGTCACCTCCGTCATCATGGGAGCGATCACCTATCCGCTCTTCGCGAACTGGGCATGGGGCGGTGGGTGGCTCTCGCAGCTCGGCACGAACCTCGGCCTGGGCAAAGGCTACGCTGACTTCGCGGGCTCCGGGGTCGTCCACTCCGTCGGCGGTCTCACCGCGCTGGCCGTCTGCATGATCGTGGGACCGCGGATCGGCAAGTTCAACCGCGACGGGTCGGCCAATCCGATCATCGGGCACGACATCTCCGCCGTCCTGATCGGCTGCTTCATCCTCGCGTTCGGGTGGTTCGGGTTCAATCCCGGAAGCACCCTGGGTGCCTCGGCGAACGGAAACCTGCGCATCGGCACCATCGCGGTGGACACCATGCTCGCCGGCTGCACGGGAACGTTCGGGGCAATCCTCTACATGTGGATCTTCAAAGGCAAGCCGGACGCGTCCATGGCCGGCAACGGTCTCCTCGCGGGCCTGGTGGCGATCACCGCCCCGAGCGGTTTCGTCAGCGCGCCTAGCGCGGCCATCATCGGTCTCGTCGCCGGCGTGCTCGTGTGCGTGAGCGTCTCGTTCGTCGAGAGCGTGCTGAAGGTGGACGATCCGGTGGGAGCCATCTCGGTGCACGGCACCAACGGGCTGTGGGGTGTTCTCTCGGTCGGTCTCTTCGCCGATGGGACCAGCAACTACGGCGGAAGCTGGAACGGCGTCACCGGCTCCGTCACGGGGCTGTTCTACGGAGACGCGAGCCAGCTCACCGCGCAGCTGGTGGGCATTTCGACCCTGCTCGGCGTCGTCTTCACTCTCAGCTTCGCGATCAACATGGTGCTCGAGTACGTCATCGGGCACCGGGTGTCGGCCGAGTCCGAGCTGAACGGCCTCGACATTCCGGAGATGGGACAGCTCGGCTATCCCGAGTTCGTGTTCCGGGCGGAACCCGTCATGGCCAGAGCTGCGTGAAACCGGAGAGGGATGTCAGACGCCGAGGGGCGCCTGGCATCCCTCCTCCCTCCCCCACCACACCCCGACCAAGGAATCTCATGGACACTGATTTGACGGCATCACCCGAGACCGCCGCGCTCGCCGCTCCCGCTCCGCCGATCCTCGCTGCGATCCCCGGAACGGCACGCACCCTGGTCTTCAGGATGTTTGCCGATCCCAATGCGCTCGAGAAGTTCGAGCGGACCGAGCTGCTCGCGGAGCTGCGCGAAACGGTCGCGACCTACCCGGAAGTGGCAGAGCTGCGGGTGCTCTTCGGCATGGCCCTCTGCGTCGATCTCGACGTCCAGGAGGCGATCCAGCAGCTCCGCGAGGCGGTGCGTCTGGACCCGGACAGCTTCATCGCCCAGCTGAAGATGGGCGAGCTCTGGATGCGCCTGCGGGTGTGCAGGAAAGCCGAAGAGCACACCCGGCGCGCGGCCTCGTTGGCGCAAAACCCCGCGCAGGCGGAGCTTGCGCGCCGTCAAGGAGCAGCGATCCGGACGCTGCTGCGGGAGGGGATCGAGCGCGGCGGCTATAAGAGCCCCTTCGCGCTGCTGCGATCCCTGCGCCGGCTGTGGGCACGGACTCGCAGCGAGGCCCTCGCAGCGGCAGAGCAGTAGGGGTCCATGACGCCTGCACTTCAGCTCGCGCTGCTGCTGGCCAGCCTGCTTCCCGCGGTGAAGATCGCCGCTTCCCTCTGCGAACGCTGGGGAGTACCCGCCATTCTCGGGGAGCTCCTGGTGGGCGTGGTCCTCGGCCCGGGTGCCGTCGACCTGCTGCACCTGCACGTCTTCGACGGCGGACAAGCCACGGGCGCCTTGATGCTGCTCGCCCAGGTCGGCGGCTTCGTCCTCATGTTCATCGCCGGTCTGGAGACGGACATCGATCGCATGCGCAAGGCGGGCGGCGCGGCGTTCTTCGTGGCGCTCGGCGGCGTGATCGTGCCCTTCATCCTCGGAGCCGGTGTCGGACGTCTGGCGGGCCTCTCCTGGATCACCGCCTGCTTCCTCGGCGGAGCGCTGACGGCAACCAGCGTTTCCATCTCCGCGCGGACCTTGATGGATGCCGGGAAGATGTCCACTCCCGAGGCCTCGGTCATCCTCGGCGCAGCGGTGATCGACGACGTGATGGGCTTGTTCGTCCTTGCGTTCCTGGCCGCGTCGATGACCACGGCACCGGGCCAGTCGTTCGGGCTGGCAGCGATGACGAGCTCCTGGCTCCAGCAACGAGCCCCGCTCGCGGCCGGTCATCCGCTGCTGATCCAGATGCTCACGATCAGCGCCTCCGTAGCGATCTTCTTCGCGGTCGGGTACGGCGCCGCCAAGCGATGGCTCGATCCGTTGATCCTGCGCCTGCGAGCACTGACCTCCACCGAGGCGGTCCCCGGCTGCGTTCTCGCCCTGGTCCTGCTTTACGCGATCTCGGCCGAGTGGCTGGGAAGCGTGGCCGGCATCACTGGCGCCTACCTGCTGGGCTACGTGTTCGCCGGATCGCAATACAAGGCCGACGTCGAGCGCAGCTTCCGGGCGATCGGGCACGCCTTCTTCATTCCCCTGTTCTTCGTCTCCATCGGCCTGGGCAGCGATTATCGGGCGCTGGCCGGGCACTGGGAGCTGATGCTGATCGTTCTCTTCGTCGCGATCGTGGGAAAACTCGTCGGCTGCGGTGTTGCGGCGCTCGGTTTCGGCTTCGATCGGGTGCGCAGCCTCCGGATCGGTTCGGGGATGATCTCACGCGGCGAAGTGGGGCTGATCGTGACCGCGATGGGCGCCGGCACCGGCATTTTCCAGCAAGCGGAAGTCGCCGTGATGGTCGCAGTCGTGCTGCTGACCACGCTGCTCACACCGCTGGCCCTGCGCGCAGCGTTCAACGTGAGATCGCCGCAGGACCCTCAGCCGGAGCCCCAGACGGTCCCCGAAGCCTCCGCCGACAAGTTCGGGTTGGAAGAGGGGGTTCGCGTCTCTTCGTGAGGGTCTGATGCCCCAGAGATTCCTCGATGGTGCGGCCCGTCGCGAGGGAGCCGATGGCGGCCTCGGTGACGGACACGATTCCCTGACGACGCTCCTCGACATCGGTCAGGCGCTTTCCAGCGAGCTCGAAATGCGCCACGCGCTGCAGCGGGTGCTCGAGTACCTGGAACGCGATCGCAGGATCGTCCGCGGCGCGGTGATGATGCTGAACGAGGAAACCGGCGAGATCCGGATCGACGTTTCGCTGGGACTTGGCGACGAGGCCAGGTCCGCGCGGTACAAGCTGGGCGAGGGCATCAGCGGTCGCGTGATCGAGAGCGGCCATCCCATCGTGGTGCCGGCCATGAGCCGCGAGCCACTGTTCAATCATCGCGTCCAGCGGCACAGGGAGCAGACCTTCATTTGCGTGCCCATCGCGATCGATCGCAAGCCCATTGGAGCGCTGGCCATCGGCCTGGAGTACAGCCCGTCCCGCGACCATGAAGCCGAACAGCGCTTCTTCCGGGTGATCGCGTCGATGATCGCGCAGGGTTTGAGGACCCGCCGGCCGGTGGGAGAGTGCTGCAAGCGGCTGCTCGAGGAGAAGCGGAACTTGCTCTCTCAGTTGCAGCAGCGGTCCGCCCCCGCCGGCCTGGTGGGGAACAGCGGGCCGATGCGCCAGGTCTACGAGCAGATCGCGCAGGTGGCACCGACCGACAACCCGGTGCTGATCTGCGGCGAGCGGGGAACCGGCAAGGAATTGATGGCGCGAGCCATCCACCACGGCTCGTCGCGCGCTAGAGGACCTTTCATCAGGGCGCGAGTGAGTGCTGTGCCGGACGCGCTCATCGAGTCGTTCCTCTTCGGGCAGGAGTACAGCGCATTCATCGGCGCGCAGTCGCGGAGGCAGGGCCGGTTCGAGCTCGCCGAAGGCGGCACCCTCTTCCTCGACGACGTGGGCGAGCTGAGCGGCGTCACGCAGGCGAAGCTCCTACGCGTCTTGCAGCAGCGCGAGCTCGACCGGCTGGGGGGCAACGAGACGATCAAGACGAACGTGCGCGTGGTCGCCGGCACGGGGAAAGACCTGAAGGCGGCGATCGCGTCGGGAGAGTTTCGCGAAGATCTCCATGACTGCCTCGCGTTGTCCCCCATCCAGGTGCCGCCGCTGCGCGATCGAAAGGCCGACATCATGCTCCTCGTCCATCATTTCCTGGACCGGCATTCGCAACAGCACGGCAAGATCATCCGGCGCATTTCGACCCCTGCTACGGAGATGCTGGTGACGTATCAGTGGCCGGGCAACGTGCGCGAGCTGGAAGACACCGTCGAGCACGCAGTGCTCGCTTGCGATGGAGAGTCGATCCACGGCCATCACCTTCCGCCTTCGCTCCAGGCGGCCGAAGCGGGCGCCTCCGCCGGCGCGACATCCCTGGCCGCGGCGGTGGAACGATTCGAAAAGGACCTGGTCCTCGATGCGATCAAGAGCTCGCGCGGGAACATCTCCAAGGCAGCTCGCTTGCTGAACACGACCGAGCGAATCATCGGCTACAAGACGCGAAAGTACTGCATCGCTCCGCGCCAATACCGGTCGCGGGGCTCGCCGGCTCTCGCAGACAGGAGCGGGTCCGAGGAGCCGTGACCGGAGTTGTCGCGAGAGGTGGCGCGCATCCGCCAGGCTGGAGAGCAAGATGGCCGACATGACGGTGCCGGACGACATGGTGGCGCTGTTCCACCAGATGCGTACCCTCCTCGAGGAGATCCTCGCGGCCGACACCCACATCGCGGCTTCGAGCTTCGGCGTCATCTATCTCACCGCGGACCAACTCGCCCGCATCCGCACCGCACTCCTTGCCGGCGAAGGGTTCTCGGCATTGAGGGCGTCGATGACCGCCCGAAGCGCACCGACGTGATGCTGCGCTCAGGGGTCCATCGGTCTCGCGAATTTCGCGACGACCCGTCCGACTTCCGCGAGCACGGAGCTGCGCTGCCCCTGGGGAGCATCAGGACCTTGACATGCGCATGCCAGAAAGCATTCAGAGGCGCTCGGTGTCGCCATTTCAAGTGAACGCAGGCGCGCGCTGGTGTACTCCGCCCGCACGCTCGACGCGTTCGCCGCCAAGGGGCCTTGAGCGGACGACGCGGAGATCAACATGCCGGAGATCATGATCCGGGCTGCCCAAGCCTACGAGGCAGCCTGATT
>WNFS01003905.1_pt1 | contig 11342 bp, 8 predicted proteins | sample 5400141 | NCBI WGS metagenome assembly WNFS01 (sample SAMN13153358, study PRJNA577476) | soil metagenome | isolation source: 60 cm saprolite under Madrone tree | place: USA:California | collected 2016-06-14 | reverse complement strand
TGTTCGCGCATGAATAACGTCATTTCATAATCCAGCGCCGAAAACGGCTCGTCAAGGAACAGGATTTCCGGTTCCACGATCAGCGCCCGCATGATCGAGACCAGTTGCTGCTGTCCCCCGGACAGCTGATAGGGATAAAGCCTGAGATCGATCTTGACGCCGAGATTGGCGACGAGTCGCTCGACCCGCGCCGCGCTCTCCGGTTTCGTGACACCCATCAGCTTCAGCGGATAGGCGATATTGTCGAAGGCGCGCAGCCAGGGAAACAGGGCTTCGCGATAGTTCTGGAAGACGTAGCCGAACCTGATCTTGCTGATCGGCTGGCCGTCGAAGAGGATTTCGCCGGCGTCAACGGGGAATAGTCCCGCGATCATATTGATCAGCGTGCTCTTGCCACAACCGTTGGGGCCGAACACCGACATCAGCTCGCCGCGCGGAATATCGAAGTCGAAGTTGTCGTAGATCGTGGCGGCGGAAAATCTCTTGCTCAGCCCGCGGATGGTGACGTGAGGCGCCGTGCGCTGCGCCGAATCGTGAACCTTGCCCGACAATTCGACTTTCGCAGCTAGCTGTGCTCCGGCCACGGGTGCGCGCTTTCAGAATTTCTGCAGGACTTTGGTGACGTCGAGTTTTTCAGGGACGACCCCGATCGAATTGCCGAAGTCGGCAAGCTGCTGCAAATCACCAATCTGCCTGGCGCTCATATCGCCGGCCATGACATATCCCAGCATCGAAACCATATCGACGACGTTGTCGGGCGTGAACGTGTTCTTGGCGAGATATTTGCGCGCTTCATCCGGGTTTTTGTTGATGAAATCGATGGCCTTGCTCCACGCCGCGGCAAAACGTTTTGCCACTTCGGGCCGCTTCGCGATGAAATCGCTGGTCATGGCACAACCCGCCGCAAAGGCGTCGGCCTTCTCGTCGCCGAGGATATATTTGGAGATCACGCCAGCCTCGAGCGAGCGTGCGACACCGGCCTTGATCATCATCGATGCGTTGGGCTCAAGCGTATACCCACCGTCGAAGGTACCGGCGGTCATGGCATTGACGTGCTGACCCATGTCGAGCTGATCGATGGTGTAATCGCCTTCCTTCAACCCGTTCCTGGCCAGAATGGCCTTGGCCGTGTTGAGATTGGCGGGCCCCGGCGCCGACAGCAGTTTTGCGCCCTTGAGGTCGGCGATCGTCTCCGCCTTGAAGCCGTTGCGGACCACGAATTGTTCCATCTTCCAGACCTTGGTCTGGCTGTTGAGTGCGATATACATCGCCACGCCGGGCTTCTTCACGTTGGCATTGAGGCCTTCAAGTGTGACGAGCACCGCCGAGACCTCGATCTGGTTGGTCATCATCGCCGCCACATTCGGCGGCCCGCCCATCAGCCTGGTCATCTCAGGCTCGATGTTCTGCTCCTTGAAGAAGCCGCGCTCCAGCGCGACGAAATAGGGCAGCGACGAACTGACGGGAAATACCCCGACCGACACCTTGTCCTGGGCTGCGGCCCGACCCGGCCCGGCCACGCTCAGGGCCAGCGCCGCGACAGCGCCCATTACGAAATTCAGCAGTTTCATCGTCCGCTCCCGTCATCCACCTTACGAGCACCTGCCGGTCAGGCGTCCGGCAGAACACTCATGTTCGAGCAAGGAACGTGCCGGTTTTATTCGTCCAGTTCCACGATCGCGATCACCGGACCGCCGCCATGCGGTCCCTGATGCATGGCATCGACGGATACAAATACCGCGGGGTCGCCGATCGCAAGCGCGGCCACGCCGCCTACCGCCGCCTTCGAATGCCGGTGATGGTGGACGTCGGAATCATCCAGCATGATCTGCCGCCGCCCGCGCAGCACGCCCCTGCGATCCGCCTCGCATTTCATGAAGCAATTGACGACACGGCCCTTGAGGTCTTCCGACCGCGGCCGTTCCGGCAGCTCGATCCCGGCATCGCGAATCGAATCGTAGATGCCGTCGATATCAAGCGCATCACGCATGACCGAATGGCCGATCCGGTAACGGCCGCCGGCGCCGGCCTTGTTGCCGAGCAGGACGATCTGCGCCTGGGTCAATTCCACGCCCGACGAACAGGAGGCGACGGAGGAATATAGATCGAGATCCTTGCAGATCTGTTCGGCCTGGGGCATCGGCACTTCGCCGAGCGCCACGGCGATGCCGAGCGCGGTGGTGCCGTTGGAAACGCCCATGGAGTCGTGGACCTCGCAGGCCAGCGTCTGGTGACGCGTTTCGGCGTCGCGAACGGAGTCGATGGTCAACAGCGGCGTCTTGGTCTGGACGTAATGCACGTCCTTCGGATCTGTAATCCCGGCATCCTTCATCGCAGCCTTGACGGCGTCAGCGACCTTCAAAACCATCGCGGGACGACCGATATCCTCGGGCAGCAATTCCGCGCTCAGCGCCGTGCCGATCACAAGGCGCGATTTGTCGGCCGGACCGGTCTTGCTGTTGCGGGCGAAAATCGTGGCGTGGGGCGTGATGACACCGTCGCAGCCGCCGGACCAGACCATCGGCACGTTGTGAATTTCGGCTTCCGAGCGCGTGCCGTGCTTGAGCAACACGCGCCGGAACGCCTGGTCGGCCAGAATGCGGGTGAAATCGTTGACGCCGCCATTGCCTTCGGTCTTGCCGATCACCGCGATCACTTCGTCGGCGCCGAACTTGCCGGCCGCGATCAATCCCTCGAGGCCACTCGCGTCCTGCACGGTCTTCAATTCGACCTTCGCAACTTCAATCGCCATTCGCCATCCACTCCGCTGTCCCTTGCCCAGGTTTCATCTTCCAAAGTTTCATCGCATCCGCGGCCGGTGCTCGCCGCGCAGCATTTTTTCATAGCCCTCGCCGCGGTCAATCATCCCGGGCGGAGCGGCTCGCGCCTTCTCTATATCGGCCCGCCGCGCCTTTGTCGCCGTTTCATCTATTTTCAGCTGGTCTGCGGTGCTCGCTGCCGCAAATACCACGCCGTAGTCGGCCTCGGCGCTGGCGGGCGAAACTCGCCCCTCGATTGCGTCGCGCAGCACGAATTCGAGTTCGCGCTGCAGCGGATCGCCCCAGCCGCCGCCGCCGGTGGTCACCACCCGCACCACCTGGCCTTTGAGCACCGCTTCGCCATCGACCAGCCCGCCAAGGTCGCGCGCTTCGCCTTCGGCATCGACGGTGACGCAGAACGGCTGGCCGGCCTTGCCGCCATTGAGGCCGTAACAGCCCAGCCGCACGCGATCGGCGGTCACGATGGTGCGGCAATCGACCAGCGCGCGATAGTGTTTCTCGTAGCCCTGCCCGCCGCGCCGCAGGCCGGCGCCGCCGGAATCGGTTCGCAATGCCAGCCTCTCCACCAGCAGCGGAAATCGCGTCTCGGTGAATTCCGCCGGCTGGTTGCGCGAGTCCGGCACGATATGGATCGCGTCATTGCCGTCGGCATAATAACGCCCACCGGAGCCGCCGCCGAGCACCTCGCGCGACAGGAACGATTTTCCGTCGAGATCGGTACCGAAGAATCCGGTGTATCGGATGGTCTCCTGGTCCGCCGGCATCCGCCCGTCCACCGCCTGTGCGACCACGCCCGCCAGCAAGCCGAGGCAGCGCAAAAGGACAAACGAGCGCGCATTGGTCGCGGCCGGCCATTCCGGCGTGATCAGCGTGCCCTTGGGCGGGAAAATCACCTCGAAGACGTCGCAGACGCCTTCATTGACGTGGATTTCGGCGGCGCGTTCCGGCGTATCGGCGAGGTTGCGCAGGATCGGCGCGATCCATTTGATCAGGAAGGCGCCGTCGGCGTAGTCGGCCGGCCAGTTGATCGGCCCGGTTGATTGCGGATCGGTGCCGTTGAAGTCGAGCGTGATCTTGCCGCCCTGCTTCACCATCTTCAGCGCGATCTTGTGCAGCTTGGGATCGGTAATGCCGTCGTGCTCGACGTAATCTTCCCAGGCATATTCGCCGTCGGCGATCTTCGCCAGCAGTTCGTTGCGATAGATGTCGCGGCATTTGTCCAGGATCGCCTGGAAGCAGGCTTCGACCTGGTCCTTGCCGAACCGTTCGAACAACCCGGCCATCCGCCGCGCGCCCATCAGGCAGGCCTGGATTTCGCTATCGAGATCGGCCGACAGCATTTCCGGCACGCGGGTGTTGCGGCGGACGATGGTGAAGACGGCGTCATTGCGCACGCCTTCGCTATAAATCTTCACCGGCGGAATGGCGATGCCTTCCTCGAATACCGTCGCCGCCGTGCCCGGCATCGAGCCCGGTACACGGCCACCGACATCGTCGTGGTGACCGAAGGCCTGGATGTAGGCGACGACTTCGCCTTCATGAAACACCGGCACCGTGCTGCAGAGGTCCGGCAGATGGCCGATGCTGCCTTCGGTGAGATAGGTGTCGTTCATCAGGAAGACATCGCCGGGCTTCATCGCCTCCGGCGGAAAGTCGCGCACGACGCCATTGGGCATCGCCGAATAGGATCGCCCGGTGAGCTTGCGGCAATAGCGGTCGAACAACCCGACGCGGAAATCATGCGCTTCGCGGATCATGGGCGAGCGCGCGGTGCGTTCGATGGCATATTCGATCTCGGCCTCGATCGAATTCAGCGTGCCTTCGACGATCTGCAGCACAATCGGATCGACCGATACGGCTTCGCGCAGCGGCGCGGTCGGCCAGGGATGGCTTTTGTGGTGGATGTTCATCGGACCGCCTCCGGCGAGCGTTTCGAGGGCCGAATGAGAAGAATGCCATGCGGATCGACCTCGACATATTGATCGGGAAATACCACGGTCGTGGAGCCGAACTCCTCGACGACAGCGGGTCCATCGACCCGGCCGCCCGATGGCAGCAATGTGCGGTCATACACCGGCGTATCCACAAACCGCGTGCCGAAATAAACCGCACGGCTGGATTTTGGAACGGGCTTGCCCGCGCGCTCGGCAAGCCTCGGCATTCCCGGTCTCTCGATCACGCCAAAGCCGGAAACGCAGAGATTGACCAGTTCGATCTTCTGCCGGCCGGCGTAATTATAGCCGAAGGTTTTGAGATGCGCGGCATTGAAGGCGCCGATCAGCCCGGACAGAAACGCCTTGTCTACCGCACCGCCGGGCGCCGTCACCCGCACTTCCATCGATTGCCCGGCATAGCGAATGTCGGCCTCGCGAACCAGGCGAATCCGCGAGGCTTCGATGCCGTCGCGCTGCAACGTATTGGTGGCCTCGCGCTCCAGCGCGGCGTAGCGCCCGGCGACGTCGACAAGATCGATGGCGTCTTCGTGCATCACCTTGGTGACGATGTGGTCGGTGCGCCAGTCGACCGCGAGCAGGCCGAATGCCGACAGGTTGCCCGGGTTCGGCGGCACGATGCAGGCCTTCATGCCCAGGAGATCCATTACATGCGCCGACTGCGCCGGTCCGGCACCGCCAAAGGACAGCAACGCGAATTCGCGGGGATCGATGCCGCGCTGGATCGTCATCTGCCGGATCGCGTTGGCCTGATTCCAGTTTGCGATTTCGATGATGCCGCTGGCGAGTTGCTCGACGCTCATATGGCCCGGCAGCTTTGCCGAAAGCGCCGCGATGCCGCCGCGCGCGCGCTCGACATTGAGCGCGATGCCGCCGCCGATCAGCGACGGCGGAATCCGCCCCAGCACGAGATTGGCGTCGGTGATGGTCGGTTCAATGCCGCCGTTCGGATAGCACATCGGCCCCGGTTCGGCGCCGGCGCTGCGCGGACCCACCTTGAGATGGCCTTCCCGGCTGATCCAGGCAATCGAACCGCCGCCGGTACCGATGGTCTCGATGTCGATCATCGGAATCCGCACCGGAAACGGACCGACCGATCCGCCGTTCGTCACATGCGGCTTGCCGCCTTCGATCAGGCAGAGATCGGTCGAGGTGCCGCCGGCATCCAGCGTCACGAGATCGGGAAAGCCGGCGATTTCGGCGACCACCGCACTGCCGAGCACACCGGCCGCGGGACCGGACAGCGCGGTGGTAATCGGCTTGCGTACCACCTGATCCGCGCTGGCGACACCACCGCTCGACTGCATCACGAGGAACGGCTTGTCCTGCAGGCCGACGCCGAGTTCCAGATGCACGCGCTTGAGATAGCGTTCCATGTGCGGCTTGACAAAGGCATCGACCAGCGTCGTCACCGCGCGCTCGTATTCGCGATATTCCGGCAACACCACGCAGGACAGCGACAGCGTCGCGTCCGGATATTCCTCCGTGACGATTTCGGCGGCGCGGCGTTCATGAGCGTCATTGGCATAGGAATGCAACAGGCAGATGCCGATGGCGCGAATGCCTTGCGCGCGAAAATAACGCGCGGCTTCGCGAACCGTCGCCTCATCCAGCGGGCGCAATTCATGCCCGCGAAAATCCAGCCTGCCGGTGACTTCGCGAACGAATTGCAGCGGCACGATGCGGTCGGGCTTCACCCAGAAATATGAATTGCCATAACCTTCCGGCACCGACTGCCGGGCGATTTCGAGGATGTGCCGGAAGCCGCTGTTGACGATCAGGCCCAGCGAATTGATCTCGCCCTGCAACAGCGCGTTGGTGGCAACCGTGGTCCCGTGGGCGAGGCCCGCGACGTCGTCGGTGGTGGCGCCGGCGGCCGTGAGAATTTCGTTGACGCCGCGCACGAGGCCGATCGCCGGATTGGCCGGCGTGCTCGCGACTTTTGTGACGTGCGTCGTGCCGGATACCGTATCGACCGAAACGATGTCGGTGAAGGTTCCGCCGGTATCGATGCCGATGCGATAGCGTGCGGCAAGCGATTGAGGTGACATGCTCTGGTACCATCGGTTCAGTCATGGGAGCGCCGGCGCGCCTATCTTGCCGGCGCCGTTGCATCAAGCAACATGGGTCGGAGGCTCAAGCCGAGTCAAAAGCCGATTATCGATGGCACTATCGGAAAATCCGATCAGTCATGTCTTGAGCAATTCACGCAATTTCGACAGCGCCGCCTCCTTGCGCCGCGACAGCGGCTCGTGGCGCCGAAACAGGCTGAACGAGACGTTGCGCGCGGGCGATATCGGCAGCGCTTTCAATAGACCCAGCGCGACCTCGTTTTCCGCGCAGGCGCGCGGAACGACGGCGATCCCACCTGCCGACTGCACGATCATCTTCATGGTTTCGATATTATCCACCACCGCAAGAATGTTGGGCCGAATCCCAAGATCGGTGAACAGCGAAAACACCACCTGGCCATATCCCACCGTCAATTCGCTCATGATAAACGGCTCGGCGACCAGGCGCCCGATATCGATCGGTTGTTTTGAACGCGCCAGCGCATGCTTCGGATGCGTGATCAATGCCATCTCGGCGTCGCTCAGGCGGTCGAATATCAATCCCGCCGGCAATCGATCCGGATTCGATTCAATCGCAATGCCGGCGTCGATCCTCTCCTCGTGAAGTTCGTTGAAAATATTCTTGGTGGGCGCCGTCATGATCTCGAGCCGCACACCCGGAAGATCGGTCTTGAGATCGGCGAACATGCGTGGAATGAAGATCTGCGCCATGCCGGACCCCATGCCGATGGTCAGCGTGTCGGAAAGCGCGCCACGCAAGCGCCGGGCGGTATCCGAGAGGCTGAGCAGGTCGCCCATCACCCGTTCGGACTCGTACAAAAAGGTGCGGCCCCTATCGGTGGATTCGATACCGCGCGAGGTTCGGTGAAACAGCTCGAAGCCGATCTCCTCCTCAAGCAGCTTGACCTGTTCGCTGACGGCTGACTGGGAAATGTTGAGTCGCTTCGCCGCGCCGGTGAAGCTGCGTTCCTTGGAGACCGATAGCGCGTAACGCAGTTGGCGAAAATCCAAATCCGGGATCCTTTATGCGAGCGGCGCTGCGGGGATATCGAAGTGACGGCACACCTCCAGCCTGGCCTCGGCGATCAGTCTCCCCTTCCTGATCACCCATCGCCGCGGTGACCTCGTCGCGAACGCTTCTCGGGCGTTAAGGGCATCGAGCACCACCAGATCCGCTATGGCTCCCACCGCCACGGCGAAATCCGGCACGCGCAGCGCTTTGGCGCCGTTATGGGTCACCATGTCCATCACGGTCAGAATTTCGGCCGGCTGGCTCATCTGCGATGCGTGACACAGCAGAAACGCGATCTCCAGCGGGTCATTCTGGCCGAACGGATAAAACGTATCATGGACGCAGTCCTGGCCGCAGGCGACGTTGACGCCCGCCGCCAGCAGCTCCTTGACCTGCGTCACGCCGCGGCGCTTGGGATAATCGTCGAGCCGGCCCTGCAGCATCAGGTTGGTGGCCGGATTCGCGATCATGTTGACGTTGGCAGCGCGGAGACGCCCGATCACCTGATCGGCGTAGTTGCGCGGGTAGCTTGCCAGCGCGCAAGTGTGGCCGGCGGTGACCCGTCCCTGCCAGCCATTGGCGATCGTCAGCTCGGCGAGCACTTCGAGGGTGCGCGCCGCAGGATCATCGGTTTCATCGACATGCATGTCGATGTCGGCGTCGAATTCGCGCGCGATCTCGAACACAATTTCGATATGGCGGCGGCTATCCTGCGGCGAGGCTTCGTTGAACGGCATGCCGCCGACGACATCGACACCGCGTTTCATCACCTGCCGCATCAACGCTTCGGTGCCCGGAGATTTGACGATGCCTTCCTGCGGAAAGGCGACGATCTGGATATCGATCAGATCACCAAAGCGCTCGCGGGCACGGATCAGGCCTTCGGCCGGGCGCGTGCCGCCGATCGGATCGACATCGACATGGCTCCGCAACCTCGAAATGCCGTTTTCGATGGCGCGCGCGAGCACGCGCGACGCACGGTCGGCAATTTCCTCGATCGTGTAATGGCGTTTGATTTCCCAGAGTATCTCGATCGCCTCCGTGAGCGTCCCCGAAACGTTGACCGGGGCGCGCTCCGAGATCAGCGCCTTGTCGAGATGAATATGCGGCTCGACAAAGCCCGGCACAGCCATTCGGCCATCCGCGTCGAGCGTGACGGCCGCGACCATCGAAGTCGGACTGCGCTCGATGCGCGCGAACCGGCCATCTCCGATCCCGACATCGCTCAGGTGTTCGGTGCCCCACAGGGCGACGTTTTTAACGAGAATATCCAGCGCCACCAACGTGCCCCCTTTGGTTGCATCGACCGATATGAACCATCGTCGATGTCGGACGATGTGCAGCGCTCCTCAACAGCATCAATTCAGTTCACTCGGTTTGATGCGTGCTGTACACTACGGTGCCGGGTTGCATCAAATGTTCTACACTCCGAGAGGATTGTTATGTCGGTTGCGCCCATTTCGTCGATCATACGCCTGTTGCTCGTCTCATTCGGGACCTTGTCGCTTCTCTTTACTACACCGCAAGCCCAGGCTCAGGACAAGGTCCTGCGCGTCGGAACGCTAAAACTCATCCACGGCATCACGCCGTACTTTTACGAGAAATTCGCCCCGCCCGGCTACACCGTCGAGGTCATACCGTTCGAGAGTCCGACGGATGGCAAGAACGCCGTGCTGACGGGCACGGTCGATACCTGCATTCACGGCATCGCTGCGTTTCTGCTCGGCGCCGCCGCGGGCGAGCCGGTGGTGATCGTCGCCGCCGCGACCAATCGCGGGATGGGAATCGTTGCCGATGCCAAGTCCGACATCAAGACGATCAAGGACCTCAAGGGCAAGCGCGTGGCCATCTTCCCGGGCTCGACGCAGGAGGTCGTCATTCTCGAGCGTCTTAAAGCGGAGGGCATGTCGATCAGCGACATTCAGCCGATCCGGCTTTCGTTCAGCGACATGGCGGCGGCGCTGGCCCGCGGCGACATCGATGCGTATGTCGGGGCGGAGCCCGGCCCTGGGATCAGCCTCGCGAACGGGACCGGCAGGCTGATCGAATATCCGTACTCAACGCCGATCGGTTCGCTCAACATGATCCTGTCCGCGAGCGAGAAAACGATCAAGCAGGATCCCGAGCGGATCAAGATGATCGTCAAGATGCATGAGCAAGCGACCGATTACGCGATGGCGCATCCCGAGGAGATGATTCAAGTTGCCATGCAAAAACTCGGCCAGCAACGCAAGTCGATCGAGATTGCCGTACCAAACGTCGAATTGACCTGGAAGATCGATGACGAGTTCATCAAGCGCGCCAAGGCCTATAGCGAACTCATGGTCGAGAAGAAGCAGGTTCGGCAGGCGCCCGACATGGCACACGCGATTACCGAACAGTTCATGTAGCCGATGGCCGTGGACGACCACGTCACCACCCTGCCCGAAGCCAGCGACCGCGGCGCGCCGGAAGCGGCCGCTGCATCTCGCCGCCGCCAATGGCAGCGGCTGGAAACGTTGCGGGCCTTCGCGCTCGGCGCCGGCTTTCCGATCCTGCTGGTGCTGGTCTGGGATCGCGCCGTCGCGCTCACAGGTACGCGGCTCATTCCGAGCCCGTATCAGGTCGCCGTGATGATGTACGACTTCTCGTTCGGAGGCGTCTACGACGACGCGTTCAGCGGTACGATCCTGATCCATATCTGGAAATCGGTGCAGCGCGTCTACGGTGGATTTTTCCTCGCCGCCCTGATCGGCATTCCCCTGGGAATGATGATCGGGCGCATCAAGATCCTGCGCCAATTGCTGGATCCGACGATGTCGCTGCTGCGCCCGATCCCGGTAACGGCATGGTTGCCGCTGTCGATGATCTTTTTTGGCCTTGGACCGAATGCGGCGATCTTCCTGGTGTTCCTCGGCGCGTTTTATCCGATTCTGCTGAACACGACATTTGGCGTGCGCTCGGTCGATCCGCGACTGTTCGAGGCGGCTTCCATGCTGGGTTGTTCCGGCACGGCAATGTTTCGCGAAATCATCCTTCCCGCTTCGCTGCCGGCCATCTTTAGCGGACTGCGGATTGCGCATGGATTTGCCTGGATCCTGATCGTGGTCGGTGAAATGACCGGCGTTCCGACCGGCCTCGGCTCGGTCGTCATGGACGGCCGCACGCTTTCGCGCACCGATCTCGTGATTACCGGCATGATCGTGATCGGCGCCTGCGGATTTGTCACCGACAGGATCATCGTCGCGATCAGTAATCGCCTCCTGAGCTGGAGTCCGCAGCACCTTGAGTGACGAGTCCTCCCCCATCATCCTGACCATCCGCGGCGTAACCAAACGCTTTGCGGTTGATGACGGCGAGGTCGAAGCGCTGGCGCCGGTCGACCTGAGTATACCGCAAGGAGAATTTGTCTGCCTGATCGGGGCCTCGGGCTGCGGGAAATCCACGCTGCTGCGGATTATTGCGGGTTTCGAGCAGCCCACCACCGGCAACGCGTTGGTCCACGGCAATGCCATCACCGGACCGGGCGGCGACCGCGGCATGGTGT
>WNFS01021234.1_pt1 | contig 11343 bp, 9 predicted proteins | sample 5400141 | NCBI WGS metagenome assembly WNFS01 (sample SAMN13153358, study PRJNA577476) | soil metagenome | isolation source: 60 cm saprolite under Madrone tree | place: USA:California | collected 2016-06-14 | reverse complement strand
ATGAGCGCGAAGGCTCCAGCCCCGGCTGGAAATTTAATGATTGGGAGATGCGCGGCGTGCCCTTGCGCGTCGAGCTTGGCCCCAAGGACATCGCCAAACAGGCTGCCGTCCTTGCGCGCCGCGACCGTCCCGGCAGAGAGGGCAAGATCAGCGCATCGCTAGCCAATCTGCCGCAAACGATCGAGCGCCTGCTCGCGGATATCCAGCAATCGCTGCACGACAAGGCGCTGGCATTCCGCAAGGCGAATACGCACGACGCCAAGACTTACGACGAGTTGAAGAAAGCTGTCGAAACCGGATTCGCCTATTCTTTCTGGTGCGGCAGCGCCGACTGCGAAGCCAAAATCAAGGAAGAAACCCGCGCCACCATGCGCTGTATTCCGCTGGAACAGGAGAGCGGCTCCGGTGTTTGCGTCTGCTGCGGCCAGCCCGCCACCGCCCGGGCTATTTTTGCGCGTGCGTACTAGGAAACACACTATGAGCCTGCTTCTCGACACCCCCCGTCGAGAATGTTAGCGTGAAGAAATACGGCAGAATGATGCCGCCAGTTGTCGCCGAACTCATAGACGGCTGGGGGCATCGCCGGGAGGAAGAATTCGTGTTGCTCGACCAGGTTCACGCACGCCGCTTGTCTGCGTCCCGCCGCGCCGAATGGGGAGAGGGCAAGCTCAAGGCCATCCTTTTCACCGTCATCCTGGTCCTGGTTGTTTACTCGGCTTTCAAGATTGTGCCGGTCTACGTCCAAAACTATCAGCTTTCCGACAAGATGCAGGAAACAGCGCGCTTCGCCGTGGTGAATCATTACAACGAAGAACAAATCCGCGACACCATCTTCAAAGAGATTCAATCCCTGGAAATCCCCGCGAAGCGCGAGGACATCAAAGTCTCCAGCTCTCAATCCCTTGTGAGAATTTCCGTGGACTATTCGGTTCCCGTCGACCTGCTTTTCTATCACATGGATCTTCACTTCACTCCATCGAGCGAGAACAAGGCCATTCTATAGGTTGGCGCCTTCGCTTGATGCACGCCGGTCGAATGGGGAACATGACTGGGAATTCTTCGCAAATGGTCCTGGCAACCGCTTGCGAAGGAACGCCGTCTTTTCTAGTACAGGGTCTTGCGAGACAATGAAAGCCTAGCCCTCGGGAGCCGCGCTTGCGCATCCGCATCGAAAAAGGTTTCTGGACTTCCAGATACGGCCTGACGGTTCTCGGAATCGTTTTCGCCTGTTTCTTGACCGCCGGCGCCGTGTTCTGCGGGTATTACGTCAAGTATTCGCACATGATCGACGCGCGCCTCTCCGGCAACGTCCTCCAGAATACGACCCAGATTTTCTCCGCTCCCGAGCACATCTCCGTAGGCCAAGCCTGGGGCCCGGACGATCTCGCTACGTATCTCACCCGCGTGGGGTACCGCCCGCAAAGTGACGACAATGCTCTCGGCCAGTTCACGGTGCGAGGCAATGCCGTCGACATCCGGCCTTCCAAGCTTTCTTACTTCGCGGGCTCCAGCGCGCTAGCGGTTCAATTTGCGGGAAAAACTATCCGTTCGATCCGGCCGATCTCCGGAGGAGCAGAACTTGGCACCGCGGAAATCGAGCCGGATCTCATCACCAATCTTTTCGACAGCGCCCGCGAAAAGCGGCGGCCCGTGCGCTACGAAGATGTGCCTCCCGCGCTCCTTCACGCGATTCTTTCCGCAGAAGACAAGCGCTTCTTCGAGCATCCGGGGTTTGATTTCATTCGCATTGCCGGCGCCGCGTGGGCGGATATCCGGCACAGCTCGCACTACCAGGGAGCCAGCACCATCACCATGCAGGTGGCGCGCACTTTTTTTCTATCCAATGAGCGCACCATGCGCCGCAAGGCCGCGGAAGCCATGGTTTCTTTTGAGCTCGAGCAGCGTTTTTCCAAGCAGCAAATTTTCGAGCTGTATGCCAACGAAGTCTATCTCGGCAATCGCGGCAGCTTTGGGATTCGCGGTTTTTCTGAGGCCAGCGTCGCGTATTTCGGGAAAGACTTGCGGCAACTTTCGCTTCCCGAGTGTGCGTTCCTCGCCGGCCTGATCCGCGCGCCAAATTATTATTCCTCGGCGGACCGGCATCCCGAACGCGGAGTGCAGGCGCGCGATCGCGTCCTGGCGCAGATGCTCGACAATAAATTCATTACCGCAGAAGATGTGCAAGACGCCAAGAGCACCCCGCTGAAGATTGTCCGTAGTTCCGTCACCGGCGGCGAAGCGCCCTACTTCGTGGACATGGTAAAAGACCATTTGCTGGACAAGTATGCGGAGACGGAGCTGCTCAGCCAGAATTTCCGCGTGTATACCACTTTGGATCCGGCGCTCCAGCGCGCCGCCGCCGCCGCAGTGGACGCGGGGATGAAGAATGTGGACTTGCTCCTGACCAAGAGATACGACAAATGGCGCCGCGAACTGGCCAAGAAGGGAAGCAACGAGCCGATCCCGCAAGCGCAGGTGGCGCTCGTGGCGCTCGATCCGCGCACGGGAGAAATCAAGGCGGTCATCGGAGGCCGCGACTACGGACAGAGCCAGCTCAATCACGCGCTCGCACATCGTCAGCCGGGTTCCGTTTTTAAACCCTTCGTTTATGCAGCAGCCTTCGATAACGCCGTCGACGGTGTACAGCCGATCATCACGCCTGCGACAACCGTTGATGACGAACCTACCACGTTCGAATACGACGGTACGGAATACACGCCCAACAATTTCGGCGAAAAATTCATGGGAAAAGTCACGGTGCGCGACGCGCTGACCAATTCCCTGAACGTGGCCACTGTGAAGGTCGCCGAACTGATTGGCTACGGCCGCGTAGTGCAAATTGCGCGGCAGATGGGTCTCGGCATGAACATCCGGGCGACGCCCGCTGTCGCGCTGGGGGCCTATGAAATGACGCCGATTGATGTCGCCGCGGGCTACACAACGTTTGCGACAATTGGCACGCGAGCCGAGCCGCAATTTCTCCACAGTCTTGTGGGCGCCGATGGTCATCTGGATCGGCTTCGACGATAATCGCGATCTGGGGCTGCCCGGCGGCGCGGCGGCCGCGCCCATCTGGGCCGACTTCATGCTTCGCGCCACAGCCTTGCCCGCCTATCGCGACGTCAAAGAGTTCACAATCCCCGTGGGAGTGCAGTCCGTCCTCATCGACCCCGAAACGCTTGAGCTGGCTACCGCCAATTGTCCAACGACGCGAGAGGAAGTTTATGTGGCAGGATCGGCCCCAACGCAGTTTTGCGAGCTCCATGGCGGCCACAATTTCCTCTCCTCGACCGGCTCCTGGCTCTCGCACGTATTTGGCGGGGGCGATCCCAAGCAGCCGCAGACCGGTCCTGACGGCCAGCCCCTGCCGGCCACTTCACAGGATAAGCAGCCTGGAGCCGAGAGCCAACAGCCCGGGGATCCTGCGGGGGAGACTGCCGACAAGAAAAAGAACCCTTTACAGAAGATTTTTGGTATCTTTGGAGGTAAGAAGAAGGACTCCGACAAGGCTAAACCCAAGCCGGAGTAGGGTGACTCGCCATGACGCGAGCTCGTGTGGCAGTTTCAGCGGGTGTTTTTCTCTTGACTCTCGCAGTTCCCTCCATCGGTCAGACTCCCGACGATCGACGCGAAACTCCGTTTGCCCCTCAAGGCATGCAACCGCCGACGCAAGCGGAAGCGGAGCCCGTTATTGTCGTTCGCCCGGACGTTTCGGACGAAAAGATGGCCGACCTTTACATGGCTCGGAAAGAATATCGCGAAGCCGCGAACCTGTATAAGCGGCTCTCCGACCAGGAACCGCGTAACCCCGTTTACCTGAATAAGCTGGGCATAGCCTTGCATCAGCAGACGGCGCTCAGCGCCGCCCTGAAGTATTACCAGCGCGCTGCGAAGGTTGACCCGCTCTATGCCGATGCGGAAAACAACGTTGGCACGATCTGGTACCAGCGTAAGAAATACGGCAAGGCCATCAAGGCCTATCAAAAAGCGATCGCGATGCGCAGCGACATGGCCGTTCTCCACAGCAACCTGGGCTACGCCTATTTTGCGGACAAGAAATACGAGGAAGCCATCGCGTCGTTCCGCCGGGCGCTGTCCATTGATCCGCAGCTATTTGAGCACGGCACCTCCAGGACAGGCTCGCTGCTCCAGGATCGTTCCGTTAGCGACCGCGGCCGCTTTTACTTCTTGCTCGCGAAGTCTTTCGCCCAGGCCGGCAATGTCGATCGTTGTCTCCTCTATCTCCGCAAAGCGAAGGAGGAGGGTTACAAATCACTATCCGAGGTCCAGACCGATCCCGCCTTCTCTTCCGTTTTGAAACTCCCGGCCATGGAGGAAATCCTGGCGCCGAAGCCTGCTGACTCTCCCCAGCCCTAACTGGAAATCTTCGCTACACCATTCGTAATTTCAATTTCTTTCCATGGCTGCTGAGTTGGCGCGCAGAGTCCCTCGTTGTTTCTCAAGGCCCCGGCTGCCTCTGCTACAATGCCAAGCAGAATGGGGCAGCGTAATTTCAGCAGAACTGTTGCAGCTCTTCTGTGCGCCGTCATTTCTGCTTGTGCATCAAGCCGGGCCGCGCAACAGCCCTCCAGCGACCCTCCAGCGGCCGCGCAAGCAGGATCTCAGCAGGGCATTTATCTGGTCTTTCCATTCGAAAATGCCGGCGCTTCGCCGCGGCTCGATTGGCTCGGCGAAGGACTTGAGGAGCTCACGATCCAGCGGCTTTCCGCAGCCAGCCAACAGGTTTACACTCACGCGGGGCGCGTCAGCGAGCTGGACCGCTACGGCCTGCCGGCGTCGGCGAAATTGAGCCGGGCGGCCATGCTGCATATCGCGGAAGATCTCGATGCAGATTTCGTCATCTTCGGCACATTCACTTCCGATGGAAAGAATCTCGCTGTCGAGTCACGCATTCTTCGCGTCAATGTCGTGACCGGCCGCACCGGGGCCAGCCGAACGGCGCTGCTCGCGCCGGTACGCGAAAGCGGTCCGCTCAATTCCCTGATGGACCTCCATGTCCAGCTCCTGTGGCGGCTGCTCTCCGCCAACGACCACGCGTATTCGCGCAACCTGGCGGAATTTTCGAAAGCGCAGCGGCCGTTGCGCCTGGACGCCTTTGAACATTACATCCGCGGCCTGCTTGCTTCGGAAGATGAAGCGCGTTTGCGCGAATTGCGGGAAGCGGCGCGGCTTGATCCGGATTGGCCAGACCCTGATTTCGCGCTTGGCCAGGCATATTACGTGCGCCGCGACTGCAATTCCGCTCTTCCCTGGTTCACGCGCGTGCCGGCTTCGCATCAGCGGCATCTCGAAGCTGTTTTTGCCAGCGGCGTTTGCCGCTTACTCTTGAGTCAGCCGGACCGCGCCGAAGAGATTTTCGCCGCTCTGCAAGACACTCTACGGAACAAAGGCGGCAGCGGTGCGGAATTGCCGGAGATTCTGAATAACCTCGCGCTCTCGCGCGAGCGGCAGGGGAAGACGCCTGCCGCACAGACCGATCTGCGCCGAGCGAGCGAGATTGACCCCGATGAAGACGATTATCCATTCAATTTGGGTGTCTTCGCGCTGCGGGCCAGCGATTTCGCCGCGGCTGCGGGTTATTTCCGCGAAGCATCGCGGCGTGCGCCGGACAATCCGGAAGACCGCGCGCTGCCCAACAGGAACGAGAAGCAGCCAAGGAAGCGCTCGGCACCGACGCACTCCCGGTGACTCGTCTCGAAGCCCGAGTCAAGGCTAGCAGCAAGACACAAAGTGATGCCCAGGGCGACGCCCTCACACGATTGGAGCGCATCAAGACGGAACTCGACGCCATCGCTCTGCAGTTGGAGACCGAAATACCGGAGCCGTCTGCGAGCGCAGCTGCCGGCGATGCAGCATCCGGAACTCCTGCGGCGCATGTTCGCCGTGGCCGGCAGGAGCTTGCTGCCGGCCGCCTCGATGCCGCAGAGAGCGAGTTCCGCGCCGGGCTCCAGGCGGATGCCAGCGACCCCGGGGCGCATCGCGGCCTTGCGGAGGTTGACCGCAGGCACGGCAAGCTGGATGATGCGGTCAAGGAGCTGCAGGCGTCGCTGGAAGCGCGCGACTCCGCGATGGTGCGCACGATGCTTGCGAGGATTTATCTCGAACAGAAGAAACCCGAGATGGCCCGAGCGGAAGCCGAGCGCGCGCTCAAACTGGCTCCCAATTATTCCGGAGCAAAGCAGTTGCTCGAGCATTTGAAGAACACGAAGCCGGGAGGTGCCGCGCAATGAGCGATCGAAGCGGCTCGCCGCCGCGCGCATCTTTGCTTTCACTTTCCGCGCTTTCCTGCGTTCTCTGCGCCGGCTTGTTTGTCATTCTTCTTCCCTCGGCGATTGCCGACGAGCATGCTGGCAGCGCGCTGGTCCTGGAACTCTCGCTCGACCGAGAAGTGGAGCCCGTCCTGGCCACCTACATCGATGAAGGCCTCGCGGATGCGGCGAAGCGCAACGCCGCTCTCGTTCTGATCACCATGGACACGCCGGGGGGACTCAGCGATTCGATGAAAGACATCATCCAGCACATCCTCACGTCTCCGGTACCTGTCGCCGTCTATGTTTTTCCGACCGGGGCGCGCGGCGCCTCCGCAGGCTTCTTCATTCTTCTTTCCGCGGACATCGCGGCGATGGGCCCCGGCACGCACACGGGAGCGGCCTCGCCGCTCATAGCGATCGGAGCTTATCCCGTGGCCATCGATGAAACGCTGCGAAAGAAAATCACAAACGACGCCACGGCGTTTCTTCGCAGCTACGCGGAGAAACGCGGGCGCAATCCCGCGCTTGCGGAAACCGCGGTCACTGATGCCAAGGCGTTTACGGAAAGGGAAGCGCTGGATGGAAAATTGATCGATCTTGTCGCAGCGTCGCCGGAAGATCTGTTGCACCAGCTCGACGGCCGGACAATCGCACGGTTTGACGGCACACATGTTAAGCTTTCGCTCTCCCATCCGAGCCGGGCGACCTTCGAGCTTTCCGCGCGGCAGAAATTTCTTGCGCGCATCGTGGAGCCCGATGTCTTCTTTGTTCTTCTTATCGTCGGAGCTCTTGGCTTGTACACGGAATTTACCCACCCGGGTATGGTTGCGCCCGGGGTAATCGGGGGCATTTGCGCGGTGTTGGCGCTCTATGCCATGCACATCCTGCCGGTGAATTTTGCCGGGTTGCTGCTCATTCTACTGGCGCTCGCGCTTTTCATTTTAGAGGCAAAATTCACAAGTCATGGCGTACTGGCGGTCGGTGGAATCGTGGCCATGATTCTTGGCGCGATGTTTCTCATCCGCTCGCCGCTTACTACCGGAGGCGTCAGCCTTGGGGTTGCCCTTGCCGCGACGCTTCCCTTTGCAGTCATTACTGTTTTTCTCATGCGCCTGGTTCTCCGCTCACGCGATTGGAAAACGACGACGGGCAGGGAAGAGATGATCGGTGCAGAAGGAATTGCCGTTTCCGGATTGTCTGCAGGCGCGGAGGGAATGATCCGCGTCCACGGGGAGCTCTGGCGGGCCTATTCCCCGCGGTCCGTCCCGGCAGGGGCGGCCGTGCGCGTTCTTCGCGTGGATGGTCTGAAGCTTCATGTTGAGCCGGCGCAAGCAACGGTCGCGGAAAGCAAGTAGAATTCGTTTACGTTCAGGAGGCAAACATGGAGCCTGGAGTTCTGGGGTTCGCGCTGATCATCGGCATCGGATTGATATGGTTCTGGAATTCGCTTTACATCATCAAGGAGTGGGAACGCGGTGTGGTCCTTCGGCTCGGCCGCCTGCTTCCGCAAGCCAAGGGTGCGGGCTTGCGGCTGGTTTTTTGGCCCATCGAAACGCTGTATCGCGTCAACCTGCGCCTGGAGACTCTCGACGTGCCGCCGCAGGACATCATTACGCGGGATAACGTCTCCGTGAAGGTGAACGCGGTGTGCTACTTCCGCGTGGTGGACGCAAACCTTGCGATGTCGCAGGTGCAAAACTATCAATATGCGACGTCGCAACTCGCGCAGACCACGCTTCGCAGCATCGTCGGCCAGTTCGAGCTCGATGAGATTCTCTCCCAGCGCGAAAAGGTGAACGCGAAACTCCAGGTCATACTCGACCAGGACACTGAACCGTGGGGCATCAAAGTCTCCAAAGTCGAAGTGAAGCAAGTAGACATTCCCGAGCAGATGCAGCGCGCCATCGCCAAGCAGGCCGAAGCCGAACGCGAACGCCGCGCCAAGATCATTCACGCCGCGGGCGAATTCGAAGCTTCGCAGAAGCTCGCCGATGCAGCAAAGGTTTTGGAGACACAGTCCTCCGCGATCCAGCTTCGCTATCTGCAAACTTTGACAGAGATAGGTGTCGAGAAGAACACAACGATTGTGTTCCCCCTGCCCATCGATATCATTAATACCTGGGTGCAGGCGTTAGGGGGACAGCGAAAATAAGAATGGCTTCCGGGGGAAAAAGAGGAGGCGCCGGGGAACGTGTGCTGGAGGGGCGGCACGTTATCGGTTTATTTTTTTTGATGCTGCTGTTCTCGGGTGTTTTTTTCACGCTCGGTTACGTGATGGGGCGCAACCAATACGACGGCCACGTTCGCGCCGCAACGAATCCGAGAGCGCCGGCCAGAGTTGACGTCCGCCCTAAATCCGATCTGGCCGCAAAACGTTCGCCGGATACAGGCTCCTCCGCTCCCGCATCGGATACCACCGCGCCGCCGAGCTCTGACTGGGAGTTTTATCACGCACGGGACTCCAATCCAGGCGAAGACCGCTTGAAGCCGGCGCCGGCTGCGAAGACTGTCACGGCCATCACAAAAAAAAATGAGCCCACAAGGCCATCAAACGCTTCGTCGAAGACAGGTGTGAACGCTCCGCTCTTTCCCGGCGGCGCGTATTCGCTCCAGGTTGCTGCGATGACCAAGGAAGCTGACGCGCTCGACCTTGCCACAAGACTGCAGAAGAAAAAGTTTCCGGCGTACGTCCTTTCGCCACGAGCGGACAAGTATTATCGCGTGCAGGTCGGCCCCTACGCCGATCAAAAGGACGCGGACGCCGCGAAGAAAGGCCTCGAGGGCGCCGGCTTCAAAGCCATCGTAAAGCACTGATGCCTGCGCGCGGCTGGCTGGCCTATCTTCGTCCGCAACCTGGAGCGGAATTTCCCGCCGCTTTGCGGGTCGGCATCGGGGGCGTTTCTGGCGCGGCCCTTTCGCTTTCCTATACCGGCTACTATCTCAGCATCTACTCATGGGTCTGCGTCGGGGTTCTTCTCGTTGTTCTCTTTGGGGCGCGCCCGCGCGTAGCGTTCTGTTGCGGTTTTGTTCATGCCCTATTGTTCGTGTTCACTTCGGCTTCGTGGATTGCCACTGTTCTTGCGGTGCACGGCGGTCTCTCGCGCGCTGGTGGCTGGGGCGTGCTGTTCCTTATCGCAGCCGTGTGGGGCATTCTCATCGGCAGTTTCGCCTGGATCGTGAATCGGCTCTCGCGGCGTAGCATCGTTCTTGCTTGTATTGGCGCGCCATTTGTCTGGGTATCGTTCGAATTCGCCCGCGCGCACCTGCCGGAGATCAGCTTCCCCTGGAACTTACTTGGATACCCCGCATCCGCAAATCTTGCGCTCGTTCAAATCACGCCGATCACGGGCATCTACGGTCTCTCGTTTGCGGTTGCGGCATTCAATGCGCTGCTTGCTTGGAGCGACTCGGCGGAAGTGCCGCATCCTCGCCGGCGCCTGGCCGTGGTTGCCGAGGCCGCCGCGGCCATTTTGCTGATCATAGTGGCTGGCCCGCGGTTCGTGCCGAAGCCGCAGGCGAGTCACTATGCGCGCGCCGTCCAGCTCAATTTTCCTGAAGCAGCCGAATACCCATCCGATTGGTTCGCGGTACATGCCCGCGAGCTTGACGAAATCGAGAGTCTCAGCCTCGCGCCCTCCGTTCACAAGCCCGATCTTCTCGTTTGGCCGGAAGCTCCGGCGCCATTTTCGTTTCAGGATGCGCGGTTTGCCAAGCGCGCTTCGAGTCTCGCGATTCGTTTCGGGCATCCCTTCATCGCCGGCGTCATCGAATGGAAGAAGCAAGAAGATGCCTCTGGGCGCTCGGGATTCGCCGCCTATAACAGCGCACTGCTCTTCGACGCACAGGGGCAGCGGGTATTTTCCTACGACAAAGTACATCTGGTGCCCTTTGGCGAATACGAGCCTTTTCCGCTAATCCACCACGTGGTCACCAGCGTGTCGGAAGAAGTGGGCGGCTTTCACAAAGGCTCGAGTTATGCTGTGGGCCGTCTCCCCGATGGTCACTCCTTCGGCGTTTTTATTTGTTACGAAGCCATCTATGCGGGCGAAGTCCGGCGTTTTACGGTCAACGGCGCGCAACTGCTCATCAATATTTCGAATGATGGATGGTTCGGGCGTTCCGCCGCTCCCGAACAGCATCTGCGCATGGCGCGCGTCCGGGCGGTCGAGAATCGCCGCTGGCTGGTGCGTTCCACGAATAACGGCTACACCGCTTCGGTCGATCCGTATGGCCGCATCTTTGCTCCGCTTCCTCCAGACGTTCGTGCTGCGGCCGATCTCCCGTACGATTTCCGGGCCGACCGGACGATTTATACGCGCTTTGGCGATTGGTTCGCCTGGCTCTGCGTCGTTGTTTCCGTTATTCTGTTGGCGTCAACATTCTGGAAAAGAGAATGATCAGCGCAGGCCGTCCTGCGCGACCGCAGACGCGCCGAAGACCAGGTGAACGCCGACGAGAAACTGGCCGCCTTCTCCAGCGATATTGAGACGTACATCAACCTTGCGCTCGAAGAGAGCAACGCCGACCAGCGAAATGATCTGCTGAAAGAGCTGGATCGCGAGTTGACAGCGGCAGAGAATCTTGTCGCGGAGCTGGAAACGAAAACGCTTCTCTCCGGCGAGAACGATCACCTGAACGCCATCATGACCATCAAGCCCGGAGCGGGCGGCACCGAATCGCAGGACTGGGCCTCCATTCTTCTGCGCATGTATCTCCGCTGGGCGGAGCGCAAAGGCATGAGCGCCGCAGTGCTGGACGAAACCCCAGGTGAAGAAGCCGGCATAAAGTCTGCCACGATTGAATTTTCCGGAGAAAACGCGTACGGGCTCCTCGCGGGAGAAACCGGTGTCCACCGCCTCGTGCGCATTTCCCCATTCGACCAGGCGGCGCGGCGTCACACCTCTTTCGCGTCCGTCTTCGTCATTCCGGAAATTGACGATCGCATTGAGATCAACATCCGACCGGAAGACTTGCGCGTTGACACTTTCCGATCCGGCGGCAAGGGCGGACAAAATGTCAATAAGGTGGAGACTGCGGTTCGCATCACCCATGTCCCGACCGGCATCGTCGT
>WNFS01011024.1_pt1 | contig 11344 bp, 5 predicted proteins | sample 5400141 | NCBI WGS metagenome assembly WNFS01 (sample SAMN13153358, study PRJNA577476) | soil metagenome | isolation source: 60 cm saprolite under Madrone tree | place: USA:California | collected 2016-06-14 | reverse complement strand
ACTCGCCAGCCTCGCTGCGCTACGAACCCGCCCCGCAAGGCCTCCTTTCCGCCCGCGAAGCCGTTGCCGCTTACTATCGCCAAAATAACGCAAATATTTCTCCGTCCGATCTCTTTCTCACCACCAGCACCAGCGAAGCCTATTCCTATCTCTTCCGCCTTCTCTGCAATCCCGGCGACGAAATTCTAGTTCCGAGTCCGAGCTATCCTCTTTTCGATTTTCTTGCCGACATCAGCGACGTTCGCCTCATCCGCTATCCCCTTCTTTACGATCAGGGCTGGCAACTCGACCTCTCTTCATTCGAACGTGCCATCGCTCCGCGTACCCGCGCCGCCATCGTCGTCCATCCCAACAATCCCACCGGCCACTACACTAAACCGAACGAACAATCGCAGCTCGCCGCCTTCTGCGCCAAAAACAATCTCGCCATCATTGCCGACGAAGTCTTTCTCGATTTCGTGCTGCAGGGAATTGCCGCGCCAACCTTCGCCGTACAAAATGCCGCGCTTACTTTCACGCTCAGCGGTATTTCCAAACTCTGCGGCTTGCCTCAAATGAAATCCGCTTGGCTCTCCATCTCCGGTCCCGCCTCACTCAAAAACGACGCACACGCGCGCCTAGAAGTCATCGCCGATTCTTATCTCTCCATGAACGCGCCCATTCAGCAAGCGCTCCCCGCTCTTCTCGCCACGCGCTTCGCATTCCAATCGCAATTACTCGCGCGCATGCGCACCAATCTTGCCGCGCTGGACAAGCAGCTCGCTGCTCAATCGCAATGCTCCCGCCTCGCCTTCGAAGCCGGATGGAACGTCGTTCTCCGCGTCCCGGCGGCCGCGTCCGATGAAGAACTTGCACTAGCGCTCCTGGCGCAACAAAGCGTCCTGGTTCACCCGGGCCACTTTTACGATTTCACCCAGGATGGTTATTTGGTTTTAAGCTTGATCGTGCCTGAAAAGGACTTCGCTGAAGGCACGCACCGGCTTCTAAAATATTTTTCCGGCTAAATTGTCTGCCGGCAGGGAACTACGAGCGAGCTTTCGCGCCGTGCTCTAGTTCGTGATGCCGCGCGCCGCCCGGCACAATCGTCCGCACAATCACGTACAGCAGGGGAATAAACAAAAGGTTTAAGCTCGTCGCCGCAATCATGCCGCCAAATACCGTCGTGCCGACCGAGATTCTTCCTGCACGCCCCGCGCCTTGCGCCAGCACCAGCGGCACAACTCCCAGGATGAATGCAAACGACGTCATCAAAATCGGCCGCAACCGGATTCGCGCCGCCTCCACGGCCGCATCCGCAATCGATTTGCCTTGCCCGCGCAACTGCTCTGCAAATTCTACAATCAGAATCGCATTCTTGCTCGCGAGGCCAATCAACATCACCAGTCCGATCTGGCAATACACGTCATTCTGCAGCCCGCGCAAATACTGCCCGCCTACTGCGCCGAGTAGCGCCACGGGCACGGCCAGCAACACGATAAACGGCAGAACGAAGCTTTCATATTGCGCCGCCAGCGTCAGATACACGAATACCAAGCCCAGTCCGAACAGCATCAGCGCCTTCGATCCCGACTCGAGCTCTTCCAGCGTCAAGCCGCTCCATTCGTATCTCATGCCTTGTGGCATCAATTTGTGCGCTAAAGCTTCCATGTCTCCGATCGCCTGGCCGGAACTGCGTCCCGGCGCGGCGGATCCGCTGATCTCCGCGGAGCGAAACAAATTAAAGTGGCTGATAACCTGCGGCGTAGCGGTCTGCTCCAGCGTTACGAGGTTGTCCAGCGAAATCATCTTTCCCGTGTCCGACTTCACGTAGTAGCCATTGATATCCTTCGCCCGGTTCCGGAACTTTCCTTCGGCCTGCACGTACACTCGGTATGCGCGATTGTTAAAATCAAAATCGTTCACGTAAACCGATCCCATGTACACCTGCAACGCGTCCGTGATCTGATTCAACGGAACGTGCAAGCTCTTCGCCTTTTCCCGGTCGATCTTCACCAAATATTGCGGGTCGTTCGCGGTGAATGTCGTGAACAGTCCCGTCAGGACGCCGCTCTGATTGCCTGCTCCAGAGAGCTGATTCGCTGTGTCGGCTAGTTGCTGCAGCGAGTTGCCGCTTGGATCCTGCACCTCGAATTGAAATCCGCCGAGGCTCGACGTGCCGGAAACCGCAGGCGGGTTCACCGGGAAGAGCATTGCTCCTGACACTCCGGCCAGCGGCCCTCGCAGCCGCTCGATGACCGCCGTCGCGCTATGCTCCTGGCCTTTTCTTTCGTCGAAAGGTTTTAGCGCAATGAAAATCATTGCGCGGTTCGGCGCGCTCCCCGCGAAGCTGAAGCCAGTCACCGAGAATGTCCCCTCCGCTTCCGGCACCTTCGTCAAAAATTCTTCCGCTTTCGCGCACACTTCCCTTGTGTAATCCAGCGACGCTCCCTGCGGCGCATTCACGATCACCATGAACCAGCCCTGGTCTTCGTCGGGAATGAACGACCTCGGTACACGCTGGTAGACCCAATAAGTCAGGCCGAGCGTCGCCACGAACGCCAGCGCGGAAATCGCTTTCCACCTCAGCACTCCGCGCACCGTGTTCTGATACCAGCCTGTGCCCGCCGCCACAACGCGGTTGAACGCGCGGAACAACGCTCCTTGTGCACGCTCGCGATGATGTCCCAGAAAAATTGCAGACAGCGCCGGAGTAAGCGTCAAAGCGTTGAATGCGGAAATCGAGACCGAAAACGCAATCGTTAGCGCAAATTGCCGGAACAAAATCCCCGTTGTTCCAGGAAACAGCGCCACCGGGACGAACACCGCGACCAGCACCAGCGAAGTTGCAATCACCGCCCCTGCCACTTCCTTCATCGCCACCGATGCTGCATTGTGCGGCTCCGTGATTCCTTCCACGATATGCCGCTCGACGTTCTCAATCACCACGATCGCGTCGTCCACCACCAAGCCGGTCGCCAGCGTGATTCCAAACAACGTTAGCGTGTTGATCGAAAAACCGAATGCCTTTACGAAAATGAACGTCCCGACCAGCGAAACCGGAATCGTAATCGCCGGAATTAACGTGCTGCGCCAATCCTGCAGGAACACGTAAATCACGATGATGACGAGCGCGATCGCTTCCAGCAGCGTCACCAGCACGTCTTTCACCGATTCACCGATCACGGTCGTGGTGTCGAACGCCACCGCGGCGTGCAACCCTGGCGGAAAGCTCTTCGAGAGCCGCTGCAGCTCTTCCTTCACCGCTTTATCGACTTCCAGCGCGTTCGCTCCCGGCAATTGCGTCACACCGAGCCCGACCGCCTCATGTCCGTTGTAGCGCAGGATTGAACCGTAGTTTTCCGCGCCAAGTTCGGAATGCCCCACGTCTTTCACGCGCACGATCGTTCCGTCCGCGCCGGTCTTCAAAATAATGTTGTCGAATTCCGCCGCGTCGGTCAGCCGTCCGATTGCGCGCACGCTCACCTGATATGCTTGCCCCGGCGGAAGCGGAGGCACTCCCACTTGGCCGGCGGCAACTTGAACGTTTTGCTCCTGCAGCGCGCCCAGAATGTTGCTGGCAGTTAGTCCCCGCTGCGCCATCTTGGCCGGATCGAGCCACAGCCGCATGGCGTACTTCCGTTCGCCGAAAACAATTACGTCACCGACCCCTTTGACGCGCTTCACCGCGTCCTTCACGTACACGTCGAGGTAGTTGCTCAAAAACAGGCTGTCGTACTGTCCCTCCGCGTAGGCGCCCGCTCCCAGAATGAATCCGCTGGCCTGCTTTGTGATGATGACGCCGGTATTCTTCACTTCATTCGGCAGACGTCCGAGCGCTTGGTTGACCCGGTTTTGTACGTCCACGGCCGCCAGGTCCACGTCGCGCGTCACGTCGAACGTCACCGTCACCTGGCTCGTTCCATCGTTGCCGCTCGAGGAAGTGATGTACTTCATTCCCGGCACGCCGTTGATGGCTTGTTCCACCGGCGTCGTCACGGCAGACTCCACCGTCTGTGCATTCGCGCCGATATAGACGCTGGTCACGATCACTTGTGGCGGCGCCAACTCCGGGAATTGCGCAATCGGCAAAGTGGGAATCGCAATCGCGCCGCCCAATACGATCAACAGGGCGCAAACCGTAGCGAACACCGGTCTCTCGATGAAAAAGTCAACAAACACGCTTAGCCTGCCCTCGGACCTGGATTCGAGTTACTCTCTTGCGTTTTCGGGAAATCAATGCGCCGCGCCGTCTTTTTTTGCGCCCGCGTTCGCAGCCGCCGGCGGCTGTTCCATCACCGGCATGCCATCCTGCATGAACTGCGTGCCGGACGTGATGACGTGTTCGCCGCCCTGTAGCCCGCTCAGCACCGGATAATCGTTGCCCAGTGGCTCGCCCACTTTCAGAACCTTCTGACGTGCGAAGGTCCCGTTCGATTCTTTCGACGCTACAAACGCGAAGAATTGTCCGTTGATGCGCACCACGGACAGGATCGGCACCACTGGACCCGTGTGCACGCTCCACCTGACTTGCGCGCGAACCTGCTGTGCGATGCGCAGCTTCACCGCCGCGTTCGCCACCAGCGCTTTCGCCAGCACTGTTTGTGTTTCCGTATCCACCTGAGGCGAAATAAACGTTACGCTCGTTTCCGCCAGCGGTTTCTGATTTTCGTCCACTAGCCGCACCGGCAACCCCAGTTTCAATTCTCGTGACCGGTCTACCGGCACGTAGATGTACGCTTCGAGAGCGCCGGGCTCATCCACGGTCGTCAACAGTGTCGCCACGCTCACGCGGTCGCCCACGTGCACCGGAATATCGCCGACAATTCCATCCATCGGCGCGCTCACCTGGTAATACTTCAATTCCACTTTTTGCGTGCGTACCTGCTCTTCCATCGCGCGCAGTTGTGCGTCGGCCGCGTCATAAGTCGTTTGCGCGTTGTCGTACTCCGCTTTGCTGATTACGCCGGCGTCGAGAAGTTTTTTCGCCCGCTCCAAAGAAATCTGCGCGTATTTCTTGTTCGCTTCCTGCGCCGCGCGCGCCGCTTCCTGGCTGCTCACAGTCGCTTCCTGTTTCAGCGGATCGATCTGCAGCAACGGTTCGCCCTGCTTCACATGGTCGCCCGATTTTACGAAAATCTTGGTGATTTGCCCTTCCACCTGCGGGTTGATCGCCGAAGAATGCCGCGACTTTAGCACCGACAAAAATTCGCTCGTGTCCGGGATCTGCTTCGTCTCCGCCACCTGAAACTGCACGGGCATAGCTCCGCCTGCCGCAGCCGCTGTACTCGGCGCGCTTTTGTCTCCGCATCCGGCTGCAAGCGCCGCAAGCAAGCCGAAACCCGCCGTTAATCTGCCGATTGAAGCTGATTTACCGTACGACCGCATTGGTTTACACCTTCCGTTGGTCACCTAAGTTTACGACACCCATCTCGTATTCTAAATGGATGATTCTCCATCGCTGCAGGTTAGACGCGAGCTAACTCTTTTCGTTACAGGAAGGAACGGCTCACTCTACGAAGCTCCGGCGAATGCGGATTGTGACGGGTCGTTGTAGGGGCCGCGCGTTCTTGCGGTGCGATGATCCACTCCGCCGCGTCCGTTTGCCTCGGCTGTTGTAGGGCCCGCTTTCTGAAGCGGGCCGTCCGGCGGCAGAGCGCCGACGTCGGAACTTCAGTAGAAATCGTCAGGGTTAACAGGTTTGCTGTTCAACCCAAGCTGCAGCAACTCAACGCTGCTCGTTCGATCAAAAATCTTGCCGGGAAAAAGCCGCTTCATCAGCAAACGGAACACACCAAACAACACGCCAATCACTCCCGCAAGCACGCAAAACCCGAATGCCGCGAAAAAGATCGTCTTCAACACCAGCAACCACGGCGGATCGGTCAGCGTCGTCGCAGGCTCATTCCACGTCACAGCCGTGTCGTACTTGATCGCTTTCCGCAGCCGCGCCGCCATCTCCGGCGAACTCGGCGAAAGCACCAGACTCAAAAGGGACGCATCGCGCTCCACCGTCGTCCCCGCAAACTCCGCCTTCGAGGCCAGCACCGGCTGCAAATGATGCAACTGCTGCTCCGCAATCTGCGGCGTCGGGAATTCCACCAGTAACAAGACTTCCCAAGGCCGCACATCGTCTGTCTGCCGCCGTAAGGCGTAGGCTCCGAGCATTACTTCAGCGCCATTCCCAAATCCTAATTCCGGCGATAGCCCTGAGTAATCATCTCGGCCAAGAGATTTCACTGCCGCCTTATATCCTTCCGGTCCCAAGGAATATCGCTGCGTTCCCTGAATCAGTCCATCGGATGGCAGGAAAGCCCGCATCGGCGGCAAGGGAGTTTTGTCGGCGTGTCCTTCCAGCGACTTCACGAGCGCGCGCAAATCCTCCTCGGAGGCGTACTTCTGAGAATCCACGCGCAACACCAAATTTCCGGTAAGCATCCACAACTGGTCTTTGTCGACCGCAGCATTCGTGCCGACAAGCGATGCCATCATCCCGGGACGCAAGCCGGACGTGTAAACCTCATACGCCGCGCTGGGGTCGCGAAATCTCTCCACCCAAACTTGCAGCGTTTTATCTCCGGAGGAGTATTGACACGACGTCGCGCCGAGGTTGTCTCCAGCCTCTTTGAACAGGACCGATGCCGCAGGCTTGTCGACACAATTGTTCTTCGACCAGCTGCCGAACTTTTCTGGCAGAGTCTTGGAGATATCTTTGGGCGTTTGCGCCGGAACCAAAGTGGCGGCGGCAAGAACCAACACAAAACTGGCAAGTATTTTTCGCATATCCTTGGACCGAGCTTCTACCCGATATTAGACACCACTAGGCTACTTCTGGTTGCGGGATTCTTCCACTGTGGAAACGACCGGCGGGCGGCGGGGGGCCGTACCCGGCTGGAGGTTCAAAGTCATGCTGTTCCGGGCTTCTTGAGCTGCTGCTCGTCGCTGGGATTGCTGAGGAACGAAATCTCGGTAAGGATGGACAGCATATCCGCGCCAATCAGCACCACAAACGGCGCCTTGCGCACGCCGCGGTCCTTGATCTGGCGGTTGCTCTTCTGGACGTTCCGCGCGAGCGATTCCTGCACGTCGCGCGCGAATTCCTTCGATTCGTCAATCTTTTCCGTGCGCGCAATGCGCTTCACGATGTCTTCCAGGTCGTGAATCCCGTCCGAACTCGACGAGTTTTCCCGCGCCGCCACTTCCATCGCTTCCGCGGAACCTTTCAAGTTCAAATAATAGGTCTCGATGCCACGCGCCTGCGCGTCGTGGCTTGAATTCGCATGAATCGAAATAAAGAGATCCGCCTTGGCCTCGTTCGCGATGCGGGTGCGCTCTTCCAACGGAACAAACGTATCGTCCGGCCGCGTGAAAACAACGTCGGCGCCGGGCAACTTTTGTTGAATGATTTTTCCAAGCCGCAGCGCCACGTCCAGGCACAAATCCTTTTCCATCAAGCCCGTCGGGCCAATCGTTCCTGTATCGTGCCCGCCGTGACCTGCGTCAATCACGATGCGCCCGATTTTCAAACCGAGTGCGCGCGTCAAAGTCGCTTGGCCATCGCGCGTCGGCGTTGGCACGCTCGGCGACCTAATCAAATCCGGTTTGCTCGATGCATTCTTCGCGGATTTTCCGCGTGCATCTTTTCCTTTTGCCACTGCCGATGCGGCGGTAGGGAGTTCTCTTCGCGGCGAGGGCAGCAGTTTCGTTTCCACCGGAGCATCCGATTCGTCGGAATTCTTTGCGGCGATTATTGTGGTAGGAGTATCGTTCGTTGTTTTCGCGTTCTCAGTTGTGGCTGGCGGATTCGCTGGATTGGCCGCTTTCAATGTCTGCGGCGTCGCGTACAAATCAATCACGAGCCGTGAAGGTTTGCTGAGCAGGGAAGCGGTATAATCCTTTACGCCGTTCACGTCCAGCACGATGCGTACAACCCCTGAATTTTGCGCGACGCGTACATTGCTTACAAGCGTTCCGCTGACTTTCACGCCGCTGCGCTTCAATTGCGGCGAAAGCTTCGCTGCGTGCAAATCAAAATAGATGCGGTCGGGATTTGCGATGCGCCCGGAAATGTATTGCACTGCGTCTTCGAGCGCGATCGTGATGCGCGTCGAGTCCGCCGCCGACGTAGTGCTGATCGTTTTTACGGTTGGGATTCCGTTTGATTTCCGCGCAGGCTGTTCTTCCGCTTCTTCATCCTGGGGCGTTTCTTTTCTTACCGTTCGCACCGGTTCCGGTTTTTCCGGCGGCGCAGTCTTTGCGCTCACGGCCGGCTGCGTTTCCGGCGCGCTGCTGTTTTGCAAAAGCGAGAGTTCCGCGAGCGATTCCTGCGCTTCGCGCTTGTGTGTCGAGCGCGGAAAACGCTTCAGAAAATCCTGATACGTTTTCATCGCGGCAGTCGTGTCGCCCAGATTGTTCTGCTGCAATTTTGCGGTGCGCAGCAAAACATCTTGCGCAAATTTGCTCTTCGGATATTCGCGCAGCAAAAATTGATAAGACTCTACCGCCAACTGGTAATACACGCGGCCAAAACGGTCGCCCATTTCCGTGTACAACTCGCCGATGGCGAGCAACGAATCCTGCACGTCCGCGGCGTGCGGCGTAATCCAATAAACTTTTTTGTAGCTCGCGATAGCGTTCCTGTATTCCGCGAGCGTGCGTTTTTCCGCGGGCTTGGCAGTGAGCGCGGCGCGCTGCTCCTCCGCCCGGGTAAATTGCGCTTCGGCGGTTTGCCGTTTTACGGTGACGGACGGTTCAGCGCTGGATTCGGAGGCGGAAAGGGAAGCAGGCACGAGGACGAGCGTCAGCGCTGATGACACGATCATCGTCCGCGCAAAAACAGGCGAAACGCGGGCGAAGAGCCTGTGCAAAAAAAACGAGCAATTTTGACTAAAAAACTTCATCCCACCGCATCCCCAAACTTACTCAACTACTATTCTGGCACTAATCGTTGGTAAAAATCGTGCGGCCAGCGGGGTCGGTTTCCTTGCGGATGGATCGTGAACTGATGTACGCGCCATCAAAGCGACCCGAGCCAGCGTTAAACAAATACTGAACTCGTTGGACATAGTTTCGTGTCTCCCGAAACGCCGGAACGCCGCGAGCACGATCCACGGCACCCTCTCCAGCATTGTACGCCGCAAGAGCCAGTTCGAGGTTGCCGTTGTATCGTTCCAGCAACGTCTTCAGATATCGAACCCCTGCGTCGACATTTTGTTTCGGGCTGAACATGTCCTTTACTCCGAAGCGTTGTGCCGTGGACGGAACGAGCTGCATGAGGCCGACTGCTCCCTTGCGGGAAACCGCGCCTGCATTCCAGCCTGACTCCGTCTGAATCACCGCGCGGATCAAATCCGGATTGATGCGGTGACGTTCCGCGGCCTCTTTTACCAGGGCTTCCGCACCGTCGCGATCGAGACTCATCGCCTGGTGCTTCTGTCCGAGAAAAGTTTGCTCCGCGGGTAGGTAGATGGATTTCGGCGCGCGCGAATTCGAGAGCTTGGTTTTTGCCGGCTCCGTGTTCACGAACATCTGGCGGCCATCGAAATTCTGGACCAGAGAAATTTGCGCGTAAGTTGAGCTTGCCGCAAATCCCAGGGTGCCCAGGACGATTGCTGCCGGAATGGCCGAACGTTTACCCATCACCTTTTTTTCGCCCGGCGGCATGGGTCGTAAAACCCTTGCTACCGGCGCCTTGGGGAAGGCGACAACGAGTTCGAGTAAGCCTTGACTGATTTGCTGCGGGCAAATCAATTTTTGCGAAGCCCGCCCGCGGGTTAGTCACACACCTGCGGCCACGCTTCTGGCGCTCGAGGAAACTATAGCAAAGGCTCGAGGAGGGAGGGAACTGCCCGCAAGACGGTATTTAGGGCAGCTGTGCTTTCCACACCACCTTCGGCCAGATCGGGCCTTCCGCCGCCCTTGCCGCCGACCGGTTTGACCATCGCCTGTAAGAGCTTGCCAGCATTGACTTTAGCGGTGAGATCCTTGGTGACCCCGGCGATCAGGGCGGCCTTTTCTCCATCCGGCATGCCCAGGACGATGACCGCCGAGCCGAGCTTTTGGCGGAGGCTGTCCACGAGCTGGCGAAGGCCCTCGCGGTCGCTGCTCTCAACCTGACCGATAACCGTTTTGACACCCTTAACCGATTGGGCGGAATTCGCGAGGTCGTCGAGCTGAGAAAGCGCTCCTTTGCGTTTTTGTTCACCGAGCTGCTTTTCGAGCTGTTTGACGGTTTGCGAGAGTTTTTCGACCTGGGCGAGCAGCGCGTCTTCGCCGACGTTGAGTTGCTGCTGGAGTTTGGAAAGAATTTCGGCCTGCTTTTGAAAATGCTCGAGCGCGCCGATGCCGGTGACGGCTTCGATTCGGCGGACTCCGGCGGCGACGGATTCTTCGCTGACAATTTTCAAAATGCCGATGTCACCGATTTTGTGGACGTGCGTGCCGCCGCAGAGTTCCTTCGAGTAGAAGCCGCGCGGGGCGCGTTCGTCGGGAATGGTGACGACGCGGACGTTGGCGTCGGGATATTTGTCGCCAAAAAATGCCAGCGCGCCGGAAGCGAGCGCGTTGTCGATATTGGTGATGTCCGTTTCGACTTGCGTGTTGTGGCGAATTTCGTCGTTCACTTGCTGCTCGATGTCGCGCAGCTCTTCTGCGTCAACATGCGCGAAATGAGAAAAGTCGAAACGCAGACGGTCGGGCGCGTTCAGCGAGCCAGCTTGCTTGACGTGGGTGCCAAGAATATTGCGCAACGCGGCGTGAACGAGATGCGTGCCGGTGTGATTGCGGACGATGCGCGCGTGGCGGTCTACGTCGGCGATGACACTGACGCGGTCGCCAACGCGAAGAGTCTCTTTTGCGACGACCTTGTGCGCGATTAATCCTGCGACGGGATAAAACGCTCCGGTGACTTCCGCGAGGAGCTGCGATTCGGAATTGTCGTAGAACGCGCCGGTGTCGGAGATTTGGCCGCCGGATTCGGCGTAGATGACGGTGCGGTCGAGCACGACTTCGCCGACTTCGCCGGGCTTCAGTTCGGCCACACTCGCGCCGGCAACCCCAGTCCGCAAGATGCCGGCACTACGAGCCCAGGCAGTCTTCTCGTCAGCGTCAGTGAAGATGATTGCTTCGACGCGAGCGTCCTTCGATTTCGTGTCTCTGTAAAAATCTTTTTCCGTCTTGAACGTCTCCGCAATCTTCGCGTAAGCCGGATTCGCGGACTCTTTCGCTCCACCCTTCCACGACGCCCGCGCCTTCGTCTTCTGTTCCTGCATCGCTCGGTCGAAGATGTCCCAGTCAATCTCGAAACCGGCGTCGCGAACCACGTCCTCGATAAAATCGCGTGGCAGTCCATACGTGTCATACAGCTGAA